>Ga0180732_1000169_pt1 | contig 64406 bp, 67 predicted proteins | sample KR11_01MetaG_FD_148674 | JGI IMG/M metagenome (GOLD analysis project Ga0180732, IMG submission 148674) | Groundwater microbial communities from the Olkiluoto Island deep subsurface site, Finland - KR11_0.1 MetaG | ecosystem: Environmental > Aquatic > Deep subsurface > Groundwater | place... | reverse complement strand
CACATGTTTCATCTTAAAGCTATATAAAGTATATAAATGAAACCTGCACATGTTTCATCCGTGCTTGCGCAGGTTTCATCTCTTCTTATTATTTATTTATATCTTGCTGCATATGGGTTTTATAATTTATTTTATCTTAGTTTTGTACTGCGGACGCTCTTTACGGGGTTTTGTGTATGTTTCATAGATACGTGTGCAGGTTTGATAGCTGCCAAGGTATGATACCTGCGCAGGTTTCATAGAAACATGTGTGAGTTTGATGATAATCTAAGATTTTCTGGAATGATACCTGCACAACTATCATACAAACATGCACAACAAAACATGATGATACCTGCGCATATATGATAGAAAGGTGCACACAATTCCATCACGACAGTCTAAAGAGAATCCCTGCGTACCCTCTTCTATGATTAAAATGTAGTGTGCAGCGAACCACATACCTAAGCTCTATGAATGAGACCAACACATACACATGCATGCACATATTTCATGAATGATACTTGATATGATAAATTCGCGGGTTCAAAGGGTGAGCGCAAACTCCCGGCTTTAGCCGCGGAGAGGTTCAAATGCAAAGCTCAAAACAATAATCACCCTAAAAATAAAATATCTATTGTTTGTTAGACTCTTCCGTCAACCACTGTTGTAAGTTCTCAACAGACAAACCAGTCATATCAGAATATATCTTAAAAATATTTTTAGGTATTTTATCCACGCGGTTGCTGTGACTGCGCAAAACCTGAAGTAATTTTTCTTTAGCAGTTTGAACAGACTTATCCCGTGCCTTCTGTTCATCATCTATAATCTTTTTCTGTAACCTTAATTCTTCAAGACGTTTTTTGATTGTTATATATTTATTTTCAACATCTACGAACTCTTTTTCAAGATTGGTTATTTCTTTATCAAAAAATTTCCTATAAGTGTCTATCATTGACCGTACATGAAAACCAATACCCCCATTAAGGTCGTTTTTGACAAATTCGTACTGCTCATTCGATACTAATAAATGTAATCGCTTTGTAAGCAGAGGGGTACGGTTATTTTTGGGCATCCGCCACATTCACCCCCGGAACGGCTTTCATAATAATTATTTTAACATTTTGACCAATATATTTTCTATTTATGTAAATACGACCTGACCCACCGGCATCTCCGACCTCCTTTTCAATAAGCTCTTCACCCTCAATTTGAAAAACAGCCATATTTAAACCACATCTTAACTGATATTCGACTAAATAGATAAGATTATCTATTTTCGATCCTGACCGCTGCGCTTCGGGATATTAAGGCGTTACCGTTTACCGTCGGCACGGAAACCACATCTTCTTTAGATAAAGTATATTGTCGTGAGTCAATACCAACAAAGGTCGGGATATTTTTCAACACACGTAAAATAATATAATCTTTAATTGGAATTTCTTTAACTTTAACCGGGCAGTCAACGCTAATAGGATTATAGCGTCGGGGGTCAAGGGGTAGAGAAAACTCAACGCCTTTAGGATTGAGATGAATCGTACCCCTTGCAATAGTAGCGATATCTATATCCATATTAACATCCTTTTCAGTATTAACAGGTTGCCCTTGGTATACAGGTCCCTTTAAAGCAGAACCCACAACATTCCTTTCCTGTTCTGGTATGTGTTGTGCCAAAAGGTCGTCCTTCGGGATGGTCGGGGGAAGCCAACCAGACTTGTCTGGTGGTAATTCACGTGAAACAATCGAATCAAGATGTGTATCTTTCCATTCAGTCAACTTTTCATATAGCGCGTCAAACAATTCCCGTTCTTCAGGCGTAAGATTATCTGGTCCCTGTTTGTTTCTTTCATCTGAAAATGTAGCGGTCTGGGCATCTCGAACGATCTTACGCATTCGGTGTATTATAATAGATTTTATATTCTCTTTTGTGGATCTGAGCTGGTCATAAAGGATTTTACCTTTAGTATTATTTGTATTATACAATTTCAATTCGTTCTCCAATTCACACACATAATTTTCAGCCACTATGTAAAAATCCACGCCAATAGAAAACAATTTAGGCTTTTCTTCTTCACGCAATATTTTTTTTGTGTCAAAGTCTATTTTATCAGCCACAATGTTAAATGTACGTAACATATATATGTACGTTTCGCCTTATAGTATATTATGAAGCTCTTAGGAACGTCAAAAATCAGTACAGACAACAAAATAACTATTATAAAAGAAGTGGCGGAACTCCTGAAATTAAAACAAGGGAATCTGGTCGTGTTTTATTTGAACGATGCTAAGGATGTTGTTCTAAAAAAGGCAAACCTGTAATGTCTCAACCATATTCAAAAGATCTCTGGGGGGAGCTGTTCCAGAGATATTTAAATGATGATATATTAGAACTAGCGGCTGGATTTCCTGGGAAAAAAAGGTTAATAATTCCGTGCGATTTGCTGGATGTTTTTTTCACCTCCCGAGCAGGCGATAAGGCATTAGAATATTTCAAGTTAAACCCTATTGAATGTTTGGACGATGCAAAACAGGCGTTACATAAATACGTTCTCCCATTTGAGCAGCCAGAAGGTTGGGATATGGCGGGGATTGAAATTTCTAATTTCCAGCCGGTAACGCCTATCAGAGATGTGCGGAACCAACATCTTGAAACGTTTATATCTATAACCGGAACGATTATCAGGAAAACAGATGTGAAATTCCAGATAGTTAAGGCTGCTTTTACATGCGCCAGGTGCGGGCAGCTTAATTTTGTGGAGCAGATAGCGGGGCAGTATAACGAGCCTTTTGAATGTGAAAATGACGTATGCGGTAGGAAAGGGCCATTTAAGTTGAGACCTGACGAAAGTGAATGGGCGGACAAACGCAAGATCAGATTGCAGGAAACATTTGATAACATAATCGGCGGCGAACAAAGCCTTTCTATACTGGATGCTGTAATGTTGGAAGACGTTGACTGTCCTCCCCTGGGAAGCACAATTACAGCCAGTGGGGTTCTTAAAGGTATTCAAACTGTATATAATAACGCCAAAACACCAGATTTTTACCCACTACTTGAAATAAATCATTTAGAGCCGCATGATAAGGAAAAAACCATTGAGATTACACCGGCAGACAGGGTTGAAATGGAAAAATTGTCACGACGGGAAGACATTATAGACCTTCTTGTAGCTTCAACAGTGCCAAGCATAAAAGGATATTATATTATTAAAGAAGCCTGCCTTTGCAGTATTGTATCATCTAAAAACTTTCAACTACCGGATGGAAGAGATTTGAGGGGATACAGTCATGTTATGTTATGTGGAGATCCAAGTACTGGCAAAAGTATGATAATGTTAGGTGTTCAGAACATGGTTCCAAGGGCACAGTACGCAGCTGGGAGGGGTGCCTCGGGGAAGGGATTAACAGTAACAGTCACAAAAGACAAGTGGAGTGAAGGTGCGTGGGTTGCAGAGGCGGGCATGCTCGTTCTCGCAGACGGAGCATTAGCGCTCATAGATGAAATGGATAAATGGGAGCAGGAGCAGCAGCAGGAATTGAACTCAGCGCTGGCGCATGGGAAAATACCCATACATAAAGCAGGGATAAACAGGGAGTATAATACCAGATGTCCGGTAATAGCCGGGCTTAACCCAAAAATGGGACGATTTGATATGTATGAACCGATTTTAAAGCAGGTCAAGGTGCCACCAGACACATTATCAAGGTTCGATCTGGTGTTCCTGATCACAGATGAGCCAAAGAAAAACGATATTGTTATTGCAGAACACATAACGAATATATGGATAGCAGAAACCGAAAAACGCACAGGAGTATATAAAGAAAAGAATGAATGTACAGGCCCACCCATAAGTCTTGAAATGATGCGTAAATGGATCGCACACGCCAAGACGATAGATGTCAGGATAACTCCACAATGTGCAAAAATAATAGTAGAATTTTTTATGGGAATACGGTTGCAACAAATCGGGGAGAAAGATGCGACAGTACCGATAGTGTTCAGGACACTTGACGGTATGATGCGGCTGCTCATATGCCAGGCACGTTTGAGATTGAGCTCCGTGACTGAAGAGAAAGATGCACAGAGGGTAATGAATCTTGTAATGGAAAGTTTTAGAGTAATGAAAGACCCCACAACCGGGAAAATGGATAGTGATATCATCAGTACCGGTATAAGCAAAAGCCAGCGGGACAGGATAAGGGTATTGAAGGGAATCATAACGGATCTGCAGGATGAGTATAAGAGTGCGGTTCCTTTAGAGGATATTATATCCAGGGCACAGGAATCAGGCATTAACAAAGATGCAGTTGAAGACATTATAGAGAAATTAAAGACATTAGGCGAGATACTTGAAGCAACCAACGAACGTTTTAGGGTCATTTAATTATGAGGAAAATGAAATACAAGGAAAAAAAAACAATCTATGAAGATGAACGCTATATACTAACTGGGATAGAGATTGAACAGAAAATAAAGCTATCAGCCCGAAACGATTATGGGGTAAAATTTGAAACTATATGGGTACGCAGAGCGGCTATACCTGCTTTGATAGCGTACTTGCAATCTTTTCAGGTGAAATAATGGCAACCAACCCGCACGCCCCACCGCCCTCGGTGCCCCCCTCCCCACCCCAGAAGGTGGAGCAATGAACTATCAGAATTTTGGTGTTGGAGAATACCAGATCATGAAAGAAGAGTATTTGCGCGAGTGTACGCCACACGATCTGGGATACGCGCTGAACAAAAACACAGATAGGCGCGAACCCGCCATAGTACTCAGGCATCCTTTGAAGGACAAGGCAAACCTGGTTTCCAGAGACATAAACACATCATGGGTAGTTGCCCAAGAGTTCGAGAAAGTCGAGATGCTATTCTTGACCATAAATTTCAAACCCGTGGACGGAAAAGAAGATGCGATGATTAGGATATATATAGATAAATTCAGCACGGAAGTCATGGATTGGTTCAGGATGCTTATCTCTACAGAAGGCGAGCTGGTGTTGAACGATGCCACTGGCGATGTACAGGCAATAATGGTGACCGGCGTGCCGCTGGATATTTCAAAAGCGATACTGGCGCATATTGGAAATACCAGTACGCTGGGTCATATCCTGTAATCGAAAGGCTTTTTACAAAAAAAGTTGGAGGAGATTAAATAGGAATTATTTCTTTTTTCCCCCCTTCTTTCCCTTCTTTTTTCCAGTCCCTTTGACATTACATACCGTTCTTGATTCTGTTTTTGTCATTCCATCCGCCATGTGCTTCCGCACACATCGTGCTTTTCTAAGTCCGCTACCTTTTGCCATTTATTTCACCTCTCTGAAAATTTATTTTTAATTTATTCAATCTGTAAACCTCTTTCTTGATTATTACAGATTTAATCTATAATTAAATTTCATATAACTTAAAACTATCCCTTAACAAAGGTTATATATCCACAGAATACATATATAATTTAATTTGTTATAGGTGATTACATGGTTATTAAAATTATAAAAGGAAAAGAACTAGATATCAAACCGAACGAGATAAGATACCGATTGATATCCCCCACGAAGGTCGATGTGGTCGGGCGCAGGAAAATAACTAATGGTGTGTCAATTGTAGTCGCATGTCCAAAAGGCAAAGTCAAAAAGAAGCGATGCACTGTAAGCACAGAAGCTCAGGCACTGCGATTTGACCGCAGCAAGTTCACGCCCGAAAAAGCCGCGAAATGGATTGACAAACACTGGACTAAAATATAAACATAATATAATTATGGAAGATAAACTTGACTAAAAAAACCACAACCGCAACTGCAACTAAAAATCCTCCAGAATGCTGGGCAGATCAACAGCTTACCAAATCTAAGAAAAAACTATATGGCATCTGGGCAAAATATAATGTCACAACCAAAACTAAGATCGAAAAGGAATGCAACCAGAAGGAAAAGAAAACAAGGGGCGCAAAGAAAAGAAAAGTGACCCGGTGATTATGGCCAGAAAAATCAAAAAGAAACCGGAAAAAAACAAGAGCAAAAGCAATAAAAAAACGAAAGGTAAGAAGCGCAACCTGAATAAAACACTGGAATCGGTATGCCCTTATGCTTAAGAAACTGCGAAAGAAAACAAAAATCAAAAACAAGGTGAAGCGCAAGCGCACTGGTAAGCAGCCCCGGGATGAAAAGCTCTGCCTTACAAAAGGGCAATTATGTAACATTGTGGATGCAGCCGAGAAAAAAAAAGGAGCTTGTCCGACTGCAAAAATCTTTATAAAAGAACTCAAAGCAGAAATGCGTAAGAACAAAAAGAAGGAGTCGTAATGACTTTCATACATATGGAGGAATAATCATGGATATAAAACCCGCAGAAGCAATAACCGTGTACAGTTTGATAGTGACAGGAATTGTGGGTAGTGTAGGAACAATGGCACTAACCCAACTGATTAAAAATAAGGAAAAGACACCTATGCAACCATTATTTGTGGCAACACTGCTCACCATCGTGGCCACCGGTGCATCAGTGTATTTGATATCAAAACAATCCAAATGATGTTGAGTTCTGGTAAATTAGTAAGATGGCACAAAGCATTCAAGCCAGGCGAGGAACAGAGGAAGCAATGAAACAAAAATCAACAAGTGAATCATGTAAGATGATAGCCGAAGCAATTATAGATGAAACGAAAGGCAAACAATTCTACAGCGAGCTATCAAGAAAAGTACCAGGAAAATCCCCTAAACGGATGGTATCCGGAATAGGTAATCAGGAAGGCACACACAAAAAGAAACTCAAAAAATTACAGAAAAAATTAAAGTGTTAACTATTTCCTAACAAGAGGCACCGCACAGAGCGAAGCGGCGTGCGGGGAGCGGCTCGTGTTGAACGCATCCAGTTTAGTGTTATCAAGTCTTAACCTCTTTCGATATATCGGCCCCCACTGCGGGTCAATCTCAAAGCCAATGCAGTTCCGATTAAGGTTCATACAGGCTTCCAGTGTAGTACCTGAGCCTAAGCAGGAATCATGAACCGTGTCGCCTTCGTTGGTATAAGTCTTTATAAGATATTCAAATAGAGTAAGAGGTTTTTCAGCCTCATGCCTGCAGATAGACGCATGGGGTTTAGGGAATTGTAATATAGAGGTTGGATACTTTGTATTCCCCAACACTTCGGAATTATCAACCTTAACATATTCTCCATAACAATCTGATTTCTTCCCTTTTAACATTTTGCCAACAGAATGATTTTTAACACCACAAATTTTCTGAGGGTTGTAAACAGGCGACTCTTTATAAAAAACCATAATATCTTCATGTTGTCTTAACGGCATTCGATTTGCATTTAAAAATCCAGTAACTAACTCTTTATCCCAGATTAGATTATATCTATGTATTTTCTGATTGGATAGCATCATTTTAGCTGTAAATTTATCATGACCAAAGAGTAAAATAACACCATTGTTGGTGATTATTCGTTCATATTGTAGCCACAATTCTTCGGGAGGAATAATAGCATCCCACCGGTTCTGAGTAGTTCCATACGGCAAGTCAGTTAAAATCATATCTACCGATTTATCTGGGATTCCTTGGAGTAATTGAAGACAATCTCCTATTTTCCATTTCTGTTCTGTTTTCATGCGTCCTCCTTTATATGCTAATACATGCCTCGCTTTTCAAAGTGGGGTTTCGTGTGACTCCTTTTTTAAAGCCAACATATTTTGTCTATTTACTTTCATATTTTTATTGAGATTAACTACAGTCATCTTTTTGAGAGCATTTTTAACCTTAATATTTTCTCCAGTTCGATCAAAAATAACCTCAGTTCTTGTTTTTCCAGCTTTATCTATGAAATAGATTACAATACCCGGTCTTAATTCTGGGTGGTTGTAGAATGCAGTTAAATCCATATTATCTCCATTTAATTTACTGGCATTCTATCATCTCGCATGCATTGAAACCATACTCTGAGGCTAGCCCCTTAAATACATCCTCAAATCCTTCCAATACTTCAAAAGAACCTGAATAAACATTTAACGGTTTCATCACACCATACAGGTTCTTATTAAGCAATACCATCATTAAGTTATCCAGTTCTGCGATCCTATGTGGAAAATCCGTAGCGCATTTCACGCTAAGAACAAAGTCTTTAAATCGCAGGGTTGGGATTTCAGTTTTAACAAGGTTCTGTACCCGTTTATTATCAGTTAATCTATATATTTTCATATATTATCCCCTTATGATTTTAATATAAAAACATTCACAGGTTTCTTTTCAGTTCCGAGATTTCGTTTAATTACCTGCCCAGATTCTACCAGGGGTGTGATCAAATTTCGCGCCGTCTGTTCTGAACAACTGAGCCTTTCCCGCACACCAGATAGCATGAGACCATGAGGCTCCGCTTGCAAGGTCTTGATTATATTTGCTTCAGTGTACTGCTTTGAGAACTGTCCTTTATTTCTCATATTACCAACCACTACCATTCGATTACAGAATCCCAATAATCCTTTGCCGCCTTTTCCTGTGTGTCTATAAATGCATTCATATCTGATTCTGCCTTTGCATCCTCAAGGTCTTTTTTAGTCATCATAGCTTTTTTTATTGATTCCTCTGAACCGGCTACACACCTTTGATTATATCCTGCTGGCATATTTTATCACCATATATCTAATAACCCAAATAGTATTTATAATTAACCCATACACATTATACCGTAAAGTATATAGGTGTTGAAAGCATAGTGATACTAAGGAATAAATAGTATGTCCTTGCGTGTTTCAAGCACCAAGGACGTGACTCATCCTAACAAGGAGGATAAGTAATATGAGAACTGTTGTCTGGAAAAATAAAGCTATCGAAAGAGAAAAGTTATTGAGACTGCTCAGGGAAAAGGCAAGCGAAATGCCAGAGCCAGATGCCGATATTGTTGGTTATGATTATGAGTGGCAGGAATATTGTGTAGAATTAAGGGAATTGGAAGCCGCATTGGTGGAAGCTGGAGGAGCAATATGAATTTCAGAAGTGCCAGGTCACTCGTAGCATCCAGACGCAATCTTGCCTTGAGTGGCGCATCGTACTGCAAGCACTGCAGCGTACTCGTCCCAGATGATTTTCAGGAAACGCATCTCAGAGAGGCGCATGGAATCAAAGAAAAAAGATAAACGAGATAAATCTATTTTTTGTTTGTTGTTCTCTCAATCCCCACCTTCAGCACAAATGGCTTACTGATCTTATCTGGCATCCAGGTAGGCTTATTTTTTGGTGCAGGCACGGTTTCTTTCCATGCTTTATAGACATGGTACTTATTTCGTGTGCCGCGTTGTCTCAGTTTGATCTCCACAGGCTTTTTTCTAGTACCTCCAATCCGGTTAGCTGCTTTAAGTGCAGCCTGCCTGGGCTGGTGACCGGTAAATACGCTTCCTTCAGTGCCGTCCTTGTTGAGAAGGACATAACTTTTCATTTCTGGTTTTTTGTGCATTTCGATATCTCCAATGGGCAACATTTGTTGCTGATAGCGATATTATTGTTCATTGGATAAAAAGCTATCGGCAACTATCTTCGCTTCTTCCCGACATCGTTTCTCTTTTTCTCCACGTGTCATCCTGATGCCGGGTTCTTTCTATATGTCAGATATTTGGAATGGGCAGTTCTCAACTTCTATTTCTGTTCAAATGTGTCAGTCCTGCCTGCGTAATAACCCTCCCAGTAGATTTTCGTTCAACGAATTGAATAGATAACAAGTATGGTTCATAAATGTTAAGCAGAGATTCTTTGTCAATACCAATCCTCTGACACAGATTTGCTTCGCCTAACGGTTTTGTTGCTTTACTAAGAGCTTTTAATATTTCTCTTTGAACTACCCCCAATCCTCTCGGATCAATTTCATGCAGCCGAAGAGCAGAGGAGGCCATATTATGATTTATAATTCCTTTGTTATATTTTATGGCGTACTCGTAGACATTTTGAAATTGAAGGATAGCATTTCGTGGGATTCCATTACTCCTGACAGCGATTTCATAAGCTCCGGCAGTGTCTATCTCAATATTATTATTTCTACCAACATTCATTATGATTTTTTGGAGATTCACAGGAGTATACGGCATCAAATGATATTTTTTTACGAACCTGGAATGGAATGGGACTGTAAGTCTTCCCTCAGCGGTAGTTAGGCCAATTAGTGTGAAGGGTTGAATTGGGACAGTGACCAGGTGCCCATCTTCATCAGAATATGAATATTCAAAACTATCCATGGCAGAATGCATCATATCTGAGAAAGCGGGTTTGATATTATGGATTTCATCAATTGCAAGCAGTTGCGGTAGATTAAATACAAACAGATCGTTCAGATCTGCCAGTGTCTCAATAGCATTTGCAGATATAATTTTATAACTCAACCCAAGCTCCTTAGCAATTAAGGTAGCAAGTGTAGTTTTTCCTGTTCCGCGGGGTCCAGTTATCAGCATATGACTCAAAAGCAAATTCTTTTCGCGGCATGCATCTATCGTTATTTGAATAATTTGTTTGATTTTCTCATTCCCTATATAATTCGCGAGTGAAGACGGGGTGCGATTGATCAGAACACTACTTCTATTTATTATAGGTTTATCTTTATTTTTTTTCATATTCTCACTTCAAATTTTCAACGGTTTTGTGAAAATCTTGCACAATTTAGCACATCTTGCACAACGGTTATATGTAAGATACCATATATTAATTCTTTGTATGGACATAAAGGATTTTAATACAAAATTATTTGGGATAATTGATGGATTAGAATCAACAGAAGCGAAAGAATTAAGTGAGCAATTGTATAAAAAAGGATGCTATGGTCGTGATTTTACATTCAGGGATATTGGATCCGATATTAAAAAATTAAAGGATGCTATAAAAATAGGCGTGCAGAAAATCAGCATTGAAGATCTTGATTCATTTGCTCCCCCCGTAATCAAACAAGCCATCCAGGAATTTATTGACCAGAACGAAGTTCCAGATGAAGCATTTTATAATCAATCCACCGAACAGGCAGAATCAAAGGAATCATTGATCCAGGAAGCCATTCAAATAAGCGCACAGCGCAGAAGTGACCGGGACGAGATACCCAGGGATTTACAGAAACGCTTGGGCTACATTATCGCAAAACTGAATGTCATGTACAAACTACCAAGGACAGATATTGCGAAACTGATCAATGTTCATAGAAATACTGTGAATGAATATGCCAGAACTACATTACAATCACAACCAGACCTTATCAAGATGTGGGGTCAGACTGTAGAGAATAAGACCAATCAGAAAGTTGAGGAGACAATATCTAAACACGTCGGAGATAAAGCAATCTTAATAGTCAGAGATAATATAACGTTGGGTGATGGTCTGCGAGAAAAATATGCCATTATTGCTGCACAGAGAGGATATAATTTATACTCCTCCGGAGATCTGGAAAAACTTGTCAATAATGCTGTATTATTATTTTTCTCAAACGATTCAGTATATGCTAATATAATTGCATTAGAAGCTGAAAATACAAGGTTGAGACGTCAGGTTAATGAATTGCGAGAACAAAATGAAGAAATAGATGAATTAAAATATTTACTTATAAATTAAATTAATTTGGAGGAAATTCAAAATGGATCCAGTAATAGTACAACCAACAACACCTGATATAAATGAAATTGTCAGGATATATGCCAAAGAGAAAGGATTATCCGATACTGCCGCATGGGCGTTAATAAGAGGAACGTTCGTACCCAGAAGTGAAGTCCTTAATATTATAGAACAGAACAGCAGGGTAACTACACAGCCACAATCGAGCAGAATGTCCGAAATGTTAGCTCAAAAGAACGAAGGTTCACTAGAAAAACTAAAAATCGAAATGGAATTTAAAAGGATGGAACGTCAGGATCGACTTGATGCGGAAGAACGGGAGCAGAAAAAGATAGATCAGGCTGAGCGAAAAAGAAAGAACGAACTGGATGAAGCAAGATTAGCACATGAAAAAGAAACAACTGCAGCAAGGTTAGCACTTGATGAAAAAATAGCAATGCGGAAACTTGAATTAGAAGAAAACCGACTTCACGCAAAAGACGAATTTGATCAAAAGATTTTCTATTTACAGATAGGCAAAAAGCCCGAAGAGGCACTTGAGATGGTAAAAAACCAGGAAAAATTCTATGAGAGAATCTTGACTGAAAGAACTCGTCATACGGAAGAAGTGGGAGACCTCAAGGAAGATGCAGAAAAGAAAACAAAAGAAATAAAAGCCGAAATGGATACCAGGTTTGAAAAATTCATAAAAGAAAATCAAAATAAACCAGCATCAGACGATTTCATAAACAAAATGAAAGAGTATAAGAAAATGCAAACTGAGTTTTTGGACATGACCTTTGATACACTGGAAGCCAGGGGGTTCGATAGAAAGTCACTTGATGAGATGAGAAAAGTCACGAACACAAAAGCCAAGGAACAGGAAAGTGGCATCGGGAAAATATATGATGTTGGAAAGCTTATCTGGAAAAATTACATTGAGCCTGCGGCTGATAAAGCCTCAAAAGAACTGAATGCGGCACCATCGGGTCTGGATAACCGAGTATCTCCCGAGATTGAAAAACGCATTCGTGAGGAGACGGATGCGAAAGCCAGGCAGATCGAGGCGGAGAATAAGGTATTGCAGCTACAGCTTGAGGAAGAAAAAAAAAGAATATATACCTTACAAGAAGAGCGGAAACAGCTGGAATACAGAGCAAGTGAACTCATGATACCATACGACGACACAGTTCCAAATGATCACCTGTTCTATATGATAGAGCAGCAGGAAGCTGTTATTGAACAGCAGAACGCTGCAATGAAACGCGAGATGGAACGAGAAAAACGGGCAGAACTGGCACGCAGAGCAAGATCAACAATGCTCCATGAGGTCGCCGTTCCAGAAGTCGCAATCCCTGATACAGAAGCTGAAATTGATGAGAGGTATGAAGCTTCACCACAGGAACCCACAAAAGCTGATGAGGCGCCAGATGTTCAGAGGGATGCTCAGAACAATCAGATACCCCGACCGAATATCCATGAAGAACTCTCGATACCGCGCGAAACATCTCAGGAAACCATGGATTTTATGAATGAAATTGGGGGAACCGAAGGAGAACTGATGGTAAAACCAGAACCCGAACCCGAATCTGAGATGGAAGAAAAGCCACTCGAAGAGGAGCCCGAACAGCCTAAAAAAGAAAAAGAACATCATACAAAAGCGAAACGCAAGACCAGGCCAAATAGCAAATTCACTGTATATAAGGATGATGGAACAGAGATCGCGAAGGTGGAATCAACAAACCATAAAAATGCGGGATTGAAGATCGCTAACCAGCTCAACGGCACTCCAGACAGCCCCATCAGGATAAGCGTTTCTGATGAATCCGGGGAATCGAAACAATATGATGCATATAGCGCCGAGATCACTAACAAGAAGGGTACGAAGTATAATGTTCCCAGGGTCAAAGTGGTATAAATGTGCTGCCCGAAATGTAAGATCCTGCTTAATAGCGGGAAGTGTCCCAAATGCGGATATGTTCATAGAACTAAAAACCTGGCAGGAAAAAGGAGACACTCATGACCTTCGCAAGGATACTATATAGGATATTGATACCGCAGAAAATTTCCATTTCCCTGGAAGACATTCCGAAAGCCCTGAAATTCATAAGTGACCTTTCTGAAGGTAAGTATCTTGAGGTCATCGAAAAGCACGAATTAGAAAAGTTCGCTACACTTGCGAAGTATATCGACCAGCACGCGGAACTATTGCCGCTGGTACAGGACATAATAAATGATAAAAAAGGTGGTGGGGCGGTTAAGGACTCGCTGTTACAGCACAGAGTTTTAATCCATGCGTTATTTTATAACAAAAACCACGTCCTGGGGGAGCTATCCAGGATAATCGATGAGTTGGAGTTCAATGTGCGGGTCGAGGAGGAAAGGAAAAAAACCATGCGAGTGATATCACCGCAATCCGGCGCATGCGTACTGATTGAGAAATAATGCACCCGAAACTCAAATCAGATCGTCTCCGCAGGCAGCACAGGCGAGCTTCGCACCGATACAGACTCAAGCACCCAACCCATAAGCAAACGATGGGGCACAATTTCAGACGAAATACAGCATACGCGCAGCAGCATCAGGTCTGCGCCGTTTGTGGGGGGGATAGATGGAAAAAATAAAACAATACTGTGATCGCTGCGCAAACAGCGGCAAAGTATGCGAAACATGCGGATGGCCGGAAGGCTGGAGCTTTCCAACCCGATTCTCTGAGGTGTTGGTGCGTGTCAGGTAGTCTGTTTCATTTCTCAAGTTCATCTCTTTATGTTTTTCTCTCAAGGATCTAAAAGTTTAATTATCATTTCGTTTTTATTTTCATCGTATTCAAGGACAAGTTTATCTCTGTTTTTAAATTTCAGTTTACTTGCAAAATCTTTTCCTATGAATATCTGTGCGCCCTTCCCATTATGATAAAATCGTCCTGTATCGATCATCAGTATTTATACTAATTTTTAAGGTATATATGGGTTCTCATGCAGATATATGTATAGCTACATAGATTTATATAGTTTTATAATCATAAGTCTATTATGAGGTACAATATGAATCTTAAAACAGTAATATATGCCGGACTTATGCTGTGTGCTATGGCATTCCCTGTGATGGCAGCAACAGGCAATTTTACAATGCCGACATTCTCAACAGCATGGGGCGGTTTAGATGCAGGTATTAAACTAAAGATCATGTGGATAATCGGGATAGCATTTGTTGTTCTTGTAGTCTGTGCCATTGTCGGTGCTTTCTTTGGTGGAGCAAAGGCAACACTCGCTACTATTACTGGAAATGTCGGTGGGCGGTCTGAAGGAATATCAAACGTCCTGATCACTGTAGGGGTTGTTTTTCTTGCTACTGTTGTTATTGGATTCGTTCTATGGATCGCTGGATAAAGATTGTATTGGTGATATTAATGCTCCCATCAACAGTATCTTCAGGATTGTTCGATATTCTTGATGAAGAATATATTGATGATATCAATGACCTCCCGTTTTCAGAGGGAACTCCGGTTATTTCATGGGTAGATTGCCCATGTAATATTGACTACAGGTGGGGAAAAGCGTGGATAGATATTACTGGCTTTGAAGACATGGTAAAGATAAATGGTTCATTTTATGTTGCTGATAATCCTGTCAATCATGTAATCGTTAAGTATGGATATGAAAAGTTACGCGGAACGACTGTTAAATGGGAACCCACGTTACAGACATATCAATCCGGGGATAATGTCATTGCAGAACTGACTCTTAAGCGGAGATGGAGCGAGATGTTCTGCGGTGAAAGTAGTTGTTATCCCGTCTATTTCTCAGCATCCATGACTATTTCTGATTCAGAGCAGGCGCCTTTAATTTATCAGCCCGCTCATAATGGATCGGTATATATTACTGAATATGATAACCAACTTGAACCTAAAATTGTTATTACAGTAATTGAACCTAACGCCAGTAAAATAGTTGTCAAGTATAATGAGAGTTTCGTAACTCATTTCAATAAAGTGTATCACGTAGAACGCACACCAACCGGAATCTATTTTGCAAATTCTACGGACTTAGATTCGTGGATTGTTGAAGGTTCAGGAATTGCACGGTTCGGAAATTCGGTTATTATAAATACGAACCTTTCAACATTTGATTACTCTGAACTTGATATTACAGTATCAGACATCTTCAACTCTGTTCGTATTGACAGGTCAGAACTAAATATTACTCGCCTGACCTATGAACCTGAAAAGGTTGTATATAATCCGCTTCTGTTTGGTTTTATTGGAGTCCTATGTACTCTTTTCGGGGCGTCATTACTGCTTATCGGGAGGATTCAATTATGAATGAAATAACATCAGCAATTAAAAAAGCGTTGAAACAGAAACAAAATTATGGAGTTGGAGAACTCTATATAAAAGTATCGAAACAACTTAATGAAAAAATAAGTATGAGGGAGTTTAATTTTGCATATCAACAGGCAAGAAAATGAATATAAATGAATTGTTTTTACGTTTTATAGCCGGAGGTTCATTGATCGTGCTCATCACATTGCTTGCGAAAACAAGATATCCTTTCCTTGCAGGGATCATGGTACTTTTTCCAGCCGTGACCTTGATAGGATTTTTCTTTTTAGGGCAAACAGTTGATACACTGAAGTTGAAAGAAATTGCTCTGTTCAGTATGTATGCCCTTCCTACAACTTTTATTTTTTTATTAACATTTTATTTTTTACAGGGCAGATATGCGCTTACGCATACGCTTTTGTTTTCTGTCATGGCGTGGTTTGCAGCAGCGGGTATTTTGATATTTGTAAAAAGCAATTTGGTGAAATTATGAAACGGTATAGAATAATAGGAAATTTATGAGTGAGAAAACATTTTGTTGTTTAACCAGAAGATTATTGTTTATATTTATCCTGATAGCATATATTATGATGTCAGGGTGTGTGGAATCTGAACGAACATATACACATACAGCTCCACAGAATTATACTGAGTATCTTACCCTGTATCCCGATGGAAGCTTCACAGGAGTGTTCTATGAGGATAGATACTTTCCTCAGATAGCTCTTTCAGGCGCATATCGCAATACACAAACTGAAATTATCCTTATCACCCCAAGCGGACACACCATAATATTCACTAAATATGGGGACAAACTGATATTTGAGGGTGCTACATGGGAATAGTTGATGATATTGCAGCAGGTGCAGTGAAGAAAGGGGCTGAGTGTTTCGCATATTTCATTGGCGATTCTATGATTGATATTGGTGGGAACGGAACGGTAGCCAACAGAGGGGAAACCCCACAACTTATCGTTAATATGTTATCTGCAACAGTCGACCCGTTCTCATTACCATTCGTTCAGGAATGGTGGGGTACATCTTTGATCTTCTTTGTGGTTGTTGCAATAATTTATATCTGCGCGGGTGGAGGATTCGCGCTACTGTCTACATTATCACCTGAAACAGCGCAAAGATTGAACTGGATTAGTGGCGAAACGTATTCGGGTCATTTTGAGATTAAGAAATGGGCATCTAATGTCATATTAGCTTTGGCATTTCCATTCTTCACATATTTTGGATTGTATTTTATCCTTCAATTATGCTATGTAGTTACTGTATTGTTATCAGTAACTGCACTTAATACAATACCACTGACTAGCCAGAATATCATAATATATCTTTTCATGGCAGCCACATACTTATTACTATCAATAATAATGAGTATAAGAAATATTGTCATAGTTGTTTTTTGTGCAGGCGGGCTTATGCTTGCGGCTTTGTACCTTATTCCATCGTTGCAAAATCTTGTTAAAAACATCTTCATGTACTTTCTACTGTTGGTATTCATGCAACCGCTAATGATTTTCATCGCCGCTATTGGGGCGATGTTCATTTCAGCCATTCCAGTAGAACTAATGCAAGTTCAGATTTCTCTTCTTCTTGCTCTTATGGTTCTATTATTACTTACTGGAATAATAATTGTGTTTGGATACGGGACAGTCTCGCGTATGATCAGGACGGCAGTATGAGTAACAGTCAGATTATGGGGGCAAACTATTATGAATAATTATACAACTGTGCCTAAAAGTTTACGAAGAATAAACGAAGAGTATCAAGGATTGCCGATTCGGTATGTCATGGTTCTTGTTGTAATGGCTATCATCTGCCTCGTTCTGATAATATCAACCTTCTCAGCGAAGAATAAGATAGTTCCACTGATATTGCTTTTCTGTGTGATATCATTCTTTTTAAAATTCATGCGCAAACCTTCTGTATTGACCCGATCGTGGTTGGCGTATAAGTTCTTGATAAGGGGCATGGGGGGTCATAATGTGGTTGCCAAGTACACATCTACTGCAACATTCATGAAAAGCATTATACCTATCGTTGAGTTTCATGAAGCTGGTGTAATAGAGTTCACTGGTAAACAGTATGGATTATTGCTTAAGTGCGATCCCGGAAGGATTTCTGATGATGAATTGGATCAGCATATTAATCGCGTTAAGATTTTGGCTGATTCGTTACATGGAGAAATCATGATAAAGAGTTATACTACAACCACCAACTCAACTGGAAAGCCTGTAGAAAAGGCTTTATTGGCTTCATTAAACGAACAGGGACGCACGAAAGAAGAGAAAGCGCATTTGTATAGCTTATATACAGAATCCACGAATAATTCCACGCCAGTAATCGAGTGGAAGTATTACATTTTTGTTGGTCTTGGCAGTCATGCAACGCTCGAAGATGCTTATATTTCCAAGCAACAATATTTCCCAGGAATTATAGATCGCTTGACAAATGCAAATTGTCATATTATATTGATCCAGAATAAAAATGAACTTGGTCGTGTGTACAGACAACTGATGAGTCAGATTAGTATATGATAGCTATAATAAAATAGAGGATTATGAACATATTAAATAAGTTTAGACGAAAAGTTAATGTTGCGGTCATGGAAGCTGATAAAGAATTATATTGGGATTCGTTGCCTCGTCTTATTGCCCCAGCATCCATAGTTGAGTATCCAACACACATATTAATTAATAATGAATTAATGGCACGGTGTATCGCAGTCGGGATTCCTCCGGTGTCAGATTTGGGTGGTTATCCATCTGATATGAACCCGAAAGTAATAGACAATCTAATGCAACTTTCTGATAAGGGATATAAGATTGCATATTCATTTGCTGTTATCCCGATTCCCAATCAAGAAGCAATGAAAATGCTTGATCGGGCTATCTATAATAACAAAGTATCTCAAGAATCATTTAGAGATAAAGGCAAAAATGGAAATATCGACAAGAACAAGCAGCCGCCTCTAAAGAAGATTTTTGAAGAAGAAGATTTTGCACAAAATTATAAAGAACTATATAAAAACTCTCAAAAGATGTTCCATACGGCGTTTATAATCATATTCTTTGGAAAAAGCAATACGGAGTTAAGAACGGCTGAGTCCCATGTTCGTGTAGTTCTTGAGAGCAATAGAATTTATTACGAGGCACCTGATTTCAGACAACTTGATACTTTCCTGAGTGCAATGCCATTTCCGTTTAGTCAGGAATATAATTGGTGTGAACTTTTTAGTTATCATACAAGCGCATTATTAGGAACACGAAATGTTAATAGTCGCAGTGATGACTGTGGTTTGCTATTTGGTCAGGATATTAAAACAGGAAAAGATGTAATGATAGATTTAAAAACCCTTTCAAGTGGACATATGTTAATAGTTGGGCCAACTGGATCTGGGAAAACGTTTACAAGTATGATTTTGGCTATGCGAAATTTGACCATGCTACAACGCAGAATCATATATATTACGCCAAAGAGTGACTCAGGTACAGATTTCCGAGCAGTATGTGAATATTTCAACGGTTCTGTCATAGATATAGGGGTTGGGGATAAAAATATAAACCCACTTCAGATACTTTATGATTCTCAATCTCATGGAGATATGGTCAGGGTATTCGATGATCACTTTGAGTTATTAACGCAGTTCTTTGAAGTGTTGTTTGAAGGGCTTAGCAGCAATATGACAAGTTACATCTCCGAAAGTCTGATGGAAGCGTATAAACGAAAGGGAATTGTACGTCAATTCCCAGAGACCTGGGATAAGTGTACTGAATGGCCTAATCTCTTAGATTTAAGGACAATATGGCTTGAAGATAGTCAGAATCCTAAAGAAGTTACTGCAAAGGCATTAGCTGATAAATCATTTTTGTTTACTACTTCATGGAGCTTTTTAAATCGTCCCACAAATATTGATATATCAAATAATTTTCTTGTTTGTGATCTATCCGCAGTACCTGAGAGTTTGAAAAGTGCATTAAATGTATTTGTTACTGGATTAATGGGATTGAGATTCAGGACAGATAACAAAAAGGGAACGATCTTAATGGTTGATGAAGGCGCACAGTTTTTAAGAAATGAACGGTTATCAACGTTCCTATTAAAAGCATTGACAACAGGGCGCAGTTTTGGAGTGGCACTTTACTTAATGACACAGCAACCGTCTGACTTACAGAAAGTGAATCTTTCGGAAGAGTTCAGAACTAACATGCCACTATCCATAATCCTTGGAAATATGAGATCTGATACAGTGGATATCGTGAAAGGATTCTTCAAGCTTGATGAAAATGGCACAACTGACTTATTGAGTGCCGGTGTTGGGGAGGGATTGCTTCTGGTCGGTGAAGAAGTTATTCCGATTAAGTTCAAACCATCTCAACTTGAACTTGATATCATAAAAGGAAATCTAAATAAAAAAATAGCTTCTGCCCATAAAGGTATTAAACTGAAGCATGAAGGACTAAATTCCATCGTTTCTGAACAAAACATCATCTTTCAGGAATGGATGGATGGTGATGATTCACAACTACAATCTCTGGGATATGAACCACGCCGAGTACAGCGCGCGGTTGGCCCAGGAATGACAAGAGTATGGATCAAGACGGATATCATTGAGGGTGAAAGTATCCATAATCAGAGCATAGACCACTATTGCACGATTGGATTCATTTCCGGATATCTTGCGATGAACGGGATTCCATCCACTATCTCACACCATGATGGTGCAGATATTACCTTCGAGACTGGGAAAGGAACTGTTTTTATTGAATATGAGCATGGCACTCAGAATACTCAAATCTTGCAACAAAAGAAACAGGATACCCACCAAGGCATGTTGGTATTCGTAGGTAATTCTAGCAATATCAAATACCTATATGGTGCTGTTGGGGAAAAGAATACATACAAACGAGGTCAGCAGTTAGCGGATTTCTTAGATTCAATTATAGAGTCTAATGTTTCCTAAAAAAGATAATAAAAAACCTTGATACCATCAAATCAGAAGGTATCCGGTGTTATCTTGACAAACGGTGATGTCTCAACACTGCGAACGAATATTGTATGGATGTATTGTTTTTAGTATATTCATCTTTTACGCAGTTGTTACTTACTCATGAACACTTTCGTCTGGAAAAAATCATCCAGAGTAATCAATTCACCGTGATCACTCACGTTATTGCTTAGCTAATCTTTCTGAAAAGCGGCGATCGCTTTTATATCCATAATAAGTATATAAAATTAACTGAGTTTACTTAATCAATAAAGTATATATAATATCAAACACAAATAGACCATATATGGCAGAGGGAACCGCTTTAATTCGGGTAACAATATCAACAAAAAAAAGACTTGATGATTTGGGAAAAAAAACTGATAGTTATGATAACATAATCAAGCGAATGATGGATCAGGCATCATATGGACGATGAACATCCCCCTTTCGCGACTAATATTTTTGATGTGTATGAGCCACCCCAAGCGCAAGCGGAGTTACGGGAATTCTCGAAAAGGCGGGGCGAGAAAGTAAAGAAGAAATACGCGCCAGGCACAGCATTGATATCGGCTCGGCTGAAGAATGATCTCGAAGCATGGTGCAAGATCAACAATTTATCATCCAGCGATGCTATATTTGAGAAATTCATACAGCTTGGCGGCATTCAGGAAGGAATCAGGAATAAAGCACACATTCTTTCAGGATACAAAAAAGTGGCGGATCGGTGGGTAGAGGACAAGACCAGGATGAAGGTTTTGACGCACGATCCGGGCTATTATATCCTATACGGGCTCAGGCATACCTGGGCATCTGTTATCTATAATATCACTAAAGATGTGAAATATGTCACAACATCAGGAGGGTGGGCTAGCGGATCATCAGTTCCAATGGATGTGTATGTTCAGTCCAGGGCAAAAGCGGACGTGATGGAAATAGCAAAGAAATGGGAGATTTACATTGATCCTGAGTACAAAGGTGATGTCGAGAAAGTAGAAAAAGAAAAGGAAAAGGAGCTCGCACCGCCGGGCGCAGCCATGGGTGCAGAGCAGCTTAAACAGCTAGAAGATACACAAAAGCTGCTGATAGAACAGCTCAATGCTATGAGAAAAGAGATTGAAACACTTAAAGGGAAATGAATGAATCGTGGGGTTAAGGGGTGAGTGCATTCTCCGTACTTCAGGACGGAGTTAGATTGGAGACTTTGCACGAAGTGCGGAGTCGGTCATTCAATCTCATGCTTTAATCGAAATCTTAAATCCTCTTTATTTTTTCTACGCAAGGCTTTTGTCTCTCTTTTCGGATCACTGCATTCAGGGCATCGCCCCATACAAATCCAACTTCGTTTCGTGAACGGGATGCCATGAATAATATGCGGCAAACCATCATCGAGATTATATCGTGGTGCTTTGATTCTTGGACTATTATAAATACGCTTTGTTCTTGTCATAATTACTGCTTGACCTTCGTGAAAAACAAATTCAATCCTTGCAGCATTGTTTTATACTCATCATGAGCTTTTCGGAGCTGCTCTAAATCATTCAGTGTTTTTTCGAAGAACTTTTCGATAGCTTCCGAGATCTTGATCGGTTCGTTCTCTTTTGTGCCAGTCACGCGGCGAGCCACAGACTCCAGGTATTCATATTCTTTATATATCTCCAGCAGGGTTTCGCCGGGTGGGATATCAGGAGCGCGTTTCTTTATACAGTCGATAAGTTCAGTAGGAACTTTTATATTTTTAGTATTTGACATAATTACAGTCCTCGTAATAAGTTATATGTGCTTTTGATACATATATACTTTGAGCCTATCCCGCAAAGCAGTCCTCGTAAAACTGATTTTTGGGATGGGCTTGCAATGAAACAATTCATTAAGCAGACGAAGACCCTTCGAAGTTGTAATGATAAAGAGATGAACTTGAGAAATGAAACTGAACTACGACTTTTGTGATGATCGCCATGATCTGTCTGGTTTTGCTGTAGAAGAAATGGATAGGAGGTAAGTGTGCCGGAAGGGAATGGGGTTAGTGATTCAACAAAAAGTTTCTTATATAATATCCGGCACACTTACCACTATACATTTGTATGGTGTAAGCTTGTATAAATAGCCTTTGGTGGTTGGTGGTCGTAAGATATTTATACTATATCATCATAATGTACACTCATAATCATAAAAGGTGATAAATATTCCACACATTCAACATGTACAAACCGTATTACTTGAGGAAACACTCAAAGAACTAAAGCGAAAAAGCAATAAACTATACAGCAAGGATGCACTGACCGTTGCTGTAGAACACTATCTGGTGTGTAAGGAAAACATCATACGTGCGGCGTTGCAGGCGGCAAAGGCTAATTTGCAGAAGGGTTGCAGCAAAGAGATAATAAAACAGATCGATGAGGCTCTATTGTAATGACAATAAAAATGTTATGTGAACCGGCGCTCGCCCGCCAGTTCTTCAACATCATGGGATCTATCGTGGATGAGTTCAGACTTGTTATCACACCACGCGGATGGAATGTGGCTGCGGTTGATCCGGCGAATGTTGTCTTGATAAATATCGATTTGCCGAAAGATAACTTTATGAATTATGAATTTGGAGAAACAGATAACTGGACATCCAATATAGACAGACATCCGACGGGGATTATGGAAGAAGAACTAAAGGTCGGAATAGATGTTGATACGATCAAACAATTTTTAGGTGGAATGTATGAAGAAGAGATCTTGATCGAGGAAGAACAAAACTCGCCTGTGGAGTTTATATTAAGCAAGTCGGATAAATATAACAACAGATATGAGCTGCAGTTAAAACAGGGCATGTTTTCGCGCACGATACTGCTTCTGCCCGAAAGCGAGATTAGAAGATCACCTAAAAAGCTGATTCTCTATCTCGATTATAAGCTCCAGCTCAAAACCCTTGAGCTTCAGCGCATTGTTAAAAAGGCATTGAAGGTAAGTGATTATATTCGGTTCGGATTCAAGCGCGAAGAAGGCAGTGTGGTCTTCACCGCAAGCACAGTCGATGGTAATGACCTCCCATGGGATGCAACAAAGCAGCTTCATGGCTGGCAGGCTCTACGGGATGAAGCCCGGATCAGCTCAAGTTCATTATTTTCGCTGGATTACTTGTGCGATATTGCAGAGAAAATCCCGTCAGAGACGATGTGGCTGCATATCGGGCAGGATTACCCATGCATACTATCGTTCAAAATAGGACGAACAGGGACGGTCGAATATAAGATAGCGCCAAGAATTCAGGATGACTGAGAATATGCGTGACAGGACAGAATATCAAAAAAAGTATTATGAAACGCATAAAGAGGAAATAGCGCTCAAACAGGATGAAAGACATAAACTATTAGATTCTAAGAAACCGCATAAAATGCTTCAACATCATGTAAAATATGAAGAAATTCATGGCGTAGATGAAATTGTATTGTTAACTTATCGAGAACATAAAAAACTTCATAATAGATTAAGAAGAGAGGGTAAATGTAACATTCCTGCTGAAGAACTGGATAAAATAGTGTGTAAAGCTGCCAGCCGTTCCCCCAATAAGAAGGAACACAACAAGATGTATCATTCATCAGATAAAGCAAAGGAATATAATAGTAATTATCACAAAGAAAATGAGCAGATAATTGGCTTTCATGAGACTTTAGCTCCATATATTCAATTATTTGAAAATTTGGTTTATAATAAGATAACTGGTAATGTAAGATGGGTTAGTTATTTTGTAATAGATAAACGTCCTCCATTAACAAGTAGCCCAGGCTGGAACCGAGATAAGAACGAATCACAGCAAGCGTTGCTGCCGGAACAGCTCGCAAGTGCGCAGAATCTGGAAGCTATTGAAGGCTCGGAGGATTCAAAAGGATGAAAAAAATATTTCTTAAACTGGACGCACCACTGGAGGGAAAAGATGCCTGATACACTGGAAAAACCCGTCAAAATACTAAGAATTGATACTTGTGAAATGTGTAATTTCTTTCATTTAATCCAGAAACGAGATAACATATTTAAGGGTTATTGTGAAAATCCAGAAAACAAAAATATTAAAGGCCAAAGGAAAATAACTATAAATCCAAACTATGAAGGGGCAGAAAACAGAACATATCTTGTCATAGATTCAAAGTACATCCCCAGATGGTGTAAATTACCTAATTATGTGGAGGGATAAGATGTCTGATATTGAAAAAATCATCAAAGCCGCAAAGCTTAGGTTGGCTAAAATACTTGACGAAGATTTAAACTTACCTAATGTAGAGGATACAGATGTTCGGCGGAATGCGCAGGCTGGAATATTCCCTCATCTTAATTTCACACAATCAATAGCGTGGGCATCACAAGTCTTAGGTATTAAAAAATTGCAGTTCAAAGAAAAAATGGAAGATGCGCTGGATGAACTAAAGATAGAGCTGGTACGAAGCATAGTTGAGGGGGAAGCGCAGGTAAAGAACAGATACGAAGTTGTGTTTCTGAAACTAAAACCCGAACTCATTCCAATAAAACCTGAACAAGTCCTTGAAGGACCGCAATATGGACAAACGCGTGAAGTTATTGATCTGCAGGATGGAGACATCCCGATATCGTACCAAACTTACCTGAGTATGTTTTGTACAGGCTCAAGTTCAGGCACAGCACCGACCGGTGGACAGCAGTTAGTCCACGAAGTCGTTGTGCTGAGACCTGTTGTGGAGGTACAACAATAATGGTCAGAACAGTGAAGACAAAAGAAGAACTGGAGGAAGACCTCAACTGTTCGATAATAGAGGCAAAAGCGCAGTATGATAATGTTGTGAAACCTACGCAGGAAGCGTACAGGGCCGCAGAGCGGAAAGTAAGAGAAATACTGGAAACAAACAATAGCTTGATGTACACCGCAACCCCAATGATGTATGATACACGGGAGCAATATGAAAATGATTATGAGAGAGCTCAGTATCAAAAGGTGATAGATGCTGCTGAGGACGCATACAGGAAGGTTGTAAAAAATGCAATGTCAGATTACTATAAGATCGAGAAGCTGGCAAAGGCTGAGAAGGATGCAGCAATAAGACTTGCTAACAAGCAGTATGATGAAGCACTTAAGGAATTGCGCAAAGTGGATGATTGGTTTGCGTTCCGAAGAACTTACCAGAGATCATTGAGACTGGGTATGCATGAAGAAATTAAGGCGAAGGCACCGGAGGGTAGTGTTGATATAGCTTGCACAGGTCCACAAAGTACAGTAACTCGGCTAAAATGCCATTTCTGCGGTGACAGCAAAGTAAGGACAGAGGCAGGATTGAATAAGGTGAAGTACAGGTTGAAGCATCCAAACGCAGGGTTTTGGAGCACATTGCTCGGCAGGAACTGGAAATATGCGTGCCAAGATTGCGCCGATTATATCGTGCATCTGTGGGGTCATGCGGAAATGAAGCCTGTGGAGGGGAAAGATGCCCGATAAAAAAATGTATAAAGAGAGAAAGGCGAACATTGCGGTGTTTAGAGGTTGTAAGTTTGATTGTTGTTATTGTGCTTTCAGGAACACACTCCGATTTAATACCGAATGCTCCGATTGCTTAACATTTACCCCGCATATTCATTGGGAGAGCTTGACTAAAACCCCTCCAAAAACCAAAGATGGAGAATTTATAACCATCGGACTGAATGGAGATATTAGTTTTGCCACCGATACTCAGATTTCCAGCTTTTTAAGGTATTGCCAAGAATGGAGCGACAGAACGTTTATTATTCAAACCAAAGACCCTCGACGATTATGTGGTTGGGATTTAAGCATTCCTAAGAACGTGATTATAGGAACAACGATTGAATCAGATTATCCACAACTTTTTAAACGCAAACTTATTAAACCCAAGATTGTTTATAATCGCATCATTTCTGATTATGAATTATTAATTTATTCTGATATATCAAAAGCCCCCTTTCCAGAAAAAAGATATGAGGCAATGCAATGTTTACGAGTACATAATAAGATAGCGTTAACTATTGAGCCAATTTTAGAGTTTGATATCGACAATTTCATAAAATGGATTAAAGTTCTTACCCCATTAGAATACTTGTGGATAGGTTATGATAGTAAACCAGAGATAAACCATTTACCGGAACCTCCATTAGCAAAAACACAAGAGTTTATAAAACGTCTTGAGGATGCTGGTATTTCAGTTCATCAAAAGCTTATGAGGAAAGCATGGTGTCAATCACCCTGATTAGAAATAGGGGCATGTCCCGTGAGGGATATGGGCAACAGGTTGACAAGGAGGCATAAGTAAAACAATGCAGAAGTTAGAAGAAAGAAACACATACACACCTACGGACATTCCGCACATTCGTAGCAACTGTGATCGGAGATTAAACAGAGAGGAAACTCTCAGTGTATCCGGTTTAAAAACCTCTTCTAACATCTCCGATGCGGCTCTAACTGCGAATTTGACCTCGTGGGGTCAAGGGGTAGAGAATTCCCCTTCTGTGAGGGAGGGGATGAATCGTACCCCTTGCAATTGAGCGATACACCGAAACACCTATATGGTTGTAGTGATATATAGATAACTATGCAATACAAACTTGACCGAGGTTCACATTCTGTATATTCTTTGCAGTATCATCTGGTTCAAGTTATAAAATATCGAAAGAAGGCATTCGATAACGAAAAAATAGTAGAGTTATTGAAACTGAAAATACATGAAATCAGTACAACTTTTCAAGTAGAAGTTATAGATATTGGTTGTGATCTGGATCATTTTCACATGATCTTCAAATCAAAACCCACTCTGAACATTCCGAAATATCTGAATGCCTTAAAAACCATAACATCAAGAGAAATAAGAAGAACTTTCCCTGAAATAAAAGAGAAGTTATGGGGTGATGCTTTCTGGTCGCCTTCATATTTTTTAGCAACAACAGGACAGGTCACATTAGAACAATTGATAAAATACGTTGAGAATCAGGGTGAGAAATAGTTATGCAGCTAACTGAAAGAATCAGGATATATCCAACACAGGAACAGGAAGAGGTTTTATGGTATCTTTCAGAACGATGCAGGCTGATATATAATTTTGCACTTGCAGAACGAAGAAAAGAGTGGATTCTCAATAATCTCAGAGCAGATTTTGAAGTGTTCCCTTGGGGAGAACCATATTATGAAGTTGATTTGAAGAAACAGCAAAACGATTTGCCAAAGATCAAAGAAAAGTATCCGAAATATAAAGTTGTATATTCAAAAGTTTTGCAAATGGCTATTAGAACACTCGATGCTGATTATCGTTCATTTTTTGAGCAAAGAAAAAATGGTGATAAGAATGCACATCCACCTGGATTCAAGGGAAAAGATCATTTCATGACAATGATGTATAATCAATCCGGGTTCTTCATCCGGGAAAAAGAAATATTGTTATCCCATAAATATAACAAAGTGCCTCTTGTCTTTGAATTACTGAGAAAATATGATAAGGTCTATCAGGTAAATGTTTATCAAAAAAAGGGAAAATATTATCTTGGAATAATTCATGAAGTTCCTGAAAAGCCGTATGTCGATAATGGATTGTATCAGGCGATTGATCTTGGAGTGACAAAAACAGCAACCGCTATAAACACGGAAGGCAAGTTCTATGAAACGTCTAATCCAAGACCCGACCAATACTGGAATCCTAAAGTGGATGCTATTCAGGCAAGAAGAGACCATTGCATCAAAGGAAGTAAGCACTGGCATAGACTCAACTGTGCAAAGAATAAACTTACCAGTAAATGCAGTAACCAGATAAAAGATATTCAGCATAAGCTTATGTGATGTGAACCCATAAATTTAAACCGGTAACTCATAAGGTTAAACTGTGAACCCGTAAGTTTAAACTGAAGTAAGCTCAGAATAATCTGAGTTGAGATTCCTGGGGTGAAACTGTAATTTACAAGTTCGTAAATATGCTAAAAGAGGCAACCAGCATTTTTTCTTTTTCCTTTTTTCTTTCAGGATTTGCTCTAACAATAAAACGGTTGTGTACTTTCCAGATAATCTCATCATGAGAGCCTCGGAAAAGTCGATATTTTAAGGTATTTCAACCAGATCCAAAATTTCAATATGGTAAAGCATAGCGATTTACTGACTTAAATTTCATTCAATGTTTCAATTTTGGTACTTTTCCGACAATCTCATCATAGTGATAATAAACATCATAAAATGATTGCGGAAGATTTATATACTTTACATGGCATGTTTGGGTAAGTGAAGGGTATGGTGATGGAGCGCAGGAGATAGAATAGAGTGATTAGATAACACTTTAAAAGATTCGAGGTCGGGTCTTTGCCTGAAAAGGTAGGCGACTTACCCAAAAACTTAGAGAAGGAAAACGGCATCCCGTAAAGCTTCGAGAAGATAAAAGCCATCCCAAGAAGTGGCGGCTCCTTGATAATCTTCCTGCAGTTTTGGAGAACCCCCAAGACAAAGCCATTGTGGATGCAATATTGGAGATCGATTCCAAAATTGAAAGCCTAATTATCAATAAGGGTGGTCTTGTTCGTAGTCCAGGACCTCCAGAAAGTTTTAACCTATTCTTGGGTCACTATAAAATCTTGAAACTCGCTGTTGAGGGTGAGGAAACACTACATGTAGCAGAGTTTGAATATTATCCAAGAAAATTCAATGATGATGTGAAAGAGGCATACCAAGCAATTAAAAACGAGATAGATGAAATACTGGATAGGTATGAACGTCTATTAAAAGAGGAGACTGGATGAACGATTGTTTATTCTGCGATATTATGATGGAATCTAAGGTGTTGGAAAACAAATTCTTTTATGCGGTTTTTGATAGGTACCCGGTTAACCTAGGGCACCTACTAATCATTTCTAAAAAGCATATCCCCGATTTGTTCGGCCTGGATGAGGCCGAGTTTAAGCATCTCTACGGTATTATAAACCAGGCAAAGGAAATGTTAGATATGAAGTATAAACCTGCTGGATATAATATAGGTGTAAACTGCGGCGATAGCGCTGGGCAAACGATACTCCGTTTTCACCTCCATATTATTCCGAGGTATAAAAATGATGTAGAAAATCCTAGAGGAGGAATCAGGAATATAAAGAAGCCTTTAGAATATTACTAATTTTTGTATGAGAGGCTTCAAATCCGCAGGCATATTGCAATCGCTGCTGAGGCACTGGAAATAAATTAAAGAGAGATCAAAGCTTGTCGTTTCATTGAGTAATTTCTCATAATACATCCTCCTTTGAGGATGTTTGTATTAATGCAATCTCCACAATGAACGCACTTTTGTCTATCTACGCACAATCCCTCACTGTCTATAAATAATGCCCCAACTCTACAAACTGAAGTGCATGCGCCACATGCAACACAATTAATTGCCTTTTCCACTAAAATATTTAACTTAATTTTATTAAAATCACTTATTGTTACCCTAAGCTTTTTGGCGAAAACGAAAAAATCATCCGTCAGAATTGGCAGTATCTTTCCTATTTTTTCCACCTGTTTTTCGCTTTCACCTGTAAATATCAAATCTACATAGTCAGAGCCTGCACGACACGGTGAATATGATCCAATAGTTACTTTGTTAATATGCCCAGACCAAAGAGTCCAGCCTCGCCTTTTTACGAATTTTTCTTTATCCTTTATTTTTGCTTTTTCTGCATAATTATAAAGAATAGCCTCCAGTCTTTCGACTTTATCAGGAAATATTCTCGTTATCGTTTCCCATTCGGATTTAATCTTATAAGGACAGCACCAACAACCTATCCTACCAAAATGTTCATAGAGCGGGTTATATGGCAAATTATATTTATAGATATATTCCCATACATCTTTTGTTGACCAATCCACTATTGGATTAATTTGAGGTACTGGCACTAGAGGATTATTGTCCAACTTGGTATATTCTGATCGTGTATTTGATTCGGCTCGGCGCAATCCTGTGATAAATCCATCAATCCTATTTTTCCGGGCATAATTCGCTAAGGGCGCAAATTTGAAAACTTCACAACACCACCTAAGTTTACGGGACGGTATACCTACATGCTGTATCATCTCAAAAAAAGAAATTGGCGACTTAACAATATCTATTTTGATATTATAATAATTACGGATCTGCTGTACATATTCAACCGTCTCATCAAATTCTATTGTCGTGTCACAAAAAACGGCTCTTTTAATTCCCACCCTTACTGCTAAATCTAAGACTACAAGGCTATCTTTGCCGCCTGAAAAACTCACTGCGACATTATTTTCTGCGTGGTGGATAAATTCTGCAATTGCTGTACTTTCTTTCATCCTTGTAACAAGGATAATATAATTAATACTATTTATCCTTGTTGCAAGGATACTTGAACGAAAGATTTATTAACAAATATGATAAAGTTAAGATACATGAAACAAGAATCAAGTATTGTGAGGCAAGACTCATGATATGTATAAAGTGTGGTCTCGCCAAAAGAGGTGGCGAAGATTTTTTTATTTGCGATGATTGTACAAAATTTTCAGAGTTAATTATTACAGTGTTTGAACATGTACATAGCCAGATAGAAAAGGCAGACTCTATAGATCCTGAAACCAATAAAATGTTTAGCTTGCTTGCTGATAGCTCATTTATCACATCTAGAAATCCACAAACAGCTATCTTCTATAAAATTTGTGAATTCATTGTTGCAAAAGCTTTTGACGGTAAAGAGGAAATAACAGAAGAGGAGCTAAATAGAGATGTATCGACTACTCGCGGATGGGGGGATGCTTTCAAGGTTTTTGTGGAGTTAGATCTTATAGAAGTTAAATCAGAAAAATATAGAAGAGTACTAATTCTTAAAGAGAAAACAAAAAAAATGGCAAGGCAGTATCTTAGCGGCGAACCGATAAGCAAACAGGTAACTCTTCGCTTGGCTCACATGTACGCTGGATACGTTCTTTTATACATACTCTATCAAATAGCCAAAACTGTTAATACATCAAAGCCAATTGAAATGCCCTATAATCAAAAACCTAAAACCTTATGGGTCATACTAATGTTCTTATGGTCTACCGCATTCCGCGATCAAGAGTTATTTAGTGAGGAAGAGATGAGGCAGTTCATTTCTAAAAGACGAATTCCGTCAAGTACCCGTGGAAAAATAATTAGAGCTTTACAAGCAATGGATGGACGGACTGTCCAGGGCTTAATAAAAGATATAACCTTAGATGGAAATGGTAGGGTATTTAAATTCGAGGATTACGTCTTAATTGAGATGGAACGGGTAAGAGAGATGATAAGAGAAAGGACGAGATAATAAATGATTGATAAATTTGCCACTGGTGAGGAGCTATTACCCATTGAAGGCAGTTCGATTCCAGAAGTGAAACTTTTGCCACAATTGACAGAAATAGAGGATTTGATGTCAAGAACTTGTGAGTTTTTCTTCAAAGGTAATCTTTCAATGAGTAATTTTCCTTTTAAAGGTTTTATTCTTGAAGGACCTCCGGGTACAGGAAAAACAGAAATAGTTAAACAAGTTGCGAAGAAACTAGATAGACACTTAGGTAATATTTTTATAATGCTAGTTGATGGAGCATCTATAGCCGCACCAAGGTGGGGAGAAGCTGAAAAAACTCTTAAGAGTCTTTTTAAAAAGGTCGAACAATTAAAACAACAAAAGAGAAATCCGAAACTAATAATTTTATTTGATGACGTAGAAAGTCTCATGATTGCAAGGGGATCCGAACTTGCGAAAGAGTGGCATTATTCAATTAATTCGGTATTATTTCATGAGATAGATAATTTAGATCCTACAAGTGTGATTGTATTTGCGACAACAAATCGCCCGGATTTAGTTGATGAGGCACTTAAAACACGCCTATATAGGATAGAGGTACCATCTTTACCATTAGATCAATTAACAACTCTGGTACGGGAAATCTTAGAAGTAAGTCATGTAAATAGTAATAATACAAATTTAATAGAATCTGTTGTTCTTGATAAACTGAAATCTATGGAACGACCTACTATTCGCGATGCCAGACAAACTACCGTAATAGAATGCATAAAAAATAGGGTATGGTCAATATGATTCCGTTAGAAAACATTCCTGAAAGTGGAATTCTACTTGTGACAATCCATTTCAAAGGTTATAAAGATAATTTTGCTAATGATGCCAGAATAGCCCTTAAAGATGGGGTCCCCAAGCTAGTGAAAAAACTTAATATAGATATTGATCTTACTCCGTTAATATTTAGCCTAATTAAAACTGTCGCAGATGACGTAGGCAAAGCTACAAGAAGTAGAGCGACTGGAGCTCAATATCAATTTGGATACTATGGCATGAATTCCGAAAAATTCAAAAAAATTTACTATGAATTAAAAAAATTGTGTGATGGACGTGATTGGAAAGACGAGATTGAAATAATGGTTGCCGGCAATGTAGGAGGATTAGAATGAAAAGTGAAAATTTAAGGAAACGGATTGATGCGCTTGCTAAACAAAAAAAAGTACAACCGAATCAAGTTAGTGGAATTTTAAATGAGGAACTAGAAAAAATAGCAAGGGGTGTTTTAAGTGAAAGCTGACTTGACGATAAAAGATATTGGTGGTTTAAGAGGTGAACATACTTTTACCTTAGAATCAGGTAAACTAAATGTTATTGAGGCGTCTAACTCTGGTGGCAAAACTTCGGTTGTTAGAGCACTAACTAGTGTGTTATCGCTACCGTCAGACGGTGATTTCGACCAATATTCTTTCGATGAGGCCCAAAAATTAGGTATAAAAGCTGATGAAAAAAATCCACAGGAAGGATTTGTTAACGTTCATTCAGATATCGGAGAAGTTCTGCTCGAAATCGAAGGAAGCTCAGAATCTTATAAAGTTCGACGGAATGGGCAATTTTTAACGCTTCCAAAAAACGGAGATCAAAGGTTTTTACTGGCGGGGATATTGTCTAACGATACAAAGATACTTCGTCAGTTGCATGGAGTAGAAAATAATGAACCTGATGATTTTAAATGGGCAGTAACCCAATTATCCTACGCACAAAATTATGAATCGATTAATAATGTTCTTAAAAATAGAAAAGAGGATTTAATAGAAAAGAAACATCACATAGACAAAACATTAGAGAAATTAGAATCCCTTCAGAAACAGAAAAAGGATTTGGAAAAGAAAATCCCCGAATTAGATGATGAACTGGCAAAATTAGAACCAAGATTTAAAGGGGATGCTGATAAATTATTGAAAGAGAGAAAGGAACTGGGGAAAAAAATAGATAAACTAAATATTGAGATCGGGACAAAAAAAGGAAAATTAGCTGGCCTGAAAAGCGATTGTGATGCTAAGAATAAAATTTTATCAGATATAGATAAAAATATTGGTAAAATAAAAGATGAAATAAATAGTCTGAAAATCGATGAACTTAAAAAGAAAAAAGAGGTAAGAGCCCCAGAAATTGAAAACGAAAATAATGTTTTGAAAGACAACCGTTCAAGTATCGATGCCCAATTGAATTTGTTCGTAACAGCGCAAGCAAGCCTCAGAAAACATGAGAAAGAGACCATATGCCCTCTTTGTAATGACGGTCATATAACTTATAAACGTATATCAGATAACCTAGAGACGTTAAGAAATGATAAAGATAAAATTAGTTTTAAAATATCAGAGTTAAATCAAGAGAAAATCAGCCTTGATCAAGGACTTGAAGGTTTGAAAAATAAACATGAAACTCTGAAAAAAAACTTATCTACATATCAAGATAGACTGGGTTTCGCTCAAACAGATCTTAAAAATTTGGAGAAGCAAATAAATAGTCATGGATATGACATTGATAAAAATGAGGGGGATATCGCAAGTGTTAAAAGCAGATTAGAAGAAATTAAACAACTAATAAGTAAAAGCGATGAAGACATAAATAAACTTTATACACAAAAGGAAAAAGAAAGAAACGACCTTTCGATCCAATTAGGTGTAATCCATCAACAAATGCAACAGTCATCGATAGACATCGGTGGACTACTTCTTGAACCAGCAAAAGCCAAAAAAGTCTGTGACGAATGGATAACAACGATAGAAGATGTCTTGCAATATTCCTCACAAAAAGCTGAAGAACAACGCCAAAAAGCTGCTAAGAGATTTAACGAGAACATTGAAGAATTATTGAGAAAATTAGGTTTTAAAGAATTTAGAAATGTTAAGCTAAACAAAGATTACCGACTTTATGTCGAGCGGTTAAATCCTAAAACAAAGGAGTATGTTGTACAAAATGTTCAGACACTTAGTACCTCAGAAAAACTTACCGTCGCATTAATATTACAGGCTGCTTTGAAAGAAACTTACATACCAGATATTCCATTCTTCATCATTGATGATATAATGGAGGACTTTGATGATGAAAGAAAGACTAAAGTCATGGATTATTTAATTGACAAAGCAAATACTGAGGGGTGGTTTGTCGTCGTAACAAAGGTAGTAGAAAATGCAGGCACCGCTAGAGTGAGATATGTAGGTGCATAGTTATGCCAAACTGTGAAATATGTAAAGTGTATATATCTCAAGGCAATCTATGCGAAAGATGTTCCTTAAATCTTTTTCAAATAACTGAAATTTTAGATACCTATATACATGAAAATCCGGCTCCGAACTGGCTTTTGAATGGAATAAGGGAATTATCTTGGATGTTCATGGCATATCCAAGAACAATGGCTTTTTTTAATACTGCAATGGAAGTTACAGAGATATTTATAATTGACAGAGAAAATAAAATTTCGGTCGATGAACTAATGGAAGTTAATTATACTCAATTGCCTCGCGATAAAGTGCTTTCTCTTTTAGAAGAAGCATATATCATCGAAAGAACTGGAAATGACGTATTTCCCGGAAAGCTTGTTAAAAAACTCCAACAGGTAAGATGGGAAGGTTATCAAATGGATACTCCACAAATAGAAAGTAAATTACTTGAACTACATGGTATACTTACTGTAGCCATAACTAGATCACTAATTCGAGATCGAGAGTATCTACCCAGAAGAGCCCTAGCCATCCTTTCGTTGCTTTCGCTTCATATGATAGCCAGTGGTGAGGAAATAGGGAATATTATAGATGATTATACAGTTGACCTAGCTTTTGCTGGTTTAGGTACACGTCAACAAAATCGCATTATGCGTATTATGGCAGGATTTTTTGATGGAAAGACAAAAATTATATCAGACATTACTGATGACGGTAAAAAAGAAACGAAACCACAAATGATTGAATATATGTCCCATATCAGAGAAAGATATAGAGAGAGGGGAAGGGAACGACAGCGAATATAAAAGCCTCATTCCCCTCTTATATTCCTTGTACCTGCAATCGTGTTGGTCATGAGGCAAAGCTTACCGGCGTTATTCATTGATCTAAAGTTTTTTTGATTCTCCCATCAATATTTTTCATTAATTTTTTCATTTCAGTTCTTAATCTTTTTGATTCAGTAGTCAAATATGTTTTTTCGATAGGAGAGGGGATTTTTCTAAATTTCAATTTAGTCTTCTTGTCAATTTTACCAGCATTATGAACAAAACAATTTCTTTTTATATAAATATATTCAATAAATTGAGATTCTTCTGGTGTAAGTAATGAAATAGAATATATCTTAAATATATCAAAATAATCAAAGCGATTCTTTAATTTTATGAATTGAAGCTTAAAGAAAATTACTGAGATTTATCATCTTTCAGGTGCTCAACACTCTTTTGAATCACCTCCATCCATCTATTGCGCCCAAGCTTTAAGTCTATCCCCGCTGCCTGCGCTGGCGTCCTGCTATCGAACGCCTGATGCGGTCTGATCACTGTTGTATATTCGATGCTCGACATTTACTTTCCCGAATGTTTTCCTAAGTAGATCATTCCATTTCATTATTCCAGAAGAAATCCATTCACCTCGGGTAATGGCGTCTTCAATTCCACTCATTACATTATCATCTGTTTTGGGTAACCTACCGCTCTCTACTTTGAATGCCCGCAGTTTAGCTATTGCGTGCTCCAGTCCAAGTTCACCGATATATATTCCATATTCTTTATTTACTTCTCCAAATGTTTTACTAAGCAAGTCATTCCATTTCTTGATTCCAAAAGAAACCCATTTTCCACGTTGTAAGGCCGTTATAATGCCCCGCCACCTTCTATCTTCTGATTTAGGTAACTTACCATACGTTTCTTTAAATGCCCTCAATTCAATTTGAGCTAGCTCCAACCCAAATTTGTCGTTGTTTCCAAACTGCCTTCTAATGATTTTATCAAAAGCTTTTCCCTTCAGTAAGTCTTTAGCAAATGTTTTAATTGAACGTTCAGCCATCCCGAACTTTTTTGTCAAATTTCTAGCTGAAGCCCCCGATAGGTATAAAATTACAATATCTAATCGACGCTCGGTTTCTTCAAGCAATCCCTGTGAATAGTGATTGGGATTTGTAATAAACCGTGGCGTTTTCAAGACCGTAGCCATGAATTTCAAATGTGTTTCTGCACAATCAGGCTTTTGCTTATCAACTGCAGTCAGGTAGGTATGCCAGAAAATTAAATATCCCCTCGGCGTTGCCCAGTTAGAATCCGATAGGAGAGTGTCGAGGATCTGTTTCTGTATTCTAACCAGTTCGGGTTTTTCCTCTGCGACATCATCAAGTAGTGAATGATTGCAATGTCTGCAATTTATCAACCATTTTTCGTAGAAATTCTGCAAGAGAACTGATGAAGATTTCCGATGCCTCTTATCATCAAATAAAAGCTCATTGCAGGACGAACAGATATCTTTCAATTCCACTCCATGCTCCAGACAGACAACTACAAAGGGCAACCGCCAGAGAATCCTGAAATAACGACTATTCTCATCTTTCCAGCACAAAGGACAATAGCGGAGACCGTAATGATAATAGTTCTGTAACTTATGTCTTGTTATTTTGGGTTCTTTTACAAGGTCGAACCATTTTGAAATGTTTAGCTGAAGTTCATTGACTCCTTTGTTCAGTCCTCTATGAAGTAGAACGCTCTCCAAAGAGGACGAAACCGGTAAAACATCCAGTGTTACTGGCCAGTATTGTTCCCGTTGTAAAGAGAGAGAAATGTTTTCTTTCAACAACCAGTATTCTTTTTCTGACTGTATCAACCTTTTTGGCGTTATACCAAATGCCCATGATTGACGCATTAACCATGATAGAAGACTTTCTCCGGGTTTGGGACACACGAGCATTTTTTCCCAGCTATGAACTTTTTCTGGCGGAGCAACATTACGTGCTGCCATTAACTGCAGGATATCTCTCGTTACTGGATTATCCATTTCCAAAGATTCTCTTTTCAATACCAAGCCTCCACCTCGATTGTCAAATTAACCGATCATGCTGGCCTTTGAATTCCAGAAGTTCAGCCCTTGTTTACCAGCACCCATTCTGGTATTTATTTCCCCAAACGTTTTCATAAGCAAATCATTCCATTTATTGATTCCAACAGAAGCCCATTCTCCTCGGATGATGGCTCCTTTAATTCCATGTATCTCTTTGTCATTGGAATTTGGCGACCGACCGTGCATGGTTTTAAAATCCAGCAGTTCAGCTATTGCCCTATCCAGCCCCTGTTTACCAGTGTACATTCCCATTTCCATATTTACTTCCCCAAATGTTTTTCTAAGCAAGTCGTTCCATTTCATAATTCCATAAGAAGCCCATTCTCCTCGGATGATAACTCCTTTAATGCTAGACATTTTTTTGTCATTGGATTTTGGCAACCGACCGTGCATGGTTTTAAAATCCAGCAGTTCAGTTATTGCCCTTTCCAGCCCATGTTTACCGGTATACTTACCCGTATCGATATTTACTTCTCCAAATGTTTTTCTAAGCAAGTCATTCCATTTCTTGATTCCAAAAGAAACCCATTCTCTTCGGTAGATAGTATAACTGATCCAACCCATCTCCGTGTCAGTAGATTTGGGTAGCCGACTATACTTACCTTTGAATTCCCGAAGTTCAGCTATTGCCCTCTCTAGACCCTGTTTACCACCGTATAATCCCTTTTCTTTATTTACTTTTCCAAATGTTTTTCTAAGAAGATCGTTCCAATTTCTAATTCCAAAGGAAAACCACTCTCCACGCACAATGGCATCTATGATCCCGCCTGTCCCTGTTTCATGAGATTTTGGTAACCGGCCATGCTTAACTTTGAATTCCCGAAGTTCAGCTATTGCCATTTCCAGCCCCTGTTGGCCAATATATACTCCCATTTGAGTATTTATTTCCCCAAATGTCTTTCTAAGCAAGTCATTCCATTTCTTGACTCCAAAGGAAACCCATTCCTGGTCACCTATGGCTGATCTAATTCCACCTGTCTCTATGTCGACAGCTAAGGGTAACCGTCCTTTCTTATCTTTTAATTCCCGAAGTTCAGCTTGAGCTAGCTCCAGCCCTAACTTTCCTCTATACCCAAGCTGCCTTTTTATGATATAATCAATAGGCTTTCCTTTCAGCAATTCTTTGACAAATATCATAATTGACCAATTCGTCAAGTCAAACTTTCTCGATAGATATTCATATGAAATACCTGATAGATGCAAAGTTACAGCCTGTAACCGCCATTCGATTTCTGTCAGAAACTCTCGGGAATAATATTTGGAATTAAGGATCAATGGTGGCCTTTTCGACATAGTATCCATAAACTTTAAATGCGTCTCAACAGAATCTGGCTTCTGCTTTTCAATGGCAGTCAGATAAGTGTGCCAGAAAATTAAATATCCTCTTGGTGTTGCCCAGTTTGAATCTGATAATAGTGTGTTCAGGACTTTTTTTTGCAGCGTAGCCAATTCAGGCTTCTCTTTTACGGCCTCTTCAAGTAGAGAATGATTGCAAAATCTGCATTTTGTCAACCATTCTTCTTTTAAATCTTGGAAGATAATAACTAAAGATTTATTACGTTTCTTTTCACTGAATAAAAGCTCGCCGCAAGAAGAACAGTACTCTTTTAATTCCACCCCATGCTCGGGACAGACAAGCACAAAAGGTAACCTCCAGAGAATCCTGAAATAACGGCTATTCTCATCTTTCCAGCACAATGGACAATAACGTAGAACGTAAAGATAATAGTTTTTTAGTATTTTTTTAGTGATTTTTGGCTCACTTGCAAGATCAAACCATTTTGAAATATTTAACTGAAGTTCGCTTATCTCAATATTTAATCCACGTTGCTGTAAAACGTTCTCCCAGGCAGTTGAAATTGGCAAAACATCCGATTTTAAAAGCCATTCTCTATGTACAGAGAGAGAAATATTTTCTTTTATCAACCAGTACTCTTTTTCTGACTGTACCAATTTTTTGGGTGTAATACTAAATGCCCATGCTTGGCGCGTTAGCCACGATAAAAAACTCTCTCCGGGTTTGGGATTAACCATTATTTTTCCCCAACTATGAACTTTTTCCGGGGGAGGAACTTCGCGTGTTGCCATTAACTCTAAAAGCCTTTCTACGGTAGAGTTATCCATTTTTGAAGTTGCAAATGCTCTTTCCAACGCCGCTCCCAGCTTAAAAATTTAATTTACTATTCCTGTATTCATCGTTCACAAGGTCATTACTATTGAAGATAGCAAGAGCCTCTTTCAAGAAGGAAGGATTGAGTTCCTTTGCTCCATTTGATACTGCAATATTTACTGTTTCTTCATAAATTTTTACAAGAGCTCCCATTTTTCCTTTGGACCCATTTAATAGTGTATTTAGAACTGACCTACTGTTTGCAAAATTGGAAACAATTCCAATAGTTTCTTGCAGGTTTTTATCCAATGTATCGACAGCTTTTCGAAAGAGTTCAAATTTGATTTCGTAAGCGTTCTTATCTTTACCGCCCTCGCCCTCAAAACTTGGAAATGCTTCCTTTCTAAATCGGTTGCTGGTTTCAGGATCCATTTGTATTAAAGTCCTGGTTGGCATTGTTCCAACTACTACCAGCGGTCGCAAAGTTCTGTTTGGAATGTTCCGGAGAGCTTTTAGCACTTCATTAATCCTAACTCCTTCCTCTGGGCTATAAAGCTGGTTAAATTCGTCGATAATAATTAATTTACACCCACGCTTTCTAACAGCAATCCCAACAAGAACTTCGAGATCTTGAATTGAATCTTGTTTGCTACGTGGCCAATCCAATTCATGGAGAATATCTCTATATATCCCTTTGAGGGTCGCATTGGTTAAACATGTAATCTTAATAATACCAAATCTATCCAGATCTTTAAATCGACTAAGTGCATCGGTAAAATAATCAAAAAATGTAGTTTTACCGGAGAATGTGGTGCCATAGACACACAGACTCCATGGACGCTTAGTATCTCTTTGATCAAAAATAAATATAAGGATTTTCATAAGCGGTTCCCAGAGTTTTTCAACAAAGATAAAATCAGCTTCCCAATGGGGTATTTTTTCACCCTTTTCTTTCATAAATCCCAGCAATGGGTTGTCAATACATTCTAGAACGGCCATAATTGATTCCACCTACCAACCTTCCCTCTTTTTCATCCTTGGGAACGATTCTTGAAGGGGCGGTAAGAGATCATCATCCTCCTTTTCTGCACTTGAAGAATGCGTCTTCACGGTATCTTCTGGCAGTGGGGGCAGGAAGTCATCTTCACCTTCTTCTATTCCTTTCATAATCTCATCTTCATTGAAATTTGCAGGTTTCATTAAAATGACTGGCTGTTTCTTTTTCTTTTCTTTTTCTTTTCGTGCACTGCGCGTACTCTTGGCAGCTTCTTCTACGAACTCTCTCCTTTCGGCAAAAGCAGATTCAGTCGTATACGGCGTTATTGGAACCCTGTTCTCTTTCAGGATTTGGTTTATTTTTTCAACCTCTGAGAGGCTGATCGGCATGTTAGAATTGTTGCGTACAAATTGTGCTAAGTTCCCACTTGTAATCGGAATCGGATAGTAACAGTGGTCTTCGGAGTCATAGACCCAAATTTGGCGAATATCTGATGGATCGAAACGGAATTGAATTTTTTTCGATTCTCCTTGATTCTTCTTCCGGATACGGGCCAAATCCCTTGAATTATATCGGTTCTTCATCCATTGAACGCCATAACTGTTCACGCGATGCCACCCGGAGATCGGCAGTATATCGAACTTCAATTTTTCCAGATCAGTAGGTACAACAGGCTGGGTGCCCAGTGCCTGATCAAGTCCAATAATACCTGATTGGTAGTGCTCTAAAGGACTTTTTCCTAAACCCTCATGGGGATTCAAATGATAATCCTTCACAAGATAAGTTAATAACCACTTTTCGAATTCTAAGATGGTCATTCCGCCCTTTTCAGCCTTTTCAGCCGGATCGTAATTACTGGGGCGAGTTTTTAATGGAGGTGCATACCCGTTCAGGCAATCGTCCCGGATTCTTCCATTTATTGTGCCGAATAAGCGTTCCACATAGCCCCCCTTATCGGGTCTTCGCACAGGCCGAAATTCTAAATCAATGCTATAGCTCCTGCAGAACTGTTCCAGATGCTTTGATCTAAATTCCATGGAATTATCAACCTGAACCCTTTTTGGCAATCCATGGATAGGGTACATGGCATCGATGCCGAATTTCTTTAACATTTCCTCTTTTGGAAGAATCCCCGTAAGCAGAGATCTGGTTATTGAAAGACTATCAGGATGGTCAAAAGAGAGGAAATATCCGTAAATCATCCGTGAATTCGTATCAATCGCCATAGTGAGATATGGACGTCCGGCCGGTTTGCGATAAACCTGATCTACAAGCTCAATATCCAGGAGAACATGATCCATTTGTATGAAATCTAAGGGTTGCATGCCTGCCGGAAGTTCTCCCATCACACTTTGAGAGATTTCATGGCGAATAAAACCACCCTGTTTTCCTAACCGTTCCCTGGCTGGCATGTTACGAATTCGTGTACGGATTGCCTTATAGGAAGGACATGGGAAACCAATTTTCTTACATTCCATTTTTATTCTTTCTCGGCAGGCAGAAATGGAGCTGAGTCCTTTAAAATAAAAATCAATTTCTTTTTGGATTATTTGTTCTACTTCATCGCAGAATCGTTTTTCTTTATTTCCTTGATTGAAATATTTTAGAACAAGACCCCACCAACCCTCCTTTTCGAAAGCTTTCATCCAGAGATATAATGTAACATACCCTTTACCAATTTCTTTTGCTCTCTTTAAAACGTCAGCCTTTGTACGATTGGGCTTCTCAAGTAATGGTCTTATTGCCTCGAGACGTTTATCAGCTTCTTGAATTTGATCGGGTGAAAGTCTGGATAAATCCATGTTCACTTTTACTGGTTGAGCATCTGGGAAACTATTTATTTGGATTACAGGCTCTAATTCATAAAAAGGTTCAGTCCTTAATTCGTGATCAAAGTTCAAGAAGATTAGTGTTTTCTTCGTGAACAGCTGATTCCAGTAAAAATAAAGATATTGATAATAAATAAGATACTCAAGAACATATTGAATTGATGATTCAGGAATATCCGTTCTCTCTTTCACCCTTTTTACTAAATCCGAGAATCCAACCCCGATTCCTTTACGATAGAGAGAGGGTAAGACATCTTTTATTTGTTCAACCAAAGAAATTTTGGGAGACTGCTGGGCGGCTCCACGCAATAACATTATATTGGTAAAACGGGGGGTCCTGATATACATCTCATCGATTATTTTTAGTTCCCATCCCCTTTCTTGACAATACTTGTTAACGGCATTTATTTCCTGCTGCCAGTTATCATCGCTTTCGAGTTCCTGCAGTTTTCCAAGCGGCTTAATCTGAAATAGAATTTGTTTTCCTGTAATAAAAACTGCCCAGCAATTCGGGTATGTCTTTCGTTCTTTTCCGTCTTTATCTGTCCAGATTACTTCAGCAGGTTTTGGTTGAAGGTCATAACAATAATAGTCGTGATCGAGACAAATATATAGGTCACGTTCTAATCCAGATTCATAGGAGAATGAGGTGATAGATGCTTCTTCTTTCAGGTGCAGCTTGGTTGTAACTATTTCTCCTCTGTAGCTTGAGGCTTTTAGAGGAATCTCGCGCACCTGAAATGGACGCACATAATTCAAATCTATCATCTCATTCTTAATATCGATCACTTTCCTTAAATTATACCGTGTTAAAGTATAATTAGGTATAATAGGGTAGTCAATAATAAATACTTTGCGGTATTATGGGGTAACATAGTATGGCTAAAATTAAAACCAGTATAGCCCTTGACGAGGATTTGTTAAATTGGGTGGATATTCAGATCGAAAAGAGACGATTTGCAAATAGAACTCATGCTGTCGAATATGCCCTTCAACAATTAATTGATTGTGAAAGAATCGTGGGGGCAGAGATAAGTTATGATGAACAACCACAGAGCTTTGGAGACTTATTATTGGCTGAAAAGGCAAAGCACTATCAAAGAAAAAGTAGATGAAAGAGATGCTCGGGTGAAACTTTGGTATGTCTAAATTTTTTTATGTGTTGATTATGATATTATCGGATTTTTATCTATCCTGTTTTTCTCCCCTTACCGATAACTCCTGCGGTGGTGTATATGTTGTATCGAAGTTCGTTTCAGCCAGCCATTTCTTAAACGCCGGGTTATCGCTGAACTGTTTATATAATTCATTGTGATCATAGAGCAGGTCAAGGATTACTCGTTTCAGAGCACTATCATGCTCAATTCGGGCATTCTGTTTGTCAGAATTCTTCATCGCATTCTGGTAAGCTTTATCAGCCGACACCTTGGCGGGAATCTCCTCAGATATGACCCTGCGAACTTTATCGGGCTCCTTCCATTCGATGTTCCCAAACTGTTCGTTAAATGAACGCAATATATTGCTCAACCTGTCCAGCTCCGGTTCAGGCATGTGACCTCCGCCGATCATGGGCACAGGTTCAATCTGTGCATTTTGGTCGGCAAGAGCAATCTTAATTGCCGAGCGAACTTCCAACCTGTAGCTGTCCATGTCAATGGATTCCAGAATACCTTTGGATAAGTCCTCTTCCTTGGGCGCAGGAAGCTTCGGGATAAGGAAGTTAAGGAATATCGACAGCTTCTCCCAGGTAGCATTGTTGAATGGCAGGATAGATGCCAGAAAACCGTATGTGCGTACAAATGTTTTTGCCTTACCCTTGAAGTCCACCTGTCCATCTTCGTCCAGTGTATCCACGTAGACCGCTACGCAGGAATCAAGGATCGGATCGAGTTGATCACGCTCAGCCCCGCCCAGATAACGCTCGACGAACGGGTCAATATTGCTGTTATTATAGACCTGATATCCATCCAGGTCTGCCTTGAGGTCATGCAGCTTATCCGGGTCTGTCTCTGCGCTCAGGATCGTCGTGCGGTAATAGTCCTCAAAAGCCATTTGGATGGTGTCAACATCGTTCTGGAAATCGAGTACGAAAGTGTCATGTTTCTTCGGATGAGCCCTGTTCAGGCGCGAGAGGGTTTGCACCGCTTTGATTCCTGAAAGAGGTTTGTCCACATACATGGAGTGGAGCAGCGGCTCATCGTATCCGGTCTGGAACTTCTCAGCACAGATCAGAAAGCGATACGGGTCCTCACGGATGCGGTCAGGGATCTGGTTGCTGGGGAATCCATTAAGTTTAGCTTCGGTCACTTGTTGTCCGTTATACTCAGGTTCGCCTGAGAAAGCAACGATTGCTTTGTACGGGCTCTTGAGTTCCTTCAGGTATTCGCAGAAAGCAAAATAGTATTGAATAGCCCGCTTGATGCTGCTGGTAACGACCATCGACCGTGCCTGTCCACCAATCTTGTTCTTAGCTATCACCTGTTCCAGGAAGTGATCCACCATGACCTCTGCTTTTTGTTCAATTGCATACTTGTGGGATTCGACATAACGACGGAGTTTCTTCTGAGCCTTCTTTGTGTCAAACTCCGGGTCGTCTTCAATCTTCTTCATCAGCCTGTAGTAGCTTTCAACCGGTGTGTAGTTCTGGAGGACATCGAGGATAAAGCCTTCCTGGATCGCCTGTTTCATGGTGTAGCTATGGAAAGGGCGGTGTTTGATGACGTCTCCTTCTTGATACGGTTCTCCGAATATCTCCAGCGTCTTGTTCTTTGGTGTGGCAGTGAAGGCAAAGTAGCTGGCGTTGGGCAGCATTTTCTTGGATTCCATGATACGATTGATGGTGTCTTCAATGGTTTCTTCTTCTTCCTCGCCTCCATCTGGTGAGAGGGCGATATTCATTTTTGCCGCTGTTCGACCGCCCTGGCTGGAGTGTGCCTCGTCAATGATGATCGCAAACTTGCGATTTCGATGTTCATCGCCAATCTCCTTCAGAACAAAGGGGAACTTCTGGACTGTCGTAATAATGATCCTCTTGCCGCTTTCGAGGAATTCTCTGAGTTGCCCTGATCCTTCTGTGACAGCGCCAACAATTGATGAGACCTGGGTAAAACCCTTTATGGTGTCGCGGATCTGTTTGTCAAGTACCTTGCGGTCAGTTACAACGATAATCGAATCGAATATCGGGACGCCATTCGTCTCTAACCCGACGAGCTGATGTGACAGCCATGCAATGGAGTTGCTTTTGCCGCTGCCTGCTGAGTGCTGGATCAAATATCGATAACCTGCGCCCCGTGTATGAACATCAGCCAGAAGTTTGTGCACTACATCGAGCTGGTGATAGCGCGGAAAAATCTGTTCTTTCTTCTTCTTACCTGTTCGCTCATCTTTTCTCTCTACTATCTGTGCGTAGTTCTCGATAATGTCTGTAAGCTCCCTTCGGATGAGGATGGAGCGCCACATATAATCAGACTTGATACCATCAGGATTTGGTGGATTGCCTGCGCCGTCGTTATAACCCATATTAAAAGGTAAGAACCAGGAATCATTGCCCTTGAGGTTGGTGCAGAAGCGTACTTCCTGATCATCCACAGCAAAGTGCACAAGGCAGCGCCCGAACTGGAAGAGCAGTTCGCGTGGATCGCGGTCGCGCATATACTGCTCCACAGCATCCTGCACGGTCTGTTTGGTGAGCCGGTTCTTCAGTTCGAAGGTGATAATTGGCAAGCCATTTATGAAAATGGCAAGGTCTATGGAAAGCTGGCTCTCATCCCTGCTGAAGCGCAGTTGTCGTGTGACGCTGAAGAGGTTGGCTTCGAAAAGCTGTGCAGCTTTGGGATTGCCCGGAGATGGCGCGCCGTAAAAGAGATCCACCGAGGCGGCGCCGTGCTGTATCCCTTTTCGCAGCACATCCACCACGCCGCGTTTTGCGATCTCGCCCTGGAGCCGCGCCAGAAACTTGAGTCTTGCGGGACCATCGGCTGCAATGCCAAGCTGAGCAAATACTTTGGGCTGGGTGGTTTCCAGGAAGGCGAGCAGTTTGTCAATGTCCACAGCGTGGTCGCGGTCGTAATCCTTGGAATCGCCAGCAAGATAGCGAACTGATCCAGCCTCGCGCACACCTTCAGCGTCGGAAGCAGTGCTGCTGCCGTAGCCGGTCAGGGAATTGAAGATCAGGCTCTCCAATCCTTTTTCACTGGTATCAGTTGTCGGCATCGGTAACCTCCTCGCTTTCGATCAGTTCTTCTGCTTCGGTTTCCTCGTTGGTGTCTATTTCTTCCAGCACCTCAACCTCGTCTATTGCGGGCAGTTTCACGTCACGCACATCCAGCTTGCCGGTAACGACATCGAAAATCAGGCGGGTGCGGAATTCGCGGAGGAGGGCTATAGCGTCACGGGTTGTTGCGATGAGGGCATCGAGCTTTGCTGTCTCGCGGTCGAGGAAGGAGGCAATGGCGAGTTGTTCATTTTTTTTAATGTATGGTAATGTATTACAATATGCAGATTCTCTACTAAGCCCTGGTATACAAGTGTCTTGAGAAATTGTATCTAAACCCAAGCATTGAAGGGCGTAGTATAGCCACCTAAGTTCAGAATCAGTTTGGGTTTTGTCTATAAAATAAGTTGTATCTATTGCAAATCCAGAGAAATATGAATAATTCACCTTCCCATATGAACCTTTTCTACCAACTATAATGCAAGGCGCGTTTGTATTAGCTTCGGAATGTTTACCCACAATTCCATTCGAGCCAAATACAAACACATCCCCATCATTACGATTCTCGGCACTCAAGGAATCCCCATAAGCAAAACGACAGATGAACTTCAATCTTTTCAATTGCCAATGTTCAGGTACCCTCCCCAACCGCATCACGCCCGAATTCTTCATAGGCACATCGGGGTCGAGTCCTTTCGTCACGGCATGGTTTATGATGACCTGTTTCTGCTCGTTCAGTAGCCCGATGAGCCGCCGCTTGGAACGGATAAATAGATCGATCTTCCTGTTTGCGTGGTCAAGAAACCGCACGATTGCGGCTTGTTCCTCGGTGGGAGGGTAGATCAAAGGGATGCGAAGGAAGTTCTCAGGGTAGAGACGCAGCCTTGAGCTGTTCACGCCCGTGGAACGACGCTGATACTCAGCGGCGTAAGTGGGGGTTCGCAACAGTAGATCGGCATAACGAGGCAGAAAACAATCCACCGCCAAAGGGTGATACACACCATAGGCCGGACTGACGATGCCGGTTTGCCTGGCCACTCCAAGTGCCGCCATCCACGCCCACATTGTGTTGATTACTACATCGTCCATTTGGCAAACCTTGTACCCGACATTGGACTCGGCAAGGAACATAGTGACCGATTTCTGACTACGCGGAGTCACTCCCGTAAGATGAGACACAGACATCAGTTCTTCTTTCCCTGTCTGAGAACGCTCGTCAATCTCACGAAATAAGTACTTGGCGCGGCGCAGTCCCCAATGCGCAGGGAGTTCTCCCAGCCAATCCTGCCCGGTATTCTTGTATTCCGCATACGGTTTAAGCCCCTCGATCATGGCTCCCCCCCTTTCGAATCGTCATCGGCATCGATCATCTTTTCCGCAAGAAAGCGCTGTTCGCGGACGAGCTCGGCGCGTAGTTCCTCTTCACTGGACACCACATTCCCACCCCACAGCACGCTGGAATCCTTGTATGTGGCGTAGGGGCGGAAGTTGTCGGTCATTTATTGATCACCTGTTCAAACCAAAGAATTGCAGCTTCACCCTCTTTCCGCTTTATCTGGTCAACACTTCGACTATGTCTGATGGCATTTCGGAGTTCCGCCAGTTGATCAAACTTATTGGCTAAGGTCTCTTTGTTTGCGAAGCGCTTTTCGAACCGTGACCAGAGTGACTTATTGGTAATGGTATCCTGAAGTTCTCTCAAGTCGAAATACTCGAGCTTTCCATCGAGTGTCTTATAGTATTCTGAATCAAGGGCTGCATTCTTCTTCAGAGCTCGATCAATCCTCTCCTGGACGATATACAGGGTGTGGGAAGGTACTGCATCGCAAGATCTGTCCAGATCACTCAAAACCGTTTTGCGCAGGTTAAGTTCAATGCGTTCGATCCTCTCGTCCAACTCCCGAAGGTGCGGAGAGAGGTCTAGCCGTTCTTTTACAAGCAGAGTTTCAATGGCTTCCTGAATAGTATGTTGCCGTTCGGTAATGAACGCTTCAAAATCGTCAGGCGTGAACGGGTCGCGTAAGAGGATGGATTGAGCAGCCGGGGAGATGAAATGCGATTTCAAGATGGCATGAACTGTAGTTTCACCGTTAGCTTTAATCAACTCCGGTAGGTATTCGTTTGGAAGCCGTTCATTGATTACTTTCCGATTGGTGTCCGCGGAGAGGGGGGAACGATTGAGAATGGAATGGATGATATTTCCGCTCAGATTCTTGTCTCCCCATGACCGTGGTACAATATGATGGTCATCCAAATCACTATACTGGGGAACATCTCCTGTCATCCAATCTCTTGCACCATGTATTACTAAGAGATTGAAGATGCCATTATATACAGAAGATCCACGCTTTGTTTCCTTTCTAAGGTCTCGGCTTCGGAAGCTTGTTTTGAACTCCAGAATGGGAGTGGGTTCAGCCTTGTCGTCATCGAACCATACCTTCAGGTCTAAATAATCACGCGCGGTCGTGGATTCGACAGAGCCGGAATACCGATTCGTAAATACGGAAGCCCAGTACCAATGGCGTATCTTTCGATGTGCATCAAGTTGTCGATTAGCTGGCAGGCTCTTTGCATATGCCCGTATTGCAGCAAATGCGGGAAGAATGGAAACGTAAGGCAAATAGGTGGAGGATATCACTCCAAACTCCTGCGGATGCTTGAGCAAATCTAATGCATATTCAATCGCGTCAACGGCTTGATTCCATCCTTTTTCAAAGTCATCAACGGTTGGAACCAACACTTCCTTTCGAAAAGTGCTATCGAGGTCTCTAATTTTTTTTTCTTGACCGGGTAAGAGGTAGTAAAGATATTTTGGGGAACAGTATGCCTGTCTTAAGATTGACATTACCTGGAGAATATAGACGTCCATTTTTTCGGTCTCGGCGAACTCAAGTCGAGGAGCAGCCTTGCGCCACATTTGTTTGAGCTGCAAACCTTTGGGTTTCAAGAGAGCATTCATAAGGTCGAATGCATCCAATCGAATGCCTGTACTGTTGATCTGAGTGAATATATCGCAAACCTTTTCCACTTCAATATCTCTATCCAATTCGATGTACGAGACCTGATAACCCTCAGTAATGCTCTTTAGGTGCTCACCGAATGCCTTAGCATTTTCTGCATGGCGTTGGGCACCCTTGGCTCCTTCGGTATCTCCTTTCTCATGGGCTTCAATGGTCTTTGTTTCCCAGAACTTCTCGTATCCTTGAACCCAATTGGGTAGTTCCCATCCACCCTTTCCAATGATCGACAACGGGAAAATGTGACCGGCATATTGAGCAGCCCTGTCATTAATCAGGCTTAACCAGCGGTTTTTCAACCAGTCGTATTGAAATGCTTCGTCGTATTCCTCTGACATGAATTTGTCGATCTGGATAAAGTACATAAATCGATTAGTATGTTTCGATAGGGGTATGTCAGGGAAGAGAAACGCATAGTACATGGCCGAAAGGCGTTGTTGCCCATCTAAGACAATATGTTCAGGACTCCCGTTACCTTTGTATCCATATATCGGCTCGCACGATAGTGCTTCAAAATTTTCCTTCTTCCCTTTCCACAGGAGAAGACTTCCTATATAATAATCCAAGAAAATAGACTTCATGAGTTCCCTGATAGCTTTCGCTTGCCATTCAAACTCCCTTTGAAAATCCGGAATTACAAAGCGACCCTCTTTTAATCTGTTAATCAGATTGTTAAGAGTTATATGATCTGGTTTTTGAGCAGCCCTCATTTTGATTTTCCTCCAATTATTTCTGTGAGCAGCCCCCCCGTCTCCTTCTCCAGAGCCAGTATATCAGCACTAATTTCCGCCAGCGTGCGCAGTGGCTGCGGCTTGTAAAAGTAGCGTGTGAAAGATATTTCATAGCCGATCTTTCTTGCCTCTTCATCGATCCATGCATCTGGCACATGGGGCAGTACCTCGCGCCGGAAGAAAGCCTCGATGCCGCCATCTTCCAGAAGTGGGACCTGTTCAGAGTCACGCAAATCGCTATCTGGCTCATACTCAACCACACAGGGCTTGCCATCGATAGTAATAGTATAGCGACCATGCAGCGGGTCAGCTTCCAACTTTCCGAGTTTATGGATTTTCTTGATCACCGGCCCTGCGGTTTCATACTTCTCTGCAAGCGCACTTTGCAGCAGCTTCAGGCGTTTTGAATTGAGCTTCACGCCGTTCTTATCAGCGTATTTCTCTACTTCAGCCATGAATTTATTGAAATCAGTGTGCTGACCACCCCCAAAAGTGTCAGCGAAGCGATCAACGAAATCAGAAAGCATATCTTCCTTTGCTTCAGCACATGCTTTCTTAAAGCGGGCGCGGGTAGTGGCGGAAAATTCAACCTTCAAACGCAGAGGGCGCTCTACAGAAATCTTCCAGTATCCAAGAGCGGAATTCTTGAAAATCTTCGACTGCTCAGTTTCCTCGAAGGCTGAGAACGAAGCCATTATGCGCTTGATATCGTCCACGGAGAGTTCACAATTCTTTTTGCCGAGATTCTTGCGCAGAGGTTTGAACCAGGAAGTGGCATCAATAAGCTGCGCCTTGCCCTTACGTCGTTCCTCCTTGCGGTTTGAGAGCACCCAGATGTAAGTGGCAATGCCAGTGTTATAGAACATGTTAAGCGGCAGGGCAATAATTGCCTCCAGCCAGTCGTTCTCAATGATCCATCGCCTGATGTTGCTCTCACCCTGTCCTGCATCGCCAGTGAATAGTGATGATCCGTTGTGAACCTCAGCAATGCGGCTGCCAAGCGGTGTATTGTGTTTCATCTTGGAAAGCTTATTCACGAGAAACATGAGCTGACCGTCGCTGGAACGAGTGATGAGGCTGAACTCAGGATCGCCAGCATGTTCGATTATGTAACGTGGGTCGCGCATTTCAGCCTTACCACCCATTCGCTCAAGGTCGGTTTTCCAACTCTTACCATAGGGCGGATTTGAAAGCATAAAGTCGAACTCGCGCGAAGGGAATGCATCTTGAGAAAGCGTTGATCCATAAGCGATATTCTCACCCTCTTCACCTTCTCCTTTGATCAAAATATCTGCCTTACATATAGCATAGGTTTCTGGTTGACTTTCCTGGCCAAATAGGTGAATAGAGATTTCTTTTCCATGTTCGCGGGCCACATCCTGCAGTCGTTCTTCCGCTACAGTCAACATGCCACCGGTCCCTCCTGCTCCGTCATATACAAGATATGTGCCGGACTCAATCTTTTCAGCGATGGGCAGGATAATGAGGTCTGCCATCAGTTTTATGACATCACGCGGTGTAAAGTGCTCTCCTGCCTCTTCATTATTTTCCTCATTAAAGCGCCGGATAAGTTCTTCGAAGATAGTACCCATTGCATGGTTATCAAGCCCTGGGAGCCTTTCTGTGCCATCAGGACTTAAAACGGGCTGAGGGCCGAGATTAATCGAATAATTGAGAAACTTCTCGATTACGTTACTGAGTATGTCGGCATCCACCATTGTGGGTATCTGGTTGCGGAACTTGAATTTATCGAGGATCTCCTGGACATTGGGCGAGAAGCCATCGAGGTAAGCCTCGAAGTCCGCCTTTAGTTGTTGTGTCTTTGCGCGGGTAGTCAAATCGCGGAGAGTGAAAGCTGAAGTGTTGTAGAATGCCTGGCCAGATGCCTGCCGCAGGGCTGCATCTTGATTGGTAATCTTGGCAGCATCAAGTGTCTTCTTCATGTCCAGTACTGCCTGCTTTGTTGGCTCCAGTACAGCATCAAGGCGGCGTATGACCACCATGGGCAGGATAACATCACGATACTTGCCGCGTTTAATGATATCCCGGAGAACGTCGTCGGCAATGCCCCAGATGAAGTTCGCGATCCAGTTCAGGTCACCGTTGCTCATATATTGGCTCCTCTATGCTTTTCAATTCTTCAAGATAGTTACGCATCTTATTAACTACTTCGCTTTTGCGTTCATGAATATTATTCAACCGATTCAGTGCCTCGCTAATATTAATTTGGTCTTCCTTCTTTTCTGCGGGTAATACAGCAATATACCGTGATATACGAACACGATCGGAAAGCCAAGTATCTCATTTGAGTTTGTTCATTGTTCCAATATAGTCAATTTTCCAAGCCCCTTTATATTATGAAAGTTTATGAGTTTGATTTCAGAGTTCGCACATCTGGCATACAACTATGACCTCAAGACGACCATAGTACTCTTGAGGTGTTCTGACTGAAAGCCTCACATCCAAATTTATCGAAATAGTGAGCCATGTTATGGCACAGTTGCCTATACCTTCTCCAAAATCAAATAAACTTCATGGCTTTTAATCTGAACATATTTTGGAAAGATGATCATCAGAGCTTTATTAATATTCATGCCACTGGTCACGCTTAAATATATTCCAAGAGAAATTATCAAATCAGGAGGATATTCCATACGGCGAGAATCTTGCTTCTTGGTATAGACTGACACTAAAGGTTTCTCAGTCGGCAAATCTGCTTGTTACTGGCAGCATTACAAAACAGGGTTCAAAGCATATCAGGCGATTGCTTGTTAAGGTCGCGCATGCCATATCCAGAACCAGAAATTCTTCACTAAAAAGACTTCCCTGCGCCCAATCTCTCACCCATGCGATTTCGGGTTTGCTTGGGTCTACACTCTTTGCCTCAGCCATTAAATGTATTTAATTTTGAAGCCTTCGTTTTCTATGCTGAATTTGCTGTTGTTATTGAAGGATTCGTCTTCGTGGTAGTCGAAGATGTTTCCTAAGTTTCTTATTTTCCGGTTCTCGTCAAGAGTATTAAGGACGGCTATCACTTCGTAGTCTTTCCCATGTTTTTCACCAAATTTGACCTCATCACTGCTGATCTGGAAAGCCTGGTCATCAGTCGAGGAAGATTTAACTTCTACGTAGTGTACTTGATCGTTTTCATCAATGTAACGGATGTCAAGCCCTTCTGAGTCTCTTCCCTGGGGGTTCACGTTAGCTTTTCTTGCGTTTTCAGAAACCCAAAATACCTTTTCCATTCCGTACTTGCTTGTTAGGGTTTTATAAACGTAGTACTCTCCTATAAGACCTATCTCTTTTGCATGTTTCTTGACATGCCTTCCTCTTCCTCCCCCAGTCCGAGTTTTATGAATTTCGTCTGTCGCTTCGACAGGTCTCAAAGGATTGCGCTCTTCTATGTAATATTTCCTTTGTATAAAATCTTCGTCTATGCTCTTTATAAGTGATTCGTAATCGTCTTCCTCGTATTCCTGCTCTTTCCCGTTCAAGATTATCTTATTCTTTCTTATTATCGGCTGGGTTTTGCCACCAGCGCCTACCTTGGGGAGTCGGGGATACTTGCTGTCAAAGCGTTTGATGAGCTCTTCGTGTTCCGCGAAGTATAGGAGGCTTTTGTTTTCTTGGGTTTCCCAGAACGCATTGATATCTTCCGAGTATGCCCCACCTGATTGCTCTATTTTTTGTATGAAGTCTTGCTTGTTCTGCTTGTATATCTCTTCTAAAGGTGCTTCTTTTTGTTTCAATAGGCTTGAATAGGTCAGGGCAAGTTTTTTGAATCTATCTTCTTGGAATGTAGAGTCGAAACACTTTTGCTTATCAACCGATAGTTCTTCATTTATGTTGTAATGGTTGACGAATGACGATCTAGTGTATGCAATTGTAATATCTATAAACTCCTCTTTTGATTTTATGTCTTTGTCCTTTAGGGTCTCGTAGACGTGTGTCTGGAATTTTTTTTCTAGCATGAATTTTTCGCTTGTTATCTCTGATTTGAAATCTTCGCTGAAGTCTATTTCTTCGGAAGCATGAATGTTGAAGTCTTTGACCTTGATTTTCAGGGTGGTGAACAGTCTCTTTACGTGTCGAAAGTTCTGGCTCGTTGAGAGTTTATCATACTCTATATTTTCGAATATTTCTCTTATGAATCCTTCTTCCAGGCATAGTTTATTGGATAGGAATGAAATGGTTTCATCATTGCTTATTTCGTAAATGTCTTCTTCTATCCCCTTGACCCGAAGAATAGTTTGCCAGAACTCTTTTTGTATATCAGAGATGCCCCTGAGTCGCATTCTTACTTCTTTCAGCTTTTCCAAGCTAGGGTCATCTAGGTCACCTTGGATAGTCTCGTCTCTTTCTTGTCTGTCCATTGCCAAGAGCTCCCTGTAAGCCTTTCTGTTTTCATCGACTTTTATTACGTCACATATGATTTCTGCTAGAGCATCGCGCAACTTCCTGTCATTTTTCAAATCTGCCATGTCCTTGTACTGCTTTGAGTGTTCTAAAAGGAGGTAAACGGTGTTTTCGCCTGCTGGCTGTACGTGTTCATAAGGGTTAAGGGTCAACTCTCCTTCTGTTTCGTCAAACAGGTATTTGGCCACCAAGTGAGTACATAGACAGATTTTCAGTTTTTTCATCTGGTTCATCTCAGTTGTGAAAGTAGGTTTGCCATGCCTAAAAACTAGGATATATGGTTTGAAATTTTCGAAGAGTTTCGAGAACTGAGCATTGATGGGATGGATGTCTGGCCCTGAGGTGAGGTTGAATTTTATTTCTTCTAAAGGGCTTACTCCGAATATTTCTCGGACCAGTTCTTTGCCTCGCCTTCTTGGAATTTGGACTATGTTGAACTTATTCATTATTTCTCGACAGAAACTTATGTTGTCAACATAATACACAACTTTTATGGGCAAGTAGGCAATTTTGCCGTTGCTTTTTGCCAGAATTTTTCCTTGCTTGATGAATGTGTTGCGTGGTTCTTTCTTTACTACTGTTTTTGCCCATTCCCTTGTTTTGCTATCTATTAGTTTTGTGTAGATGTTTTTGGCTTTTACTCCTCTAGGATCCGCAGCTTCAAGCCTGTTGAGTATGGAATAAACGGTTGCTGTAGGAAGGTTTGAGAAGTCTTCAGACGCTCCAAATTTAGTGAGCAAGTATTCGATATCTCTTTGCTGAATCCCGTTATCCTTAAATGCTCTGTCCTTTATGTTTATGTTAGGTACTTCTATCAGTGGGGACATGCCTTCAAGCGTTTCTGACAAACAACATTGATTGGGTGCAACTCTTTTCTCGCTCTTGGTTTTAATCCATTCGGCGTGACTCAACACCCAGACGATGTATGGGCTAATGTCAGCATTGCTGATGTTTCGTGGGATTTTATTTTGACCAAGCCAGAGGCCGAAACTCGAGTTTTGCGGTTCGTGCCCTTGTCGCAAGATGGTTTGTACTCTCGGATCTAAATGGAGCCAAGCAAGTATGTTTTCAAACTTTGCCTTTTCTATGATTGTGTTGAGCTCTTTTCCCATGAAAAACTTCTCCTCGCAGCTACAACCGAGAGGATGAGGAGTACCATATTTACAACAAGATTTTACAGACAACAAAAACTAATTCAGGAAAAACTCGTTCATTAAAGTTTCATCGAGCAAAAGCAATAGAAAAAATTCTATAGCCCAAGCTACAAATGTTCAAGCATCAATTGTAATCTACTAATTGTCAATAAGTTGTCTATCAGTCCTCCAATTTCAGTTAAACGCTTATCGTTGATTTCATTTTTTGAACTATATATCCGGCACCAACAAGGACATTTATCATATCCTGCTCAGTCATTTGAACCGGGGAGGAAGCCCAATCCAGTTTGACTTTCTTAGTTTTTGACATCTCAGCGTCCTGATATTTTTCTCTGTTCACCAGGAGATGATGTAATATACAGAGAACTTTTCTTGCCAATGCAACGATTGCTTTTTTCTTTCCTTTCTTTGCCAGAATATGCAGAAAGAACTTCTTCAATTTTGAATTTTTTGATTTGGATATAGCATGAGCAACTTGAACAAGCATCCTTCTCACATGCTTTGAACCCTGTTTTGTTATACTGCCTGTAACAAGTTTATCTGCGGATTGAGAAACCTTCGGTGTCAGCCCGCACCATGATGCGAGTTGTTCAGCCGTCACAAAATCTTTATAATTTCCAATCTCGGCAAGGATCGTTGAAGCAGATGTAAATCCCATGCCAGTCATGGACATTGCAATCTCCAAATCTTCTTTAAGTTTCTGCATTCGGCTCATGATTTCCTTATTAAGTTTCTCGATTTCACTTTCGATCTTTTCGATCAGTTCAAGATATGTCTGTATCATGAGAATTCTTGCTGGGTCGAGGCTATTTCTTACAGCACTTCTAAGTTCCTGCTCTTTTTTAAGAATTCTTTTTGATGTTATCATTTTTAAGATTTCATCAATGTTCTTTCCTTCGAGCAGCCCATTAATAATTTTCATGCCAGATACACCGAAAATATCTGAAAGGACTGAGGATATCTTGATACAGGCTGATTCAAGTTCCTTATGTATCCTGTTCTTCATTTGGGTAGAATTATTGACCAATTTTTCCCGTGCACGTGTCAATGCTCTAATATCTCTATCATCTTTTGGAAATATTCTTGAAGGTTCTATCATTCCATTGAGGCACAGTTCAGCAAGCCATACAGAATCACGCTTATCCGTCTTCCTCCCGGGAGTATGCTTGACCTTGTAGGCATTTGCCAGTATTACCTCAACACTTCCTTCCAAAACCGAATATATTGAAACCCAGTATATTCCGGTTGATTCAATAGCTACTGCTTCACAATTGTTACTTATGACCCATTCCTTAAACCTCAAGATTTCATCAAGAGTCATTCCAAACCTTCCTCTAATCTTGTTTCCATCTCTGGAGAGGATTGTGGCCATAATAAACTTTTTGTGAATGTCTGCACCACAAACTATATTCTTTTGTTTCTCCATTTTATTTCGCTCCTGATATGGGCAGATATTGTCATCCTCGAAGGGATCATTTTCCCATACGCGTTCAAAGACGCATTCATGCATACGAGAAATGATAATGGCTAGTTTATGTAACGAGATCAAAGTCCCAAAAAGTAAACAGCCTTCACTGCCCATATCAAGGATATAAGCATCGGAAGAACTAATAAAGGTTTTTCATGCTTCATGCATGAGGCGAAGCCTCATGAGCGTTTATGTAAGCAACGCTAATTTTTTCCGCACTAGGTTTCGCTGATTTTAAATCTTTATATGTCTTGTAATTTTCCCCACGATCCGTTTCGTAAGGATATTTGAGTCTTCTTAAGACGTAATCCATGTATTGCTTTTTTGTGTCATTATCATCAAGCACTATCTGCTCAATCCTAGGAAATTCTTCCACACCTATCCATTTTAGGAAACCTACTGTCTCGTTCTCATTCCTCGTGTCAAACCCCAATTCATTCTTGTTGGCTACAAATATGCTCTCATCTATTTCTGAATACAAAGTGTCCATAGCTCTACCGACAGAGTATTCGCAACCGAAATAAAGCTCTTTAGCATTTCTAGGCTTGTCTATCCGCGTGAGCAATGGGACATTTATTCGTTCTGGAAATTTCTTATTAGGTTCAGAATCATCTTTGAATATTGAAAACAATGAGTCTATCATCTTCCTGAGATATTCTTTCTCTTTGTATGGGACTCTCTTGATCACACGGTTAGTTTCGACTACAATTTTTGATATTACAGTATCGAACCTGTATTCCTGTACATTGAACCGTGCCAGCTTTTGAGCTAAGACTCTGCCGTCCTTAATACTTGTCTTTGTTCTAAACAAGTTGAAAAGCTTAGTCGAAATAAAGACTATCCTGACAATTTCTGGAAGCTGGAACTTGCCTCTTTCAGGAGGTGTCAAGGCTTTGGTTTTCGAGCCTATTACTTGTCCTTGGTCGTCAATAAACAAGCTGGGCATCTTGTCAGGCTGGAGCTGTTTGAGGCAATCGTCGTAATGATTGACTAACATTAGTATTAGGTCAGCTCGCTGTTCGAGGGGTAATGATGCAGATGCCTTGTTCAGTCTTTTCACAAATTCTCCCGGGTCATACTTACCGATGCCTAGATCTTTAATGAGGGATTGTATTTCGCTATCGTTTGTAAAGAATGCTAATTCTGGGAACTCAGATGTTACGGTTTTGAGTATTTTTGTCAGTTCTATGTTGTAAAAGACAGGCTTTTCGTCTGGAGACATGTATTTGTTTGAAAGGACTGGAATCAGCATTTGAGTTTTTATCGAGGCAAGTAGCTTCTTGGCGAACCCCATCTTCTCCACTTTGTCGTCATACTCTCCCCTCTTTGCCAGCAGCTTCATGGCATCCCAACTTATTCTTTCGTCCGCATTTGCAAGCATTTTAGCGGTCTCCACCATTAGTTTTGCCAACTGTTCAAGCAGAAACTCGTTTACTGCATTATGGTTTAAGTGATTTCTGCTACCGTCTAGGTCGAAAGATCCATGGATTATTGCTGGAAATGGAAATTTGACTTCTGTCTTAAAATAGCAGAACAATCTGTTGATGACGTCGTCCATGTCTTCACTTACGGCTATTCTCAATTCATATTCGAACTGACTTACCATAGCCTCTTTTCTCAACTCTTCTGGAAGCTCAGCTGACTTGTCAAAAATACGCCAGTTTTTCGATTTAATAGGACTGCCTTGCTGGTTGAGCAGGCGTATTTCTTCAAAATCCTCTGACTCGGAAGGGATTCTTACTATAGTCTCATTCCTTCCGGGGCTTTCAAGTATGATCTTTTTTATGTTGTTTAGGAAAAGAGCGATTTCCATGCCAAGATCGTTAATCTGGGCTTGTATGTCATCTCTGATTTGGTCAGAGGAAAAGTTTATGATAACGCATGTATCATACTTCGCAGAGTCTGAACTTTGTTTGTCTTTCCATGAGGGTACCGAGAGCGTAGCGATTGGGTACTCCGTTGTTGATGCTTCATTGACGGCGTTTTTCAAACTGGGATTCTTTTCCAGCATTTTTTTTAGAAAAGTCACCGCGTTAGGCTTAGAAAACTCTAAGGAAAATGCTCCGCTTTTTATCCAGATAGAATCGCTCCAGTTCAATATCGCTCTGAAACCTAATCCTTTGTAGCCTATCTTTTTCTTGCGCTTAATCTTAGGACTAGTATCAGAGTACATTAGAGAAAGGATCCCTTCTGTTGAGAAAAGGGAGCCGTTATTCGCGACTATTAACCTGTTTTGTTCAAGCCTTATAAGCATAGTGGGTTTTTCTGCTTTTTCAGCTTCGTCATCTGCATTCTGCAAGAGCTCTAAGAGCTGTCTGCCGTGATACTCCTTGGTACGCGCGATTTCCCTATGATAGGCCCCAGTCATATTCCTTACTTGAGCCTCATAACTCTTCTCGACATTTTTCAACTCATCTTCGATCCATTTTCTGAGGATAGTCTGAGCTATAGCACGACCAAGGATTAAACCGTCGTCAGTTATTGCATCTTCCTTATCAGCTGCTTTGCGGAACATCGGCTTCGCCTCTAAATGAAACGCGGGAATCCCCTTCTTACCAGCCTCAAGCAGAGAGATAGTATTGTTTGTAGCTGTCCGCAACTTACCACTCTTTTCACCCCCTTCTCTGTCAAAAATCAGTGCGTCAGCCTCACAAGGTTTTGTCTGAACCGCTAAATCGTAACCATGACCAAGACTAACTGCCAATAAACGACCAAATTCAATGGGATGAGATAGTTCGTTGCGCCCACTACTGAACTCCAAATCAAAATCCCTGCTACCATCAGCACCGTGGCACTCGAAAAGCAGCTCAGTGCACTCTCGGAAGACTTCCTGCCAGTAAGGCGTATTCATGTCATTATTCGGATCATCGCAAGTCGGATGAGCCATGATGACCAGCTTGCATGGGATGTCATGCTCTTTAAGCAAAAAAAAGGCTACCAACGCGTATGAAGCAGCATTCTCGTCAGAGTCACGTTTCTTTCCCTTTTCACAAATATGAGCCTCTCCAACAGCAGCTTGGTGAGGTACGCCAAAAACTACCTTATATGGTGCTTTACCATGAGATAGGACAATCAAACGGTCTTTAGACGTCAATAATCTTAACAATGACGGGTCATATTGATCAAATCTTGACGCCCAGACTTCTCCTTGATATGGGATAGGATTCATATTATTCTCGCCAATTAATTAATTCCAAACAGTAAAATATCCATGTTGTTATAAGCCTTTCTTATAGTCCATGGCAGTCTCCTGATGAACCGCGAGAAAAAAAAGACATAATCTGCAGCCAAGCTCTTGAAACTTCAACTAGGGTTAGTGTCCACAGACATGTTGGGGTAAATTCAAAATCAAAATGATTGCTTCTGGACTAAATTCCACAATCTTGCGACTGGTCTTGCGCGTGAAAAATTAGTTGATCTGGATAAAATCATGTGTCCCAACCATTTTGCCTACTTAAGCGGTAGGCAGGTTCAGTTTCTTGAATAGTATTTGATTCCTTTTTCGTGCGTCTGCGACTAGTTTTTGATAGGAGATAATTTCTATATATGAATCACGGTTCTGGTTGTAACCATAGTAACCCATATTATCGGGTGTTCGGATAAGCATCGCGTTTTCGGCCAACCTCTGAAGGCTTTTTGTCATATCCGCAATTATATAACCATAGAAGGGTACATTCTTCTGAATTGCAAGTTCCTGCCCATCCTTATCTTTTGCTTCGCCTTTGCGTATGCGGTCAATGTAGTCGTAGACTTGGGCAATAGGATCCTTTTTGATGCCATCATAATCGTCACGTCCCGGACGTTTGAATTCAACGATCACGATTGAACCGTAAGGTGTATCTTCGTCGACAAAAGCGAATGGTCTGTTGAAAATGATAATATCCGGTCTCTCTGCTTCATCGGAATTTGCGGGTTCGACCTGCTTTAGCGGCTTATCTGAGGCAAGGAAGAAATGGTATGCAAGTTTCTCGTCAATGAGCCAGAGGTTCTGTTGATCAGCGCCCACGTCATCAGATGTAAAGCGAAGAGGAAACACGATTTCATGGATTGCTTCTTCGAGTTCGTACTTTGATTCTTTGTCATACTTCAAATTGTTTCCAAGTATCTCTAGTATCACCCGTCTATGTACGATGTAACTGGCAAGTTTAGACCTTCCTACATCGTTCACTCTTTCGATATGTATAGTCAGTTTTTCCTTATATATTGGTAGATCTTTTGCAGACTTGGGTTTGCCTGACAGGATATCTTGACCCTGTTTTTTAAGTTCGATTTCAAAATCACATTGGAGCTGATGGAGCTCCAACTCAATCTTGTCTTCGGAGATATCTGGTGAAATGGACTCGAGAACGCCTGGTTTGTGTTTCAGAAGTGGACGATATTCAATTGCTTTATCTTGGACGAAACTTTCTATCTTCTTCAATTTCTCGTGGTTAATCTTTTGTAAATAGTCAGCAAGATGCTTCTTCACCAGTTCTGTAACCGTTGCTGAGAGTTCGTTCTTTGTGATGACATCGGGTAAGTTAAGCGGGTTTTCCTCTAACATATCAAAATCAGTTCTTTCTGAGTTTACGCATTGGTCGAGGTAATCCCCTGAAACGCACCCCAAGTACGTATACGACTTGCCGTCGTCTTCTTTGATTTTCTTGGAAAGGTTCGGTATTCTACGGCGAAGGGGCTCGAACCAAACATCTCGATTGTTTGCGTAGTAGTGAATTCCGTGCATTTCTTCTTCAGCAGATTGCAACTTCAGATGCTGGATTTTAAATTTTCTCCCCTTGATTTCGAATTCTCCAAGGACAGAGTGTTCCATTACATATCGATTGAATTCCTCATTGAGACAAATAGATGTCTCGCCATCAGTGAGTAAAACCCGAGGACACTCAGGCCGGAGAAAATAGGAGAGACAATGCTCAATCATCCGAATAGCTATGGTGCTAAGTTTTTTCGGGCATGCATTCCGGTACTCCGACTTGAGACCGACTAGATGCACGGCTGTTGACCTAGTGCCATTAACAATTTTCTCTGGCTGATCTGCCGTTATGTCGTCGTCCGTAAGGAAAAAAACAAACTCGCGCTTGAACAAACTGCTGTTTTTCTCGAACACACTACTGATGTTTACCTTATCGAATGCCTTCAGCCACAAGAATCTGCCAACGCCTTTTCCCCCTCTCGATTGCTTGAACAAAGTGTCCGATGTCTGGAATGAGTCATAGTTGTTATCGTTGAATCCAATCCCATTGTCTTCCACTATGAAACCAAAAATAGGAAATTCGGAGTGTTCGCCATCGAAAAGCTGGGTCTGCGTAGTATCCCGTTCGACTGTTATGTTTATATAGCCGCTGCTCCCGGCATTGCAATCCTCGATGGCTTCAAATGAATTCACTACAGCTTCAAAAACGGGCAGGAGAACTCTTGTCTTGTTCAACTTCATATTATTGACACGCCCGACAAGATTTACCTTCATTTATACAGCCCTCCGAGTAACTGTCAATTATCATGTCCTTCAATTCCGTTTACAAGATATAAATCCTTTACCATTCAATCAAGTTGTTCCGATAGGAACAACTTGTACCCACTAAAAAAGCATTTGACAATATAACCAAGTTCACTGGAAAACTAATTAAAGTTCACTGTTTTCAACTTATGGGTACAAAATCTTCACCCATTTTCAACTTATGGGGTATCCAGTTTCAACTTATGGGTATTTTTCAGAAAAATAAAAAATAAGGAGATAATAATAGAATGATGTCGATCAAGAAATGCATAATCATAATGCATAGAGCTTTTTTAGATTATAGATCGAAAAAGCCTCAACGTCTTTCACCAAAGTCTCCAGTTTCAACTTATGGGTTCAGTTCACAGCTTACCCGAAAAATGGTCGATAATACTAAAGCCAATACAATCATTGTTGGCGATCTTGATGTTAAGGAAATGGCTCAATCGAAGAGTACAAAACTATCAAAGAAAGCTAAGAAGAGCCTAAATCGGTCAACTCAAAATAATGGATATTTATCTCAGTTTGTAAGATTTCTAACCTATAAGGCAACCCTTATAGGTAAAAAAGTAATAGAAATCGACGAACGTTACACGTCAAAGAAATGTTATGTCTGTGGAACAAAACACGACATGCCTCTCTGGAAACGTACTATGGAATGTGATTGCGGGAACGTGATTGATAGAGATAGAAACAGTGCTATCTTCATCATGTTACGGTTTCTATCACAAAATGCCATGTGGACTGGCTATCAACAATTTGTTGATAATCTACGAAAAACAGGGCTGATGCTCC
>Ga0180732_1000168_pt1 | contig 64707 bp, 97 predicted proteins | sample KR11_01MetaG_FD_148674 | JGI IMG/M metagenome (GOLD analysis project Ga0180732, IMG submission 148674) | Groundwater microbial communities from the Olkiluoto Island deep subsurface site, Finland - KR11_0.1 MetaG | ecosystem: Environmental > Aquatic > Deep subsurface > Groundwater | place... | reverse complement strand
ATACATTACTTACTGTTCTTAATATAGATAAAACTTATGTTATTGATTCATTATTAAAGAAAGCAAATATCAACAAAGAATATTCTATTAATGTTTTATTAAAATCATTAAATATTGATAAAACTTACGTCGCGGATATTTTACTTAAAAAATTGAATATCGAAGATAATTATACTTTAGATACTTTAATAAAGAAATTAAATATTGAAAGAAGTTATGTTATTGATGCCATATTAAAATATTCAATTACTTCGAATTATACTTTAGATACTCTTGTCAAGAAATTAAATATTGATAAAACTTATACTTTAGATACTCTTGTCAAGAAATTAAATATTGATAAAACTTATACTTTAGATACTCTTGTCAAGAAATTAAATATTGATAAAACTTATGTAATTGATATTTTAATAAAATTGTTAAATATTAATGAACAATATTCAATTGATACATTAATTCAAAAATTAAATATTGAAAAAAGTTATGTAATTGATATTTTAATAAAACGTTCAATTACTCGGAATTATTCGATTGACGTTTTGATAAAAAAATTAAATGTTGAAAGGAGTTATGTCATCGATACATTATTGTTATATCTTATTGGTTCAAATTATTCGATTGATACTTTAATAAAGAAGTTAAATATTGATAAAACTTATATAATCGACATTTTAATAAAAAAATTAAATATTAATGAAACATATTCGATTGATAGTATAATAGCAAGAATCGTTACATTTAAACCAACCGCAAGTGGGCGGCAAATTAAACCAACCGCAAGTGGGCGGCAAATTAAACCAACCGCAAGTGGGCGGCAAATTAAACCAAAAGCAATAGAAATGAAATAAAGAATATAAAAACTAAGTATTTATGAAGTAATTACCAATATATTATTAAGGTGAAAATGGCAATAATATCCAGTCAGATAATTGAAAATCAAGTACAGAAAGATGGCAGACGGTCAGTAAGGGAACGTCACATCGACCACCTCGGCGCTTTGCATTTTATACAGTATCTGGCGAATGCCGATACTGATGTTAATGTCATTATGCTGGATCGAGTCCCCTCGATAAATGCAATGCTCATAGATAACGAGGAGCAGAAATTAATATCCAAGTTTGAAGAAGAGCATTCAAACCCCGCAAACTATACATTCGATTTCACGACAAAGCAGGCATTTCTGAGGAGGTTAGTCAGATACCTTATGAATCATCGGGATGTCAAAATAATCGTGGCAATAAAACCACTGATAGATTGGCTCAAAGCGACATATACACCAACGCAAATAGCTACCTATCTTGGAATCACCACTGTCGTATTGGGAAGAATAAACACCAGGCTTGATGCGATATTTGCTATTGCTAATACACTTGAAGCTAATAATAATCTGATTGAGGTGATTGAATAATGAGTAACTGGTATTGCGGTTCAACGAAACATACAGCAGTTGCACAATGGGCAGCACTTACTGTTTATGGCGCTGGGTCTATTGTTCGGCAGCTTGCTGCTCCTGCTGTGGGAAGCGAACGATGTTTCAGAACAGCAGCAGGGGGGACATCTGGCGCAACTGAGCCTGTTTGGGTATTGACAAAAGGCGCAGCGCAGCCGGCTGATGGGACTGTTACAGATTGGGTCGAGGTCACGGGAAATGAGACTTACGGATGGACTGCGGCACATGCAAGACTTGCGAATGCTCTGGCGTGGATGGCAGCGGGAGATACGGTTTGGTTGAGTAATAATCATGCCGAAACGCAAGCAACGGATTTAACGCTTACCAGTCCTGGAACGGCTGCGTTGCCGTGTATGGTTTTATGTGTTGTGGATACGGCAACACCACCGACAACAATAGCAACAACCGCAACAATAACTACCACGTCTCCTGGAGATATGTACATACTTGGAATCATATATATATATGGTGTCACGTTCAATGCAGGAACTACCGGAACTTCGTCTCCTTTGTATTTGGGGTCAATAACTCCAACATATATTGTGCTGGATACCTGTAATTTGAAAATAATTACAACATCTACGACAAGTCATATCTATTTTGGTATAGTAGGAGCATCTGCTGTAAACGATGATTGTTTAATTATTCTAAAAAATACAAATATCCAATTTGCAGCAATCGCACAGGCCTTGTATTTTCGACACGGAAAAATATTTTGGATCGGCGGGACAATAACAGGTTCTGTTTTCCCGTCTGTTTTAATTAAATCAAATGTATCTGTTGCATCTACATTTGAACTGAATGGATGTGATTTATCTCCAATAGGCGCGTCCGCGTTAGTGCTTGGCAGCACCGCATGCGCGAGTACCGTAAAAATCAAGAACTGTAAACTTGGCGCAAACGCCGTAGTGCTATCAGGAACAATTCCAGGACAGGGCGGTGTGGAAGTGCTTCTTGATAACTGTCACTCAGGAGACCTCAATTATCGGTTTGAACACCACAAATATCAGGGGTCAATAATACAGGCGGATAACTGTTATCTCAACGCTGCATTTTCCATGAAGATGACACCGATAACCGGCGCTGCGTATATCAGTCCGCTTGAAAGTCCACCCATAGCGCAGTGGAATTCAGTTGTAGGTAGCGCAAAGATAGCAACGGTAGAAATAATTCATAACGAAGCCGCAGCGCTTGATGATGATGAGATATGGATGGAACTGGAGTATCTCGGTACTTCGGGTTTTCCTCTTGCTTCTTTCGTGAACGATAAGATGGCATGGTTCGGAACTCCGGCAGCGCAAACAACGAGTACAGCATCATGGACAGAGAATTTAACGGGGGAGATAAAACAGAAACTGTCAGTATCATTCACCCCGCAAGAAGCTGGGTATATCGTAGCTAAAGTGTATCTTGGGAAAGTAACAACAAATCCGGTTTATGTTGATCCTTATATTACATTGAGTTAAAATGACGACAGTAAGATTACTTCCAGGATATGGATTAGTGAATGAAACAGTATCTGCGAAGTATTTACTACCTGGATACGGGCAGTTCAATGAGACTGTATCCGTAGGTGGAACAGACAAAACTTATACCATTGATTCTCTACTTAAAAAATTAGATATTGATAAAAATTATTCAATTGATACATTAATAAAATTATTAGATGTTGATCGAAATTATGTTATTAATGTAATATTACAAAAAACGGGAATTATAAATTATTCAATTGATACTTTAATAAAATTAACTAATATTGATAGAAATTATGTTATTGATGCTTTATTTAAAAAGTTAAATATTGATAAAAATTACTCTATTGATACTTTAATTAAAAAATTAAATATTGATAGAAATTATGTTATTAATGCTTTACTTAAATTAACTAATATTGATAAAAGTTATGTTCTTGACTTAATTTTATCAAGTGCGGGAATAAACAATAAAAATTATAATTTAGATGTTTTATTTAAAAAATTAAATATTGATATTAATTGTTCTATTGATACGTTACTTAAAAAATTAAATATAGATCGAAATTACGTTCTTGATGTTATTTTCAAAAAATCAATCGATTCAAATTATAATATTGATATATTAATAAAAGCATTAAATATCGATAGAAATTATGTTATTGATATTTTAATTAAGAAATTAAATATTGATAGAAATTATTCAATTGATACTTTAATAAAATTAACTAATATTGATAGAAATTATGTTATTGATATAATATTAAAAGCTATTATAGATAAAAATTATTCCATCGATACTTTAATTAAAAAATTAAATAATGAATTAAATTTATCAATTGATGTGCAATTATCAGTTGCCGTAGGAGAAGGAACTGCAAATTATACTATTGATGGAATAATCGTTACATTTAAACCAACCGCAAGTGGGCGACAAACTAAACCAACCGCAAGTGGGCGACAAATTAAACCAAAAGCAAGGGGAATTGAACAATAATGGGTAATTATATAAATTTTGATATACCAAATACAGAAACATCTTGGAATTATGTTATAATCGAACGAAGTGTATTACAAAGTGCGAGCTATTCGGAATTGGCTTCGCAAGTTATTACTAATAATACTTTTTATGATGAAACGGGCACCTCGACGCATTGGTATAAAATGCGATTTTATGATAGTGGAAGTTCGGTTTATAGCGATTATACTGATCCGTTTCAAGCCGACAATGAATATTATTGTACGGCAAGGGAAGTTGCTTCATTCATGGGTCGCACACAGTTTAGCGATTCCACGAATCCGACACGATTCGAAGTCGAGGATATTATAAGTGATGTTTGTGATTCCATAGATAAAATTACACATCATGCATGGCGAAAAGTAAGGGTAACGAACGAATATTATAATATTAGAATACAAGATCGATTATGGGGATACCGGGGAACTTATCCTTATGATTACTCTACAAGAATTGCGGTGGCACTAAAGCATCGGTCTATACGGGCATTTGTTTCGGGTACGACTAAAATTGAGGTTTGGGATGGTAGTAATTGGACTGATTTTATTGCAACTTATACTGAGGGTAGGAATCAAGATTATTGGATTGACTACGAAAGAGGTATAATATATTTTGTTTCACGATATCCTCTTTGGCAAAGAAGTAATGCAAGAATAACTTACGATTATGGAGAAACAATTTGTCCGGGAGATATTAAAAAAGCGGCGGTGATGATGACGGCAACACAAATAGTAGGAGGAAAGGAAGACCTCAATGTAGTATATCCACAAAGTACGATGGGTACGGTTCTTGATACAAATCAAAGATGGGAAAAATGGAATGAACAAGCGGAAAAAATATTAACAAAAAGAACTGAAATTTTATCATCGAGGTATTACTAAAATATGGCAATCGATGAAGAATTATTAATATATAATTGCTTAAATGATAATTGGGACGAATCAAATTGTGCTAAGCCGTATTTTTATTATGACGATTCAATAAAATTACACGATTATAATCAATTTACTGCCATAAAGATATATACTCTCAATATTATAGAAACCCCGAAATCTTTAGGTTATACGTCATATAGAAACGAAGTTTTTCTCACAATCGATATTAGAACGAAATCAAGAACTCAAATGCTTGATGTTAGAGATGAAGTCAAGCGTATCATCCGTGCGAATCGTAAGTCACTTACGGGATTTGATATTTTTAAGAAAAATTCGGAAAGAAAGGTTGCAAGTTACATAAATTTCTTTCAATACGTTCTTGAAGTAAGTTTATTAAGTTATATGAATACGATAGAATAAACTATAAATACTATTAAAATAATATAATATCATGAATTGTCTATTTTGTGGTAAAGAATTTATTAAAATTGGACACAATCAAAGATATTGTTCTAAAGAATGTTTTGATCTTAGTCGAATAGAATATCGTCGAAGTAATAAAAGAAGAAAATATGATAAAGATTATCGTTATAATGTTAAAATAAAAGTAATAGAACACTATTCTAACGGTACAATGCAATGTAATTGTTGTGGAGAAAAACATATAGAGTTTTTATCGATTGATCATATAGATTGTGGAAGATTGATATACGGAAAAAATAAAAGACCAAATAAATATTATAGTTTACAATTATGTCTTAATCTTATAAAAAATAATTTTCCCGAAGGATATCAAGTTTTATGTTTTAATTGTAATTGTGCAAAAGGTTCTTTTGGTGAATGCCCACATGAAATAGAACGAAGTAATAAAATCGTTTAACATAACTATTATATTAAATTTATATTTTATTATCAAAATAGTAAACTATATATATATTTATATACAATTTTGATACCAAATGTTTTTCTAATTTTAATTTACATTATCTTATAAATGAAATTTATATTTATTAGTATTGTTTATTGTATGTAAGTAAAAGGTGTAATATGTCAAAGGAAGAATTAATTGAAAAAATAAAATCCGAAAAATCGCTTGTTGAGTTTTTTAATCTTAAACCCCTTATTTTAGAATATCTTGAAAGACAAGATAATTTATCCGGCGGTGATTAAAAATGCCGGGCGGCGAAAGTAATTACGTACACTTCGGATATGAGAGTACTTTTAAGGGTGCGGCAACATGCGACAAAATTTTTGGTCAAAATCTTCAAATTAGATCAGTCGATATAAAAAATAATACTCGAAGATTATTTCAACTTGGCAATCGAAGTGCGGTTGCACACGTAGCCGGCAAAATTGAAGGTACATTATCAATAGAGTTTGATATCAATGAACCCTGGTTTATGAAGGGAGTTATGGGTGGTCTTACAACTTCCGGTTCGGCAACATCGGCATATTGGCACACTTTTACTGAAGCTAATCAACCACCTTCATTAACCATTGAAAACGGTATTTCCGGTACGGTTCGTAAATATCTTGGTTGCATAATTAATGATTGTAAAATATCGACCGCTGTTGGTGATGAACCCGCAAAATGTTCTTTAAGTCTTACTTATGCCGATGAAAGTCTAACTTCCGGTAGTACAACTCAAATATTATCAAGTGGCGGAGTTTTCCCATTCTCTTATGGATCAATTCAATATCCTACGGGAACAACCGTAGCGAACACGGAATCGGTTGAATTAAGTATTACAAACAATGCGGCTTTGAAATGGGGATTAGGTTCACGTAAAGCATCAAGATATGATATGAGACAGAGAACTTATGATATCACTACTACAAATTTTTTTGATGATGCATCGCAATATTTAAGACTTGCTTATGGTGGTAATACATTATCTGCACCAAATAGTACAATGGTATCGGGTGAAACGGGAATAACAATATCATTGAATAATGGCGAAACAAGCGCATCCGTAAAGAAAATTTGGTCATTCATATTTACTAATGCTGTAATTGAAAGACATTCACTTGGCACGCAAAACGTGGAGACGGAGCAATCAGAAGTTATAGATATAATTCCCGAATCATGCATTGTACAAGTCGTAAACCAAGCTTCGGCGATGCCTTGAGGTTAACATGTCAAAAACTATAAATATTGAAGAATATTGGGATGGCGAAGGAAAACCGGAAGTAACCATAAAAAGGCTATCCTTTGGCGCTCAAAATGACATACTTGATCAAGTGGCAAATATTAATGTGCAAGGTAAAAACGTACAAGTAAATCCACGATACGGACAATTGCGTACCTTAACACTTCAAAAATGTCTTGTTAGTGCGCCATTTCCCACGACATTAGAATATATTCAAAATGAATTAGATTCTAATCTTGGTGATTTCCTTTTCGAGCAAATAGACGCCTATAATAATTTCAAAAAAGATAAAAAAAAAGTATTAGAAGTGTTTGGCGGGGCTTAAAATCCGATAATGAAATCAATCGTTATATTACTAAATTTTGGTTCATGACATTTGGAATTCAACCGGAAAGTATTGATGAGATGAGTGCATACGAAATGGAAATTTATACTAAACTTATACCACTATATTTTGAATTCCAAAACCAAAATATGGAAAACACAATAAAGAAATCGATATCAGAACTAATGGGGTAAATCGTTGCCAGAAGACATTGGACATTTCAAAGTCGTCATCGAAGGAGAAGTCGATAAAAATATTGGAAAGGACTTAGAAGATAATATCGAAAAATCTGGAAAAAAGGGGGCCGGAAAATTAGAAAAACAAATTCGAACAATATTAGGATCGAGTTCGTTCACAAAATTTTTAGATAAAACCTTTGACCTTTCAAAAAAAATAACCGGAAAATTTGAGGGTGGCGACGGAAAAACATATGCAAAAGCTGGTGCTGCATATCAGAGTATGACAAATCCGGAACACCTACAACCACTCACAAAAGGTGCGGAAGCTTCTGGTGGCGGATCGAAAGGTCTTATGGGAATAGTTACCAAATTAGGGATTCTTGTCGGGGCGGTAATGATGGTAGTTGGGGTCTTACAATCACTTGCCCCAATTCAAGCGATATTAAAAGGATTGTCTGCAATTCTTCAACTCACATTATATCCTATTGCAATGGTACTATCAGCGATTTTTAAACCTATTATGGTGTTATTATTAAAATATTTGATACTTCCATTCTATTATAATGTAATGCCGATATTAGTATCATTAGGTAAATGGCTCGGCGAAACTATTGCGGGAATTTTAAAAGATCCTGCCGGCGCAATACAAGGCTTATGGGGATTCGTCGTTGAAGGGACTCTCAAAATTTTAGGAATTTTGTGGGAAGTCATCACCACAGGATTTGGGAAATGGTGGGAAGGTATCACTACAGGATTCGGGAATTGGTGGGAAGGTATCACTACAGGATTCGGGAATTGGTGGGAAGGTATCACTACAGGATTCGGGAATTGGTGGGAAGGTATCACTACAGGATTTGGGAATTGGTGGGAAGGTATCACTACAGGATTTGGGAAATGGTGGGAAGGTATCACTACAGGATTCGGGAATTGGTGGGAAGGTATCACTACAGGATTTGGGAATTGGTGGGAAGGTATCACTACAGGATTTGGGAAATGGTGGGAAGGTATCACTACAGGATTCGGGAATTGGTGGGAAGTCATCACCACAGGATTCGGGAATTGGTGGGAAGGTATCACTACAGGATTTGGGAAATGGTGGGAAGGTATCACATCATCGTTGGGAAATTTGTGGGATGAAATTATAGTAATAATCAATAGATTTTGTGCAACAATTAAAACTGCTTGGGAAAGTTTGGTGAATCACATTATCGATTTAATGAACAAAATACCGTATATCAATATTTCTCACACGGGAGGAAGTAGCGGTGGGGGATTTCAAGGCGGATTAGGTTCGACCGAATGGGGAAATGAAGGCTATGATCCAGGTGAATATGGCGTATCTTGGGGACCCGCAATGGCGGAAGGTGGAATCGTTACAACTCCAAGAGTATCACTTATTGGTGAAAGGGGACCGGAAGCAGTTATTCCACTATCACGAATAGGAAATATGGGACAGACCGTTAATATGACCGTAAATTTTAATAACACTCAAGTTACATCAAAATCGGATATTAATGATATCGTGGCAAAAATTGAGAAAGTGTTTTATACAAATTCAAAAAGATCGGGCGTAAGATAATGACAATACAAATCGCACAATATAGTGGAAGCGTATATAATACGATTTATACGATTGATAATTGTAATAGTTTTGAAATCACAAAAAGTAATGGCGTAATACAATTTGGATTACCAATTGTCGATAATACTTCTTTAACGACAGGACGATTAATTAATGAAAAAAGTGACACTATTTGTATTACTGGAATTAATGCTCAAGCAAAAATTACTTTTGAAATTCCGATGACAGATATCAAAACTTGCCTTGATATGTGTAATAATAAATATGATATTGATTATAAAATTTCTATGAACGATTGGAGTGGAAGTATTAATACAACACTGTTGTATGGTATTTTTGATAATGTAAGAATAAGACAAGAAGGCGGAGATCCTCGCCTAACTTGTGATCTCAGTTTCCTTGAGGGAGCAAATATAATGAAGGCTTAATGGAGATTTAATGGCAAACCCTTACACCTTTCAATATATCGTAAATTCAACGGATATTAATATCATTGGATATGTTATCGATTTTAAATTAGAAAGGGAACTTGAAAAGTTACTTCATAAACTAACTTTTAAAGTTTCAAGGAGTATTGACTCACTTTCTGGATTCATAGGTTTTGACCCGAATGTGGAAGTTCTTTTATCATATTCGGGAACCGGTATTTTTCGAGGAAGATGTAAAACATCAAATAAAAAAGAATATTATACCATCGAGGCGTTCTCTTGCGGGGAAATTCTTTCCCGTACAATGGTACAAAAAGTATATTCTAACACCACGCCCGAAGCAATATTCGAAGAACTTATTAATACTTATACGGACTTAACCCCAACTACCGTAGCGAGCGGAGTAACAATAAATAGGTTTTTGGCGGATGATTATATTTCAAGTATTGTAGGAAAACTTGCGGAAAGTTTAGGCTATCTAATAGACACGGACTCATCAAAAAATATATATTTCACACCGCGCGGTAATACGGTATCCGGTATTACAATTCAAAGGCAAACTTCCGGCAGTAATGCTATATTCGGTGAATGGAAACGCGAGCATAACGAAATATGTAATGATATTCGTGTGACCGGCTCCAATGTTAATTACACTACTCAAGAAACATTTACGGGAGATTTCAGTTCAAAGATATTTACACTGAATGAAGCGCCAACTACTATAAAAGTAGTCGTTAATAGTCTTGAACAGATTCCAGAAAATTATGAAGTTATAAAAGAATCCAAAATTGTAACTCTATCAAGTGCCCCCGCCTCAAGTATTGTTCTTTTGATGGATTATATTTATTCTTATCCTATTTATGCGGCGAGGCAAGATAAATCATCCATCGAAACATATGGAAGATTCACAAAATGTTTAACTAATAAGTGGCTTACAACAAGATCGGATGCTACGGCATATGCAAATACTTATATATCAAAATATAAAAGTCCATTGCTATATAATAATATTCTCATGAATGCATCTTATGTAACATCTTTTACACCTGGTGAATCCATTCGAATTATTGATGATTTAGAATCAATAGATGGATATTATATTATCAATAAAATTAAATTAGAATATCTTAAAGGTACAGTAGAGTTAAATGTTGGCGATTATACTACGGAATTTATCGGAATTCAACGAGTTCTTCAAGAACGCGTGAGAGAATTAGAAAAAGAAGAAATGCGACTAACAATTGCATGGAATGTAAGTGAAACGGAAACTCTTGTTCCTACAGAAACATTTTTAATGGCAAGTTCTCATTACTTAAATTTTAAAATTCACGCAACATATCCCGCAAAATGCGATTACGGTCGTGGAAGTTTATATGATGCGAGGGCTTCACTTTGTCAATGTTAAATATGAAAAGATAACTATAAATAGTATTAATTACATATAAATAACAATTATGCACGATTCTTATATACAATGGTTAGATGATGGATGTCCAAAGGTTTATTGTAGTTGTCCGTGTCATGGGGAAATAATTATTACGAAATTACATAAATATCATGGGATTCCTAAATATTTTAATGGACATCAAGGTAGAATTTATCCAATACCCGAATCATATCAAAAATGGTTAGAAGATGGATGTCCTAAAATTTATTGTGAATGTGGATGTAGTGGAGAAATTATTATAAAAAAATATCATAAATCCGATGGTATTCCTAAATATATTCGTGGTCATTGTCCACCCTCCGAAGAAACTAAAGAAAAAATAAGAGAAGCAAACTTAGGAAAACGACATACCGAAGAAACTAAACAAAAATTAAGAAAGCCTAAATCTGAAGAACATAAACAAAAATTAAGAAAGCCTAAATCTGAAGAACATAAACAAAAAAATAGAGAAGCACATTTAGGAAAACATCCCTCCGAAGAAACTAAACAAAAAATGAGAGAAGCTAATAGTGGAAAAAACAATGGAATGTATGGTAAACAACATACTAAAGAAACTAAAGAAAAAATAACGGAAAAACGGTTAGGAAAATGTAGTAGTGATAAAAATCCTAATTGGAAAGGCGGTATTTCTTTTGAACCTTATTGTGAAAAATGGACAGAGAAAAAAAGAGAAGAAGTAAGAGAACAATATGGAAGAAAATGTTATTTATGTGGTAAAGAAGAAAGGAATAATATAACTAAAACGGGTAAAATAAGAAAATTGTCTGTCCATCATGTAGATGAAGATAAAAAACAAGGATGTAATGGTAAACCTTGGAAACTTGTCCCCCTATGTATGAAATGTCATAATAATAAAAGGGTGAGGAAACTAAACAATGTTCATCAATGAAAACTTAAAATTTAATAATATAATACGAACGACATTAAAAAATGCACAAACAGGAAAAACCATACATACGATTGTGATGCCCAACACTATTACCAACGTTGGTGAGCAACTTATACTTGACGGAATGGGTGGAAATACGGGAGCTTATATAAAGCATTGTGCCGTAGGTCACTCAGGCGGTATAGCGTCTGCGGGTTCAATAATTCTCGTTAGTGAATTGGATCGTTCCGAAGTGGTTTACACAAGAGCCGCACAAACCGGAACTTTTAGTGCTTTTTTTAATGTTGCTCAAGCAAATAGTGGAACGATAACCGAAATCGCATTTTTCGGCGGAACGAGTTCTTCGGTAAGTTCGAATACGGGCGTCATGCTCGATCGAATATTAATATCAAGTGCGACAACATTAATAACAAAAACCGAAGATTTTACTCTCACGGTAGATTTGGACGTAACGTTTTAAAGAAGTGATTTAAATGACAGCATGGATAGCAGGAGATGTAATAACGGCAGCATTATTAAATGCAATGATGCCGGTAGGTGCAATATTACCTTATGGTGGTACAAGTGCGCCAACGGGATGGCTACTTTGTTTAACGGGTGATAGTAAAGTAACTTTGGCAGATGGAACAGAAGAAAGAATAGATAAAATTGTTGAAGAAAAAAAGAACATAGAAGTACTCGCTTTTGATGAGATAACCGGAGAAATTAAAAAAGGAAAAATTATTGATTGGATGAAAAATAAAGCCGAAAAAAATGAATGGCTTCGTTTAAAAATTGAAAAGGGAAAGGATATAGGTGAAAGAACCTTAACTTTAACAAAAAATCATCCAATATGGACTAATCGTGGATGGGTGGAAGCACAAAATTTAAAAATAGATGATGTTATATTTAGATATGAAGAAACTCTTACAAAACAAGGAAAACAAGCTATTCTTGGAATGTATTTAGGTGATGGATCAATAAGTAAAAATGGTCGTTTTTCCGTTCGACACGGCTTACCCCAAGAAGAATATGCAAAAGATACCGCTAAACTTCTTAATACTACTCTTCAATATGGAATTAATAAAGGTGGTTGGAATGATAAAAAGGGATGGGTAAATTTTAGAAAATCTCTTAAAACATTTTGTCCCGAAATATGTGAATTAATAAAAAAGGATAAAGTTTCTATTGATCTTTTAAATCAATTGGGAGATATAGGTTTAGCTTATTGGTATATGGATGATGGATCACTTTCAAAAGATAAAAGATATCCAAACTATTTTAGGGTTAATTTACATACCGAAGGATTCAACGACGACTCTTTATCTTTAATTCAAGAATATTTTTCAAGTATGAATATAAAAACTATTCTTTACCCAAGAAATAATACTAAAGGAAAAACTTTATGTATTGATAGAGAAAGTAATGATATTTTTTTTAATAAAATAGCACCATATATTCATAATTCATTAATATATAAAATACCAGAAAAATATAGAAAAGATATTAAAGAAATAAAATTTATTGAATATAATAAAATACCATTTACTTTTTCTATTCGCGAAATATCTTCATATAATAGAAGCAAAAAAGATAAATCCATTTTCAATTATAAATATGATATAAAAGTTGAAGGATTACATTCTTTTATAGCAAATAAATTCATAGTTCATAATTGTGATGGCGCCGCGGTAAGTAGAACCACATATTCCGAATTATTTGCGGTAGTCGATACTAATTATGGCGTTGGGGACGGCAGCACTACATTTAATGTACCCGATTTTCTGGGACGGGCTGTAATAGGTGCAGGTGCGGGATCTGGTCTGACCGTCCGGGCAAGGGGCGACAAATCAGGAGCGGAAACGCATCAACTTGCAATCGCTGAAATGCCAACTCACCGGCACGGTATATACAAAAGTTCGGGGGGTGGTGCCTATTTGGCCATGGATAGTGGAACGAACACATCAGCACCTAATGCAAGTTATTGCGATTATGTTGGTTCGGACACGCCCCATAATATTATGCAACCTTTTGGTGTGGCGAATTATATTATCAAGACTTAAATTTTTTAATTAAGTCTTCTAATATATTTAAAAATCAACTCCCAAATTTCTTAATTGTGCCTCACATCTTAAAAGTTCAAGTTCAAGACTTTCAAGTTCAAAATAATCTCCATATTTTTTAACTAATTTTCTATGTTCTTTACATAATTGTGAATACATCACTAAAGTTTCCTCTATTGGTGTCATAATAATACTATATTATATCTTATAGTATTTAAAGTTATCTAAAAAAAGAAATTACTCTAAAATAAATTTTTTAGAGCATTCGTAAAAGATTGATTCATTCCGATTATAGCGAAGAACTTATCACTTGGATTCCTTTTTGCGACTCCCGCCGTTATAACATTTCCATCAAGACTTACGGTGCAAATCATGAAATTTCCCTGTTGAAAATAATTAGTCGTAAATCTATTGAAATCAACATTATTGGTTGGATTTATATCATTTCTTTCAATTACTTTTTGTAATATTTCAAGTTCCCTTTTGTCTAACATTTTATTACCTCATGTCTTATTTAATATCCATATCGTCGTTACAAGTGTTATAATTGTTCCAATTATATATGTAACCACTTTCATTGCAGTTACTAACCACGTATATTCAATATTTGTAAACGATAAAATCATTGGTATAGTAAATATTTCCGTAATCATCATCATAATAAATATACCCACAATTGGTATCATGGCTATTATCAATGATATTGAAAGTATAATATCTAATAATACCATTGAAAACACCCCATTTATCGTTCCATATACAAACCACGCTAATATTGCCGTTATTATTAACATTATTGGTGTACTAATTTTTATATCTTTCATTTTATTACCTCATTCATCAAATATTCTTTTAACATTTTTGCGGATTTTCCCGCTACAATATTATTAAATTTCTTAAAGTCTATTGAATTATAATCTTTTGCAATTTCCAAAATATTTTCACTTAATATATCTTCCGATATATATTTAAATAATTTTGGTATTAAAGACATATCTATTACTTCATCATTATCTTTAAAGTAATTTATAGCCTTGATAAGTCGTCCTTCAGTGAAATATTCGTTTACAATTTCCGAATCATTAGTTTTTACTTTTGGCGTTTCGCCTTTAAAAACTGTTTTATTTTTTTCCTTAAATACCGGATCAACGATTTTTGCAAATAATGGACGTCCATAAATATTCAACCTTGAATAACTTTTTATAACGATTCCTTCATCACCTTCTTTACGGTATGGTGAAGCTTTTATATATTCTAATAGTTGTTCTCTTAGTATGTCTTTTAACAATCCCTCATAATGAACATTAATAAAAGGGATGCCGATATCTTCGAATGCGACTTTAGCGGCACGCCAATCCCAAAATTCATTACGTGTTAAATCAAATATATCATACCCGATTGTGTTTGGGATGTCTTTATATTCTAAAGTATGTTTTTGCATGGACTCGGAAAAATAAACTACATTCGAAATAAATGATTCTTTATGTTTTTCGAATGCTTTCTTATAAGATTTTATCGCAATCCATTTTTCGGGGTCAGTATTGTCCAATAATTCTTGTTCACGACTACCGAATATTAATTTATCTTCTTCTGGTAAATAACGACATCTAAAGTTTGCACCATCTAATTTAGATTGCACGATACAATATTCATCACTAATTCCTTCATTTTCTAATGAGCCTAAAGTAAAAATTTTAGGATATTTTACTAATTTTCCTTGAAGTTGTGTCACATTCTTTCCTCTATAAATTTTAGTTTTTTATTATTTAAATTCAATAAATTATTTCTTTCCAATATTTTTATAAAATATTCTTCCCAATAATTTCTATTTTTATTTACTTTACTATTACACTTATGACATAAACTAATTAAATCCGGATAACAATTTTCTTTATCATAATGTATGTGATGAACATCTAATTTTTGTTTATTATCTTGTTCATTTTTTCCACATAATTGACAAGTTCTATTATCACGTTCTCGTATTCTTTCTTTTGTTTTTTCATTAAATCTTTCGCAATAAGGTTCAAATGAACGACCGTCTATATAATTCGAATTATTTTTTCCTTGACAATTAGGTTTATTATTTCTAATTTTTTCTTTAGTTTTTTCCGTATGATGTCTTCCATACATTGGATGGTTTTTTCCCGATTGTAATCCTTTATGTGATTTTCTCATTTTTTGTTTTGTTTCTATACTACGAAATTTTCCCCTTCCACTATGTCCACAAATATAATTAGGTATTCCATTAGATTTATGCCATTTCGTTATAATAATTTCTTTTCCGCAACCACAATTACAATATACTTTAGGACATCCATTGTTTAACCATTGTTTATACGAATCACACATAATAATCTTATTGTACTTAATAGTATTTATACTTTACTAAATTTTATATTCCTTTCTCATTCTAAATTCTTCTTGTTTTCCCTTATTCCATTTTTGTACGGGTTGTAAATAACCTACCACACGTGAGTACACATAATTCATATTATTACATGTCGGACATATTGGAACATTTCCGGCAAATCTTCCATGGTCTTGACATATAGAATATGTAGGAGTTAAGTTATAATACGGAATGGTTGTCTCTTTTGACATTTGTTTAATTATTTTTTCCGCTCTTTCGGGTAAAATATCTTCTCCCGTAAATCCGTGCATTATTGTACCGCCCGAATAGTAAGTATTAAATTTTTCTTGAACTTTAACCGTAGCCGTCCAATCGAAAATTGTGTTAACCGGGCAATGAGTTGAATTAGTTAAAAAAGGATTATTCGTTCCTTGTGTTGGTAGTCCAAATTTTTTATCTAATTTTGCTAAACGATGTGTGGCTCCCTCACAGGGAGTTTGTTCAATGTTATGTAAAATTCCGGTTTCTTCCGTAGTTTCATCGACTCTATTTCTAAGATGTTTGAGAATTTCAACTACAAAATCTTGATGAAATTCAATTGTTTCTCCGAACATATTTATACAAGCTTCATTCATTGCATGAATTCCAATAGTATTAAAAAATGTCGCAAATGGATCTTTTTCGGGAAGGTAACATCTTGTAAATGGTAATAATCCTTTATTAAAAGCTTCGTAGATATACTTTCTCTTTATTAAGAGTTCTTGTATAGCCAAATCATAATAATCGTCTATAAGTTCTATAAAATGATCTTCACCGTCTTTAGATGCATGATTGAAGTTCAATGTTACAACTCCAAGAGAACCTGTCTTATTTCCTATATTCCATAATCCACGACCTCGTAATTTTGAAATATCTAAATTTAATCGACAACAAAGTGCCCTGACATCAGAAGGGTCTGCATTTGTAGCAATGTAATTCATGAAGTTAGGATTTCCGAATTTTGTAGATAATTGCCAAAGTAAATTTGTTACTTCATCATTTTTATTTAATAATTCTTTAGTAATTCCATAAGTTGGAATTGGAAAAGTAAATGGTTTTCCTTGCGAATCGCCTTTCAACATAATTTCTAAAAATGCTTTATTTATCATATCCATTTCTTTTTGCATATCACCATAAGATAAACTTTCATGTGTTTTCCCAGCAATAAGAACTGGTTCATTCTTCATATGTTTCGGCGGTATTAAATCAAATGAAAAATTTATAAATGGTGTGTTACCAGTTATTGCAATTTTTCCATTACGTTTAGTAATCATCGATTCATTTTTACTTCTTACACACCATACAAGACCATTATAATCTATCGCTTCTATAGCATTATTTCTGTTTTTATAAATATAAGTTTTATTTTTAAAATATTTTATTAATCTAATTGATGCAACCCCATTTTGTTTATGATAAATCGTATGAAAACCATATCCGGATATTACGCAAAGAGCCTCTATCATTTCAATATTATTTTTATTTTTTGAGTATATTCTATATTGATATTTATTATTACTTCCATCACCCTTTCTATATTCATCTAAAAATAATTTTGCTTGTTTTCTAGATAATAATAAAAACGTATTAGGAATTTCTTTTATAATATTAAATTCAATATTTCTTTTTTTACTACAATTAAATATTACAACATCTTTTCCACCAAATCCGGATTTTTGTGATGTTTCAAAAAAATCTATATTATTCACTTTTAATAGATTTCTTATTTCATCTAAAAAAATACTTTTAGTACTTTGATAAATTCTAAATGAATTTCCAGAACGATAAGTTCCTTCGGATATTATCCACGCATGTAATTTTAATTCATTATCAGTAATATTATAATCTTTTATATTATATTGAGTGGTAATAGGAAGACAAAATATCTTTTTTTCTAACAATTCTTTTGCTTCTATAAACATCCATTTTTGACTTAAATTTTCTGTTTCTGTTTTAATTATACGATGTTCGGGAGTAACTAATTGATCTGTTCTCATATTAGCAATATGAATCATTTTTCCATTATAATTATATCTTACAATTTTATCAGGAATTAAAAATTCTAATTCATTATTTACTAAATTAAATGTTCCAACTTTATCAATTTCGGATATTTCATTATAATATTTCCAACCAGTATTAGTAAGAATTTGGGTGTCTTCAGATATACATTGAAATGCAGATCGTAAAGGATATGAAATATTATATATTAATCTTTGTAAACATTGTTTTATATAACTATAATCTTGACCAATAACATACCCGGATAAAAGAGTATCAACATTAGAAAAGGCTTGAGCACCATTAAATTCATTTTGACTCATATAAAGATAATTAACCATATGGTCAGTCATAGTATCGAGATACTTTGCCGGATTTGACATACTTCCAACCGGATTTTTTAATCCTTCAAACATTAATTGTTGTAAATCAGCTCCAAGACAATAAGGTGACCAAAGTGATCCATCCAAATCGTGAATATGAATTTCACCGTTTTTATGTGCATCTCTAATATTTCTTGGTAATCGTGATAAGGAATCTTTTGCTAAAATTGTTGATGAAATATAACTTTTTAATCCTGAAATTGAGAATCCCGTATTAGCATTTTCATTTATCCGCCAATCAGATTTATCTATATAACTATTAATTTCTTTCATTCTTTTTTACCTCTCTATCCCAATAACAAGAACCAAATGGGAAATACACTTCACAAAAAATCGTTCATCACATTCATCACATAATTGTCTCATAATTTATCTTCCATATTTCCATATTAATATTACTATTATTACATTAATTATAAACATTACAAAATTTGAAATCACAAAATAAATATCATTAATTTCCATTCCGTGAATTGTAAATATTAATGTAATCAATACCCATAAAGATGATGTCAAAAGACTTAAATCTTTTGCCTTCTTTGTTTTTAAGATTTTATAAATTGCCGGAAAGTTTGCAACAAAACTTCCAAAAACGGCAAGTGGTACTAAATATTCAAACATTTTATTTATATAACTCCAATTCTATAATTTTTTTTGCTTTTTCAAATCGATATTCTTGATTTCCTTCTAAAATTTCATATTCAATCAAATTACAATTCATAAAGGAGATTAATTTATCTTCTATATTATAATCAATACGAAATCCGTCATCGACAAACGGTAATTTTTTACATAGAAATATTATATCATATGTTTGTACCCACGAACGAATTAAATTTAAAAGATATTTTCTTGGTTTGTGATTTTTTGTAATATATTGATAATTATCTATTATTGTTCGATCGGTTACAACGTTTCTATCGGCAAACATTTCTGCACGAATTTGATCAAAAAAAATATCATATTGAATATTTTCAAGATGTAAAAAATCGCGTGGATAATTCCGTGCAATTTCATGAACTAAATCAAATTTAAAATAATTTAAAAGTTGTAAAGCTAATGTTGTTTTTCCAGAACAACTTGTACCGCACAATCCGATTTTCAAAATGATACTCCAAATAAATATAATATTATAAATATTACAACAAAAAGGACAAAAAACGTCATCATAAAAATATATATAAAATATTTAAACTTATTCATCTTTCTCTCACAATTTCCCGCATTTTTCTAAATTCAATTTCACTACTTACTCGTGTTAATATAGCACCAAAAATCATTAATAAAATTCCTCGAACATCTCCAGAGCCCACCATGAAAACCCCAAATATTGTTAAGAATGAACTTGTCGCGCCCACAAAATGCAATGCGTTTTGATAGTTTCTTGCATTCATGATTATAAATCTCCAAAACAACTTGGTGCGTTTTCTTTTAATATTTTAAGCATTTCTTGGCAAACTTCACGAATTTCCCATTGAGCCGCTTTATCCGTTCTAAGTTTTATAATATGTCTTAATTCTCTAAAATTTGCCGTCATAACCAATTCCGTTTCCGTTGCTTCTGGAAGTACAAATCTGGCGTCTTCTTTTTTAATTTCTAAGTCATTTAAAGATTTATAACATCCATTTAAATATTCCATTGCAGATTTAAATATTATAGATGATGTATCATTATTCTTTATACTTTCGGGTATTACATATTTAAAATCTTTTAAAGTAACATATCTTTCACTTTTCTGAGTGAAGCTTGCTAAACGATGTCGAACTAATTGGTGTGAACACGATCGACTTATTCCCGATATATAAAAAGTAGCGGAAGCATGTTCAATGACACTCGTATGCCCACGAGTTATCAATGATTTTATAAATTTTTCTGCACTATCCTTGGTAATCTTATCTTGAGATTGATATGCAATTCGACCCGACAACTCTATTACTTTCTCCGCATCGGGTGTTATTGCGATTAATTCGATTTTCATAAATTTATTCCTTAATTATAAATTTAATTTCACTCATTAGTTGTTTCTTCTTTTTTTCATATTCAATAACTTCCATATATTTAGTAAATACTATATTATATTTATTTTCATCATATAATTTAAGATGTTTTTCCCAACACCATATTATTTGACAACCTTCTTTTGGAAGATTTTTGATTGGATATTGTCCTTTTATTTCATAGTAAATAGAACCACAATCACTTTCAATATTTTTGATTTCACCATAAAATGGGGTATTATAATCATGATACATAGTACCATATCCCATCACTTTATCACCGATTTTAAATTTTGACATAATAACCCTTATACGTTATAATAGTATTTATACTTATTTAAGTGCCTCTAATATGTTATTAATATCTGTTTCGGAAACCCCTTTTGGTCTATCCATTATTTTAAGGTTTTCAAATGTCGCATAATGATCTAATATCTTTTGTGCCTTTTTATATCCAATTTTAGGTATTTGCATTAATATTTGCAATTTGTAATTGGCTTTCCTTTTTGATATTGGTGATTCGATAAATACTAATTCTTCTTTAGATTCATTATTTTTTTCTAATAATTTATTTACCATTTCTACAAAACCATGACGATTCGATGCAAGTAAAACGGGCACCTTATATTTAATATATAAACTTGCGATTGCCCCTCTTACTCCCTCAATTGTGATATTAGGAATACCACTAAAGTGAATTGTATCTACAAGACTTTTAAGATCGGCTTCGACAATAATTACACATCGTTCTGGATAGTTATCATGTAGATTAATTGCCTGATTAAAAACGTGATGATTTAATATTGAACTTAAAAAATCTTTTGGAGATTTTCGTTCAATGCAAAACCCGTTTTCAATAATGTCTCCAATGGGTAAATTTTCTATTGTCGCGTCTTTAAAATATTTAAAAAGAACGGTTTCACGATAGTCGATTATCACTTTTTCACCCACATTGTATTAGCATTACATCCATAAAGACCATAAACAATAAGATATTTAAAGTATGGATTATAAACAAATTTGTCAATTTCTGACATTCTTTTTGCGACAATATGCGAAGTTGTTGCCGTGGATTCCAACCACATTAAAATATGTCTATTTTGAAATTTTGATAAATCAATTAGAAGTTGTTTATGATCCATTTTTCCACGAAAAATATCATTTAATGTTTTTCTAATATCAAGAGTTTCCGATTTTAAAAATACTATTTGATGTTTGTACTTCTTAACGATTTCTCGATTCTTTTTATCGGGGGTTAAATAAATAATAATTCGATTTTTATCTAAATCGTGCTCTAATAAATATTTTTTATATGATGGTTTTAATTTATCATATAAAAATCTATATATAATATTTTCATTGAAGAAACTCTTTGACTTTAAAGCGGTTATTGCCTCTTCGAAATTTTCATTTATTACACAAATTTTCATGTTTACTCGAAATATATTTGATTTGTTTTTGGCGGTTTAATATTTAGAATTTCATCTTCAAGAGCATAACATAATGCCAATCCTAAATTATATGGTATTATTGATCGAGTTTGTTTCATTGTCATATTCGGTGAAGACTTTAAATATTGGAAATTAGAAATCATTTTTTCTTTTGGAGTTGGCGTTTTATATCTTAAAAATTTTAATGGCAAAACTCCCCACAAATCGGTGGGTTTTTTTGCGATATATCCAAAATCACTATAATTAATTTTAATTTTGGGTTTACCAATGATTTGTCTAAGACCAAAGGCGGGATTTTCGATTATCCAATATTTAGGTTTATAAGTATCTACAATTCTAAAACAAGCTTCTACTATTGACATATCATTATGATTATGTTTACATGATCCTCGCCATCTTGTACCCGCGATAGAAAATTGATCACATGGAGGACTAAACCACATTAAATCGTAATAATCATCTTTTGATGGAAAATATTGACGAATATCACATTTAATTGTAACATTACCATTAATACCTAATGTTATTACTTCATGTCCACGATTTTTAAAGGCTTGTGTTTCTGAACCAAATTCAGTACAACCATCAAATATTCTTAATTTTCTATTTATTGTCATTTATAGTTTACGAAATTATTTCCGCATTTACAGTTGTTCGGATATAATCATTTCCACCATCAATAAATGTTTTTTTGCAAGAACATTCTTGAAAATCGTGACGATATTTTGATTCTATAATGTCGCCACAAAAAGGGCAACGAACTTTAGTCATGAATTATAACCCTTTCTGAGATTTGTGATATTTGTTTCAAGTCTATCCATGTATTTACTTGAAATCATTTCTTTCATTGTTTCAATTATTGATTCAATGTCTTCACCAATTGTTTTTATAAAGATACCTAACATTTCCATGTTATTCATGTTATCATAGTAAATAACGGTTTTTGCCCGTGGTCCCCACATATCGACAGCTTCTTTTGAAAATGCTATAAGATAATCGGCTTTTTTTACTATGGGGTTTGTTATAGGTCTATCATCACATACTAAAGAACATTGTGAAGCTCCACCACGGGCTTCGGGTCCATAACTCTTAATAAGAGTTACGAATGTTCCTTTATGTATCGCATTTTTAGCTAATAACATAGTTAGAAATTGAATTCCTTGCCCACCTCTTCCTGATACTATAAATTTCATCATGATTTTACCTCGTCAATTTCTATCTCATCATTATAAATCGTTTCTAACACACCGTCATGACATTTACATATTAATTGATTTAATTTTTTATTATATTCACTTAATGAATATTCATAAGATTTTTTTGTGTTTCCCCAAAATGTGGGACAAGGACTAATTACGTGAATTAAACTAAATCCATCATAATCCAATGATTCTTTTAATTGTTTTTTAAACAATTCAATTCCATCTTTTCCCGCACTATGTGTTAAATAATAATGCACTTTTAGATTTTGTTTTGTAAGTAATTTTACATTTAATGGAATACCATTATTTAATTCAATTCGTCCTTTCACGGTTGTTTTTGTTTTTACACCAACGGGAGTAAGAGCAGACATCTGATGTCCAGTCATTGCAAAATTCGAATTATCAACTAATACACATACAATCTTAGGATTTCTAAGTATTGTGTGAAGTAATTCCCCGGCACCAATCGTGCAACAGTCTCCATCTCCGGCATAAACTAAAACGGGTTTATCCGGTAATGCCATTTTTACAGCGGTTGCGACGGATAATGCTCTTCCATGTGCGGCACTCACTGAATCGATAATTTCAAAGAGGTTTGGAAGCGCAACTGAACAACCAACACTACCAACCAAGATAGCATCTCTTTCGATTAATTCTTTTTCAATGGCTTTCGCAATCTGTATGTGGCCACAACCCGGACAAAATTTGTGAGGAAGCATATTATGTAACCACCTTAATTTGTGATATTAAATACAAAAATAATAAAATTATCATTATAATCATTATTAATGGTATTCTTATATCAATTTCTTCATCATCTGGCATTCCCATTATAATCTCTCCATTATTTCTTGAGTATCTGGAATTGTACACGAGAACACTATACTTTTAATTTTAGCTTGTGGAAAATGATATTTCATAATATCTAATAAATTTGTACCACCAATTTCCACCACAATAAGTTCTTTTACTTTTTCTTTATCTTTAAATTCAAACGGATTTAATAATAATGGAATTATATATCCTATATCTTTTTGTTCCGCAACTTCTTGAATTACTCTTGCGGTTGTTCCAATACTACAAATATATTTACCACTTTCGTGATGTTTTACCTTTACGGTTTCGGACATAAACGTTTTACAAATAAAATACATATCTTTTTCGCGATTTAATATGAATTCGGTTTGTTCTTCCATTTCACTTTCGTATGTTTTATACGATTGAACTACTTTAGCGGTAGTTCTTCGTGATGATGTTACATTATGTTTATGTTTTCCAACTGCCCAATCCTTATTGAAAGTAAATGAACTTTTATGGATTTCAACGGGTTCGTACATTTGACCGAGTGTTGTGTCCACCATTACTAATACCGGCATTCTAAGTACATCGGCAATGTCGAATGCATACATCATTGCGTCTGCAATCTCCTGAATAGTTGATGGTGTTAATACGGGTACTTTACTTTGACCGTGTCCCACTCCCCAACACACATTAATATCTTGATTTGACGGGTTTAATCCGCCCAATCCTGGGGCAAATCGCATAACATTATAAAGAACCATTGGTACTTTAGCACCTACAGCATAACTTAATCCTTCACGCATAAGCGAAAATCCGCACCCCGAAGTAGCGGTACAACATCTTTTTCCGGCAGCACCCGCTCCATATAGAAGATTAATAGTTTCGAGTTCACTAAAAGCATTTATAAATTTTTCAGGATTTATCACTTCTGCAATATATTCAAGAAGTTCAGTACTTGGTGTTATGGGGTACCCCGCAAAAAAATCTAAATTGTTTGCTAAAGCCGCTTTACCTGCCGCAATATTTCCTTGTAAAAATTCTTTCGTCATTTCTCCTCATATATACACATAATTTCATCACTTACCGATCCCGCGTAATAGTCACATTTAAAACAAAATTCAATACCCCGATATCCATCAAAGTTCGGACATTTTACCCATAAGGTTAAATTTCTCATTGTCGCCATAATTTATACACAATTACTTAATTGTTTTTATAGTATTTATAGTTTTTTCTTTATAGCAAAAATCCGAATTACAAATACCATACATTCTTCGCCATTCACAATTCGGTACAAAATTATATTTTTTTTGTATAATATTCAATACTTGATATCGAGTACTTTTCGAAGTTCCAAGAGCTTCAGAATAATCGTCCCAATTTAAACCTCGCATAAAAATTATAATTCGTTCACTTAATTCTTTTAAATTAAAATCATCAATTTCTTTACCATTTCGAAATTGATCACTTAACCAAAGACATAATAAAAATCTTTCCTCTTGAGACGGATGAATTAAATGTAAGATTCGTATCATACACGGTTCGGGTAAAACATTATCAAGTTCTTTAAATTCACCATTACCTCTATTTATTTCTTTTTTATTTATATTGTTACTTATATCAATATTTTCTAATTTTAATTTATTTCCTTCAATCCAACAAATATCAAAATTTCGCGGTTGTTCCGCAAGTTCCTTTATTTCATTAAATGTTAAACATTGTAATTCCCAATATGTAATTGGGATACAATATAAATTTCCTCTTATATTAAGAGTGTTTTCAATACGACGCAATTGCCGAATATTTCCGATAACGTGCGGATCAATATCTTTTTCAATGTTGTATTTTGATTTTACATATTCATGGAGTTGTGTTAGGTAGGATTTTCGATTCATTTCTTCGTGTTCACACGATATATAAATATGATATCCTCGGCGTCCCGAAAAGTTTATACGAAATTTTAATCCGTCTTTTAATAAATTTTGTGTAAGATTTTTTACAACTTCATGTGAATTATCATTATCGAATTCGATGTAAACTTGATTAATTATAATACTACTAAAATTGGGTTTACCATTTTCTAAATCAAACTGATAAACACTTCTGTAAAGGTTCTTTTTTCCGTTCCATATCTTAATTAAATTACGGTATTGATTCGTCGTTTTGGCTATTGCCCTTTGATATGGAACGGAAAGTTCTAACATCAATCTATTTGTTTATATCCCTTTTTACTCATAATCCTTTAAGTCCCGAACCCGTTAATAACACTACTATTGTTCCTTTTATATTAATCCTTTGTAATCCCGCAAATGCCGTCGCACCTGCCGGTTCAACAAAAAATCCATTTGTTGCAAGTATTTCTCTTGCGAACATTATTTCATCATCAGTTACATTTATTATGTTATTAGCAATTTGAGATACTATATATTCTGCATTAGGTTTTGGACAAGCAATTGCAGAAACCATGGTAGTTTCGGGATTATCGGATTTTACACCGATGATTTTAGGTATTCTCGGTATTATACCAATCATATTTAAATCATCAAATGCTTTAAAAATTGCCCAAAGTAAAGTTCCGTTTCCAACTGGAACTACTATATAATCTGGTACGTTCCATTCGAGTTGTTCGCATATTTCAAATCCAACAGATTTTGTACCTTCGACTCGTATTCCATAGTCGCCCGCAAGATAACTATTAGGATGTTCTAAATAATATTGTTCGGCGGCAATCATGGCGTTAGTATAATTACCATCAATACTAACAATTTCTGCGCTACACATTTTCATTTGCTCAATTTTATTATTATGGATATTACTCGGAATAAATATTTTACATTTTATTCCGGCAAATGCCGCATAAGTTGCCAATGACGCTCCCATATTTCCGGTTGTAGCAACTACAATTTCATCATATCCTTGAGCAAGTGTTACCTCTAATGCGGATGCGCGATCTTTAAAAGAACCTGTTGGGTTGAAATATTCACATTTGAAATATGCCCCGTCTTTAAATATTAGGGGAGTATTACCTTCTCCCATAGATATTATATTTGGAATATTGTGATATTTCAACGGCATCAAGTCGTGATATTTCCAATGTGACATTTGTTTATTACCTAAAATTTCTTTTAAAATGTGTGAGATATTGTTATAGTTATATTGTAATTCATACACTTGTCCACATTCGGGACATCTTGGAAGTTTTACTTCATCTAAAGTTTTATTACATTTGTAACAATAGTAGTTCATATTATTTTCTCCTATATATAATCATCAAACATAATACAAATACAAGCATAATCACTTGTCCACCTTGACTTATCATGAATGGTAAATCATTAACTACATAAGCATGATACGCCATAACACTCATAAAAACAATCCATGTAATCCAAGTTATAAATGATAAATCATTTGTACTTTTAGTTTTTAAAATTTTAATGATTTGTGGTATATATGAAAATGTCATTACGATTGCCGCAATATATGGTAAATAATTAAGTATCATAAGTTTTCTCAATTATTTCAAGAAGTTTTTCATCATCAATTTCATAGAGATATTTTGGATCAATAACATTACCGATTAATTGTCCCAACCTTAAATCGGGATTTTTCCACCAAACTTCACCAATTCTATATAATATACGTAGTATTATTGTTGGATCTCTCATATTAGTATCCTCGCATCAAGTACTATACAATCATTTGTATGTACAACCATAGGATTGATATCAAGTTCTTTAATATCTTCTTTTTCGGCAAGTTTACATACTTTCATTATGGTATCTATAATACCTTCTATATCATATACTTTACCACGGACACCAGAAAGAATTTTATAAACTTTTGTTTCGGTAATCATTTCTTTTATATCATCTTCCGTAACGGGTAAAACCCGCATAGAAATATCTTTAAAGATTTCTGCATAGATACCACCAAAACCAAATATTACTACTTTACCGAATTGTGTATCTTCTTTAATACCGATAATACATTCAATTCCAGGCGCGATCATTTCTTGTAGATATATTCCATTAATGTTTGCTTTCGGAAATTTCTTTTCAATATTATCTAACATTTCATCCATTTCATTAGCAACATTATTTGGAGATATATTGAGCACAACACCCCCGACATCCGATTTATGAATAATATCAGGTGACATAATTTTGATAACATAATGTTTTGCATTAATTGAATTTAATATGTTATTTAAATTATAAACAATACTTTTATTGTCTATTAAATATCCTTTCGAAACGTTAATTCCAAATTCATTTAACAATTTTTTACTTTCATATTCATTAAGTATTGTCATATTTTAACTCCACAATATATAAAGTACTAAAAATTCAAGTAATAGTCCAATACCGAGTATTACGTAATCCCATTTATTTTCTTTCATGATTTCCTCTTTAAACCTTCTTTTTGTTTTAACAAATAATTCAAAGCCCTCACTGCTCTTTCCGGAGTAATATAGCTTGGAATTCCCGCATTTTCAATTATCTTTACTCCTTTTTCATATCCATCTCCGCCAAAGAAGCATCCAATTATTGGTTTATCACTATTTTTCGAAGCATCAACTATTGCATTAGCTGGTGGAATCGCATCTGCTAATTGTGTATGTACGTAAATTACAATAACGGCATCAATATTATCATCTTTTATCATTCCATCGATACTCGTAAAATAAGTTTTATAATCGTTATCGGCTGCGGTGTCAAGTGGATTACGTATAGCAGCATATAATTTTGATACCCTTTTAATTTCATTTATTGTAATTTGATTAAGTTCTGGAATTTCAATATTATATTTTTCACATAAATCGGATGCAACTATTCCGGCACCTCCGCCATTGGCAATAATTCCAACTCTATTTCCTTTTGGTAAATTTTGAGAGAATACTATTGCTGCATCGAAAATTTCATCCATTTCATTGACTCTAATTACTCCGGATTGTTTAAAAGCAACACTATATATTTCATCACTACCCGACATTGAACCAGTATGCGAAAATGCCGCCTTTGATCCTTTCTTTGATCTTCCAGCTTTAAGTATAATTATTGGTTTTTTTATTTTTTTGGCGATCTTAATAAATTCTTTTCCACGATTAATACTTTCGGCATAAATCGCAATAACTTTAGTGGATTCATCTTTATCCAAGTATTCCAATAAATCAATATCATCGATATTAGTTTTATTGCCGGTACTAATGATTTTATTAAGACCGATACCATTTCGAACAGCATCCTCGATTATAGCAATCCCCATTGTGCCGGATTGACAAATGAATGATATTCCGCCAAATTTAGGAGTTTGTTGAACGATACTCGCATTTATGTTCTTATCAATGTTTAATATTCCAAGGCAATTAACTCCAATTAAACGCATATTATATTGATTTAAAAGCGAAATGACGGTACTTTCAAGTTCTTTATTACCAATTTCTTTGAATCCCGCCGTAATGGCTATAATCGCTTTAATACCCTTTATACCGCATTCATTCAATATGGATACAAAAATATTCGCGGGTATTGTAATTACCGCTAAATCAATTTCATCTGGAACATCTAATACGGAATGATAACATTTTAATCCTTGAACTATTGTTTCTTTGTTATTAATAGGATAAATTTTACCTTTATATTCCGCATGAATAAGATTATAAAGAACATTCCCTCCCCACTTCTTTATATCATTTGATGCTCCTATGATTGCAATACTTTTAGGTTCAAATATCTTTTCCATCGTCATATTTTTCATCTACAATAAACTATATTATACTTTATAGTATTTAAAGTTAACGACAAAAAAGAAAAAATTAATTTTTATCTTCGGGTTTCATCAACCACAAAATAAAAACTTTTGCTGCATCCGCACATAAAATCGCCAAAACAAGAGTACAAAATAAATTCCAATCGATTGTTGTCATGCTTTAACATCCTATATATATTTCATCTTTTTTATTCTCTATTTTCGTTCCCGAATTATTTACTAATTTTTTAAATTGATCTTGTAATAATAACGTCATATCACCTGGTTTCCCGTCTCCAATTTTTCGGCCATCAATTTCTATAACGGGCGCAAGTTCCGCCGCGGTTCCCGTCATAAATACTTCATCGGCAGCATAAAATTCAAAAATACTGACATCTCTTTCTTGTATTTCTACAAAATCATCCATTTCCTTTGAAATATTTAATATTGTATCTCGCGTTATGCCCCTAAGACTATGAATATAAGGTGGTGTAATTAATATTCCGTTTTTCACCATGAAAATATTTTCGGCACTACCTTCCGCAACATTTCCATTCATATCGAGAAAAATTGCTTCATCGCATCCTCTTTGTGTTGCTTCCATTTTTGCCAGAACATTATTAAGATAATTTAATGACTTAATATTTGGCGAAAACACCGATGGCGGAATTCTTCGCATTGATGATGTTATACATTTAATACCCCTTGGATCCGCAATCGGAGACATTGGTTGAGCAATAATAATAATTGTTGGAACTTTACAATTTCTCGGATCAAGACCAAGATTTCCATAACCACGTGTCACTATTAATCGAATATAAGCTTCTTCAAGATTATTCTTACGTAAAGTTTCCAATACATAAGATATAATTTGATCTTTTGTTTTACCTATATCCAAATTTATCATTTTAGCAGAATCAAATAATCTATCTATATGTTCTACAAGTTTGAACACCCTTCCATTATAAGCACGAATGCCCTCAAAAATCCCTGATCCGTATAATAATCCATGATCTTGAACATTTATACACGCCTTCGATGCGGGAAAAAATTCTCCATTTATATATACTAAATATTCATTCATAATTATCCATTTATTTTAATATTTTTTCTTCTTTCATTTCGTAAAAATATTTCCAATAGTTTTTTCAGATGTATTATATTCTATACTTAATTCCTATATTGTCCTATTTCTCCTTTTGCAATCATATCATCGAGAAGTTTCCTCCCGAATCGATATGATAACTTCAATTGCTTACCAATTTCATCTTCTGTTATACCTGGACATTTTGCGATAAGATCGGCGATTTGTTTTTTAATTTCTTCGAGTGTTCTTACCATAACTATCATATTTTAATATTGTACTTTATAGTATTTATAGTTTATTATTTACTATTAAGTCATTAATGACTTCATAAAATTTCTTTTCGGGATCTAATTTATATGTTACTCTCACAATTGGTTTTTCCGTTTTTATCACTTTACTTAAATCTATCGGCGTTGCAGATAAAATTACTTCAGCATCTGAATTATTGATTGTATCTTCGAGGTCTTTTATTTGTTGTGGTGAATATCCCATTGCAGGTAAAACTCTTGTAACTTGTGAATATTTTTTATACATCTCTTTAATCGTACCTACGGCGTAATCTTGAGGATATATTGCATACATAGGACTACTATATTTAAGTATTGCTATCCATCCCGCACCAAATTTCATATTTCCGTGTGTTAGTGTAGGACCATCTTCGATAATAATAACCCTTTTATCTATAAGTTCTTTTGATTTATCAACCGTTATAATAGAATCCGCATGAATTATAATTGCTTCGTCATTTATACTTTTTATATTTTTCTCTACTAATTCAATATCTTCTTTAGTTGCGGAATTACACTTGTTGATAATAATCATATCCGCCATTCTTACATTTACATTTCCCGGATAGTATATTAATTCGTTTCCCGCACGTAACGGATCAGCAACTACAATATGATAATTCGGTTTGAAGAAAGGAATGTCATTATTACCTCCATCCCACAATATTATATCAGCTTCTTTTTTAGCTTCATTAAGTATCTTTCTATAATCAACTCCGGCGTAAAGTATAAATCCATCATTAAGATATTGTTCGTATTCTTCGCGTTCTTCGATTGTACATTTATGTATATTTAAATCTTCCAATGTAGCAAATCTTTGACAAGTTTGTTCCTCAAGATTACCATAAGGCATTGGATGTCGAATTATTACGACATTTAATCCTTTCTTTCTTAATAAATCAGCAATTAACTTAGTTGTTGAACTTTTTCCACATCCAGTCCTCACCGCACATACGGATATTACGGGTTTACATGATTTCAACATTGTGGTATTTGGTCCCATAAGTCTAAAATCCACACCACACGAAAGAACTAATGATGCTTTATTCATTACTTCTTGATGTGAAAGATCGGAATATGCAAGTATTACTTGTTCCGCTTTAGAAATTTTAATTAATCGTTCTAAGTCACTTTCGGGATATATCGGAATATCTTTATAAAATCTATTTGATATTCCCATTATTTGATCAGCGGCAGTAAATCCAATAACTTCATAATTGGGATTTCCTTCGAAGTATGTGTTGAAATTGTGGAAATCCCGCCCTGCCGCGCCCATTATTATTATTACCTTTGATTTTGTCATAATATCACTTAATACTAATTAGTTTAATACTATATATACTTAATAGTATTTATAGTTTATTACAAGAAGGCAAAAATTGACACCAACTACAATAAAATCCCGGCTTCTTAGAATATTCCATATTTTGCCAATCAATACTACGAAACTTCTCGACCTTTTTTAACATGACATTATAAGACCTATCGCTTATATTCTCATAAAATAAGCTTCCATTTTTATAACCATATGCACTAATATATTTTACTGGTCGATCTAATATTTTTGAATCATTGGTTAGTTTGACATAAAAATTCAACTCGAATCTAAGCATTGTCGGATTCGATACTGAACTCTTATAATCAAGCACTACGTATTGACCATTATCATAATGAACGGCATCAATAATCCCGACTTCATCATTATTGATGATTTTATGCTCTTTTAGAATTGGTAAAAAATCTTCTTTATTGTCTGTTATGTTCCATCTTCGAGCTTGAAATTTGCAAAATAAAGCGAAAATATTTTGATATTGCGGAAGAACTTTCATACTATTAATGAAATACTCATAAGGATTTTCTGGAATTTTAAGTATGCACACATTATCGTAAAAGTGATTAAAAATATCGTGGATATCAAGACCGATTTTTGTAATATCGGCGGGCGGGATGTCGGGTATTCGATGATCAATATATTGCCATTTGAAAAGGAGTGGGCAATTTTCTAATGTTTTTATCCGTGATTTACTAATGTTCATTTAACCTCAAAAATGCATCTGTTTAGTATCTTCTATGGCGAGACGTTCGTATATTTTATCAAGTATGCTTTGATAGTATTTATAATCTATGGCACCGTATTGCTTACCAGGAACAATTAATTCATATCCTTTAACCGTCTTAATATATGAAAGTTGATCATTATCTTTGAGTTTTACTCCTGGCATTTCACGTTTTGCGGCATTTATAAGTTGCATCGATAAAGAATTACTACCTTTATAATTTCCTTCATCTTTTACTTTTATACTTTGAATTAATGATTCCATAGGAAAGGATTTTATATCAATATTTCTATTGGATTTTCCGTCGAACATATCTCTTGCAATTATTTCAAGACATTCGTCAAAGAATCTTGGCATGTGAGAACCTTTAAAGCTTTGTCCATGAAATTTCAATATATCGTTATCTTGTAAAACATAATGCTTGCCTTTGGTTGTCCGGAAGAATGCTTTTTGATGTAATTCAATATCCATATGCAAATAATTTTTTAATTTGAATAATTCTTCCGTTTTGTCATCAAGATATTTATTTAATTCTTCGATATTTATTTTAGAATTAGTAAAAATCCCATCTGTATCCACGCTAATTACATTACTAATATTTTTCATAGCTAATTTTATATAGTATCTACCCATTGCAGTTATTAAACTATAACATCCTAAATCACCAAATCTTGCAAATTCTAACCCCTCATATCCCGTTTGTATATTCGCAATTACTTTAAGCGCATTTTGACGGATATGTAAATATTCATATTCACTTGAATCTTTTTTTATTTCTTTCATTCGTTTTTTAATAGCAAATCTTTCTGTTAAAACATCATCCATAAATTGAGATAGGAATCCTCTCTTCTCCATATCAATTTCTATAATAATATTCTTATTTGCGACTTCATCCGGTATCGAACATATATATTTTTTCGGATTAGAAATATCAAAATTATAATTACTCGTAAACGAATCGTATCTAATAATTCTAACGGTTTCGGGTGAAATGTTGAAAGTACGACATATATTAGGATATTGACTTGCAAAATCAACTTTATAAATACCATCCAAATATATTCCAGGATTGTATGTATTTGTAAGCGCTCCTTGCTTCTTTTTTATATATACCGGATGTCTTTCATCGTTATTTTTATCCGAAACAATATTTAATTTTTGAAACTTCCGTCCATGAATAATTGTGGGTAAAAAGGATGCACTCGCTCCCATCATTAAATTCAAAGGAATGTTATTCATTTCAGCAAGCATTTGTACGTTTTTGTAATATACTTTAAATAAAAACTCCGTAATCTCAATATCGGATATCAAATATTCTCTTAACTTCGGGGTATTAACCATTTTACGCATTTCGGAATATTCAACTTCTTTTACATCTAATTTCTTATCCTTATCAATCCATTTCGCAAGTGTTTTCATTTTGAGATTTTTTATTCCGAAAATGGTTTGATCATGTTGAGCTTCTTTATATAAGTCGAACGACAATCTTCCGCCAATATTAATAGTATTCTTGAATTGATGAATATTACTATTATTACGTGACCATCGATTTAAAGGAATATGATTTATTTTCATTCTTTCAATACAATATGGAATATCAAAAGAATCGCCGTTATAATGAACTATTATATCCGGATCGGTTTCTTTTATAAAATCAAAAAACTTATTTAATATTACTTTATCGTTATCATAAGTTTCCGCCATATAAATGGCTTTTTTGTCATCACATTTACAACCAATGGCTATTATTGCATTACGTTCGGGAATTGGAAACATCCCCGTTGTGTCACATTCAATATCGAAGAATAATACTTTTAGTGGATTATCATTAGGATATTTAGTAAATAAATCGGGACGATCAATTAAGATGCGATCGGTAAAAAGTATGTCGGATTCAATGGAATCATCTTCTCGATATTGAGATAAAAGTCTTGTGTTTTTAAATGAATATTTATAGATGTCTTGCGAATTCATTGTGGAAAATAAAATTTTATTAACAACTTCGTTTTCCATTTGAGGTTTCAAAAAATCTAATTTTAGTGAATATAAGGAATAAAAATATGGATTAAATGGAGCATCAATAGTAATCATGCGTCCATTTGACCATATTTCCATCATTTGTTCTTGGGATGTTCTATCGATAATCGGTTTTACGATTAATGGAATTTTCATAATTCACTTAAATCTATGATATTTGATAGACTTCTATCTTCGATTAACTTTTTATATTCGGGATTAAGTTCAAATAATAATGCATTTCTATTATTTTTTCGACAAAATTCACCGATAGTACCACTTCCGGCAAAAGGATCGAGAACCAACCCATCGGGTGGACATCCGGAGAGGATGGGACGACGCACTAATTCTAATGGGAATGTTGCAAAATGTGCTTCATTGTATGGTTGAGTTGAGATTGACCAAACATCACCTGGATTCTTACCATTGGGATGACCTTCAACTAATCCATTGTTTCTATAATAATCCCTACTATTTGTAAGGCTACTTGCATTCTTATTCCCTTCTTCATCAAACTTAGTTCGTTGTGTTCTTGCCATTGGTCTTCCAAAAGATTCAGGATTCTCACAATCTTCAAACTTACCTTTATACTTTTTAGCTAATGATTGAACCATTTTATTACATCTCGAAGCGTTACCACTATCAGGATTACCTCTTAACAATTCTTGCTTTAAACCTCCGATTTGGTCAAAAACCGTTTTTTGTGAGATTCGTTCAATACTTGAGTTAGCCAATGGTTTTCGTATCACATCTAAATTATAATAATAGCGTCCTTGCTTAACGAAATGATAAACTACCTCATGAGCTTTAGTAAGTCTGTCGGTTACACTTTCGGGCATGTGGTTAGGTTTACTCCAAATGATTTCATTACGGAGAATCCAACCACGTTCAATCATTCCCCATGCAAAACGGGAAGGAATCATACAAAGTGATTTTGGTTTCAAGAATGGATGTTTATTATTTCCTTGCTTATATTTTGGTTGCCCTTCTTTAAGTCCCCCGTCATTATAATCCCCACCCGCACCACCCGAAGCAAAAAAAGTATCCCCTAAGTTCACGAAACAATTACCCTCGTCTTTAAGTTTCAACTTGACGTTATCGAAGAAGTCAAGCATGTGCTTAATGTAAAATTCTGGAGTTGGTTCTAACCCTAACTGTCCTCGCCACGCACCGCAAAGAGAACAAAAATAACCTTCTTGTTGTTTAAATACTATATCGGCTTTTTTCCATTTAGTTGGTGCCGTAGATTGACCGATTAATCCCGAACTATTCCACTCATGTTGACACTTAGGATTACCATCAAATATTATTGGTTCTGTTTTATAATCACGAAGTCCCCAATATGGCGGAGAAGTTACAACACAATCAATATAATTATTTGGTAATTCCTTAATTAAATCAAAGGAATTACCAATCTTAATACTTATCATTTAGTCAACATATGGTGCCAAATAATACTTCACATTGTATTTTTCGGTATTACATTCGATCATCATCAATATACCGAAACACAATTTAATATTTGACATTGTCGATATCGATTTGAGACATTCGGAAACATTCATCGTTAATTTCATTGTTTCATTTGATGTACATTTTTTAGTATTTCCAATGAAATTTCCGCCATACGCCGATGTTTCATCGCCGATTCGCATCATTAATTTATTATCTATTACATAAAAATAATATAGTTCATCAGTTAATGATTGTGTCCGTAATTTACCAAGTTCGTTAAGTATATTATGGTCGATACCTTCCGCAATAACTTGATAATCATCTTCCGTTAAAGTCGGTAAATTAAATTTTGGTTCTTCGTTATTCTTAAGCGGTATTTTATAAAATTTATCGCCTTTTACGAGATTTAATCTGTCGTCCACTATTTCAATATTCGTATCATCGGAGAATTTACCTAATGTTTCGCTAACACCTTTTACGTTTGTGATACAAATATCTTTAGACAATTTGATATCATATTTCAAATCTACGACGACAGTTTTAGGAATATCAACACCGACAATATGTCCGTCTTTTAAGATTGTAAATTCATCAATCACCCTTGACATATTGACTAATTTACATATCTCTTTGAGTTCACTCACTATCATTTTAAATCACTTCTTTTTTATCTTTTAATATTTCAAGATTCCAACGCGGGTTTATGAGCAACTCTTGAAACTCCTCTAAATCATGCTTAAGTAAATTGTATTTGTCTTTTTCATCATCATAATGGAGATGCTTCAATTCATGCAATATGACGTATCGCTTCTTCTCATCACTATCCAACATATCAAAATTTTCACTTACGATTACGATGAAAAACTTCCGATTAGTAAGTTGCTCATATTCGCCATGAATCGCACGGCACCAAGCGTATTTGCCCTTTTTCTTTTCGATTCGTAGAAACATTACTCTATCAGGATTAACAGTCAAATCTAATGTCTCTTTATGTTTTTCATATAATTCTTTGGCTATTCCACTAAATTCTTCATCTGCGTTTTCGAATTTCATAATTTTACCTTTCATATTGTATTGTTTTATTAGTATTTAAAGTCTTTTGATTTCTTAATTAATGGAAAATATTAGAAATTAATTTCTTTCTAATATTGCTTGCCCATTCCATTTAACTTTCCCATCCGATCCCGTCTCTGCGATCACTATCTCTTGCATATAAGTATCAAGACTTCTTCTATCAGCAACGATTGTAGCAACGATTTTTACTTGACGCTTGCCGTTAATAATACGAGTTTTATCTGAAAACTCAACGATTTGATGCACCTTTTCTGAAGTTGACTTCTGGCAAGAATATACCAAATTCTCATTTAATTTTGATATTGTTCTTTTATCATTATAAATTCCAGTTTTATCATCTCGGCTTCGTGGTGCATAATGCGTTATTAAATATTTTGAACAATCCAAATCGAATATCATATTAAGAACGTTGTAATACCAAGCGTTTCTATTTTTCCAAAAGCGCATCGAGACCCCTCCGGCAGCATCGATGCTCTCCGATAATCGCATTTGTCCTTCACATATCTCACTTAGAAATACATCAATCCCATCAAAACCAATCGCTTTAATATTTTCACCATTATTAATATCTTCCTTGATGATTTGAATTGCCGCCTTAATTCTTGACATCGTTGCGATGTAGTCTGGTTGCCAGACACCTTCTTTATCTTGTGAGTACTCACGAGGATTTAAGATGATAATATTATCATCATTAGGATGGAAAGTATCTTTATTAACAGAGCACCCTTGATCCGAATTGAGTTCGAAAACAATAATCTTTTTATTTTCAATCTTATCTTGCTCCGTTCGACAATCTAATAGTACACCCGATTTCCCAATTTTCGGATCACCTACTAATAACGCACAAATATTGGAATTCTTAGCCCTTTTTCCCTTTTCTATCCATTCCCTCATATTTTCCAAAGAGAATGGGGAAGGACTTTTATGTCCTTCCACAAGCTTCTCGTTAATATTTTGTTCCGCTATTTTAGATTCATTGGCTAATTTTTCAAATGGAGATGACATGTTTTAATCCTTTAAAGCTTCTCTTAATTTCACATATTTTCTTGCTGCATCGGTAATTTGAAAAAGAATTATTCTAAAATTTTCACTAAATAATTCATTATCTGTATTTCTAATTAGAAAATCACATGACTCGTTTATACGAGATTCTTCTGACATATTATGATTCCCAACCATCATCCGGTTTTTGTTCTTCTTCCTTTACTTCCGGGGTCGAAAATGAATATACACCCGTAACAAACATCGTTATTTCCTTTTCTTCAGTTTGTTGTCTAAGTTCCGGATCCCATTTGTTTCCTTCACTCAAAGATCCCCATACTTTAACAATACTTTGTTCATCAAATTCAGCGTTTACATCAGGATGTAACAATAACTTAAAAGGTTCATCTCGCGTATTATCAATTATACTTGCCGAAATCCAGGGATATGGATTTTCTTCTGTTGGTTCTTTCTTCCATTTATTTGAAATTTGACCAAATACCGAATATGTATCGAAATTCGTTTTACGCGATTCATAAACTTTTTGAATATCTGATAATGAAATATTATCGTAGAAATTCATAACTTCAGTATTCAATTGATTAATATCACCTTCAATCAACTCGAACTTAGTATGTTTATTATTATAACTTAATACTAACGGCTCTTTAGATTTTACTTTTGCAAGGAATTTTATTAGTTTGGATTGTGGAACGATAATATTTGGAATATTAATATGTTGTCCACAATTAAATACCATCTTAAATGGTAGCCAATTCGTACCATCTTCCGATGCGATTCCTTCGATATTAGTAAAATATTGTTCTAATGGTAATGGTTTTAAATGTCCGAAATTCTTTTTACCGTTTTGCCAACTTTCGCGTTCGTCTAATGGAACAATGTATGCTTTTTGATCGGGTAAATAACTCGCACTTTTTGGTATATCATTTTGTGCAACCGGTTTTACCTGGATTATACCTTTCGATAAAAATCGATGCATTCCTTCTTTATATTCTTGAACGTAACCATGTAAAATTGCGGTTTCGGGATCTTCAACATATTTTTTTATTGCGTTTGCACGGCGTTTTGCCATACCATCTCTTGGTTGTGAAAGATTTAATATTACACCAAAAAACTGTTGTAATCCTAATTTTTTGTATCTATTTACATGTTGATTAATTCCGATTTCAATATAACCCTCAAACTTTTCTTTAGTCATTATCTTTGAGGCCGATTCGTATTTTTTCCTTAAGTCGCTTTCAACTTTTGTCAACTCTTCAATATTTATTGAATATTGTTTTGAAATTTGTTCGAGATCCATTTTAATTCACTCTTTGTAACTTCATTGTATTGTTTTATTAGTATTTATAGTTAATGTGGAAATATAAAATCACTTCTTTTTCAGGAAGTGATTTCCCTTACCTTACCGAACTTAACCATACACAACTATACCTAACCGCACACTACCATACCGGACCAGTCCGCAAGTTTCATCATATGATGAATATAATTTAATCATTTTTTAACTCCAAATATATTATTTATTGGTTTTATTATATTTTCCTCTTTAAGTATTATTATTAATTGCCCGATAAGACTAAATAATTGAATATAATCCGTCTCCGCAAAATGCTTTCTAAATTCCCATTCCGCAACAACTTTAGATATCTTCATTTTTTTATCGTCATCAATATTAGAATCAATTAATGATTGAAATATTGGAACGATTTGTTCTTTCTTAGATAGTTTACAAGCTTCGGTATATTTACCTTCTTTTATAAGTTTTAATAGTTCTTTCCAGGAATCATCATCTTTAATCGCGATAATATCGTTAAGTGTAATGTTTTTTGTGGTGAAGGAGATTTGGTATAACTTATCAATAATTCTCATGTCGCCGTTGGATATTTCATGTAATTTAAGTAGTGCATCATCGGTAATGGTCATAGACTCTTTACTTAAAATACTTAATATACCTTTTTTGAATTCATCATATTCGATAGATTTAAATTCGAAAGTTCCGCCTCGGCACCGAGATTGAATTGGTTCTATAATTTTATGTGGGAAATTACATGTAAGAATAATTCTACAATTATTACCATATATTTCCATCATACGTCTTAATGCCGTTTGAAATTCATCGGAGGTTGCATCGGCTTCATCAAGTAATATTAATTTAAATTTACCATGAATACTGGAAGTATTCATGAAGTTTTTAATCTTTTCTCTTACAACATTAACACCATTTTCATCACTTGCATTAATCTCAAGAAAATCACATTGTAATTCATTCTTAATACAAAGTGCAATAGTGGTTTTACCTACACCCGCGGGTCCTTTGAATAGCATGTGTGGAATATTTGGCATCATACTTTTTATGGACGCAATAATTTCTCGATTTCCAACAACTTCGGAAAGTGTTTTTGGGCGGTATTTTTGAGTGAACATGATAATCTTAAATTGTAAATTATAGTATTTATAGTTTTGTACATGATAGTTATCAAAAGTGATAATTATCGCGTATCAAAATATTTATATTTCTTTAATTAATTTAATTGATCGTCTTAAACTTTCAATTGATATTCCAAACAATCTTTCATTAATCTTGCTCTATGATATGATCCATCAATATATTCAATATTATTTAAATCTTTGCATGGGGTTCCTTTAGATGCTCCACACCACGGACAATCAAATAGATATGGATTGTTTCCAACAAAATTCTTAAGCATTGTTATATCTCCTTTACATTTAATTGCAATGACACTCATAATTTCTAAATCGTGAAAAACAATGTTTAGTGGGGTTTATACACTCGAAAAATACAAATGAATAAAATCCATGTGTTTTATATAAAAATTTCATTGGCTTATTACATTCGGGACATAATTTTTTAGTGCACATAATTATATACCAATTGTTTTAATAGTATTTATAGTTTTTTAAATTCACAACTTAAACATGGTTCTTCAAAATATTGACAAATACAATCGTCGTAATTTTGACCACAAGATTCACAAGTACAACAAGAACCGTGAGTTGGTGTTATTTTCTTATGTTCGCCATTACATTTCTTTTCATGACAATATGGTTTCCAAATCATTTATATTTCTCCAATTGATTTAATCGGTCTTCTTAACGAATCAATATTTATTCCGGCTTTTAATGCGGCGACAACGCCGATGGCTTCCCAATAATTTTCGACTATTATTGCATTAATTCCCATTTTTTCTGGTGTGACGTCCAATACTGTTTTATTTTCTTTTACTGCAATTAACGGAATGCCCCATTTTTGGGACATTAAAGCAGGAGTACCGCCACAACAACCGGAGGGAATTATAATTGCTTTAACATCACTTAACGTTATACCACTATTTCCAATTTGCGGCGCTTTATTTAATCCTTTTAGAATACATCCCGTATAGGATGCGGAAACTATCTCACTTGATGCTCTTGGATCAACTACCCCAACACTCGCATAATAATCTTTTTCTTTTTTGGATAAGACGGGCGCGTGAGCACATGGAATCCCAAATATTCTCGATATTGTGTGAGAAATTAACGCTTCCGTGCCGCCGAAGGGATTTGCAAGTTCACCTTTGAAATATTTATCTAAATCTCGTTCCAGATTATCGATTTCAATATGTGTTGTAACCGCAATTGTGGTTGCACCCTCTAATATTAATTCGGATGCCGCTTCTATCATAGTTTGTGGATTTTTTACTTCACCCGAAAATGCACCGGATGGCATTTGAATTGATTTTCCACCGATAGGTTCTTTGGTTATTTTGTAACCAATACAATTTATTCCGACAATGACTCTATAACTATTAATTGTATTTATAATTTCATTAATACATTCCGGATCCGCATCAATCGCACCACGATCTATTATAATTCCAATTTTATTCTGCAATACTTCTTGCAATGCAATCTTATTTTGAAGAAAATTATCTAAAGTAAATCCTTCAGTATAAAGAGTATTATCACTCATATAATTCAAAAAACTTCCATTCACACAATTTGGATGAGTTATAACTTTATCCGCAATACTTGATAAAACGTTATTCGTTGTCGTCATATCAGCAATATATCCACCCACTTCAGCACGAACACCCGTAGGGCAAATGTTCACAATAACGAAGTTATTATTTTGTTCATATGGAATATTTCGATATATTTTCATTCTATCGGAATTTTCTATAAATGACACATCAATTTCATAGGTATCGGCATTAACTTGACAAATATAATATCTCAATAAGTCATATTTTTTATAAGTATGTCCTTCGTTAATCCGCATTATTAGGGTCCTTTCAATGTCTTTTGTTTTCGGAATTATAAAATGTTTCGTTTGAATCTCCATTTTAATCACTTAATACTATAATATACTTTATAGTATTTATAGTTTACTAATATTTAATTTATTTTACTTTATAAATGAAATTTATATTTATTAGTTATGCATGATTCTTATAAGAAATGGTTAGATGACGGACAACCTAAAGTGTATTGTGATTGCGGGTGTAATAAAGAAATTGTTATAAAAAGACATCATAAATGGCGAGGCATTCCAAAATATATTAGTGGACATAATACTACTAAAAGTGAATGGAAAAAGGGACATATATCATGGAATCAAGGGTTACATTGGTCTAATGAAATAAAACAAAAAATAAGAGATAATCATGCCGATATGTCGGGTGAAAATAATCCTAATTTTGGAAAACCTCTTTCAAAAGAAATAAAACAAAAAATGAGTGAAAATCATCGTGATTGTTCCAAGGAAAAAAATCCCGCGTGGAAGGGCGGAATTACTTCTTTAAATAAGATAATAAGACATTGTAATGAATATGATGAGTGGCGATTACAAATATTTGGTCGTGATAATTTTACTTGTCAATGTTGCGGTATTCGTGGAATATATTTAGAAGCACACCATATTAAACCATTTAATGAGATTATAAGAGAAAATAACATTACAAAATCAGAAGATGCTTTAAATTGTAAATTATTATGGGATTTAAATAATGGTGTTACATATTGTTTAGAATGTCATGATAAATTAAAAAAGAAGGGTGGAAAATTAAAAAATATTTAATTCTCCATAAAGTAACATTTCCGTAATTTCTGTAATATTTTCTAATTCATTATCAATAATATTTTCACATTCAATTTTTATTTTATTAAATTCATATCCATCTTTAATTATAAGTTGTGCAAAGGCAATTAAAGGATTATCTATTGATTTTCCTATCCCCGATAATAGTTTTATATGAACTTCTTCAATTCCACTAATATTATTAATAATTTTATTTGCAATTTTAGTTGCCAATAGATTATAAAGTTTTCCCGTATGTGAAATTGGATTCTTTCCTGCTACCGCCTCTATACTCATATGTCGATTTGGAGTAATAAGACCATTGCATCTATTTCCACGCCCCACTGAACCATCATCACCATTTTCTAATGATGTTCCCACAACAGTAAGATAAACTGATTTTGTTTCTTTATCATCACCCGTATTTAAAAAGATTTTAATATTTCGATTTGTAAATGTTTTTGCATATGAAAATATTCTATATTCAAGTTCATTTTTGATAGTAAAATATTCATCTATATTTTTGATTTTTTCTCCTATAAAAGCACAAGCTATGGTTAAAGTTATTTGGTTTCCGTTGCGCATTCCCATAACTTTTATATCAAAGCCGATACAAGGAAACTCTTTTTTAAAAGTTGTTCGCATTTCTCTTTCGACATGATAAACGATAGTTTCAAGCTCGGAAAAGGGAGCATAACCAACACCGAATGAAGTATCATTACAATTAGGAATTTTTCCCCGCTTAAAAACATCTTGAAGGTCAGTCGATCCGCTTCCAATTCGACAATCAAAAATTACATTTTCAAGATTTATATCCGGCAAGTTGTTTTTTAAATATTTTTTTGCTGCTGCAATTGCTATAATATTTACGGGTATTTCAATTCCTTGAAATTCTTTTGTGGCTCTACCACTAAGTAAAACATAAATTGGCGACAAAATTTCCCCACCGCCAAATTTTGGTAACGACCTACCCGCTACTAATTCTACTTGATCCGTGTTATGATGAAGTATTATTCCGAATCTTTTAATATATTCATCACATAAACTACGACTTACGGCTTCTGCAATCCCATCACATATCGAATCAGGATGTCCAATTCCTTTACGTTCGACAATTTCAATTTCCTGTTTTTCAATTGGCGTTTGAATAATTTTTTCTACTTTAATATTTCTTAGCATCTAATCTTTCCTTTTCTTTTTTACATTTTAAACACAAACCGTTTTGTTTTTTCAGGAGAATTTCTCCACATTCACGACAATAATCCACAACTTTCATAATTAAATTTATTCTTATTTTTCTAATATTTTCATTGCTTCATTTCGGTATGCATTCATAACATAAGCAATTCCCGAAATTTTCGACGCTTCTTCTGTAAGTGCCATAACATCACATCGGTTTAACGATTCTAAATTAAATTTGCGCGATCCCGCCATTAATTGCTGTAATCCAATCTTGAATTTTTGAGTATATGTATAAATGCCTAATGCACCAAGTGGTAAATGCTTCATATCATCGCCAAACTTTTGTGCGAGTTCTTCGTAACATACAAATATTTGTTCTGGTTTATCGCCATATTCAAGGACTGTTTTCGGAATATCATTATTTTCAATCCACTTGCCGATGTTCTTGCCCACGAAACCGGGTATCATCAGTGCGCGTCCCATGCAGACCGCTTTGAAGTAAGGTGAACCCATTGCAAGAGCCTTGTACACTCCGTCCTCACTTGCGAAACCTCCTGCCATCGCAAGGTCAGGCACTCTCTCTCCTTTCTTGCTCAACTTCTCTGCAAATTCATAAGCAAGCGACTGCAAATAGAATGTCGGGATGCCCCATTCTTCCATCATTGGCCACGGGCTCATACCGGTTCCGCCCGGTGCACCGTCGATGGTCAAAAGATCGATCTTTGCCTCAGAGCAGTATTTAATTGCCATGGCAAGTTCGACCATGGAATACGCGCCTGTCTTCAGGGTCACCCTCTTGAATCCCAGGTCGCGAAGATATTCTACATGATTAATAAAATTATCTCTATCAATAAATCCAACTCTCGAATGTCGTTCGAATTCTTTTAAACTTCCATTCAAGTATGTTGATTTTACTATTGAATTCTCCGGATCGGGTTCAATAATATATCCTTTATTTTTCATGGATATTGCTTTTTCGATTGTTGATAATTTTACTTCTCCGCCAATACATTTTGCGCCCTGTCCCCATTTAAGTTCGATGGCATCAAGGTCGTGTTTTTCTGAGACATATTCAGCTACTCCAAGCCTTGTGTCTTCAATATTCATTTGAACTCTAATTTCACCATATTTATCAGTATGATATTTATTGTATGAATTTATTCTTCTATCAAGTTCGGGGGAACTAATAATTTTTTTATTACTATCAAATTTTACTTGAGAATCCATCCCACCTACATTTTCACCAATAATAATAGTTATACCGGATATTGCAGCACCCGCCGCAAAATGATCCCAATTACGTTTTGCGATTTCAGTCGAACCAATAGCACCCGTAAAGATGGGCAATTTCATAGAAACTTTATTTTTCCATCCATATGTCGTTTCAATATTTACATGAGGAAAAATTACATTATCGGAATTTTTCATATTTTCGGGAAGACCAAAAGCACTCACCGCATACCCTTGAATATTTAAATGTGAATAATCTACGGGGTATTCTTTATCTCCACCCGATGTTATCATACCAAAAGGTCCGGGATATAATACTTCACGACCTCTAAAAGATGATTTAAATATATCACAATTTCCACGGCATCCATCGATACATCGAGAACATAATCCCGATTGTGGAACAATACTTTCCGATCTATTATATGTTCTTAATGATTCATTTGAATTGGGTCGTCTTAGATTCATATACGTCCCTCCTTACGATTCTTAAAATCTTTAAATATTTTTTCACTAATATAAGTATCGGTTTGCATACCATATCCAAATCGGCATTTATCTCTTGCACATTGCAAACAATTTGTTTCAATATCTTTACAAAATCTACAAAGAATTTCACCACGACTTACCCAAAGTCTGTCTTTCCATTTTGAACATGATGTATCTATACTTGATAATACACACCTTTCGGGACATTCCGTACAAATTGTATATATTGTCATATAATTCACTATAATTCCATTAATACCTCTTCTCGTTTATCAAGTATTTTATTAATATTTTCTTTATCTTCTAACATTTTCTTAATTTTTACTTTTCGTTCTTTTATTTCATCTTCATCATGTAAACATATCGACATAATTATTCCCCAACTTTTAAGCACGAATCATGCAATATTATTTCCATTCCTAACATACTTATACTATTCCGATAATACAAAAGACGGTGATATCCCCACGGTGTATATATCAATTCTTTCCGCAATTGTTTAAATAATTCTTCATCCATAAATATCTTTAATGGAACTCGTCCATATGTTTCATAATAACACGTTCGTGTCATTTCAACATATTTTAATACTTTCATTTCAATCTTTAACTATGTTTTATTAGTATTTATAGTTATCTATATTTAATTTATTTTACTTTATAAATGAATTTTATATTTATTAGTTATGATTTGTGTAATTTGTGGAAAGGAATACAGGAGTAATTATAAAAAGAAAAAATGTTGTTCTAAAGAATGTAAGAAAAATTATTTAGATTCTTTAATCTTCTGAAATAAAATTTTAATACATAAATTTATTTCACTTTGTGTTAATTTTCCAATATCATTTATTCTATTACGCATACTTCTTATAATTTCTGATTCGGCAATAAAATCTAAATAATTTTTTTGATAAATGGCTTGCTTCTTTATTAGTGGTAATTTACACCGGTGTAAATTAGCTAAAAATAACTTTCGGTCAACTTCAGTCATAATCAAACATTGAATTGGTAATTCATCCAATATGGATTTTTCAACTAAACCACATCTTGGACAACACGGAACTCCCCATGGTGTTACATTATAATTTGAAACGAATGTATTATTAAATGATTCATAAATTGAATAATCATAGTAAAAAGTAGTTTCGCATTCTTCACAAATATATTTCAATTTATAAAGATTTGATGAAGAAATCGAATATTTTTCAATAAGCATTTCCCGCTTTTTCTTACGATCACTATTTCTAAATTCGATATAACGATTAGAATAATAATTAGAACTTCGAATCTTTTCACATTCTGGAGAACAACATAATTTAGAATTTCTTGGCGATTTAAAAGTGGAACCACAAATTATACAAATAACATCTTTCATTTTTATTATTTGCAATTTAACATTTTTAATATTACAATATTCTAAATATTTTTCGGTTTGTATCTTTTCACATTCCAAAGAGCAACACAATTTTAAATTTTCTTTGGATTTTGATTTACCACAAGCCGGGCAAATATTAGATATCATTATCAATCTTAATTAGTTTATTAGTATTTATAGTTATCGGTAAATAAAATACATGGAACCAATAAATACCGTAGCGTTTTTCTTTTTAGTTATGCAAAATATTAACAAAATAAGAAAGATTATTTAACATTATATTATTCTTTCTTCGTCCAACACCATAGATATAAAGCTTGTTTTCTATTAATAGCTTCCGTTAGTGTTAAACATTCGTAAATATTTTCTGGGCAAGTTTGGTCACAAAATTTACACATATCATCCTTTGGAAGAGAAATGTTCGTTTTCATAATATCACTTAATATTAGTATTGTTTTATTAGTATAAATACTTTATGCAAAAATCTCATTGGCAGGATTCGAACCTGCAACAACCAAGTTTACAGCCTGGCATCATTCCCAGATGATTCCAATGAGTTAGGTCAAGTATCGAGAATCGAACTCGATCATCAAGATTCACAGTCTTGGATGCTACCGTTACATCATACTTGACAAATAGTCCGTTGCATTAGACTGCTCTGCCATATCGGCAATCTTATATTATCATTACTACTATTTATAGTTATTTAATGAAAGTATTATATAACCGATAACTGTTGCAATCAGACCAAACTTATCGATTAATTGTTAAACTCCTTTTAGGGTTTATGGTTGCAACCATCGTTTGGCTCGCCCATATTAGAGGTTTATGTTCTTAGTCAAGATTCTAATCCCTTATGCGGGAAATTCCTGGGACAAGGGCGAATCTTAACAATACTTATTATATCGTTCAAAGTATTTATAGTTATCGGTCTTTACCATTCTCCTTCAATTTCATGTATTTTATTTCCTTTCGCTATAATCGCATGAAACTCATTCGGAGGAAATAATTTATAAAAAATATTTCTTAAAAGCCAACTATCGGGTATTAAATAATCTGTACGTTCTATCCAAGCGTTCATTACATCAACATATCCTGCAAAATATTCCCCATTTCGTTTAACGAAGATTTGTGTAGCCATTTTAGTCCTCTTTATAATATTGTTTACTTTTAAATTTTTGAATATCATCAAGTATTTTTTTGTTGTTTGTCATAATATCTACATCCAACAACTTTAATAATTGTGAAAATAACTTGTGTTCTAATAATTTAATTTTTTTAGATTCTTTCATTTCGTTAAACTTCCGAATTCTCATATGATTAAGAATAAGCCACTTTACTTTTTGAATTATATTAATATGGAATCTTAATCTTGTAAGTATGATTTCTGACATTTCCGCACCGATTTGATCATGGTTATAAAAATGATGATTATGAAATGTTGATGGTTTGCCAATATCGTGTAACATTGTTGCTAAAATAAGTTCAATTGATGAATCCCGTTTTAAATGTGAAAGAGCCGCAATAATATGAATAAAAATATCCTTTTCAGGATGATGATATTTATTTCCGGCTCGCATTCCTTTAGTATCCTCAAATTCGGGTATAATATTTTTTAAAATTCCATATTTATCGAGCATTTTAAATCCCCATACCCGATTAGGACTTAACATAACTTCAATAAATTTATCACGGATTTCTTCGGTTGATAATTTCTCGTAATTTTCAATTAATTCTTGCCATGGTTGATACATAATTTTTCGTGCATAAACATATTGGTAAATATTACTATCACGAGAATTCATCATTTGGATATATTCTTTAATTTCATTCATATTCATCATTTTATTCCGAAATGATCTTTAGGAAACATCGGCACATAAGTAACTCGATTTCTTTCATATTCTTTAATTGCAATACTAATTTCTTTTAATTCTTCAATCATCTTGTACCAATAATATAATGTGCGATTCATTTTATGGGTTTTTTCATTTATTTTCTTAAGTATTTCATCTAACTTTTTATCCTTTTTCTCCTCGTCGGTTTCGATAAACACATCCACACCGTTAACACTTCGGAAACCTTTATCGGGGATATAAGGTTTTAAGTTTTTTGGTATGTAAGGTTTCATAATTCCTCCGTTCTTCTACAAGTAAGTATATGTAACTTATAATATTTATAGTTAACGGATGTTTAATTTATCTTTGATTATAAATGACATACATAAACTATTTATACTATAAATGACATTTAACTATTAAGAATGACAGATAAAAAAAGTTTTGAGCAATGTTATGATACATCACTAATTGACGAAGAACTCAAAAGACAAGAGAACGAAGATGATGATGAACCTCAAGTGGAATTCACCGAATCCGATTATAATGAATGGTACTTACAACAAAAACGGATTCTCGATGTGGAATTTGCCGAATTTGAAAATCAAAAGTCACAAACATTCGATGAAATAGTATCTAAATATTCCATATTAATCGGATTAAAGGGCGATAGTTATGTTAATGCAAATAAGATAGTATTTTATTCTTTAATTGCTAATCAATTAAAATTTAACCCATTTACAATGGATTCTAAAAAAATAGATTTACGTATATCATTATTAATACAACTCAAAGCCGGACACGGAAAGCGTAATATTGGATATTTTATTAAGCGAACAATTGAAGGACTTGGTAAACAATACCAAGAACCAACCAGTTATCACCCAGAACAATTTGTAGGAAAAATTATAGTAAATGAAAACAAAGGCGACCCTATATATTTAGAAATATTTGGTACTCTTGCTTCCGATTTTTTGGTAATTGATGAAGCACATGCATTACTCACCAGGAAAGAAAACGAAGAATGCTTGAGATATTTAAGAACCGCACTTGATCCCATTGGCGACAATCGTATTGAAAAGAAGCAGGTAAATGTCCCGGATGAATTTAAACTAAAATATAATCCTATGTGTACAGTATTATTATTAACACAACCGGTAACGAATATTAATGAAGATTTACTCGTGCGTGGAAGTTTCCGGCGCTTCGTAGTATTATTTATTGAAACAACACTTGAAGAACGAATGATGGCTCGTCGTAATGCAATGTTTTTATCGTTAAGAGAAGATATTCATAATAAAATATGGGACGGTTGGATTACATTTAATAAAAAATTGTTGGAATATAAAGATTTGAAATATGTTTGTCCCAACTTTTCTCGTATTGATGATTATCTTGATGAAATCGGAAGAAATGCGATGGAAACCGGTATTGAAGTATTGGAATTCTTTAATACAAGCCAATTTACTATGAAACAAGTATTATTCAAGATGGCTATTGTAAGAGCAATGGTTGAACATATAGAAGGAAATACTATCACTATTAATACTAATCATATCAATGCCGCTATTAAAGATTTTCAAAGTATTTGGATTCCGCAAGTAAGGTGGGTGTCACGTCAAATGGTTATTGAATCAATGAATCCTTTAAAATGGAAGGATGATGTTCACGGAAGTATTGTAAATATTTTATTAACTCAACCCGATAAAAAGTGTGAAGCAAATAAAATTGTGAGTGTATTTTGTGAGGAACATAAAAAGATGCCGGAAAAATCAGCGAGAACGAAATGTTATCGCAGCATGAATGAACTTAAAAATTGGGGATTTATTACAAGAACAAAAATGGAAATAGGAAAAGGATATATGATAGATTTAATAAAAAAGAAATAATTTTATAATTGTTTTGTTTTTTCATATCCATCATCGATACGGTTTCTTATTTCGTCTAAAGATTTTAGTTTTAAAATATCTAATCCAATAGGACAAAAACGATATGGAAATTCATGTGTTTTACAATCATTTGGTCTATTTTTATATATTTTACAAAAATAAAATGTATCATTCTTAATTATATGTGGACACGGTAATGGTGAACTAATTGGTGACATTCTTAAACAACAATCTCCACAATGTAAACAATCCATATATATTCACTCTCCTTTATTACCTTTTCTTTATTGCGGGAGCAACTTCAGCCTCTCTTTTAACAGGAACCTGCGCATCAATGGTAATCTCCTCTTCATAACTCTCAGGCGTAATTGAATACCATCTAACCATCCTCAACGGGATGTGTCGATTTTGTCCAGATACCAATCTCATCCATAACAAATCACATCCGAACCGCACTTCATTGCATATAAACTCTTCGAGGTATCCATCGAACCATCTTACAACTACTTTTCTTACATCTTTATTCAAGATTTCTTCTATTATTTCATTTAATTTCTCTTTGATTAATTTAGTCATTTTCTTTATCCTCTTTTTCTATAAAGTCTCATGCGCCCATTGTTAGCGTAATGTTTCGCACTTCCAGTGCGGAGTCGGTTACTTCGTAATATTGTTCTCATGATATCTCCTATTGTAAATCCGTTCTTATACATCTAACGTTTTTTCCGGGAACGTCACAACATCGTAAAAAGCAAGTTAAACTAATGTCATGCTCTTCGTTGTGATCGCATTTCGTACATTCGATATTTGAATTATGCGCTTTACATTGATTTTTCATAGATTTATAACGTTAATTGTGTATTTATTATTTTCAATTGATTCTGTAAATTTTCTCGAAATATTTCCACACCAAAACCAATAATCTTTTCATTATCTAATAATTGTTGTTCTATTTTATTTTTTTCTTTTTGAAGTTTTCTCAATCTTGGTGATATTTTTCTATGTATTTGTTCTTTTTTTACTTGTTCTTGATAATTTTTTACACTTTTTGGTTCAAATGGATATTTAACATATCCTCTCATTTTTGAGATTCCATCGGGAATGTGTACAGTTTCCGTAAGATCGGCTTTTATACTAAGTTCGCGTTCAGAGTCGATAACAACATATCCATATAAATCAAATAATACGAGTGGATATGAATGTCGATCCAATTGTCCGTAAAAATTACCTTGGTAATGATATGCTTGATGACTTACACAAAGATTAAATTCTTTCGTTAATCTTTTTGCAGTATCACCATTAGCACGTTCCTTTTCTTTATCTTGTTGAAATGGGCTATGTTCCATATTTATCACTTGATGATATATTGTCGTTTATACTATTTAAAGATATCGGAAAAAATCTTTTTTAGTAATTCTTTATTATTTTTATAATCTAATAATATATTATTAGAACATATTTTAATAAAACATTCGGGATATTTAAAGTAAATAATTGAAGGAAAATATCTATTTTCAATTCGTGGATATCCACAAATTTTTAACGATATCTCACTTATAAAATTACCATAAGTAGTATTTTTAGTATTAATATAACTAACTTTATTATCGATATATCCTTCATCATAAAAAATTAAAAAAACTTTTATTCCTGTAATTTCTTCTATTTTTTTATAATGATTAAAGTGTTTTTCATTTAATCCGGTATCGGGGTGTTTCCATCGAGATGGTTTACTTTTAACTTCAACATACCATGTTTTTCCGTCTTTTGCAATTTGTATATCAGGCAATGATAATTTATCATCGTAGTTATAACATTGAGGTGCACCATTTTTTGAATAATCCCGTTTAGGAATTATGTAGTATCCTAAATATTCTAATACATTAATAATTAATGATTCGGCTCGTTGACCACATATAAAAAAGGGATTTTCTTCAAAATTTGTTGGTTTCGTTTCCATATTGATACCAACCATCTCTTTTTTCTCGACTAAAATAATCTAATTTTATACCAACACATAAAGAATCAACCATTTTATAGAATTCATCGGGTTTACGGCTATGTTCTCGAACATCAGCATTTAAAATCGTTGTTTGATTCGTAAGAGTAATTATCGGATTACCTTTTATTGCCATAATACAAAATTCACTCTTTGATCTTAACCAAGAACCCATTCCCATTCTATTTTTCACCCAAGTTAGTATTACTTTATCGGTGAATCCCCATTTATCAAGAATTTTAAAGCTTTCACGCATAAATTTGTGGGTAGTCCATAACCATAAAACACAATCGTCCTTTGCGGGAATATCAATATTAGTAATTTCCTCTAAACTCATTTCGGGATACGGTGATCCAATACGACGAGTTTCTTCATCATATTCCGTTCCGTATGGCCATGGTGGATCGATTACCACAACATCAAACTTTTCGGGTATTGTTTTAATATTTTTAGTATTGACGGATTCAATAACTTGTTCTTTTGTTTTAAAGATACCACGATTAATATTATCTTGAATTTCCTTCAATTCTTCGGAAGATAATTTTGAATCTTTGAAATGAATATTAATATCCTTTGATAATTGTTCTTTTTGTAATTTAATAGTTTCTATTTCAATTGCCTTCTTAATATCTTTTGGTGTGGATTTTTCACTTGATATTATATTCTCCACATTAGGTTGATTTAATACCGTTCCAATATCAATCCCGGAGTTTTCTACTTGTTTTTTAACATCATAAGCAATATTATGGGATTTAAACTTATTTGCTAAATTAGTAAATACTTGCGCGGATTTTATTTCTCCCGATTTTTCAAGAGTATCAATAACATTAATTACTTCTTTACCACGAAAATAACTTCCTTCACTCATTCCAATTTCTATGGCGACTTGTTTTCGAGATTCTATTTTTTCTGTCGTCGAACTTAAGACAATTTGTTCGGGTGTTGCTTTGTCCAAATTGGACAAAGCAACATTTGAAATCTTTATGGACGGATGTGATGATAAAACCATTTTTCGTTTTCCGCGTTCTGCATCAATTTCTTCCCGTAATTTACCCTCTCGAATCAAAGATAAGTTTTCTTTTATTCTTTGAAGATTCGCATTCAATAAATCTTCAAGTTCATCCCATTTATCCGAATATTTATATATCTTTACCGGAACTTCCTTTAATCCGACCTTTATTGCAGCACGAGCACGACGGTGCCCCGATATTATTTCATTATTTTCGTTTAATAAAATTGGATATTCAATATCATATCCAATTTCATTCATTGATTTTATAATATCATCAATGTTTTCATTCTTACCGTAAATTTCAATACTTTTGGGGTGAGGTTTTATTTCGGATAAAGATAATAACTTTTCTGATTCTAGCTCTTTACGTAATTTTACTTCCATAATTATTCCTTTTTTGGAATTTGATATTTACAATATCCATATTCGTTATGATCATCACACTTTCGACATGCTTCATACATACCCGGAATATCTTTAAGTATTTTTATTACTTCTTCAACACTAATTTCATCGAGAGCATCGGGTAATTTCAATCCTTCACTAAAACACATATCGTGTTTTGTGGCTTGTTCAATTATTAATTGTTTCGTTATATCATCAAAATCTTTACCAATTTTAGTTATAATATAATCACTATCGCCAATATCATATTGAAACATAAGAATTTCTTTCTTACAATGTGGACAAAATATTTTTTCACCTTCTCCATATCCTAAATGATGTATTTGTGGCATTATGTTCCCTTCAAAAGTTTAATGGCGATCTTTGCCCAGGATATTTGAGTAATATTCCATTTCTCGCCAATATTGATTTCAACTAATTTAGTTTTCTCAATATCAAGATTTTTATCTTTGCTTTCCTCTTTTAATTGGGCGATAATTTCATCTTCTTTTTCTGATACCCAAATACCTTTTAGGGATTCGAGCATATAAAATTTTATACCGTTGACTTTGAACATATTTTAATCATACTCTAAATACACTTAATACTATAAATATTTAACGTTCATTCAATATTTAGTTGTCTAAAGATATTAACAACATCGGTTGCCATATTATCATTTTTGTAACAAAAAAAATCAATAGCAAGATACTTATTATCGTAATTATCAATTAAACCCCCCACCCTATATATGTGGGGATATGATATGATATAGTATATAATTTAATAATAATTACTTTGATAATATGATAATATATAGGTCTCTTTACCTCTCATTTTTCATCTCCGCATATTTTATTTAACTTTTGAATATTAATTTCTTTTAACTGTGTACTATGAAATTACTATCGATACAAGCATCGGACGCTATAAAAAACTATAATAATTTTTTTACATAGTTTTTTAAAATATTTACATTAAATTAGTCTATATATAGCGATTTATCTAACAAAAATCAATATTTTGCACATTTGAAGAAATATTGGATAGATGTATGATATTATGTAACATTTTGTCACATTATGTAACATTTTGTCACATTTTGTCACATTTTGTCACATTATGTCATGTAACATTTTGTCACATTATGTCATATGACAAAATGTTATGTCATACAATGTTACATAATTATATATACTTTGAGATGCATATAAAAGATGATAATTATGTCTAAAACAATTCATATATCGGATGAAAACGCTGAATGGTTAAAAACTATTTGTAATGGTAGTTTTAATGATGCCATTTTAATATTAAAAAAGAAAAAGGAATTATCTTTAGAGGAATATACTAATACAAGGATTAAAGAAAATGAATATATTTTTGAATTTTTAGATTCTATGAAATTAGATATCGAAGCCAAATTAAATATGTTACTATTAAAACCAAAAGATGTCGTGACTCCGGCTATCCAGGATGCACCTAAAGTGAATAAAACAATCGATAATATTGTTTCCGAAAAACGAAAATCGGTTATTCCTCAATCCGAATTAATAAAAGCAAAAAATGAATTCGATAAAATAATCAATGATGATATTGAATTGCCAAAATCCTTAATTAATGAGATTACTAAAGCATATGAAGGAATGACGCATAGTGATCAATTAATTGCCAATGCAATAGAACGCGCGAAGGAAAAGGTGAAGGAAAAAGAAAGCTTAAATAATACAATTGATTTCTAAAATACAAAAAATATATAAAGGTATTCAAATACAAATTATGCCTTTGTCCACTCTGGACAAAGGCACTTCACAACAAACAATAAATCAATTCAAAAAAAGTTACTTAACATTCCATATATATTTTTTCTACATTTTTTAATTTTGGTCTTGATCTTGAATCAAGTACATCATAATCGCCATCGCAAATATGATTTTCAATTTGGCAATCGGCTAAGTGTGTAAACAATTCTTCGAATGTTCCGGAATATTCAGAAATATTGAACCCAAGTTTACACGAATAACATTCTTGCCAATGGTCAACTATCCGGGCAACTCGCGCGACTTGATACTTAAATATTGAAGGTAATATTAATTTTTTTACTTTGTTAAATTCTATTGTGAATTCATCGGCGAACCAATATTTTTTAGTCATGATATTTCTTATATTTTTTATTTCATGGGATTTTGATCTTTTGTTATATTTATTAAGTAATCTAACATCCATAAAGTTTTATTTGGATATGCTTTTATCCAGGATAATTTATCATTTGATTTTAAATTAACAAAAATTTTAATATCTTTTAATTCGGTTTCATACATATTTGTTCTTCCTCATATTGAATTTGTTTGTGAATTCATTAGCGGTCCAATAATGTTTTGATATATTTTTCCTCTTCATATTCACAAATTGAAACTAATTTTGTTTTTCTTTTGGATAATCCAATAAAAAATGGACACGATGGATTACAATAAATTTTACGTGTGCCACTATTTACCCAATTATATCCTGGGCAATATTCCTTATAAAATGCTTTGTAATTCATGATTTTGTATAATAGATACATCCCTCATATCCAAGTATTGGTTCTCTAATACAATTGTCAAAATTAAGTATACTTTCCTTTTGACATTTATACTTCTTAGTCTTAAATTGTGTTTCTGGTTCGTATGTACTCATTTTAAAACCTCGCCGTGGGTAAAGTTTTTGTATCTATTATTCCGTTAAGTGTACGTATTCTATGAACTATAATCTCACTTAGAGTCTCATAATTATTTGCTTGAATCTTCACAATGATGTCATAGTCACCAAAAAGAGGATAGATATCCAAAACTTCATCCCAGTTTGATATAATTTCAAATATTGTTAATTCCTTTCCTGGCGCTACATTTATTAATACAAAACCAATTATCATAGTATTTAAACGAATGATGCATCAGATTGAGTAATCTTTCCTTTCATTTTTTGTGCTGCAATTTTTTGCCCTAATTCCATATCATCTTTAACACCGTAGTTTTGTTCATACCAATTTATTTGCGCGAGAGGGATGAAATATGATTTGTCATCGACAATTGCCATTAACATTGGTGTGGATTCACCGAATGGAAATATTGGAAAAATACTATCTATATCCAACGAAAGCCAATTTCCTTCTTTGTCTTTTTCTTTAAGTATGATGGTGTGAGCTCTTTCGATTTTTGGTTCTTCTTCGGTCATATTATTTCTCTTGTTTAAAATCTTTACACATTCCGTCATTATTCTTTTCACATTCAAGAACACTACAAACGAGTTCTAATCCAATTCGATAAGTATATTCATGCCTTTCACATAGTTTTGGATTCATGGTTATCGCCTTAGGTTAATATTGTTTTTATAGTATTTATAGTTATCTAAAGATGAAGGTAAAGCCCGGTTGTTGCTTCGAATATATCGATAAGTTGATCGCAATATATCCCATCAAATTTTGTTATGGGTATATTACATTGATCAAGTTTCTCGAAATATTTATCTATATTATGTACTTTTTTGGGGAATCCTGGTATTTTATAGAATGATACATTATATAAGTCATCGGGTGTAAGTTCAATTGTAACTCTATTTACTTTTTTACTACCTTTGAAATCAAATCTAAGCCCGTCATCAATCGCAAGAAGGTTATAAATTCCAATCATTGCCTTGAGTTTTCCGTATCCGCCCATTTGTTGTAAAATCGTGTTTGCGATTTCTATTTGTTTTTCACGTGTGTATGTCATGATTTACCTCCTTACTACAATGTAATATTGTACTTCATAGTATTTATAGTTTATTGTGAATTTTATCAATTGTATCTTCATGATGTAAATAGTCATCATAATCTTGATTGTATTCATCTATATCCCAAGGGGATTCAAAAAATGGAGATATAAAATTTAATTCATCATCTTTATATTTTTCCATATTTTACTCCCTTATATTATTAAATTTATCGGTTAGCCAATAATGTTGTGTTCTACCCCATGTTAATAACCAATGTGCATATTTATATGTAATTTCTTTATATAAATATCCTTTTGTTGTTATGTTCACATGTTTATTATAAGATTGTTTTGATATTATGATTTCACCCTTCTTTTTCATTTCTTCTATTAACCCTTTATCAATCATATTTTACCTCCTTACTATAATCTTATAATGGATATCATACTATTTATAATTTATCCCTTTTATCTTAATTATTATTGTATTTACCATTGTTCCACTTGATTTAAAGCTTCCATTAGGTAAATATATAATTTTTGCTTTATCTAATATATCATTTTGGAAATTTTTTGTTTTGGTATTATTTCTAAATGTGCAACCTATTGACATAATGGAAACTAATATTCCGTTAGGTTTTAATAGTTTAAAAGCATGTTGAACATGATCTATATCTTGTTGTTTTTCAAATGGGGGATTCATGATTATTTTATCGATTCTATTGGATTCGTATTTCATAAAATCGGTGAATGTAATATTATATCCTTTTTGTTTTAAAATTTGTATGTTTTCGGATAATATTTCACCTATAATTAAATTATCTTTTGGTAAAAAATCACAAATATGGCCTTGCCCCGCGGATGGTTCAAGTATTGTATCTCCAGGTTGTAATTCCAAAAGGTCGATCATTGTTTTTACTATATTGGACGGTGTGGGAAAATATCCAGTTTTTATTTTTGGTTCTAACAATCCCGAATTAATGATGGTTTCAAGTAATTCGGTGGGATCGATATTGAAAATGTGCGCTTTTGCTTTTCGGTTCCATTTTCCACCAATTCTATTAAGAACTTCATTAACGGATAAATATAGTTTTCTATCGATTTGTTCGGTTATTTTCACTTGATTTTCTATTATATCTACCGTACTTAATATTTCTAAAACTCTTTGATTTATTTCGTTCATAATTTATAATATTCCAATATTTAAATATGCCCTGCCTCTTTCATGCTAAAATGTCGCCCGTCGCCTATTATGACATGATCAAGCACATCTATCCCCATTATTTTACCGGTCTCTGCCAGTTTCTTTGTTATCTCGATGTCTTCCCTGCTTGGTGTTGGATCGCCTGAGGGGTGGTTGTGCGCAACGATTATGTGCGCTGCATCATCCAGGATTGCCGCCTTAAAGACTTCACGAGGATGAACAACATTTGCACTAAGTGATCCAATACTAATTGTTCTTATCGCGGTTATACCGTTTTTAGTATTTAATGATAGTAAAAAGAATACTTCTTTTTCCGGTAGGAACATCGGTTTTAGGATGTCATATACTTTTTGAGGATCATCCATTCGAGGGCGCGTTTCATATTCTTTATATTCTTCTTTGAGTTGTAAGATTTTTATTTTCACTTTTATCACCATTACTAACTATGTACCTCATAGTATTTAAAACTTACTATGAGGTACAAACTTTTAGTGTTTTAAAATAGTTTACATTGCCGCGACTAAGGGATTAGAGATATCAAGAATAATGTTATCATCAATGCGATAACAATTCCTGTAATTCCCAAAAGTAATATGTTCATTTTTTTACTTCAATATTATATTGTCTTTGATAGTATTTATAGTTAATGTTCGTGATTACATATCCTTGTTTGCTTCCGCGTAGCAGTCCGGGCACATCTGGTGTCGGACGTGCATTAACACATCTCCTTCGTCCTGATTTATTACTACCTCCTCTCCGCACCTACAACATTTATATGTGTTGTTTTCAAGAAGGGCCCTCAGGATTTCCGACGAAACCCCACAGACTATTACCCCCTCCCCCTTTTCGGGAGTCCAGGCGAGTTCGGTGCGAGTACCATTAAATTGTATTTTATATATATTTTTATCCTCCTTGTTTCGTTACTATTGTAACAATAGATACAATGGTATTAATAGTATATATAGTTATCAGAGGCTACGCTTAGCGATTTAGCAAAAATCTATATAATTTAGGGGTCTAAGCGACTCCGCAGAGTCGTTACCCGTCCGTTCGTGATGCCCCGTTGCTTTAGCACGGGGTATCTGTCACGTGAAATTATCCTCTATATTTCTTTGTTATTTTATATCCTTTACTAAATTGTCCCGTAATACCATGACATTTTAGACAATGATCTTTCATGCGTTGTTCTTCGGCATCAATACTAAAGAAACATCTAAGGCAACTATAAGTAAAATATCTTTTTAATTTCTTAATTTTTGGAATATTCATATTAAAAATGAATTTGATTATCGAAAACTTCTATTTTACAAGTACAATTTTTGCTTTTTTTACCACAAACTAAACATGTTGCTACTTGACTATTGATATTATTATTTTTCCAGGCAATTCTTATACCATGTTTTCTATGAAATACTGGCATAATTGTTAATATTGTTTTTATACTATTTAAATTTATCTACATACGATAACTATTTATATTGATACTTACATACTATTACTTATAAAATCATGATTGAAAAAGAAATGAAAAGAAAAAAGAGTGAACCAGCTCCCATAAAAACGTTGAATAAACTTACTCAAGTAATTTATAACTGGTCGGGAGCTTATGATATGGATGATGGATCGATTCATGTCGGTTGTGATGAATATTATACAACTACAATTTTGTGGCACGAAAGTATTCATATGTTATTATTGGAACAATATGATCTCGAATCTTGCGCGATGTGGGATAATATTGCAAATGACCTTCAAGAATATTTGTTTAATATTAACGCACCCGAAAAACCTTATATTCTAATTCTTCCCGCGATAAAAGCAAAATCGGAAGATAATGGATGGTATAAAGGACGCAAACAAAAAGAAAAAAGTATAATAACGGGTTGGAAACCGGATATGAAGAAAAGAGTGCCGATTCGACATATTGATGAAATTTATAAAGCAATGAATGTAGATTTCTTACCTTAATATAATTTTTACTTTATAAATGAAATTTATATTTATTAGTCATGACTAATATTGAATTACCACAAATACCAAGAAAATGCCGCATTTGTAATAATGAAAATCGCTTTGCGATTCAAAAAGCCATCGATAATGGAGCAACCATTGCAGCAATCGCAAGAGAGTATAAGATTTCATCATCATCTATAAGTATACATATTGAAAATAATCATAGGGAGAACCTCATAGCTTTTGGGACAGTTGATTATGTAGTGAGAAAGAAGGCAATCGATGTTGGAATAACACTTGCAGAATATCTTGAGAAGTGGCAAACCGGTATACCGAAAAGAACTCCGGATACTATAAAGGATTCAGATGCGATTAAAGCGATGGAGTTGTATCTTAAATCGGAAGGAAATTTGATTAATAAACATGAGATTACTGTTAAAAAATCAATTGAAGACGCTTTGAAAGAATTTTTGGAATGTGATGAAAATGAAGAAGAACATACGAAAGAGGAAACGGGAAAAGATGATGAGATTGAGATATCTGAAGTCACAACATCTTAAAGTTTCTTAATATTGTCTTTTTTAATATTTGGTTTACGGCGGTGATGATAAAAGTTTTTTAGACCGCCGTAATAGGAGGGGTAATAAGAGGATTGGAGGGTGAGGAGCTTTAGAATTAGTTTTTCCTCTTATCACATACTTACATATGTAAGTTAAAGTATTTATAGTTATCGGTTATCGATAGATTTAAATAATATTAAGTTAATATAAGATTATGCATGAAAGTTATAAGAAATGGTTGGAAGACGGGAAACCTAAAGTGTATTGCGGATGTGGATGTGACGGAGAGATTGTTATAACTATAAATAATAAATATAATGGAATTCCTAAATATATTTCCGGACACAATTGTTGTGGGCATCCACGTTCCGATATAACCAAAAAAAAGATAAGTGAGGGTAATAAGGGTAAAAAACGATCAAAAGAAGTAAGACAAAAAATGAGTGAAAGTCATTTTGGTAATATTCCATGGAATAAAGGATTAAAAGGAGTACAATTATATTCTATTCCATGGAATAAAGGTATTCCATGTTCTGAAGAGACAAAAATAAAATTATCCGAAGCTAATCGAGGACAAATTCCTTGGATAAAAGGAAGACACCATACCAAAGAAACTAAACAAAAAATTCGTGATGGAAATATTGGAAAAACAATTTCTAAAGAACAAAAAATAAAAATATCGAATTCTATAAGTAAAGAAAATCATTGGAATTGGAAGGGCGGAATATCCAAATTACCTTATTGTAAAAAGTGGACGGAAGAATTAAGGGAAAGTGTAAGAGAAAGGGATAATAGAAATTGTCAAGAATGTGGTAAAACCGAAGAAGAAAATGATAGAAAATTAACAGTTCATCATATCCATTATAAAAAAGAAGATTGTGATCCGGATTTAATTACTTTATGTAATGTTTGTAGTAGTAAAGTGAATTTCAATCGAGATTATTGGGAAGAATATTTTACGAATATATTAAAAAAGAGAAATTTATTAAAAAAATGAAAATTGAATATTATCCTAATCTTACTAAAAGACAAAAACGATTTATTGATCTTTTTTCATCTCTTTTTAATATTAGAAATGCCCAAGGACAAATGAGTCCATTTATACCCACCAATTTTCAACAAGAGTTTCTTAAGGATTCTATTATTTGTAATACTAAATATAAAAACAGAGTGGTCATCAAGGGACGTGGAATTGGATTTACAAGTTTAATTGCTGCTGAATTATTGATTGCAGCTACCATAATGCCGAAAACTAAAATACCGGTATCATCAATAAGTGCAAAAACCGCTAATGTTTTAATGTCGTGGTGCTTTGACCTTGCGGATAATAGTAATACTATTGAAATATCGGAGGGGAAATTAAAAATAGAAAGAGATACAACTATTTCTTCAATTTGTCGATTAAAAAATGGATCCGAAATTATCCCAATATCGGGAGGAGCGCCAGAAGGAATAAGATCCTTACGAGCAAAAATTTTGGTGTTGGACGAGTTCGCCTTCGCTGAGTATCAACGTGAAATTTTAACGGCGGGTGAAAGATGTTTAAGTGAGGGGGGTCAAATAAATCTAATTAGTACCCCCCGTAGCGCAGACCCATTGAACGATGAATTTTGGAGGATATATTTACATAGTGATGAACTTGGATATAAAAAATATGAATTTCCTATCTTTCCAAAAAGTTCCGTTGATTTAAATCGTTCATTATTACAACAAAATCTTACTCCGATAGCCCATTGGATAAATATGGAAATGTTAGAAAAAGATCGTAGCCGAGATGCTCTTATGTTTTGTCGAGAAAATTTGTGCTCTCCAATGGATGAATCCGTTGCGTTCTTATCTTGGGATTTAATAAAAAAGTGTTGTATCCTAAAAGATTTTCAAAAACCATTACCAGATAATCCCATCTATGTTGGAATCGATGTCGGTCGTATGCAAGACTTAACCGCAATCGAAGGATTTCAATTAATTGAGG
>Ga0180732_1000167_pt1 | contig 64886 bp, 121 predicted proteins | sample KR11_01MetaG_FD_148674 | JGI IMG/M metagenome (GOLD analysis project Ga0180732, IMG submission 148674) | Groundwater microbial communities from the Olkiluoto Island deep subsurface site, Finland - KR11_0.1 MetaG | ecosystem: Environmental > Aquatic > Deep subsurface > Groundwater | place... | reverse complement strand
GATTGGGCTCTGTAGGATAATGACATAGGAGGGCCCTTTAGTTCCTTAGGCCATATTAGCATAAGTTCCTTGGGAAGTGGTGGCCCCATAGAAGGGTCCTGCGGTTTAAGATCTGGTAGTCTCATTTGGCCATCCCCCTTATGTAGTTCTCACCTATCCTAAGAGCATCCTCTCTACTCCGAGAATGATTGTTCGCTACCTTAATCCCCATTTCTACAAGTTCAGGGTCAAATCCCTCTGACCTTAGCTTTCTTCTGAAGTCCCCATCTGTATGTTCTTCATCGTCCTCCTCTTCTTCATCTTCCTCTCGGGAGAATGGAGGTCTAGGAAAGCCAGGTGGTAGCAGTGATGGGAATTTCATTTTCTCGTTACCCTCACTGCTGAAAATCCATTACCGTTTACCCTGGCTAAGTTTTCAGCAGCCTCTATCGCTTCCTCTTCGTCCTCTCCGTATACACTACCAAGAGATTCCATCATAGTGCCTCTTAAAGCATAGGCCTCCCACTCATCTAATCCCTCTACCTTCATCACCAGTCCTCTTGGGATTGGCAAAAAGGGCGGAGGAGCCGGGATCAAGAAACTAGGCAGTCCTAGGTCTATCCAGTTCATCCACCTCTACCTCTATATTACCATTCTATCACATGTTATTCACGCTGTCAAGGTAGGTGGAAGTTAGGGCTCTGTAGGTTCTGAATAAAGTATATCGGCTTACATTGACACGAGGTTCCAATAGTGATATAATATATATGATTACACTAAATGAAAGGATAAAGGACTTGGTAATATCCCATAGGAAGATAATTGAGTTTCCCATAGAAGACTCTCTAATTAAGAAGTATAAACTTAGAAGAGCTTTCCCAGCCTCTAATACAGTTGAGGTATCAGTGCCTCGTGATTTCATAAGGAAATTGGCTAGGAAGGCTGGTATTTCTTATGGGGAATTTATAGAACAGTACCGGGCTGTTGTTTACTATGGGGGCGGTGATGAACTCCTTTATCGCTTCGAGAAAGTCAATGGTGACTGATCCTGTAGACAATTTTACTTTACAGATTTGAGCTAAATGGTAAAGATAAGAGTTAAAGGGGTGATCACATGGTTATGGAACTTCCAATACCCTTCGGTGCGTATACTGGGCCTGCCACCCCATTTGGAGGACCCTCACTTGAGTGGTCATTTAGTAGTAGTCCACAAGGGGGTGAAAATGATGAGGATGATGTTAGGATAGCTGTAAGGGGCCTACCTACAGTAATTGTCGCGATAATGGCCCACATCAGGAGAGTAGCTGAGATGTACCCTAGAAGCCTGGCTAATGTAGAAAGAATAACTCTTTGTGTAGGTGTCCCCATCATAGAGGATTTGGTTGGTAGGAATCCTGGTCTTGCTAATAGATTGGACCAAGCCATTATGTTTTCTGCAGATGACGGGCTAAGAGAATTTAGGATTAGGAGAGGAGGAGTATACCCTTTCTCGCTTGGTCCACAAGAAATAAGCAGTCACAGTATCTACGCAAGGAACAAGAACTTTACTTCAAGAGTTAGTAACATGGCGGAAGATATTGGGTTACCGAAGAGCAAAATTGCTATACTTTGCTTAGTCACAGGTTTGGCTCAATCACTTGACCCAGCTTGGGTTCCGCTCAAGTGGAGGGAGTCGTTTATTCAGGAAATACAGTTTTTCGAGAAGTGGTTGAGACGTGGATAGTGTGTATCTACAAGTTTACATAACAATCCTACCTACACACCTACAGTGTAGGTACGTAGGCTACCTACACACCTACAGTGTAGGTACAATATAGTATAGACAAATGGATAGGAGGAAAATGGTAGTCCCTGCTGACTTTGGGTTTGATGCACAGAAGTTCCCATCCTACCGAGAAAACCAACTGGAGGTTGCCCAGAAGATAATTGTCTCAGATAAACCTCTGTATTCGGTAGAAGCCCCGACTGGCATCGGTAAGTCTCTTCTTGCTATGACCTCCCACGCCCTAATGGACCGACCACGATCCGTCTATCTGGTCTCAACGAAGCAACTTCAAGACCAGATAGAAATTGACTTCAATGTCCCCACTCTGAAGGGCCGTAACAACTACCCCTGTCTACATTTTCCAGCTCTATTTGATGATGGGAGAGGGGTGACTTCTGAGATCTGCTCTGACTATCTGCATGGAGATGACTGTGACTTTGAGGCAGATTGTCCTTACCTGAAACAGAAACGTAAGGCATTAAGGGCTCCGATGTGCGTACTCAATTACCCTCTATTTCTTTCTGAGGCAAATTACGTTGGCGGCTTTAGTAACCTCAGTTACCTTATAATGGATGAGTGTGACCGAATTGAAGATCACCTAATGAGCTTTATAGAGGTCTCGATAACTCCCTATCTCATGAAAAGGCTAGACATAGGCCCTCCACGTTATAAGACCAAATTAGATTCCTGGGTGGAATGGATAAAAGAGGTAGCGCTTAGAATTATCAAGGAGATAGAGAAGGTAGGTCCACCTAATAGTCTTAGTCCAGCTAAGCTCAAAGATCTTATGAGGTTAAAGAGGACTAGCCGTAGGTTGGAGTTCCTCTCTAGCAGCTTGAATGACAACTGGGTAATGGAGCAAGAGGAGAATAAGTACCGTAAGTCCCTTGGACCTATAGTCTTTAAGCCAGTAAAAATCGGAGGTTTTGCTCCAAGTAATCTCTGGGGGCACACTCAAAGGTCTCTCGGTATGAGCGCTACTATAATGGGACCACAAGCTATGGCAATTGAGTTGGGTTTACATTCCTGGGATGTGGACTCTGTATCCCTCGACTCTCCATTCCCGGCGGAGTCTAGGTGGGTAAATTACATCCCAGTGGCAAGTGTGACTCATAATACTAAGGGTAGTGCATATCCTAAGTTGGGTGATGCAATAGAGACAACCTTGAAGGAATACCCTAAGGAGAAAGTCCTAATACATGCAGTAAGCTATGACCTTAGGAACTTCCTGATGGACTATCTTCGTCCTCAATACCATGGACTGATGACGCATGATAAGGATGACAGAGCCCAAGCCCTAGAGAGGTTCAAGGGGTATAATAAACCCATCGTGTTTATTTCCCCCAGTATGGACCGTGGGGTAGACCTTCCAGGGGATCTCTGTAGGGTAATAATGGTACCGAAGATCCCCTACCCCAACTTGGGTAGTCCCCAGGTAAACCGGAGGTTGCATGCCTTCTCTGATGGCCCTCTTTGGTATGCTAGGAGAACAGCGCGTACGTTAGTCCAAATGACTGGTAGAGCTACTCGGAGCCTTGGGGATTGGTCTGTAAGCTACATCTATGATGCTCAGTTTGGTGAATTAGTAGCTAGAAGTGGACATATCTTTCCTTCTTGGTGGCGTGAGGCAGTGAGAAGTGGGAGTCTCTAACAATAACAGTTGGTACGGGAAAGCCAGGAGCCACCTCCTTGAACAGAAAAAGATAATCTACGACGCGTCAAATAAGGAGATGCCTGATAGGTACCAGAGACACTGTGAGATTGTGAACGAACTGGAAAAGCTAGAGCGGTGGAGAGAGTCCTGCTCTATCTCCTCCCCTTCCCCTTGAACCTCGTGCCCCTAAATGCCTTATCTGCACTCCTAAACTCCTCTTCAGCCTCTACCGCTTTGTCCATTAGGGCTTTAGGTACTTCCTTTAACTCGCTCAAGCCACTCATAATCTTCTCAGCTTGTTCTTTAATTTCTCCAGGACTAGGGGGGAAATGCAAGCCAGACCTCCTCTTGGTCCTCCTTGTTCTACTTAATCCTACCTCTCTTAGAATGTTGTCCATTATGCCCACTGTGGCTTACCTCCTTAAGAAACTGTCCCTTCTAGCTCCTTGGCTAGAGCCTCTACCTCCTCTTCAGCCCTCATCAACTCTGAAGCATCATTTATGGTCCTAGAGGCGCTGGTCTTTCCCTTTACTCTCCCGATGGGGGCACTGGGGAGCCCCTCTACAGTAACTATCTTCTCGGCCAATGTACCGAGTTTATCCATCCCTTGAGAAACACTTTGCCTTAGCCCATCCACCTGGGTACCTATCCCCTCACCTGCTTCTTTAAGCAAAGAACCCAGTCCCTCACTCCTTTCTTCATCCTTTGATTCCTCTAGGGATGTGATCCTATCTTGGAGTCTTCCTGTCTCAGCCCTATGAAGCTCTTCTTTGATGGACTCGAGGTTCTCCTTATTTTTCTCCTCCATCCTCTCCATTCTCTCGAGCAGCTTGTCCTGTTGGTCTCTGGAGTCCTTAGTTACTTCTTCAACAGTAGCTCTAAAGCCCTCAAAAATCTCCTGGACCTGCTGGCCTACTCCCCTATCATCCGGGATTAGATCATCCTTGAGCTTAATTATGGTCCCCAGTAGAGCTACTGCGTCCTGTACTGGATTGGACTCACGAGCCCTGTGTCTAGGTTCTTCTTCTGCCATTTCTCTTCCACCTATAGGCTGTCTAGGATAATAGTTAGGTGGATAGTAAGGTTGATATCCTCCGCCCATCATAAAAGGTGGCATTGACCCATATCCACCTCCAGGTTGCATTCCCGCAAATGGGATACCCTCGGGGTAGCTGGCCTCTTGAGCAGTAAACTCACTTATCATCATGGGGATGCTTGAGTGGAATCTTCTGGCTAACTTCGCAGTTAACAAGTAATGAAGGTTGACTGGATTATCCTTGTAGCCTGGATGAAGTTGGAATATGGCCAGGAGGTTGTCTCTGGCAGCTTTCTCTACTCCATGGACATCTAGGATGGTAGCTAGCCTTAGTACTGGGTCCTCAGGTAGTTCTCCTCCTCCTCCAACATTAGGTATATCTTTACCATAGGTTGTTTCCACCTCAGGAGGGAATCCACCTTCCCTCTTAAACTCCTTCTTCTGTTCTAAGAACTCCTCTCTTTCCACCTCCTGCAGGAATTCCTCACGTGGAGGACACTCCTGGCCTTTGTGTTGGGTGCTCCAGTGCCCCCTGAATTTTCTCCATGAAGAATAGGGCTTTTCAGGGTGGGCCGGACAGATATAACAGCGTTGCGTAGATGTTACCATTCTAATAACCTCCTGATGCTATTTTACTCTCTGCTTACGCTTGTTTCGTATCTCAGATAGGTCCCTATTCAGAAGATACGAAACGAGTTGTGTCCAACTTGGCCTCTGTATATGACCTTCTAAGTGATGAACCTTCAGTAAGCTGGTTATCATTTTGTCTTCAGTCTCTGATCTTGGGCGGAACACGCGGGCTTCTGGGGACATAGTTAGCCTCCTTAGGTTACTTTCTATTATTGTACTACATATAATGTAACTTGTCAAGGAGGGCTAAAGTCAGAATTAGACCTTGACAAGGGAGGTAATAGTATGATAATATGGAACTATAAGAACGCCAGCAATAACATTAGGAGTATGGCTTATGAGGACGATACCAGTGATGGCTACCAAGGGTGGAGTTGGGAAATCCAAAGTATGTGTAGCTCTCGGTCGAGCCCTCAAAAGCAAAAACCTCAAAGTCGGGTTCTTAGATACGGACTGGGTAGCCCCGAATCTTCATGTGGAACTTGGAATTGACCCACGTCACGGGTTAGTCCTCGATGCTGGAGTGGGCGACATTATACAACCAATTATTTCTCCAGAGGGTTTCCCATTGGTATCTTCTGCCTTTATATTCCCTTCAGACCAAGCAGTCTCTATGGACGAGGAATCTACCATAAAGGATATTATGGAGATAACCACCCCAGGGGTAATAAATTGGGATGTGGATGGTCCTCTTGATTACCTCATAATGGATACTCCTCCGACTACTGCCAAATTCGTTCATGCTGCATTGATGATTAAAGGTCTCTTTGGGGTAGTCCTTGTAACCCAACCGGCAACGACAGCCATAGCGGATCTTCTTAGAACTGTATCTCTTCTTAAAGATCTTCATGTTCCGGTATTGGGTCTTATTGGTAACCAAGTGTATGTAGAATGTCCACATGATGGAGAGAAGATTGACCTCTATGATCTGGGCGAGGAGGATATAAAAGCCTTTTGTGAGTCTCAAGGGATTCCTTACCTCGGTTCCATTCCTCATGTACTCCCAAGTATGGGATTTCCGACCTTAGATGGAGTTGTAGATAACCTGATGGAGGTGGATCCTACTTACTTGAAGGTTACTCCGGTTTCCAATCTCCCGTACCGAATTCTATTGACTTTAGCAAGAAGGAGAAAAAGTGCCAAAGCTTAGCGACTTTCTTCCTCAGCCACCTTGGGAGGGTCCCCCAGTCCCTAAGATTGCCATGCAGAAGAGAGAGTATGGTCCTCCTAAAACGGCAGCACCAGAGGTAAAAGAGATATGGCGCAATGCTTTGAAAGAGACAGAGGTGAAATACCCCATAGGGCATCCACTCTTGGTGGCAGAAGCCAAGCGTGCTGGTAAAAGCCAGGTGGAGATGCAGATGGTGATTGCTCAGGAGACGTACCTAGACAGACGTCGAACTCTACTAGAAACATGGGCAGGAGAGTATGATGAAGTAGAGAAGTTCGAAGAAGAGGACAAGGAGGACTGATGCCAAAGACTGACGTTGAGAAGTTAGCTGAGGTCGAAGACCTCTTTGATTTTATTCTCAAGGTTCAAGATCGCTTTGCCCCTGAGGTAGTTACTTCCGAGGAAACTGAGCTTGGTGAAGGTCGTAAGGGTGTTATAATGATTCGTGGAGATAACAAATGGACTAAGATCTTTGAGGTAAAAGGTGGGAGGTTGATCCCTACCGAGAGCCTAGATAACACCCGGACTGTAATTGTCTTTGAGGGAGTGGATCCTTTCGTTAATGTATGTCAGGAACTACTTAATGGTAACCCTGTGGCCTTTTCAAGAGCAAGAGCCAAAGGGGATGTCAAAGTGGTGGGGAATTACGCAATAAGGGATCTGAGTATCTTCAATAGGTTGTTGTCGAAAGTTGGGAGGATATTGAGCAGTTATGATGTGAAACTTGGAGGTGAGTAATGACATTACCCCCATTATCAAATAGGTTGAAATTAAAGCTATTGGACTTCATGAGACATGAGGCTGATATTAGACGTCAGATACCAATCAATACTCCAGATTTTGCTGCTTACTTGGACGAACTCCTTGAGAATACAGTGGTGAGGATCATGTCGGAAGTAGAGAAGAAAATCCATTAGGGATTGGAGTCTACTTGAGGCTATTAGTTGGGCTAGGAAATTATTACCTGGAGGTGGATAAAATGGCTAAGTGGCCAGAATTTGACTACAGGGATTTTCTGAAGAGTGTAGAGTGAAGAAGAGGAGAGAAGATGTTAATTTCCGAACTCCCAGGTCTATTTATCATAACTGCAGCAGTACTGGTAGGTCTTTATCTCAGTAACATCCTCTACGACCACCATGTACCTCAATACATATCCCGTAAGGTGGGCCATGGTGTAGGGGGCCTAGGCTACCTCTTGTGTGTGTTGTTGTTTTCCACCCCCTGGTACCCTCTTATCCTCTCAGCTGGATTTACTTTGCTGCTATTGGGGGCCAGACTTATAAGACCTTCCACCTTTAGAGGTGTTGGTGGCACCTCACGTCAACATGCACTCGCCGAGATCTGGTTTCCACTCGCGGGGACGCTATCACTATGTATTGGGTGGGTATGGCTAGATAATCCACATCTTGCTATTGTCCCCATTCTCTTTATGGCTTGGGGTGATATGGTAACCGGCCTTATAAGAGCTAAGGTCTACGGAAGAGAGGTCAAAGGTAATTGGGGTAGTGTTGGGATGTTAGTAACATGCCTACTTGTTGGTACGTTATTTACACCTTACTGGGTAGCTGCCATTGGAGCAGTAGTAGCCACATTGGTTGAGAAGTACAGTGGGTTGTCAAGGACCTGGGTAGATGATAACTGGACAATAATAGTATCGAGTTTAGCGGTTATGGGGGTGTTATGGACAACCTGCCTAAGGTAATAAGTATAGGGTTTGCAGTTCCACCTAACTCATATACCCAACGAGAGGTTTTTGATGCCTTAGGATACCCCTTACGATGGTGGTCCATTTTTAATGGAGCTGAGATAGAAAAACGCCATTTTTGGGTCCCCATGTGGGAGATAACCTCCTGGCAGGAAGCTGTGGAGGAGTATAAGAAAGGGGCTATATGGTTATCAAGGAAAGTCATAGAGTTATGTCTGGATGGCCGTGCTCCTTCCACATGTGGGAGTATCTCCTTCGCTTCCTGTACTGGGTACGAGTGTCCCAGTATAATCCATAGACTTGCGGGTGAAATGGAGTTTGCTTCGGATGTGGTCTATACCAGCGTCTTAGGTCATGGGTGTGAAGGTGGATACCCTGCTCTCAGAAGGGCTTTTGACTATACTGTGGCCCATCAAAAACCCTCGTTGGCGGTGAGTTGTGAAATCTGCAGTGTGTGTCATTTCCCTGAGGATGGGCCACATCCTGATAAAACTCGGGATTATGAGCTTCTTAGGGCTAACGCTATCTTTGGGGATGGTGCTTCATCAGTCCTTGTAGGCTTCGATAACAACTGGAGGCATCCACATATTATCGACTTTGAGAGTTACTTCGACCCTGAGAACATGCACCACTTGGGCTTTCTTTGGCAGGATGGAAGGCTACGTTGCTTGTTGTCTCGTCAGGTGCCTAAGGTAGCTCCATTGGGAGCTAAGATTGTAGTTGATAGGTTATTACAGCGGAACGGTTTAGAGATTGATAACATCTCCTGGTGGGTTATTCACCCGGGAGGAAAGACCGTATTAGATAATATCCGAGATGTTATTGGTCTACCTGAGGGGAAGTTATCATTATCAAGAGAAGCGTTAAGAACTTATGGTAACTGCTCTTCTTCTTCTATAGGTATAGTCGGCAAGTTATTGATGAGCGAGGATATTAAGCTTAATGATTACATCGTGGTGATTAGCCTTGGAGCGGGATTAGCTGCCGGAGCAACCTTATTACGTTTTGGAGGAGGTGAATGATGCCAAAGCTACCGGAGTTCCCACCTAAGATCCCCTTTACCTTGGGGAGAGGGTCTGGGATATTTACTCCAGGCATACACAGAAGTACCCCAATCGAGGAGTTGGAGTTGAACAGGAAACTAACTCCGTACGTTGAGGACGAACAGACGGCCTTCAAGGATTACTCCCGGCTGGCTGATGATTCCTATAATATCGGTAGGCCGGATATAGCTGCCACGTTGCAGTCAATGGCAGAAGATGAACACAGGCACATGTTAAACATCCAGACGATGTTAAAAGACTTGAGATGGCATTAGGGGGTGAGTAGATGCCTAGAGCCAAGATGGTCCCTGATGTTAAGATGGATCCTGAACTGAAGGCCTATCTTAATGAGTCTGCAAGTCTTAGGAATGATTATCTTTCTGAGAGGATTACCTTTGAGCAGTATAATCAACTTAGCTCTAAAAGGACTTTGGACAGAAAAACTAGAGAGAGATTAGGTATCCCGTGGATAGACCCTTTTCTCTCGACACTAGCTACTAATGAAGCCAGCGGGTTGGTGAATAACTTTGGAAGTCCAATGGAGGTCAGGGTAATCCTATGGAACCCCCCTAAAACCAGAAGGGGTTGGTCTCAAGGTTGGGCCCCAGGTAGACCCCCTGACTTGAACTTACCTTACATGCCCTATTTTTCTGACCAAAGTATGTATCAAGCTAGACCATGGGGTCGAGGTAAGAGTGGGGGCATAGATATAGCTCTGACCAATCCTCCTAGCTTGACTAGACTTAGGATTAGGTTATGTCATGAACTTGGCCATTTTGTGCAAGACCGAGAAGAGGCAAGAATCCCTACTCCAGTTTTGCATGAGTTGGATGCCATTAGACGGGGAATGAGATTTGCGGTTTTATTGAGAGTAGTTAGGCCCTATGTTGTAGGTTCAGTACAGTATGTTAAGGATGTACTAGAGATGGGTCAATTATTCGGGGTGGAGGGGGGAATAGATGAATTGTCTAGGGGCTATCTCATGGAGTTTCTAAAGGAATATAATAAAGAGTAGGAGGTAAGACATGAATAAACTAAAGATCCACTTGTGGACTTTACCTAGGCCATTTGCTATACCTTTCTTTGGGGCCAGTATCATGATGGGGGTAATCCTGGCTGGAGGTGACCTATCAACCCTCTACCCCTGGCTGGGCCTTATAGCCGGCCTTCTCATAATGGCTGGTGGCCACTCTTTCAACTCGTACCTCGATTACGAGTGGACGGGGGTGGATAAAGGGGAAGTGGACCAACGCAGTGCCGAGAAGTCATATACAGGTGGACAGAGTCTTATAGCCCAGGGAGTGGTCTCCTCTAGGGAGGTCCTATATAACGCTATCGGGTGGTATGTTATCGCACTTATTCCTATTATTATGTTGTCGGTTATGGTTTCCCCTTGGGTTATTCTGCTGGCTTTTCTTGGGATGTTAGTGACTTTTTGGTATTCCAAGGCCAAGTTCAATTACACTCATGAATTAGCTCTGGGAATGGGCGTTGGACCTATATCAGTACTCCTTGGGATGTTCTCAGTAAGTGGATCACCTCCATGGGTAGATGGCTTGATAGCCAGTATCCCTATCGCAATCATATTATCCTTTTTGGGGTTAGCGTTAGATGAGTGGCCAGATGCTGAAGCAAATTTGAAGAAAGGTGTTAAAAGCATAGCTTACAAAGTGTGGGAATACAAGTTCGACCTGAGTGCTTATCTTGGAATTTGGTTTGCCCTGATGTATACTTATCAGGTATTTTTGATTACGGTGGATATATTCCATCCGCTTACCGGAATTACTTTCCTACTAGTACCTATCTTCATGGGGCTGTTAGTCATGCTCAAGGGGTCATTTGATAAGTTCGCTCCTTGGTTTGTCGTCACCGGTGCGTGCTACCCCATACTTTTAGTAATTGGGCAAGCGGTGGGGAGTTAACATGAATGACGAAAAGTTCAAGCAGGCATATTCTTTCTTTGTTCTGAGTGTAACTGTCGGGTGGGCAGTCTTCTGCGTATGGATAACATACAGGGCCTGCACGGAGTTACAAGCTGTGGACGTCTTGGCTTCAGCAGGCGCCAATGTACTTCTAGGGGCCTTGATTAACTGGGCAGGAAATGTTAATCAGTTCTGGTTTAGAAGAGCAAAGCCAGAATAGGGAGGTGAATAATGGGAGACTTTAGAAGGAATTTGGCTGGAAAGCTATATGGTTGGACTCCCCTGCCCCCAGACATGGGTCCTCCTTTGCCCCATCGCTATTTTATAATGTGGCCTGAGTGGACGAAGGGAAAGGAACCTGGGGTGGTAACTAAGGTTGGTAGGTTTTATGAAAAGTCCAAGATAAGTGCTTCATGTCTTATAGCCGGAGAGCCCATTCCTAAAGAGTATATGTTTGAGGGCTGGCCATATACCTGGGAGGATCATATTTAGGGGGTGGTAACATGATGAATGCTGTTTCGATGTTAGTCAGTTCGGTTAGTAAGGCAGCTGCCAATTCCACCTTTAAGCCTGGAGTCCTACAACCCTGGGTGGATAAGATAACCTCGAGAGCGATTACTGAGGGGAAGTTCACTAAACTCCAAGTAGGTTATCTACCCTTCTCCCCACCTCCTGTATTCTGGGACTACAAGTGTAAGAAATGTAGGTTTTGGAGGGACCCCAACGCCTGTTCAGTAGTTGGAGGAAGGATCTCACCTCGAGGCTGGTGTACCATTTGGTTACCGCCGGCGAGTTATCCACCCTTTACATGGCCGAAGGAACTACTGAGGGGGAATTGGTGATGCCAAGTAAAGATGACTTTTTACCAACAAGGTTCCCCTTCCCCCCTATCCCAAAGGGGATTATGAAAAAGATGGCCGTGAAAGTAGTAACAGTTCCTGGGGGTTCAAAGTGGAGATGTAGTGGATGTGGAAGGGAACTGAGAGCTGGAGAACAGGTTGTCAAGATGGGGAAGATAAGACTATGTCAGGAATGTACTAGAGGTCTAAAGTGATAATAAACATCATTGAGAATGACGTTCCCAGGTCCATTGGGGATAAGATAGCGGAGTTCTTAGCTCGCCCTCCCCAGCCAATCTTACGTTTTTATGGGGCTCATTCTTGGGAAGGAAGTACTTTTAAGTTCCAAGTACGTAACGGGCTTCCTCTTCCTCTCCTATATGGAGTTTATGTGGGTTCAGATGGGAACTATCGAGAGGCCACTGATCACATTGGTCCTTTCGGTACTGATTGTTGGTCAGTAACCTTTGACGAGAAGCCCCTTCAAGTTTCCATCAAGTTGGGGTTAGTTCCCTTTGAGATTCAGACTGATAGGCTGGAGGTGGCCGATGCCTAAGTTTCCTCCCAGCCCAGATGAAGTAATGCGTAGGCTCTTCAGAGTTATTAGACCTCCTACTCCTCCGAAGTTCTTCCCGAGGGGAGAGGAAGAAGAGGGTCTTCCTAAGAGGCGTAGAAGGGAGATTGTGTCTACTGGGAGCAAGATGGTCTGGCCGTGGAGAATAGTCTGGAAGGAGTCTTCTACTGGTAGGGGGCAGATTAAGGTGATTAGAGAAGATAAAGGACGTACAGTAGGGACAACCTCATTTGAGAGTAGAGCAGAAAGAATGAGAGTAGTAACCCTACTTGAGGGTATCCTCAAGGGGGAGGGGTAAGATGAAGATGCTAGTAACATAGAAGCAATGAAGGCTATTGGGATAAGGAAGAAATTATGAAGATTTTATTGACGGGCGCTAGTGGGTTCATCGGGAAAGTCCTACTGCCCAAGTTAGCTGCCTGTAACACAGTTTATGCCCTCTCGAGGCATCCCCCACATCCCTCTAAAAATGTTATCCCACTCGTGGGAGACATTACTGAACCTAACCTTGGCCTCGAGGTAGCCCCACGTGGGATAGATAGAGTCTACCACCTGGCTGCCGTCCATCATCTTGGTAGGGACAAGAATGGTAACATCTGGAAGACTAACGTTGCTGGAACCAAGAGCGTTATAGCCTTTTGTTGTAAACATGAGATAAATCAACTTTACTTCTGTTCTACGGCCTATACCGTGGATGATGGCAGAAATGTTTACGAAAAGTCAAAGATCGAATGTGATAAGATGGTGAGTAGCTCTGGCATACCCAAGATTGTAATCTTCAAGCCATCTATCGTTATGGGGACAAGGGAAAATCCTTACCCAGGTCATTTTTCCCAATTCATTTCAATTCTCATAAAAGTACATGGGAGAGCAGAGGTCATTCGCCGCAAGGTTGAGGGGACTCTTAGGTTACCTGTTGTAGAACCTGTATTCAGGATAAGGGGTGATCCTGAGGGTTATCTTAACTTGGTTATGGTGGAACAGGTTGTTAACGAGATAGCTAGGCCCCATACGGCAGGTACTTACTGGCTTACCAATCCAAATCCCCCTACTCTGAGGCAGTTGGCTGACTGGATTGGTGAGTTCATAATGGTTAGGTTCAGAATTCAACTAGAGGGCTTCCATGAGACTCCTATAGAAGCTCTGGTTACCAAGATGGTATCTGCCTTTAAGCCTTACCTTCTGGGAGATTCATTTCCTAGCCACTTGAAGGATCACCCTTTGGTTACTAAGGACTTTATCCACGAAACGATTATAAATATGTTAACCTTGACAAAGGACAATAAAGAGGATATAATATAATAGGTAAGAGGTGAACTGATATGGGCGCTCTGCAAGATTTACTTAAAGATGTGGTTCAGTCTGGGCCAAGTAATATTAAAAAGTTCCTGGAACTAGCTGAGAAACTTCCCAGTGATAGTACTCTTCAGCAACTGAATACTACTATCAATAGCCTGGTCCCTTTTATCCCCCAGTTAGAAAAGCTACTAGGTGATGGGAACATCAAGAACATGGAGAGGCTCTTGAAGAAGGTCCCTGATGCAAAAACCCTTGATAGGTTGGCCAGTGCCCTCCCTATGTTGGAAAAGCTACCTGATAATGAGACCCTTAATAAGTTGCTAAGTAAAGCTAACTCACTTGAGAGTTTTTTGAGTGCTCTTGAAGGAGGTAAATAATGTTTGGAGGGATTAGGCAGATTCTTCCGGCTAGAGGACTTCCTACTCCTTTTGGAGGGATTAACCTACCGAGGATAGAAACTCCCATAATGCGCCTGCCTAGTGTGGACGACCGTCGTAAGAAGGCGGTTAAGCACGCTGTGGCTACTGATCTTAGTGGGGTACTCAGTATTGTTCCTTATGTTGGCTCTTTGCTTGCTGGACAGATATCCGACCTGCACTACGCAGAATTAAGGAAAATACTAACTCCTGGGGAGCTAGATAGGTTCATTGAGGAGGATAAGAAGATACCTTCAAACGGTCTAGCTCTATTATATAGCTTTGTGAAGAGGTAGATAATGTTCTAGGCGGGAGGTTAACTGAAATGCAACAACCGACTAAACTCCCTCAAATATCAGGCGATATGCTTTTCTCCCTGGAGGATATAACCTACACACCTGAAGCACCAAGACTGAAAGAGCCTTTCACTGTAAAAGGTAAGGTAGAATTATTTGGACTACTATTCTTAGCACCAGTCTGGGTGCAAGCTAAGGTCACCTATCCCGAAAGCTGGTGGGAGGAGATAATCCCAATAATTGGTGGGCCCACAATAAGTGAGGGGGCTACCGTTTTTGGTGGTAACTTCGAGATTAAGTTCCCTAAAGGCTTCGACCGTGAGGGGGAGTTTATCCTCGAAGTAGCGGTTTACCTTGGGCCAACGTACAGCTTGGACAGCATAGTGCTGCCACCTTTCCCCCCAATAGCCAGCGAGAAGACGACCTTCATTGTTGCCGGTGAGGTGCCAGAGGAAGAGCTTGGTTTCAGTTTAACTAGACCGACAATCAGCCTGGCCAGCCCTGTTAGTCCGGGTACGGTCATTAAAATCATGTGCCCGGTGACATCAGAGTCCACTGAGTCCTATAACATCACAGTCAAGTGCATTATCTACGAGGGCAGCCTTATGCCCGGTCATGGTGCCAAGCTGGCACAGTACACTTCGCCTGCTACGGCTATCGCTCCTGGGGAGACTAAGACGTTCAACTTCTCCCATACCACCGTAGCCGGTACTATAGACCGGCGAGATGTTGAGGTTGAAGTCTATGTCGGCGGTCAGATGGTAAAGGATAGTGAGTGGGACGACGTCTACTATGTGAAGGCTCCAGAGGAGGTAATCGATTTCGACCTCACCCAGCCGACAGCATCACCTTCTCAAGCAAAACCTGGAGATACGGTAAAAATCATCTTTAATGTGACTTCCAAATGCACCAAGCAACAATCAATCACCATCAAGGTCTTAATTTATGAGGGGAGTATTTACGCGACTCATGGCACACTGCTGACTACCAAAACTGCAGACTTTATCATATCTCCTGGTATAACAGCAACGGTCGACAGCTTCTATGACATCGCCGTTGCCGGCACCATAGACAGGAGAGACGTCGGAGTCCAGATATATGTTTCTGGGGATCTCATTAAAGAGGGTGAATGGGATGACGTCTATTATGTCGTCGAAGAGGTACTAGAGACTCTTCAGGTCAAAATTGACCCTGCTGGGTCTGGCTATGTAACTACTGACCCTGCACCTTCGGGCGGAATACAGCATAACTGGCAATTCCCCCGTGGCACCACTGTCTATGTTACTGCCCACCCTTATGCGGGCTATGCTTTCGACCGGTGGTCAGGGGAGATGACGGATACGACTAAGATAACTGCACCGGTTTATCCCATGACGGAGCATAGACTAATTACAGCTCATTTCAAGGAAGCTGCTTACGAAGCCCCTACCGTTGAGACCCTACCTGCAACCAGTATTGGTGGGGATAGTGCCGACCTTAATGGTAGACTTGTCAGCGCTGGTAGCCATGATGAGGCGCGTTGCCATTTCGAGTGGGGTAAAACTACCAGCTATGGCTCTAAAACTACTTATATCTATTTACATTCTGGTCAGGAGTTTACAGCCAAACTCACTGGGCTGCAGCCCAATACAACGTATCATTTCAGGGCGGTGGCTCACACTACCCTTGGCGACGATTACGGAGTAGATAGGACTTTCAAGACCGTGAGCATAGTTACACCCGGATTCCAATTGAGGGTTATTAACGCTCCCGCTGGGGCGACGCAATGGAGAGCAGTCTGTGGAGCCGGAGGTGCTTTACCTTATATGCCAGTCCTGCAGCCACTGTATTATATCTGGGAGTGGGGGGAGCTCGTGCCGGAGACCGTAAATGACCTGTCTATTACCGCAGCTGGCCCATGGGAGGACGGCTATGCCCCGACGATTGCCCGGTATCAATTCCCATTTCAATTAAGAAACGGAAAGAAATATGTCTTTGACTTTGGCGCTTACTACTCTGGGATACCAGATTTAGCTTTGATGATGAAGGAGGAGTGAAGAATTGGCTAGCTCAAAAGAGGAATGGCAAAAGTATCAGGAAGCTCTACGCCGGGGTGATCGGGCAGCCGCTGCTGAAGCCTTCAGGAGATACCAGGAAGTCAAGAGGCTAGAAGGTGGACATGGCTCAAGACCTATTTTGGTGAACTTGAGTACGAAAGCAAAGAGGTATCCCAATGCGGTACCGTTGGATAACATACCTGATGAGTTGGAGAAAAATCCTGAGTTCTTTGACCTGATGAGGAGGATTGTGGCTGGGGGTAAATGATGCAGTTCAATATAGCCGATTTACTACCGATGTTACCATGGGAAGGGCCTCCATTGCCTCGGTTCCTAGGGATATATTGGCCTCAACAGCAGTCACTTGGGTTCCTTTCTCTTCCGACTCCCCATCAATTTTTCACTGGGGTTGAGGAAACAGAAACAGATATAGTCCAGCGGCAGGCCCCCTTGGCTACCTATCAAAATGAAGAGAGTTGGGAGATTGAGTGGAGTTCAGAGGGGTTGCCTACTAAAGTCGTAGTACATAGGGAGGCTGTGAAAAACGGATAAGACCATAATCAACCCGAGTGAACTGGGCAAGCAACTTGCCATCCCTCAGATAAGAGTCATTGAGGATGGTAAGGAGATAGTTCGCCCGGATGTGATCCAGGCGATTACCCAGCTTGCCACACTGGGGCAGCTAACCAAAATACGGAAGTCTCTTGAGAAGGAAGAGTTTGAGGGAGAGCTGGACCCAAGGACTTTTGGTGCTACTGATGTTGTTCAGTGTTTAGAACTGGATCAGTACCCAAATGTCCCTTGGGCAACTGCCACGGCAGTTAATGATGGCCCAAACTCTGTATTCATAGCTATTAACGGCCTGGCTAAGCCAGCTACTCTTAACCTGGCTGAGACTCTGTCACTTGATTTCACTAAAGCGGACAGGAGAATTGAGGCTGTTTACTATTGGTGTAACCCCGGCAATACAGCATCGGTTAGAGTAGTAGGGAAGTATTAGAAGAGGAGACATTATGATAAGTGCAGCATTTTATTTTGAGGAGAGGTGGAGGTGCGGATAAGGGGGGTATATTAGTGGTCGTGAGATTAGCTGCAGTTCCACCTGTCAATATTTGGGACGTTGCGATAGACTATGATTCTGTAGAGGAAGTGTTCTATGCACGAGATGATACAGATAGACGAGTTTTCCTATCTGAGACACAGGCAATATATGTTAATCCTACGAATGGTGAGAGAAAAATAATTAGGAAGGAGGACTAGAATGGCTTGGACAAAGATTTTACTAGCAGGAGACCTGGCTACAGAGTTAAAGGGAACAGCCTACAGGATGCTACTTATTGATTCAACTGGTGCTGTAATTGAGTTGGTGCATGGTGCATCCGGATACGTGCTGAAGTCTGGTGGTGCTTCTGCTGACCCAGCTTGGGCAGCTGAAAGTGCTGGTGCTCACGCATTGGATGCTGGGCAGACAGATGTTACTATCACTACACCAGCTGACGATGAGGTTCTGTCTTATGAGGTAGGCACATGGATTAACAAGACGGCGGCTGAAGCAGGACTTGAGGAACTTGTTCACAAGGATGCAGCCAGCGGTTACATGGGCTTGGATGCAGCCTCTAGGGGCGTTAGTGTCCCTAAGCTACATGCTGCTGACCATAAGCTAGCTGGCGGTGATGCTATTTTGCTCAATGAGCTTGGTTTACCCACCGCAGCAGTAAACCTCAATAAGCAGCAAGCTGATGGCTTGGTTCTTGAAGCAGTTGATACTCCGCCAGACTTAGGCACAGAAGTGGAAGGTCAGGTCTACTTTGACACTGGTATTGCTGACAAGCATGCCTATGTTTGGGTAGGAGCATAACAGGAGGAAGTAAATATGGCTAAGAAGGAAGAGCTATTCGCAAGCCTTGAGAGAGCCTATGAGCAAGCACGGGCAAAGGAGTGCGAGGAGCTACACAACGCCTTGGTCGGAGTAGTCCAGGAGCAAAGGGCAACAATCCAGAATACCCTCTTTGTGCTTGACCTTATCAGGTTTGAGCTGATGGAAGCCAAGTATAGAGAGGTAATGGGCGTTGTGAAGCTAACGGATAAGCCACCAATAAAGAAAATAGAAGAGACTGAATAATGCTGGTTAAGGTAGGCAATTGCAGTAGTGCTGTCTTCGTGAGGGCGGAATAGCGTTTGACTTAGCATAGGAGGTTTTTATGCTTTACATACGCACTGGTGAATGTCGGCAGTGCGGGCGATGCTGTGACAACCATTGCCCTGAATTTGAGTGGGTAGCTTTAAGAGTTATTAAGAAGGGGGAGGTCATGCAATCGGGCAAGGATTATGGGGCACTCATCTCCAACTGCAAGGTGTTTGACAAAGACATACAGATTGGAAACTGCGACCTAGACCAGCGAAAGAACTTCCCCTATTCTCCTGGACAAGTGCCTCCGAAATGTGGATTCAGGGTGATAGAAAAAGATGACAACACTATACTTTGAGAGTGTTGAACTCTCCACTAAAGTATGGAGATTGTCCGAAGTTGCTCCTGATAGTGCCAATGAAGCCACCAGCATCGTAAATGGCAAGGTCAGTTCGGGCAATTACTTTGCTTATGTACCTGGTATCGCCAATGGTGCTACTTACGGTGCCAGTTTCATTGAAGGTGATGCTGATGGTGCTCATGGCTGGCGTTCAGAGAATATTTACAATAAGACATTCCCTTCAGGTAACTGGGCGATAGCCTATAAGCTCAGAAATAAAGATGCAAATGCTCATGAAGGCACAATAAATGTTCGTGTCTATCGCACCAGCTATGCCAATCCAACCACAGCTCAACTAACCAAGATGAACTCGGCAGACGGGGTTTCTGCCACGATTTCCTTTGCTGCTACTGCGGGTGAGATAAAGACGGGGACTGTAACCGTCAATTGCAACCAGAACCTTACTTTAACAGACGAATATATCTTTATTATCCTGAACTGGAAGGTTACTACTGCTGGCAAAAAGGCTACCGTTGGCTCCATCATGGTGGTCAATGAGGGAGTGGCGGAGCGAGTTGAAACACCTTGGGAGCCACCAGTATCAGACATTGATGTTGGCTCAATTTCTATTGACCGAGCGACTTACTATTCATCTGGTGGCACTCGTGTTGACAAGGCTAATCCTGCCAACGCTAGTGGCATAATTCATAGTATAAAAGTCTACCCATACGTTAATATGACATATTTAATAGTCGGGACTTTCTATGTTGTGAGCGGCGATACACTCAAATGCCGAGATAGTGAACTTATAGGTGATGTAGTGGCTGGTGCAGAGCGAACATTTACCGAGCTTTCCATTGCGGTACAAGAAGGCGATTACATCGGATGCTATTATGCTGTTGGTGCTATAGAGATGGACACCTCTGGAGGTACTGGTGTGTGGGTGGTGTTAGGTGAACATATAGACCCAGGCGATGAGGCAACGTATACCTGGGTCGTTGGTTATGCAATTAGTCTTTATGGCTATGGGGATATTGAGGTAGGAGCGGAGTGGAAGCAACTACAGTATGCTTCTGAACCACCAACCCCTTATGCTTGGAACCAGCTGAAGCGAGAAGCTGGAACAGGGTGGAGAAAATTATTGTATGCAGGAGAATAAATGGCAACGATAAAGGTCTTCGGAAGTGAATATACTCCAGGAGAGGCAGCGATAATTTACGCTCAAGTTCTGGATGATGCTGGTATGCCTGTAAGCACAGCTACTGTTGTCGTTAGCCTCTTCAATCAAGATGATTCTAAGTACCTTGATAGTGCCCCGATGGCATACATTCAGGGCTCAAATGGTCTTTATCGAACAGAGCCGTTTCTTGCCCCTTTGGAGGTTCAAAGGATGATAGCTGATGTTAAGTCTGGAAATCCTGGAGTCTTCGGCGCAGAGGAATGTGCGGTTACTATTTGGACAGCCAAAATTGACAAACTGCCTACTGACCCTGCGTCAATGCTTGAGCTGGCAGCAGTACATGGAGTAGGAAGCTGGGAAGGAGCAACGCCAACCCAAATGTGGAGCCATGGCGATAGAAGGCTCACGTCTCCTAAGGCAAGCTTCAGGGTGTGAAGTTGTGAAAGTGTAAAAGGAGAGACGAGATAAATGCCAATTACACTATGCATGGCGGATTTTGACTTGGCTACGAGAAGTGCCTCTGGTTTCCTCCTGAGGTATATCGCTCCTAGGGTGGAACCAGTTCAGCTCCTTTCTGTTTTGGTACGGCGTTTGCCGTTTAGACTGGCTGTTCCCCAGTCTGATATCATTGTTGGAGCTGGTCATGGCGATGTGGATGCTTTTACTGGCCAACATGAGGATGTACTTCTTGAGGTTGGGAAGTACGATCCTAAGGAAGTCAAGGGCAAGGTAATTAAACTTATATCCTGCCAGTGTGGAGTAGAGCTAGGGCCAGATTTAGTGAGGAATGGTTGTGTTGCCTTCATGGGCTATATGGACGATTACGTTTGGGTGATGGATTCTGACTATGCCTCAACCCCTTGGGATGATAAGATGGCAGCTACTAGCTTGATGCCAGTGGTTGAGGGACTCAACACTTTACTCAATGGTGAGACAGCTGGGGAGGCGTTGAATGTGGAACTTGAAGGTTACTTAAGGAACATTGAGGTCGAGGAAGATGAGTTGATAAAAAGCTGTCTGCAATTCAACCATAATAACGCTATACTATTAGGTGACCCCGCTGCATCGGTAAGGGCAAGGCCAAAGGTAGCATTCCCTTTCCCTCCACCACCCCTCATTCCTCTTTTTGGGGGTGGGATTATGTAATGAAAATGATCTTTTCACTACCTTGACAAGGGATTCTATTTGTGGTAAAATGAGAGTATGAGGTATATAGCAATAATGTGGAGGTGAAATATGCCACTTGGTAGATTACCGGATGTACCTGACCCCACTAAGATAGCAGCCTCGGGAGCCGAGGTAGTAAAGACGTTTGCTCAGGGGGGAGTAGGAGTTGGGATGGACATAGCAGAGGGAATGAGGCAAGCCCTGTTTCAGTCCATCGAAGGTGGAGCCAGAGTAATGGACGAGGGGGTCAAAGGGGTTGTCAGTGTGATTAAGAGAGATGTTGAAATTGGCAAGTCCACCATTGAAAAGGTCCGAGGGGACATAGACCGGGCTTGTAATACGGTACTCTCCCAGGTCGACCAAGCTATTGGGGGAGAGGTGGTGAGAAAGTTTAAGTCTGAGGTAGAGAAACAGCTAAGATAAGGTGGGGGAGTGAAATTATGCCTTCATTGAAGGATATCTTGGTTAAGCAGGCTGGGGTTCCGGGGAACATCGAGAAGAATCTTCCTCTTAATGCCCCAAAGGTATCTCAGTTAATGGTCAATATTGCTGCTGCTTTACCAGTAAACCCTAACCTTCCTGAGCTGCCACTAGACTCTAGAGGATTCTCTCAGACCTCTGAGGCTACAGTTGGCCCTATTAGAGGTATTGAGGAGCCTATCTCTCTTAATCCCAATACCAAAGTTGAGATTACTCCAGCGACTCCAACACTAGATATTAGCCTGAAACCTCTAGGGGAAGAAATACTATCATAGGGAGGATGACATGGCGACAAATATTAAAGAGATTCTAGTCCAAGGAGCAGCGTATCCGGCCGCAGTAGAAGCAGCGTTACCTGCCGGGGCGCCGGTTGTTTCCACGATGCTTCTAGACGCCGCAGAACAGATCCCCGTTGTACCGGATTTCCCGATGGCGATTCCAGACCTGCCGGCACCGCCTGAGATGCCTGCACAACCTGCACTCCGAAGGGCGGGGAGAGGACGTGCTGTCACCACGGTAAGGGAGGTACCAGCATCGTCAATGGTAACCCAGAGGCCGCTGGGGCAGGAAATCCTGTCATAAGGTAAACATAAGGTAAAGAGAAATATTAACATAGGGAGGAAAGCATGAGAATAGCAGGACTATCTGCATTAAGTAAAAGAGAACTCAGCCTATATGGGCAGAAGTTCAGCCTGGCCGCATTAGATGGTGAGGAACAAGCCATCTTTGAGGACAACTTCAACAAGTTAATGGCTACCACTGACAGCCAGGTTAGGCGAATCTTCGAGGAGCGGGTTGACACCATCGTTGCCGGTGTCATGGCTATCAAGGAAAAGCTTAACGGGCGCAAGTTCCGCGGCATGAACCCGGGTGATGCAGAGATTGGCTTCGGGTTCATAAGACCAGTCCATACCAAAACAGGGGGAGTTCTCGCAGTAAACCGAAGGCTCAACTGGCTGGTCAACTTTGCTGCTATAGGGACCTGGGTAGCCTACCTGGATGGTCTTAACGCCGCCACACCTTTCCCATTGTCTGAGGACCACGGCCTTATTATCACCCATCTGGTTAGCCAGACAGCTCCAGTCCCCTTTGTCCGGGAGGTACACTTCCAGATTGGCCGTGTTAACCTGATTCCCGAGGATGTCAGTGACATTCTCATTGGTGACAATGTAAATGGGGTCCCGGTATTTCCAATCCCAACCAAGATTGTGTTGCCTGAGGATCAGCTCTTAGTAACTGCCAATGGTGAGGTGGGAGCTGAGCACCTGAAACTGGGTGGCTTGGTAGTTGGGCTTGGACGCCTACTCAACCCTGAAGTACCAGCCTGGTTATAGTCTTTGCTGGTTACTTACCTGGTTAGAATAAACCTTCTCTGTTAGACACAGAGAAAAGAGGAGGTACATATGGACGTAGCTCTAGTGAAGGAGAGCCACGAGAATCGATTCTTGAAAGAGGGTTACCTTTTGGCTCTCCAGTTTGCTCAAGGTTGGGTCTGTTTTAGGATCCTAGGCTGGGAACCTTCCAATGTGAAGCCATATTCTCTTGGGGTGGCCGCTGACTACCCATTGGCGGCCACCAGTAACCTCGCTGCCTGGGATGAGGTAACTGATGCCGGTGGCCGGCGTTACTTGATGCCCCCAGAAGAGAGGTGGATTTACCACAGCTTCTATGGGGTTAACAAGCCGAAGGCTAGGATTTTCTTCCAGTACCCCACCAGGCAAGACCGAATGAACCTAGTTGCCATACAGCGTACCATAGTTGGTGACGTTGGCTACGTCGATGGTGAGATGAGCCCCTTCGACGGACCGTTCTCTCTGAAGAGCCAAATCTTCTCCGTCCATGAGCTTTACCCCGCCTTCCAGTGCTACAATCCTCTGCTTGATACCATGGACAATGTTATGCTGAACTTTGATGTCATGAGGTACTCCTACGTCATCATAAAGAACAGAGACCTCGTCAGGGATATTCTCACGTTGAGGCGGCCAGGAAGTCTGCATACTATGGGCGGTATTGACCCAGAGCCGGCGAGGATACCAGACTGGCTTTCGGAGCTTGTTGGGGATGGCTTGCTTGCCTACAGTAAATCTGTGATACAGGAGGGCGGCTAATGCCAGATAAGAGAGGACTGAATTCGGTTCTAGGAGTCATCACTAACGCAGGTGTTGCCTTCGGTTCCCATGTCCCAGCCAACATGAGGCGGTATGTTTACAAGATAAAAACCGCCAACCAATTTGCTGGACCAAACCAGTTACAATTCGGCCATCAGACTGCCGTTCCCGCTAACGTTATCCTTGACTGGATAGAGCATGCGACTCAATACGAGATGTGGAACGACCCAGAGGAGTTGAAGGGGGATTCACTCCCTCTCTATATCATACCAGCAGGTTCACAGCCATATGGGATTGCCAGCGCCGCTGGTAACATCATGGTTTACCTTGTGTATGAGGATGCGGAGTAAAGTGAATAAGGTTCGGGTAGCATAAATCTTATATGTTACCTGTAGTAAGGAGAACTACCCTGAAGTTAAAATGCTCCTGAATAGGGGGAAGTAGTTCAAAGGGAGAAACATGACAAAAAAGATAGGCTTTATTGCTGGCTCAAGAATCTGGCAATTAGGTGACTGGGAGCCCTCTCTGCAGCGTACCCAATTCCTGAAGGACGACTTCCTTGGTGATATCCTTAAGGATGAATGGGCTGTTGATGTTGATGCCGGTTGTACCATCGCCATTGCAGCTGCCCCAAATGGAACTGTCGTCCACACCACCACTGCAGTTAATGACGACTGGGCTACGCTGGCACACGGGCTAAACTGGACCGCGAACCGAGCCTGCGGTATTGAAGCTAGGTTAAACCTGAATGTCGCCACCGGTTGTACCATTGAGCTGGGCTTCAATGATTCCCTGACAGAAGCACAGGGTTCGGCATTCGATGACTACAACCTAACCGGAGCTGCTCTCCCAACTCCCGTCTCCGCCGATGCAGTGATAATCGGTTTCGACCCACTTGATAGCGCCGCCAACTTCCCCAATTTCACCGCTGTCAACGTGATAAACACCGTAGCGCCTGCGGCTACTGACCTGGGGATTCTCCCTGTAGGTGGGACTTTCTATGTCCTCAGGGTCCAATTGGATGCGCTTGGGAACGCATACTACTATGTAAACGGGGTTCTGTTAGCCACACACCTGCTCGCTATAACCCCAGCCGACCCCCTGACCCCCTGGATAATTCTTCGTAATAAGGCTGCCAATATCCGGTTACTGACCGTTGACTATGTCAAGGTCTGGCAGAACAGGTAGGCCGAATGAATAAGCGAGGAGGTAGAGCATGAGAAGTAAGAGAAGTACTTATGGGGCCGCCAGGCGCTTCTGTGTCGTGGCTATCCTTCCGGGAACTCAGGCTCAGGCTGCCGTTAACTGGGGTAAGATCTACGTTGCTGACCGCACATGTGAGGTGCTATCAGTCTCTGAGTCCCACGAAACCCTAAGCACTAGCGCAGGAGCAGGGGTGATTCTTGAGCGCCTCCAGGGAGTTGAGGTATCAGGAGCTGGTGACGCGCTGGCAGCAGAAACACTCCTAACGTCAGCAAACAATACTCCCCTGTTTCCGGCGATAACTGGAGGGGCAGTGATGGTGTTGGCGGTTGGGGACAGGCTTAACCTGATTGATAATGTCGTGGGCTTAGTCGCTTTGGTTGGAGTCTGTGTTACTGTAGAACTGGTGGAGGTATAGCATGACACTGAGAAATAAAACTGCAATGTACGAAACCCGGAGGCTTTTACTCCCAATCCACCTTCCAGATGCCATAGCGGGGACGGCAGCTAACTACGGAGTTATCTTCATCTGTCCTGCAGCCAACCGCTATATCTTTGTCGGGATGGAGGTAGTCTATACCGTTGCTGCCGGGGCTGCCTGTACACTTACTGCAGAGAAGCTGGAACCAGCTGAAGCCCCAGGAGCGGGTGATGCTCTGCTTGCAGCGGCCTTTAACATGCAGCTGGCGGCAGAAACTCCCCAGTACGGTAGCATTACTGGTATTACCGTTGTCAACAGGACCCTGGGTGCTGGAGACCGCATCTGTCTACTGGATACAGGAAACCCCGCGGCTCTCAGGAACGTCCAGGTAACCATAGAGCTGGAGGAGCTGGTCCCCATAAGGGCAAGGTTAGCAGTAGCGGAGACTGAACGGGTAATCGTTACGGCGATACTATATGGAGCTCAACCCCAGACAGCGGCGATGCACGACAAGTTCTTCACTGCCACTAAGCGATGCCAGGTAGTTGCCGCCAGATGTGTCTTTACTACCGCAACAGCTGATGCACTCGGCATGATCCAAGTTGAGAGACTTCAAGGCATAGAGGTACCAGGAACGGGAGACAACCTGCTAACGGACAACGCCGGAGGCGGTTTTGACGGTAATGGAGTTGCTGAGACCGTGCAGGATGGTACAATAGTTGCTACCGGGGCCCAGATACTCGAAGTAGGTGACAGGATAGCCCTTGACCCGGTGGATGGTAATCTTGGTACCCTTGCGGGATTATGTGTCACTGTGGATCTTGAGCCTGTGGACTAGGCTTAAACGGTAACCTGGTGAAGAAGTAACCCTTAGGGGGAGGGGGAGTTAAATAGTACCTCTCCCCCTGTTAATAAGATAGAGGGTAGGAAATGGGAGAATACGAGGATTTTGTCAAAAGTATCTCGAAGAGAGAGCGGGTCCCAGAACCGTTTACCTCGATAGACAACCGACTTGACTTTCTTGGTCCTAGGATAGTTGCCCTTGCTGAGAGGGTCAGCAGTCTAGGAAGTGCAATTGAGAGCCTAGGAGGGGTAGTTATGCCTGTACAGATTGAGCAGATACCATTTGTCTTTAACCTAGCGATACCCCCAGCAGTAGGCTCACGGGCTATGCTGACGGAGAATGCTCCATTTGCTGGGTATATTAAGTCTATAACTCCGCATTGGCCGAATGGATGTAATGCCCTTGTGGACGTTAGAGTAGGGCATGGCGTTAAGCAGTTTTGCCCAAATGAGAATTTCTTATCACTCAATAATGCTACCCCGACGTACCCCTTCAATGAACGAGTAGAGGACCACGAGGAGATATGGGTAGAGATGGTAAACACTGATGGTGGGTTCACGCATGCGATAACCGTGACAATAGCGCTTGAGGGAGCAGCAGTATGAGAATAGTTCAAGGGAATGCTCCAGTAAGAGGCATCGGTAAGCCTGATTACACAGATGAGCTTTCTTCTGGCGAAATTAGACCAGGATACTCTCTCAAGTATAACCAGACATTACTTGCCTTCCTGGTATCATTTAGCGGTGTCGCCTCTGTCTTCTCATGGTTCAAAGCCCCCCTTGCTGCAGGAGCTATGGTGCATTGTGTTAATGGCGTAACTGCTATAGATTTACCATACTCAACACCTGTAGGCTATACATTAACCATGATTTCTATTGGGATTGCCTGTGACCAGGACGTAGAGGTTTGGTTATTACTACGAATACCACCTGTCCCTGGAGTATGGCGCCATCTGTGTTTAGCAAAACTAGCAGGTGGGACACCATTTTATGTGCCGGAGGTTGTTCAGTTTTCAAGTGCCACTTTTGACCCTACAGGGTCGGTTTCCTTTGATTTTGACCTTCAAGTAACTAACCTTGGCGGGGCTAATATGGAAGGTCAAGTGGGAGCATACATGATATTAGAAGCCGTAGGCACTCCGCCTCTGCCTCCAACAAAAACCGTGAAATGTAAGTGGTGTGGTCATGAGTTTGATGTTCCAAGTGAGGCAACGACTATAATGTGCCCGAAATGCGGAGAATTATTTATTGTATATCCGCTTGGGGGGAATGTTGAGAGTAAGTAAACTGGTCGACGATATAATCAGGGCTGATGCTAATTACTTCAATGGGGAGGGATTCATCTTAATCAGTGAACGCGATAGGGTTTATAATTGGCTAGAAGGTGGCGACGATATGGAGATTCAGCTTAAAGTAGCTGGCTGGCTGGAATCAGATGCCAAATACTTCAGGGAGCTAGCGCAGGCATTAGTCAATTACCACTGGTTTATTTTACCATTTATGAGTGTTTTTACGTCTGTGGTACCAGGACGCCTCCAAAAATATGCAGATAAGTTAAGGGAGATGTAGTGCTAGAATCAGTGTTCCAAAGAGTATTAAGAGCCGTCTTCGGTGGCGGCGCCGATATAAGTGCTCTAAACCCGCTGCCAGTAACCGAGACAGCAGGTGGTAAGGGCTCTGCTGGGGTACTTGACCAAGCGACTATCTTGGCGGGAGTTACTACTAGATTATATGATTGCGTGGCGTTGGATCTCAGTGATTGCCCAAAACAGCTATGCCTCACCATAGAAGTTATGTATGATGCAATAGCTACTGCTGGCATCAGAGTTCATGTGATTTCATCCTATGGTGACAGCACTGGTGGTACTCATACAGGTGGGATGGGGGTAGCGGTACTTACCGATGTTAATAACCACTTTCCTATCCCCGATGGCTTAGAAGACCTGACAGTAGTTAACTCCACAGATGGTAGTACTGCACCTATCACCGCCAATACCATAAACACAGTTACCGCAGCTCTAGGTGGTGGAATTGCTAATGTGTGGAATACCGGGGATATCTATTACATCAATGGGGCTGGTTACGACTCTGAGGACTTTGATGTTTGGTCACCAGCTTTTGTAGCTGGGACCTTTATTAGGCAGACCAGACCATACTTATCTGACCCCAGAAACCTTAAGGTACTCATAGAGAACTTGGATCCTGCAAGGCCAGTTACCTTTGTCATTGCAGCATTCACTTATCAGATGTGAGGTAATATAATGGTAATGAGTAAAAGGCCACCATTGGATGAATGGCTTTCACTTTTCCAGGCTACGATAGCCGCTGAAGGGGTAACTACCTTTGCCGGAGCAGCAGCTGGAACTTCGATAATAGATGCTGGCTTGATAGGAGCAGGGCCAAATAGCTTTGTCAGTATGTTGATGGTTCTTTATCCTGGACAGCCGCTTAATGTGGACTCCCAGGATATTACGGCCTTCAATAACGTAACCGGTGAGGTGACATACGCAGGGGCTTATAAGGGAGTGGCTGCTGCTATACCGGCCGGAGTTGCCTATAAGATAGTCACCTTCAGATTCGTCCCCGCTGAGGTGGCTGCTCTGACAGCACTTGTCATCGCTCTGGTTGCTGATATTGAGGGAGCTACCGGTATCTTCCACGAGCAGGCTGACGCAGGGTTCACCGAGGAGATTGTTGCTGCTGAGACATTTATCGTTACTCTCAACGTTGCGGATACTCGTTACATACTGAGAGACTTGAGGGTAAAGTGCGAAGATCCGACCGCCGCTAACACCGTTACTATCACACTCTACACTCTTATCAATGGCGTGGAAACGGCTGTGGATACCTTTGTTATTACTAATGCCAACTTCGGGACGTATCACTCCCTCATGGATATGTTCGGTGTCCCATATGTAGCTGGAGATTCCATACGAGTCAGCGCCACGGGGAGTGCTGCCGGTCCGTATACTTTAGATGGACAATATTCACATGGCAAGACTAATGTATGAGGAGATAGATGGTTTATCCTCTAAAATACAATTGGGACAGACTAATGAGAGTAGTCAACGAGCACATACACTCTCCTCAGAAGATTGCGCCCACTGGAGCAGTAGCAGTAACAGTCACCTCTGGTGCTGGTTCTTGGGCTTTAGGTGACTTCAGCAATGATATACTTGCCGATGGATTTGTCGACCATGTTTTTGACCTTCACTGGGTAGATATTGCAGAGCCAAGTATTAACGCTGAATATGAAATTGTGTTTTATGCTGGAGCTACCGATGTGGAAATATGCAGAGTAGGCTTCTCACGAGCTAGTGTCTTGGAGAGGTCATTTACCTTTCCACTACAAACGGAATTACTATCAGCTGGCTCTAGAATCAGGGCAAAGATGATGGACAGCGTAGGTGATGGTAGCTGCAAAGTTAAAGTATTCTATCATGAATATGAGCAGATTTAAGGAGATAAAGGAGAAACGATGGCGGAGCTGGGCAAGAGATAAAAATGCGAGCAATAATGCGACTCTTGATTTTCTCATCAGTCAACACGAATATGATTAGGGAGGATTTAAATGGCTAAAAAAGGGGCTGAGGTTAGGGAAGAACCAGTTGAGACGCCGATTACCGATAGAGAGAAATACCTGGCGGAAATAAAGGAATTAACCATGCAACTTCAAGCTGTCGAATTGGAGTGGGCAAAGAGAGCCAGTCTCGCAAACGACAGAGAGCTGCTCCTTCTTGCTATAGCAGAAAGAAAGGGAATAATCGCCTATCTGAACTTTAAAGGGGAATAAGTGGGCAATACTAACTGGCTACAACTCTTAAAGAATTATCTGGGCTATCAGGGAGCAACCTCGTTGGCTGATAAGCTCACGGCGGCTCGTGCAGGTTACTTAGACAACATCAATAATGCCCAGCTGCTTGTTGTGCCTAACCTGTCTACTTTATCCGCAGCTAGAATAGGCTACCTTGATAATATTAACCAGGCGGGGCTTCTTCAGGTTACCGCTGCCAGAGCAGGCTATCTAGATAACATCGGCAATGCTCAATTGCTGAATATCCCTAACCTGTCTACACTTACCGCTGCCAGAATCGGTTATCTGGACAACATCAATAATGCTCAGCTAATCAATATCACAGCCGCCCGCCTTGGTTATATTGATAGATTAACGCTTTTGGCTGCTGGTGGTGCTGGTGAGCTCACTGTGGCTAGAGTAGGTTATCTCGACAACATCAACCAAGTTGGCCTATTACAGGTTACTGCGGCCAGGGCAGCCCTCCTTGACCAAATAACAGCTGCCAGGGGGCTTCTCATAGACCGCTTATCCCTCATAGCTGCCGGTGGCGCTGGGGAACTAACTGCTGCTAGAGCTGGTTACTTGAACAATATCAATAACGCCAACTTATCTACAGTTCCAAATATCTCAACACTCAGTGCTGCCAGAATTGGCTACCTTGACAACCTCTCTGCCGGTGCTGTCGCCCTTGCAGCAAGTTGGACGGCTGCCCTTGCCACGGCCCTCGGAAACTATACCGCCGCTAGGGCTGGCTACCTGGACAATATTAACCAGGCTGGGCTCTTACAAGTCACCGCTGCCAGGGCGGCTCTCTTGGACCAGATTACAGCCCTCAGGCTGGCAGAGCTGGATGCGGGGAATATACCTACTGACCTTGCCAATATTATCGCTTATGTTGATTTGATTGACGATGCTGTCAATGGCTTAGCAGCAATCAAGGCTGAGGTTGAAGGACTAGCTGGAGCAGCGATGAGAGGTACTGATGGTGCCGCCTTGGCAGCCTCATGGACGGCTGCTCTGGCTACGGCCCTCGGAAACTATACCGCCGCCAAAGCGGCTTTCCTAGATGTGGCTATATCTAGTAGAGCTGCTGCTGCAACTGCCCTTTCAAATGCCACATGGACTGATGCCAAAGCGGGATACCTCACTGCGGCAGTAGCACTGGCTTCTGTCTGCACCGCTGCCCGACTTGGGGAACTCGATGCTGGCAATGTCCCAGCCGACGTCGATACCTTAAAGGCTGCTATCGGCGCTATTGAAGGAGCGACTACTCTTCACAATAAGCTGACGGCTGCCAGGGCTGCATTTCTGGACGCCGCTATAAGCAGCAGAGCACCAGGAGCTACGGCATTAACTAATGCTACCTGGACAAATGCTCTGGCTACAGCCCTAGCAGCTTATACCGCAGCTAGAGGTGGATATCTGGATGAGCTGGCCGCTGCCAATCTTCCTCTAACCACTGATAATATTCTTCTTGACTCCCAGATAAGGGTAATTCAGTCTGGTGTGCAAGCAATCCTTGCCGCTGCTACCGAGTGGCTTCACATAGATAGCGGGACAAACGGCGCCGAGATATTGAGCATCACCATCAGTGGACTGATAGGACATGACTGGACACTTGCCACTTATGTACCAGCTGCCGACGCTGTGGCTGCTCCAGCCGCTGCTGACAGGAGAGATGTTATAATCTATGCGGCTGCGGATACCGAGGGTGGGTTATTAAAGCCTTTCGGCATACCCTTTAATGCCTATCTCCAGTTTACCAATGATGGGGCGAATGACCAAATCGACCAGGTAACCATAACGTATCGAAGCAGGGGCGTACTAACGCTCACGTGGGGGCCGTAAATGGGATTAGAAGGACTAGAATATAGAAGCACAAAACTGACTACTGATAGGCTTTGGAAAGGTGTTGCTAATAAGCCTACTGAAGAAGACCGTCTTGGTAAAGGCTTTTATGAATGGACTGCTGCCAAGCTCCTCTTGGGTGCTGGTGCTGGTGCTGACCCGACTGAGATAGATGTGCCTGCTGGTGGTGGTGGTCATATTACGGTATTGCCAGACATGTACAGTGCCATTATTCAAGGAACATGGTCGCATATTAACGACATGTGTGCTGGCGGCGGTTTTCTACGGAATAGCACCGGAGCCAATGCCGACGAGGTTAATTACTTGGTTGGTTTAGCGGCAGGTACATATACCTTGAGGTTGCTATTCACAAAAACTGTTGCTGGTGGTATTGTAGACGTTTATGTGGATGGTACGGAAGAAGGGTCAATTGACACCTATGCGGCAGCGACTGCTTTTAATAATGTTCTCAATATTCCAGGGATTGTTGTAGCTGCTCCGGCGATGGTAGTTGTTAGGGTTGTTTGTGATGGTAAGCATGCCTCATCTACTAAATGGCAGTGCGACTTACAGGAATATGCGTTTTGGAGGACAGCATGATAGTACAGTTTCATACTCCTAACGGAATAGTTGAAGTCGACAGCGAAAACGTAACTGCTGAAGAGTTAGCTAAACTAGGTATATCTAGAGAAGATGTGAAGGCTTCGATACCTAGAAACATCCTAACTGAAATAGACGAACTCAAGGCAATACAGAATGAACTCAAAGCTAAAGTAGCTGCATTGGAGAAATAATGTGTCTTATAATGAACATCATCTGGATTGCGGTTTCGGCCTTAATGGGGGGTCTGGTAGCCGCCACGCTCGGCTGGGTGGACTCCAATGAGACCTTCGTCCCTAGAAAGTTCGCCAGCAGCATCATCCGCGCGGTTATCGCTGCCGTGGGGTTTGCCATAGCTTTTAACTACAGCAATCACCTGGCACCCCTGGATATCCTTTACTCATTCCTGGGGGGTGCCGGTTTTGACGTGCTTGGCAACAGGATATCGGGGGCTATCAGATCCAGCCTGAAGAAAGGAGACACCCAGTGAATAAGCTACTAGCCACAAGCATAGCAGTAATGTCAGCCGGTGTGGTGGGGATACTCTTTGCCGTGGCCATGGAAATTGCCACTAATGAGCCCACCTACTTTCTGATAATGAAGTTAACTGCTGGGTTGTTTGGAGTCGGGGGGCCTCTGTTTGGTTGGGCTTTAGTGAGGAGGAACAGGAGGCGATAAATGGATGACCTAATGGGACATACACTAGAAGAGTGGTTCCCCACTTCACCTCTCGTAGGCCCCCCACTCCCAAAGTGGATGGGGTTGACATGGCCTTGGTACGAAGAGGAAGAACCACCACCACCTCCTCCACCTCCACCACCACCACCTGGAGCCTACAGCTGTCCTTACTGTACTGAAACGTTTGATACTCTTGATGAGCTGATAAGCCATGTGGCATTAGTACATCCTGACGAACCGCCAATAGGGAAGATTGAAATTGAGTGGGAGTAAAGTAAAGTGGGCGTAAAGATAGCAAGAATGTCAACTATGCCTGTAGGCATAGAATTACGGCCTATTGTTGGATTACAAATCCCTACCTACCCAATCGAGCCGCCATCCGAGGCTGAGAAACTGGGCAAGATAGTTTGGGACTTGCCAGAGATGATAAAATACGTGCCCAATACCAATGTCAAGGCCTACGTTGAGATGTCCAACCCTACGCCTGAGATAAGGCTATATGCCATAATGTATTACTTCTTAGACCCAGAGGGGCAGCTAGTTGAGGAGGACCTGCTAACGTTTATGGCGGACTCAACACAATTCCAAGCCTTCTACTTGCCACCACAATCCCCTGAGCCTGCCTTCACCACAGTTGAGTTCAGCTCATCGGCTTGCGATTGTGTTTTTGGGCTACGGATGCTACTTTTGAGGTTGACCGACAGCATAGCCGAGGTTATTCAAGAGACCAGCCGAGTGCAAATAATGCTTGCATCAGAGGAAACCTGGCGAGAACACTATGGCTCTTCCTTTAGTGATTTTCTGCCAATGAGTCCTTGGGAAGGGCCACCACTCCCTAGGCTGCTTGGGATTTACTGGCCATGGTATGTAATTTAAGAGGAGGGAAAAGGAAATGAAAGAAATGGAGTTGAAGATGAACAAGCTATCTGGTAGTGAGGATGAGGTCAGGATAGAGAAGATGACGATGGAAGACCCTTCATTTGAGTCGGAGACGGTCCATGTGGCTCACGCCCTATTCACCAACCCTAAGACATCATCATTTGATTACACGGCTGAGTTATACTTGGGGAAAGTTGTAGGGAACAAAGTGTCCACATCGGGGGCAATTAACTTCACCATACTTGCGGGGGGCTCCAAGTCAGTGGATTTCTCGGTAAATATGCCAGTGCTGACAATCCCGGATGATGCCTTCCACGTCTACCTTGAAGTCAAGCATCTTGGCACGCTGCTCATAACCTTTGTCGCTACCGAAGATGTGGCAGTATACATTATCCCTGCCATTAAAGTAACTCAAATAACCTGGGATTAAAGGAGCATTATGCCTCAGTTCGCGCCAAGCAGCGTACACCGGGCTACGGTAACACTTACCAATCCCAAGACGGCAGGCTTTGACTATGTTGCCGATCTCTGTATGGGAGCTGAATGGACAGTAATGGCCACGGCCTCTTTTCATCTGGCTGGCGGGGAGTTGAAGCCTGTTGACTTTCAGGTAAGCATGCCAAGTGTTACTGGGACCTACCCAGTATTTATCCGGATTCTCTGTGGAGGTGTGGTCGTTGGGACTTTTACTGCTACTGAAGATGTAGTGATTGCCTATTCAATAGAGATAATCAACTTCTTGGTTATTTACAACGGGTACATGGTTAGAGACCTGTGGGATATGAACTTTGAACAATATTCAAAAGTAACCCATCTGGGATTTACCTTGAGGAATGGAGGAACCTCCGATATTAGAGGGGTCTCAGTCAAGGCACGTATCACCCCCCTATTCCCTGGGCAACCGCTGCAAGAGCTATCCCCGCCATTAGACGAAAGCCTGAGGCAAATAGCTCAGCCGTTTACGCTGGAGCCAGGAAGAGCAGGTAAGGATATCTTCTTTGACTACAGGTTCCCCGGCATAATCTTCACTGAAACTACCTATGTCCTTTACGTTGAGATTGCAATCTTAGGGAAAACAGTAATAACTGATTCACTGAGTTTTATACTGGCTGCCAGGCCGCCGCTACCTCCATCAATTTCAGGAATACCCAGCTTCTAAAGACGCACCCAGGCGTAAATTCGCAGGTATAAACATTAGCACTGGCCTCAAAAGAAAGATTAGGCCCAATATGATGACACAGTAGACTCCACCTCTAAAGGAATGAGGAATTTCTCAGTAGTAAATTTATGTATTGGGGGATTTTCCATTATATCCTTTATACGCTTTTCCCAATAAGAAACCTTATCCTCTTTAATGATATAAATGGCCTCATCATGGACCAACCCTGCTAGGTGCCCATCTCTAGGTGGAAGGACCTTATCTACTTCTACTGCTGCCATTAGATTAAAATCTGAAGCTAATCCCTGAACAGGACTATTGATACTTTGCCTCTCGGCCTCTGCTACTATATCAGCATCCGAGGACAGGATGTTATTAAGGTGCCTTACCCTCCCGATCATAGACACAACCTGTCGGTTAAGGTGGACATCAGCGATCTGCTTTTGATGCCAGACTGGAATTTGATTATGTCTCTCAAAGAACTTGTTCCTCCACAAGGTAGCTTCCTGCATGGTAAGTTCAACCCCATACTTCTCCTTAGCATACTGTTTTAACCCAAAGGCCCCCATCTCAAATACCAGCCCAAAGTTGACGGCCTTAGCTTTCTTCCTCATCTCCTTAGCCCACTCATCTCCACTCTCTATCTTTAACCTAAGTTCCTCCATAGGAATACCTGAGATGTCAGAAGCAGTGAGCAGGTGAATATCCTCATGATTCATAAAGGCTCTGATCATCTCCAAATCCCGGCTATAGTGGGCTACTATCCGTAGCTCAATCTGAGAATAGTCAAAGCTTAGGAGAACATACCCCGGAGGAGCTCCAATAACATTTCGGATGTAAAGAATCCTGGGAACTTGCTGGAGGTTCGGATCAGTGCATGATAACCTACCTGTGACCGGCCTCAAGTGGTAATGAGGGTGGATGAAGCCATTGGAGTCCTTGAGTTGTCTCCAGGAGTTAAGGAAATCCAATAGCTTCTCAATGCCTCTGAACTCAATGATGGGCTCTATGATAGGATGTTTGCCCTTGAGTTCTAGAAGTACTGACTCACCTGTAGACCAATCTCCACCGCCAGTAAGAGGCCCAGGGGGTAACCCTAGGACATCAAACAGGAGGTTGCCAAGTTGTTTAGGTGACCCAGGATTAAATCCCCTCTTAAGGGCCTTCCTGGACTTAACTGGGAGGACATAGTCAGAGGGTACATAACTGAGGATCTTGTCAGACCATTTCTTTATCTCAGGAATACATCTCTCCTCAGCTTGTTGAAGCTTATCTTCATGTATGTAGATACCGTTGAGCTCTAACTTGGGAACTACTTTGGTTTGGAAGGGATGGAGTAAGTTATCATAGAGGATTTGAGAACTGGGTTCCTTCTCCAAACGAGGTTTCAGAGCATGAGCAAGACGCAAGTTGTAATCAGCATCTCCACAGTTATAAGGCCATACATTATCCCAGGACCAAGTAGTGATCTTCGCTGAATCCAACTTGATAAAGTCAGGATCCACATACATTTGAACTGAAGTACCTAAATCATGGGGTAGGTTCTCATCGAGTAGACCAGCTGCTACCATTGGATCCCAATCACATTTGGAGTCAATAGCATTAGACTTGGACCACTTAAGCTCAAAACAGCTGTTGAAGGCAGTGTGGAAACAGCTAGGCCTGGACAGAATAGCCCCCAGTAACCTGTGGACTTCCTTTCTTTCGAGGTCAGTCCATGGAGCTAGTTCTGTATCAAGAGGAATGGAGTAAGCTGTACCCTCATGTGGACTGAGACCTATACTAATCATCCTGGCCCCGGTATGTGGGTCTAGAGCTTCAGTCTCGTAGTCGTAGGATATCTCAGGAGAGGTGAGTAACTCCCTAGCTACTCTACGGAAGTGTGCTATATCGGTAACTGGAGTGTAGTTCTTGATGATAAGATTATTGTTACCTCCCTTGAACTTCAATAGGTCAGTATACAGAACGGGGTAGTTCTTGGGATAGCGTCTTGTAAACCCAGGATGGAAGGTAGGCAATACCTCTACCTGCAGATCATCAAAGGAGATGACTACAGGAGACCCACGATGTTTAGTGATCCCAGATTTACCTGTAAGAGACCCAAGAGGGGCATTACCCAGAGCAAGTATCTTCTTCGGTCTTACTCTTTTAATCTCCTCTATGAGATATCCTTTACAGGCCTTAAGTTCCTGCATAGAAGGGCTCCTATCTCCAGGAGGATGGCATCTAACGGCATTTGTGATATAAAGGGAGTCCCTATCCAAACCGACATTCTCTAGGATTAAATCTAGATACTTCCCTACTGGACCGCTGAAAGGTTTCTCAACCTCTACCTCTCTCCTTCCAGGAGCCTCCCCAACAACCATAAGGTCACATGGAACTGGTCCTATTCCCAGGAGACAGACCTTCTCATGCCGGTTTTGTGATGATAGGTCGCATAGAGAGCAATTCTGGTTCCTTATCTGGTCCCAGAGGTCCTGCCAGTTCATATACTTTCTCCTTTAACTCTAAGTACTTTTCATATCTACCATTCTCTACTCCATTACCAAAGATATGACACCAAGTACATAACCACATCCCTAATTCTAAGTGGTAGTCATCCCAATGGTGCCAATGTAAGAACTTCTTACCTGAGGGGCAATAGGCTCCACAGATCTCACAATTTTCTGGTCTAGGTCTCTTCTGAACTCTGTAAAAGCCCGTTATACCATTGATAGTAGTCCTTACTCGACTGTGGATTCTTCTACTCCGTATTAAAGCTAACACCTCAGGGCGAAGATACCGTCTTACTGTGGTCTTACTAACATTAACAGCCTGGGCAATCTCATTGCGTGTCATCCCCTGACTCTTAAGATCTTTAATCTGAGCAATTACCTCTTCAGAGATTCTCTTACCGTTCCTCATCCTTCTTCTCCTTATGTAACCAGCTTACTTTTATTCCAGACTTAGTCAACAGGTCTAGTCCCTGGGTAAGTCTGTAAGGATTACGGTAAATCAGTTCCGAGATCCCCGTATTGATGATAAGCTTAGAGCACATAGGGCATGGAGAGGAAGTACAATACATAGACGACCCTTCTGTGGATATACCGAATCTGGCTGCCATCGCAATAGCATTGGCCTCCGCATGGAGTGTTCTTTGACATCCCCCATCAGGCCCTGGATCACAACCTACATCTAAACAATGTGGATGTCCGGCAGGAGACCCATTGTAACCTATCGCAATTACCCTCCCGTCTCTAGCTATGACAGCTCCATTAGGTTTTAAGCAGGTAGACCTCTTTGCCCAAAGTTCAGCCGTTTGCATCAGGGCTTCTTCTCTGGAGATTCTGTCTGCCATTATAATTCCCCCTTAAGTATTTTATCTCTTAGTTTATCCACTTCGCTAGCGAATATGTGTAAGGAGTATATGTTCATAGTGATACTACCGAGGCCAACCTTACTCCAAAATTCATTCTCCAGTTTCATGTATACCCAGTGAAGTAACCTACAAGCCAAGTAAAGGTCATCCTGGAAATGGCGGAAAAGGTCGCAGGAACGTATGGAGTAGAATATGTGGAGCTTGTTATTACGACAGAGGAAGTAGTATCCTAATGTACACGGGACTCTACCTCCGTGAACTGCTCCTGTGTCCTCTGGGAACCAGATAGGGAAGTATGCTTGGCGAGTAAGCGGGTCTCTGAGTAGGAGGTCGACCACGTCATTGAGGTCACCGTAGGGATAACGGATTCCATTCCTTGGCACGCCGAAGGTGGACCCCATAGGAACTTCAGCGAATTTGGGCCAGAACCTTTCCATGTAGGTATGAGTGAATTTATCTCCCTTCTTAAAGCTGCCGGGAGTGTAGTAAGGCCAGTTTTGATATTGAACTCCTGGGTTTAGAGGTTCTTCACCTATACGTTCTAGGAAATGATCATCAGCCCAGGGTAGATTAGGCTTTATCATCTCACGTAGAGAGTCAAGGGATGGGACTACCGGAGCAGAGAAATTCCAGTTGGTTATCTCGAAGGTATCAAATTCACTCCTAATAGCCTTTAAGCCCTGCCACCCACTGGTACTTACTATCTGGCCAGCAGTAAGTAACCCAAGTGCCGAGATGTGGACTGCTTGGCCGAGACTATCTAACTCGTACTCCATGATGTTTTTCCTCCTTATGTTACTATATCCATAGACTCAATTCCTTAATAGGAACTGGGACTACAATTCCTTCTCTAAGCTGTTCAAGTCTTCTAGCCATACGTTTTGTGGGCCCATAGCGGACGTTCCCTTTTGCTATGTGGTCTATTTGGTGCCTGACAAAATGCCCCACAGGATCGTCTCTGGCGTAAGTCTCCTCAAGGATGTTATTCCTAGCCAACCAAGGTAGCATGTGAAGACAGCTCAAGAACAAAGACGAAATAAACCACACGAGGCGGATTGGTTCATCATTACCTAATCTCTTCTTTATCTCCTGTCCAACTAAGTGGCACATAGTAAGCTCAAGAGCTGCTCTTGTGGGGAACTCTGCAACCCGTGAGTATAGAACAAGAGTACGTGGCTGGTTACGGTAGGATAGACCCAGCCAACAGGATCCATGAGCATGCTCACGGAGACGGCGGACTGCATCCTTAGACCGGAATAGATTATCTCCTCGTTTAGATATATACTTGAGGTTCTCCAGCCATACGTCGAGGGCTTCCTTATCAAGGTATTGATGGCAATAACGAGCCCAACGGGTTTTAGTGAAGCCAACATGGGATAGGTCAAAGTCGAAGGATGTGGATTCAGCCTGGAGTAGGTTACTGTAGGACAGGAGACGAGGGGTCTGCTGTGCGTCCCAATGTTGTGGGTTGTTCATTAGCTCGGACATAGATGTGGTGAATAGGTCGTTGAGGTTACTAGTTTGGACGTTTAGCATCAGTGGACTCCTTTTGGTGTTTAGCTCCATGGACCCAACCATCAATGAATAATTTCTTCTCCATCTCCCTCTGCACTGCAAGTACAGACTCAAGCCACTTCCAATGCTCTTCAGCCAGCTTCTTAGACTGGTCCTTATTCATTATGTGGATCCTCCTCTTCCCCGATGTCTCCGAAGATCACCGGAAGTTTCTCCTGAAGTTCTCTAAGTAAGGGGACCATTAACTCTCTCATCTGGGGGTGAGCAGCCTTAGAGGTCCTCAGTTTGAGTATGTGTCTCCACTCTCTTAAGTTGGTAGTACATACTATCTCAGTCTTAAGGGAATTAGGTAGAACTGATCTTGCCTCTTGGGGAGTAGCACCATTCTCTATAAGGTAATCATATGCTGTCTCTGCGAACTCCATTGCGTGAATCCAGTGGCTATAGAGATGATATTCATTGTGCCAGAAAGGTGGCCTGATTACCTGTATTCCCCTTTTGTGGTAGTTGCAGTATCTGGTAGATTCCTGAGTATAAGCTACTAACCTGTGCCTTACTAATTCATGGGTAACTCCACGGTCACAGATAAACCTCACGGTAAGACTAACATGCTCTATGACACTCTCATGCCCACGCTTCATTATAGACTTAATGAATTTCTCAGCAGAGCCTGGAGTTATCTTGTCTTCTGACTTATAAGCAGTCCTACCACATTCCTCCAACTTCAACATTATCAGGTCTGTGTCTATGGGACTCATGATTTTATGGCTTGGTGAAATGATCTCCATTATAACTCCCCCCTTATCCTATTTAGAGTTTTCTTCCAGAGTGGTATGTTGTGCTCGAACCACCTCACCTTCTTCCCCAATGACCTCGCGTAATTTATCTCCCTCTGCGTTGACTCCCCAACGTAGCCACCTACATTGAGGACAAAAATCTCGTCAGCTAGTTCTATCTTCCTGAAGTGGAGCCTGTCCATATGTTCCTTACAGTCTTCACCTTCACTTTCTGCTAGGTGGTCAGTAACTACCAGCTTGCCTTTACTTTCAAAGTAAGAAGGGGGTAGGTAGTGGCAACCTACGGTGATGTGCCCCTGTTTCTCAAGCTCCCAGGATGTTATTGCGAACTGTTCTATGAACCTGGTAGATCCACACAGGCAGATAATCTTAGGCTTTGGGCCTACATCATAGCCTTTGAAATCAGTCATAGCTCCCCCTTCATACCTTTATCGTCCCACGAGAAATCCCCCCTAGAACCAGCTTCATAACGTTGAAGGTTTATTGCATGCTTACGCTTGTATTCTATTACTAGGTCTCCCCAGTCAAATGGAGACCTGAGGATCAGCTCCAGGTAGAAGTGGAGGATGTCTACCAGCTCCTCAAGTTGTTTCTCAGGAGGAAGAGGAACTGGCCTCCAGGGCTTACGACCAATAGAGTTAAGGTACTCCATCGTTTCCTCGATGATTCCTAACCCACAGGTAATTTGGTGGGCCATAGCTTCAGGGGTGTCACCTCCAGGGACGTGGTCCATTATAACCTGTTGCATGGAGAATAGCTCTTCTATGGTATCTGGCTTAAAGGAAGCTGCTGGGTATTCCGGTTTAAACTGATAATGTGGACAGTCAACGGGTCCTCTGTAATCAGGCTTAGAGATCCACTTCCTCCATTTGCCTTCTCTGTAACAACTCCCTATATGGGGACTAGAGTGGATGAGGTAACCTCTAAATGACTCACATGTTCTACATTCACTCATCCTTCTTCTCTCCTATATAATGCTCAAATCTCCCTATCTTCTTCTCCATCTCATTGATCCGGTCCTGGACTGTAGCTATCCCAATGTTAAGGAGCTCTGTAGGAGAGGCCTCGAGGAGAGCAGCCACTACGTGGACTTGGAAGAGTAGACTTGCCAGGGCTAGCTTAGCTTCTGCTCTGTAGGAAGTAGCTAGGTCAGGATGCCAGTTAGAATAGACATGAGACTTAGCCAAATCCCCCAGCTCCCACATTATGATATGGAGTGCAGTGTCTATGTTGGGCTCCCTGTCCAGCTTACGGGTAAGTTCTAATACTCCATACGGGTCTTTCATTTGGGTTCCTCCTTATGTTATTTATTACTGACCGGCATTAAGATTGGCTAGTGTAGCATTGTGGCTCATCTGGTACTTATCAATGAGGTTGAGGAATTCATTATAGCTCCAAGCCAGGGCCTCACCGTTCCTTTCCCTTTGGGCATTCTCTGCCTTCATGGCTTCTAGCTCCACCATCGCACAGGCTATCTGGCTATTGACATAAGCTACATTCCTAGCACTCAATTGGTCTTTCATTAGGTACCTCCTTTCATTTGTTTACGTAATTATACAATATTTATGACCCATATGTCAAAGGTGGCTAGGAGGTGGGATGTAAATCCACCTTCCACATCATTTGACATAGCGGATAACGTTTGCTATATTTGATATGATACTATTAGTTTTATAGGAATGAACTCAAAGGTGGATAACCTAAGGAGGAGAACATGGAGAATTTGAAAGACTATATCCCAGCGCCACCATACCCTCCACTTAGACTCGTGAGAGAGGCTCCCTGGTTTAAGAGATTGGAAAGTAGAATACCTAAGGGGCTTGAAGTAAAGGCCTTCCACAGAGGTCAAGTAAGACCAGGTACTATTACTGGAATAGCTCCTAAAGCAACCCTCTCACGTAGAGAGCCCTACGTATGGGTCTCCTTCCCCGAGCTTGAAGGAACTTACTACCATAATAAACTTGTCCCATTAAGAGATTTGATTGGCCAAGCCCGCCGGTGGGGATGAACCGAGTGTAAGGGGTCAAGATGAATATAAAGCGGAATGGGAAAAGATGGCCTGTTCATAAGATACATGAGGGTCGTAATGATACAGTTTGTGGCTTGCTTTGGCAAGACAATAAAGATGTCAGAGAGACCACTGAGGAAGTTACTTGTAAGCATTGCATAAGGATGGAGAGGAGAAAATGAAGAAAAGGTTACTAATCGCAATCATGCTAGTGTTGACTGTGTTCGCAATGGGCTGTGGTACAGCGCCAATCAGTGGACCAGTGGTGGAAGAGCCAACCGTTGAGGAACTAATGCCAGCCGAGTTCATTGTGGACAACTTACAGGTAGTGATAGATAGTGACGCTGACATGCCTTGTGAAGTCGTTAGTGTCGACGTCCAAAATACAGGCGGGACAAAAGGAGTATATGATGTTACATTCGTCTATACTTATACCGAGGACGGAGTTGGGAAAATATTGGAGGATACACAATCGGTAGAATTAGCTGCCGGCCAAAAGAAGAACGTTACTTCGCCGCTTATCACCACTCTCATTTCTGCATGTTATTTGCTCTACAGGAATGGTGAGGATTGGGAACCATCTACTCTATCAGTTAATAATCTGTCAAAGCCATTTACCTTAGCCAGCCGGTAGCCCCCGCTGAGAATCTAATAAAGGGAGAGTATAGAGTATAAGACATAGAAGAGGAAGCAATGGCGGAAAATGAAACACCAGATGGTTAAAGATTTAATAATCGTCCCAGAAGAGCCTTTCAATCCTACCGAATGGCCAAATGTTAAGGTCTATCAATTCCACATGATAGTTCCTGGGGAGCCGGGTTTCTTCGAGGCTGAGGTTCAAGAAATAGAACTCGAGCATCCGGATGGAGCCTGGATTAAAGTTGAATACCCTGAGTTCACAATCTGGAGATGGGAGAATGAGGATAAAGTAGAGCCAGAGCCAGAATCACCCTTAACAAGAAGATGCCCACGTTGCTATTCAACCCAAATAATTATCGGTTACCCTTACATCTTTTGCCAGCATTGTGGCTATGATGAACCGCTAATAGATTTCCCCATGTCCGAATCATATTATTTGTTCTTAGAAGGAGATTAACATACAACAGGATAAGTGGAATGAGATGGACTCCTTGGGGAGTAAACTTAATAAGTTACTGGACTGCTCAATAAGGTTTCCTGGCTTTGGGGGAAACTACTTGCTATGTAGACATGGTATAAGCTTCCCCCTCCCGAAGTTATTAGAGAGTGATGACTGGACTTGGGTAAAAGAGAGGCATGAACGATGGCTGAAGAAATAACGTTAGAGGTAATAGATACTCCTCCCCCTTTGGGAGTATTCATCCGTGACTTCCTCCGAGAACATGGTGAGGGCTCTCCCACTGATATTCATCAGGAGTATAAGAGGACCTACAGAGGGGCTAAGACCACAAAGGGAAATATTTACAGATTGGGGACCTATCGCTCTCAACTGGTATACATTAGGTCTTTAGCTAGAGCTGGGTTAATCGAGAGAACAGAAAGGTCAGAAGAGGCTGATAACCCAATAGGAGATCCTATACATGAGGATTTAGAGCCTAAGGTATATTTTAGGCTGACTAGGAAGGGAGATAGAGCCCCAGAGTATGTTTGGAACCACCCACTGAGATTATGGTATCGACCCTTTGAGTGGGAATACGCGACTTATGGTGAGTACATCAGGAGAATATGATGGGGAGAGGAAGCAATGCTTACCGACCCTGTGGAGCACTGACCAAAGAGGGTATCTCCGACCCAGTTTCACAGGCAGGGATAGACTTCTGCACCCAATGTTGCCCCTATGACAGATGCATCATGGTAGAGAGAGGCCCCAACATCATCCACTCCGGTAAACATGAGTCAGCTCTAGAGGCTCAGAGGATGGCAAAGGCAGGGTCGAGCACAAATGACATAGCACTTAAGATGAGAAAGAACATCAAGACCATACAGAGATTCCTGAAATATGCTGACAACCTGACACAACAAACGAAGGATGACTAGATGGTGGGTACATTAAGGAGAGATTATAATGCCAGAAACTCCATATAGTCCACTGGGTACTTGGGCGGATGATATATGTACTGAGTGTGGACATAGAAGAGGTTACCATGACTGGATAGGCTGTAATGACCAGTTACCTAATGGCGGCCCATGTCCATGCACTGTAAGAGTGACATTGAGAGGAGAACCAATAGGGGACAGAGATAATGGTAACTACATTAAGCCCTGAATATCGCAAGTATGTGGACAGTAAGAAGATACAGAGACTTGTACCTGAAACCCAGTACAGGTATCTCCGTGTGGTGAATTCTCTTATTATGTTTACTAATGGTGAGCTAAACCAAGAGAGCATACTGGCCTACTTTGAGAGCTTAGAGGAAAGGAACTCAGCTAACTACATAAGATGGGCTTTCCAGGTGGTACGTGGGTTCTTCAAGATTACTAGAAGTGAAGAGGAGTGGAATTCCCTCAACATAGATATAGGTGATCTACCTGGCGAGGTGGAACCAGAACGTCCATACCTGGAGACGGATGAAGCTCAAATGTTATTGGAGCTTGCTAAGGCTGACCCGATGGACTACGCTATGTTTAGATTAGATTTGGTTACTGGAATACGGAAGAGGGAGTTAAGGGAGTTGAATTTAAGTGATTACAGCCCACCGAGGCTGAAGATAGAGACGAAGAAGCACGGAGAGCGTAGGGTGAGAACCCTTGATGTGGAGACTGTTAAAGCGTTGGATGATTACATAGCAGGACCAAGGATGTTCTGGAATGGGAAGTATAGACATAGTGATGCTCCTCTTTTCCTTTCCCCACGTGGAAACAGGATGCCAGATAGTACACTGACGAAGAGGTTCAGGGGGTATATGATAACATTGGGGAAGCCTAAGGGATGTGGAATGCATAGCTTGAGGAGGACCTGTGTTACTTGGGAAGCTAGTGCGGGCATGGACTCAATGAGAATACAGAAACTCCACGGCTGGAAAAGTGCCAGAATGCCTGAGATATACAGCAGGCTGAAACCAGAAGTGCTTGAGAAGGAGTCCTACGAGGGTAACCCCCTAATCAGGAAGGGAGTTGAAGATGCAAGTAGTAGAGGTTAGAGAGCCAGCGTGGGAGTGCCAGCTACCCGAAAGGGATAGGTACGCAAGCCAATCGTAGTGTTGGTAACGTGTAGTAGTTGCTGCCGAATATGCTACTAGCTGGCTCCCCTTCGGGGGAAAGCCTGAGCCGAGCTAAGGAGATAGCTTCCGCAGGATAGACCATCTCCTGATGAGCCAAGCGCTATGAAGTAGGTCGTTTGAAGATTGCGGGATGGCTCAGGCGTAGGAGGGAATGGGTGGGGGTGAAAGCGATGCTATGAGGCGTTGTTAGTTAATCGGTAACCCCCACCCACCAGATAGGAGAGAAGGATGTATCGAGCAACATTAAGTTGGTTCTGGGAAAACCGACATAAATTGTCAGACTTACGGAAGCGAGCATTCTTCATCTGGTTGAGGATTATGAAGGAGGGAAGGAATGAATAGTTGGGAAGAGACAGTGAGTAAAGTAGAACGTCATAGTGAATCTATCTGGTGTCCTCATTGTGGTGAGGAGTTTGGAATAGAAGATAAAGTTCAATGCGAGCGAGAAGCACAAGCCAAACGCACCTGGGAGATAGCCTTCAAAGCAGGTGAAGAAGCGAACAGAAGGGAAGTGGTGGAGTGGTTTAAGAAATATAGCCAACTTGAAAGGTGTGACCCAGATGTTATGTCATATTTTAATGAGTACCGTTGGGTGGATGAGAACGACTGGCAAGCCAAACTCAAGGAGTGGGTTGGAAGAAGAGAACTATGGAGCGAATCCGTTGATAGGGGGTAAGTAATGCTAATAACCGGGGAACAGTTCAATGTTATGTGTACTCACTGCTTCTCCCTAATTGCGTTTGCTAAGAACATTGAGGAATTACTGCACAATTGGCCTTCTTGGGATGAAAAGTCGGTCTTTGTCGACTGCTTCGAGGGTTGTTGCCCGAGGATATTACTGTCTCAGGACGGAGATGAGCTTATTTGGCAACTAATGGCTAACATCCATAAACCCTTTGCCCAATGGTGGCAGGAAATACTCAAAGCCTATGACAAAAAGGCAAAACAAGGTTTAGTTCCAAAGAGGCCGGTAAAAGAGAACATGGAGATTGACTACATTAAGATAGAGACTCCAAGGTAGAAGAAGAAGGATAGGTGAGACATGGCGAAGCGTAAGCTCCAGTATAGGAAACAGCGTATAGCGACCCGGGGACACACCGAGAAATATACCAAGAAGGGGAAGAAGAAGGGATAAAACATAAGGAGGTAAAATGAGTATGGGAGAAGAGAACATTAACATGGGATTCCCGATAAAGGGATACGATGTCTGCCCTGACTGTGGGTGTGCTGACTGTATTGGCGCTGAGACTATCAGAGAATTGAAGGATAAGGGGAAGATACCTGAAGAGATGTTTGCCAATGGGTTGTCGCTTGGGTTCCCTCTGTATGACCCACGTAAGCTACAGAAGATGGCCTCCCAGGCTTTGTTAGGTAGTACCCCCAAGGTGTCGACTCTGAAGGTTTTTCTTGCCATCTGTAAGAACTGCAAGAGGTTATACGTGAGAGAAGTAGACCTCCTCTGGCAGGAAGTTACGGTTCAAATACAGACACAGCAGAGGCCACAGACGCAGGGATTTCCATTTAAGCTCCCATTCAGTAAAGGGTAAGAAAAGGAGATGAGAATGATACCACCAGAGATTTATAGAGGTTGGAGGATATATGAGTCTCTATCCCCCTCTCCCCTATGGACAGCTACTAAGAGGATGGAGAAAGACTTATACTCATATGAAGGATTGGATGCCATAAAGAGGTATATAGACAGGAGAATGGTAGCGGATGCTCTAAGGGAGGTGGGTAAGGAGGGGGAAGAAAGTGATGGCTGAGTGTATCTTCGTAGATAAACCAAAGGAATGTATAATCTGCTTGGAACCCAGGAAACTGAGCTGTCTCCTTAACCACCTCCACCTACTGCTTACTGAGCAGGGGAAGGATGACATAGTGAAGCTGGTCAAGGAGAACGCTAACAGCCCTACTAGGTATAAGGCTAAGTCAGGACAAGAGGGGAGGGAGAGGTGAAACATGAGGAAGTTGAGAAGTTGGCGGGGGAGGTAACCAAAGGTACATCCAGTGGTACACATTAAGAGGAGGTTAAAGAGACAGTGGATGGGGAAGAGTTTGAACGAGATTACTGTGAGCAGAAGCATATTACAACAGAGGAGTACAGGCGTTGGTTTGTTACTATGCCCTGTGCCTGTGACTATGAAGGTTGTCAAGGATGGGCAGCTATCCGCAATGATCCTTACTTTATCGCAGACCAAAAGGAGTTCTATTCACCTAAGGAGGTGAGTAGAGGTGAAACATGAGGAAGTGGGTAGAAGTAGCTAGGTACTGGTCCAGATAGAGTCCCCCTTTGATTTATTTGTCCCTTTGGTCTTTTTTGAATTCGATTAAAAAAGAATTCATTTATGAATATTTGATAGATTTGTTTCAAACATTGAGTTTTCGGCAAAAGTTTGCTAAAATAAGGTATAAATAGAAAAAGTCCTTGACTTGCCAAAACCCGAGGCAAAATTTAACAAGGCAAAGGGGGTGAACAGGATGACAACCAATACAATGGAACCCAAGGTCCTTGCAGCCAAGTTGGGAATTTCGGCAAAGAGGCTACGGGCAATGCTAAGAGCCGATAGGCCCAGGGTAGCCGAGATGAAGGGGAAGAAATGGGAAATTCCCACGGCTATGGCCAAGGAGGTGGAGAAGGCATACAAGGCAAAGAAGGCCCAGGCTGGGGCAGAGAAGAAGGCCCAGATAGAGAAGGAATTACACGAGGGGGAAGAGGAGGAGAAGGAAGAGGAAGAGAAGGAGGAAGGTGAAGAGGAAGAGGGGGAGGAAGAGGAGGGAGAATAGGAAGAGCTAAAGGGGGAGGAATAAAACCTCCCCCGGCTTCCCCTCGGGGGGTAGCTAAGAAGGAGGATTACAGGATGAAGTGCCAAAGGTGCGGTAAGGAAAGAGTCGTGTTTGAGGGTAAGGTTATTGAGGAGGCAACAGGGCCTGATGCTATAGTGACCCTCAGGCTAAAGGGCCAGTATGGCATAGCTACCGCTAAGGTTTGTGGTAGCTGTGGCCCAAGGTTACAAAGGCTCGGGTGGGGGTAGAGAGGACAGGATGGGGAACGGAAGATAGCCTAGCGATATATATAATAATTGTAGGTGGCTAAATAGCCACAGGAGGGGAGAATATGGAGAACCTGAAAGGGAAGATTACAATCATTGTAAAGTCGGCGACCCATACCACCAAGGAGCTGGAGGAAATGGGCCATAAGCTGGCTCATTTCGCCCTTCAAACAGGATTATGGGACCGCCATACCGAAGTATTTGTGGTTCCCAGTGATGAGGAGCCCTATAATGGGCCTGATTATCCGCCAGGAACCAATGCGGGGTCACCTTAGGTCATGTAGCCACATTGACAGGAGACGACCGAATTAGCTATAATTAGGTATAAGATAGAAATAGCCACATTGGGAGGAACTACATTATGGCAGAAGACAGAGAAGAGGGTATGAAACAGGCTTTCCAAGGGATTATTGACTCTACGGATGAGCTAATTGAGACTATTGGGAAGATGGATTGGGATAGGATAGAAACCTTGGGTTCAGAGATAGCCACACTAGCTATTACCCTGAAGATCCTATCCAAGGTGAATTAGGGGAGGTGGGCTAACAGTTACAGGAGGTGAGAGAGATGGAAGAAAGTATGGGACAGATACCGGCTGCAGCCCTTCGAGACCAATTCTGCAAGTTTATCTCCGAGGGTAAGTGGGGCAGTTGGTATATCCTCGACCTTACCGATGAAGAAGTGGAGGAGGAATGGGGAAAAGGTAAGCTCGAGGATATGATCCGGAAACGAATGACCGAAGATGAAGAGAAGTTGGCCGAAGAGGTTCATCAACTCCGTTACGACGGTAGCCTTTCACTCTTTGTGGACTTCATAGCAGGGTACCGGAATAGGCTAGTAGGTCTAGGGTGTACTGCTGAAGAGATGGCTAGAGCTCTTAACTTCATTGACCAGTTTACGGAACACAGCCACTAGGTTGTAAATCCTAGGAAAAGGGGGTGGACTAACGTGAATAGGAGTTATGTAGACGATAACTTCGGTACCTATGACATCCAGGATGAGGATGACATCGAGTTCTACCGAGACGTCCAGAAGCGCTCGGTTAGGAAGAAGTGTCAAGGATGTGGAAGAATTGTTAAGATCCTTCCAAGTTACGGCTACTGCGATAGCTGTGCCACAAAGAGGGAGCAGGGCCAGGATTTCTAAGGTAGGCTTCCACATTGACAGGAAGTGACTTCATTAGCTATAATGTTAGTGAGAGATATAGAAAGGGGTAACTGGATGAAGGAACTCAAGGAAACTACCCAGAAAGGGCTTATTTCCATCGAGAATTGGCCAGTGGGTCTACTACGAACACCTGGCTATATGGAGGGTGCCCTTGGCATCCAAATTGCCACGGACGGTAGGATTTGGGTCTGCATCAATGGAGTGGCCTTCTTAAGGTTCAAGCCCAACTTTAAGATAATACAGGCCTAAGGAATAACATAAGGAGGTGGATGAGATGGAGATGTCCCCCGAAGAGAAGCTGTTTAGAGATGCTCTCTACAAGCTCTTGGGTGAGCCCACTAATGAGGACAAGCTAGATACCATAGCTACTGACCTCAGGCACATTTCAGAGGACCTTGACACCCTAACCCAGAGCTTCAAACAGCTTGAAGAGGACCTATTAAGCTTATAAGGAGGTAAACATAATGAGCGGTTATTCAGAAACGGTAGATTGCCCAAGATGTGGATCAGTAGAGTCACTCGAGCGCTCAGTAGACCATGATGATGTTTCGGGGTACTGTATAGAATGTGGATACGAGTACTCTACTGTTCATACGATGATGACCATCGAGGAGGTGAATGCAGACAGGGTAGAAAGTGATATGGAGCTTCTCACTGAGCTCAAGAAACCAGTTGAGGGGTGGACCGACGAAGACTAGAGGAGGTAAATAATTACATAGGGAGGTAGGGTATGTGGGCTAGTGTTGAACCCAAGATATTGGTGAGGAAGAACCAGGATGAAGGGTGTTGGGAGGTAATGGTGGACCTCGGCAGGTTTGGTAGACTCTTCCATTACAAGGCAGACGCTGAGAAGTTTGCTAAAGAGATGGAGGACCCAAAAGTCCTGGGGCTAAACCTGTACGATACCCTCAAGAAATTGGAATAACATAAGGAGGTAAATCCAAATGCCCTACGAGAAGAAAGACCCAGAACAACAAAAGGCAGATATGGATGCTGCCGCAATAGAAGCCCAGAACGACCTAGATATGGTAGACCTGGAGTTACTAGAACAGTCCAAAGCAATGGAATGGTGGGGGAAGTGGGTTAGGAAAGCTGGGCACCGGAGGTTGTATCGAGTCATAACCAAAGGGTTATAATAACCTAAGGAATAACATAAGGGGGTCAGGAAGATGTTTAAGGACTTCTGCCCATTATGTGGATACAGGTTTGAAGGAGAGGCTCCTGAAGAGATCTGTGACCAAATCCTAGAACACATTGCTAATGAGACCTGCCAGAACAACTGGGTACCTCCCCTTGAGGCTTTTGGGGATGATGGAAGTGGACCTGGGAAAGGGTTGTATAAACCTAAGGAGGAGTATAGTAATGGATGAGATAATGGTCTACCAATGGTCATTCTGCCCAGAATGTAAGGGAAGAGGCCCTAAAGGTTGCCCAGGATGTGGAGGGAGAAAGACGATAGTCAACCTCATTCCTCTTGAATCCATTCCAAAAAACATAAAGGTGGAGTACGCTTCTGCCCAAGCGGATTTTATCCAGAGGCAGAAAGAGGGCCAGGATGAGTAGCCACATTGACAGGAAGTGATCGGGAATGATATAATGGACTTAGAATTGAATAGAGAAAGGAGGAACCAAAATGCTAGCCTTCCCTGAGATGATAGCCCCAGCAGCAAAAGAAGCTGGCATGAAGGTACCCGATGACCTGGAGGACTTCGACTCAGAGGAATATCCCCACTGGCAGGTGTTCTGTAGAGTTCAGTTGGGTGCCCCCATGCCTCATGCTTCGGCTCATTGGGAGAATGCTAAGGTAGTAGCTCAGGTACCTTATGACCAGATCATGCAGATAACTTATGAGGACCTAGTGGACTTGGGCCTCGCAATAGGCTTTAGCCACTAACATAAGGAGGTTATAACCTTGGGCAAGAAAACTCCACCACATATGATCCAATTACAAGCTGAAGGTACGAAGGCCGATAGGTTACTCATCAGAGAAGAGACCCACGAGGAGGCCCGGAAGCTTGCTGACAAGATGCCAACTTTCCCACAAGATAGGTTGATGTATGTCAGGAATTTGGTTCAGAAGACCCTTAGGAAGGAGCTCGACCTAGAGGTATTCAAGGCCTTTGTCAAGATGACTAACTCTTATATGGAGCTTCAATCCTGTGCTCCCCGGGCTAAGATGTTAATAAGGAGAGACAGATGACAGCAGAAATTCGGCATAGGAAAGTCCGCCATTATGTAAATGACTTTGCCGGCTATACAGAATGGGTCCCAGAGGCTGTTTTCTCATTTACATTGGAGGAGATTGAGGCTCTTGAGAGCTGGGTACCTTGTCATGATGGTTTTCATGAAGAGGTTGTTGAGGCTAGAGTTGAGCTCGAGAAAAGAGGGGGTAACATAAGGAGGTAATCCACATGCCCAATAGAGCTTATGTCCTAAAGGTAGACGGAACCACTGAGGAACTGGACCACAGACCTACATTAGAGGAGGCCCAGAAGATTGTTGGTGGCTGGGTAGAGTTCGTCCATGGTACACTAGACGGTAAAGCAGTGACTATTATTCTCGATGAAGAGGGCAAACTTAAGGACAGGGGGAAGAACTCCAAAGCTACCTTGATGTACTGGGCGAAGTATCCTGGTGTTGGTGACATTATAGTGGGTGATGTGGTAGTCCTTGAGAGGTGGAAAACTCTAGCCAGTGATCATCAATACCTCAAGCGTCCCCATCTATAACATATTGAATGGGGGTGTACTTTTGTCCAGGTCTAAATTAAATGATCCCAGGTCAATAATAGGCTGCCTTGAATTTCAATCTAATGGTAATCTACATCTATCATATTCCACCTACCTTATTATTGACCTGGGATTGTCTAAATTAACCTAAGGAGGTAGAAGGTGCAAGAGGTAAAAGGAAAAGCAGCTAGGAAAGCTTATAGCCGAGCAGCAAGCGAAGCCGAAGAGGTCTACGAAAGAGCCACTGTTAAGGCTTGGGAAGAAGCTAGGAGGTTTTATCTTAGCCTTACAAGAAGGCCAGAACAAGAGTACCTAGAAGCTTTGCACCTAGCAGAAAAGGCCTACAGGGAAACAGTACCACACAATGCTCAACATGATGATAAACCCACATTAACATGATGGTGAAACCTCTTTGACTATTCGGAATCTTTGTGATATAATAGCACTAGATTAAATAACATAAGGGGGATAAATCCAATGACAGAGATTCAGGTTAAGAGGCTACGGATCAGGGAACTCCTTCCGGAGTATGGGGACAACATTGCTACCCTTGAGGTAGAGGAAGCCCGTGAACTTGACTTCGAGAAGATGGTTACTGTCCTTCCGAATGGGGAAGTAATACATTCCTGGGATGAGCTCCTAGCCGGTCTCCATAATTACCATCAGGAGGAAGTAGAACTCGTCCGGTTTGCTCCTATGGCTGGGGGGTAAAACATGAGGGTGTCGATACTGGCTTCTGAGCTGGGAGTTGACCCCAAGGATATTAGGAGGTTCCTACGCTCAAGATATGGCCAGGTGGGGACCGGTGGTAGGTGGAATCTCGACCAACAACAGGTAGAGCAGGTCAGGTGGAGATTTGGGGGAGAGGGGGGGAGGTCAACAAGGACAACTGGGGGGACGTGTGTCCCCTCTCTTGTTCGTCGGCATGCTGGCCCTGGTATGGTCGATAAGGTTAGGAAGCTCCAAGCTGAACCCCAGGACATTCATATTAAGGTTGTTGGGTCCACTGAGGACCTAGTATTCCATAGGATAATGGGTGACTGGAGGGGGAGGTCAAGGGGGAAAAGTGTGTCCAACACTGTGGTCCTCCTTTCCAATGGAGAGTTCAAAGAGTCTAAGGACCTACCCGGTGTCAGTCATTGGCTTCTTGAGACTCGATACTGTCTGATTAAAAGGGGAGAGTGTTATTACGTCCACCACCTAAACTATGTAAATGCCCTCTCTGAGATCTCTATTCCATACTGGTTGGTTAGTAACCTCGTTGATAGAACTCAGTCTACTTCCAGGGACGACACACCTCAGGAGCTTCTTATAGTGGATTATGCCAGGTTCCTCTCTTCCAAGCTTACAGCTACTGGAGTCCTCAAGTGGGAGCATGATACTGGTAGGTTAGTCCAAGAGGTAACCCTTAGAGAGTTATGGAGTTCCAGCTTCAAGGCAACCCCCAATTTCGACCCTGACCTCCTACTGGTTCTTTCTAGATACTTTGCCACAATAAACATCCTCAAAGAGCACCCTCAACATGGTAATGCCTTTAATGTAACTCTGGGAGAGTTGTTCCGAAGGTTCCACATAGAAGTGGGCCAGAGGGCCGAGAATCTAAGAAGGGACGTTGCATTAAGGTTGGGGTTTGAGGAGAACCGCGATGGATGGAGGAAGAAAGGTGGTGGGGACGAGGTGGTAATATCCAATGACCTCAGAGTCCATATAAACCGCAAGTTCGTCTGTGTTGTATCAGCTAAGTCAAGCCAACTTCCACACGATGATGAAATAGCCCGAAGGATGTTGACTGTATCTACTGCCCACAGGAATCAAATATATACCATAAAAGGTGAGGTTAAAGAAGCTCTGGAGAGACTATTCCCAGTAGGTGGTAATGAAATAACATAAGGAGGTAACATAATGGCTACAGTCAGTAAATCATTAGCTAGGAAGGCCCTGAAGACCTTTCTCAGGGAGAAGTCCAACGATGGTGAAGAGGCTTCCTGTATGAGGGTTGCTCTGGAAGAGTTCCTCGAGGAGGTTAACAAGGGGAGGAGTTACCACAGACCAGTATGTACAGCCTGTCAAGTGGAAATGTACCCAGAGAAGAATGGAGTTGGAGTCCTTGATATGGCAGACTTCGGCCCCGCCAGCCTCTGGGATGCTGACCTTTGGCAGTGCTCAAAATGTGGACTCCAGATAGTATCTGGCTTCGGAAATAATCCTATTTCCAGGCACCATGAGGGTGAAAGGTTTGAGAAGTTTATTAAGAACTACCGGGATTATAGCCTTATAATTGAAAGCAGATAAGGAGGTATCATTATGGGGAAGTACAAGCAGGTTACTGAGACCCTCACCGTAGAGGATGGGCTGGATCTTTCTGAAATAGAGAGCCTAAGAGATGAGATGGAGGAGTGGGTGGACAACATGGGAGGGACTGCCCTGGAGAACACGAACCGCTATCAGATGGCATCTGATGCAAAGGACACTTTGGATAATGTAGACGAGATACGCTTCGAGGAGATCTGGGAAGTAATGGAAGACAGTGAGTCTCTCACTGAAGAGGGCCTTAAGGCTCTTACTTACCAGGTAGTCATCTTTAGGCCAAAGAGCAGGAGGCAGTCAACTTCTAGGGCCTACCGACTCAGCAATGCTCTCTCAGTTATCGATGGAGCTCTAGGCTGCCTGGAGACTTTCCTTGAGCCCTACTCGGAGGAGGAAGTTGGAGAGGTCAGGAAGGCTATAAGTAATATCAGCTCCCAGGTGCAGGACCTGGACTCTGTAGATTTCCCAGGAATGTATGGGTAGGGGCAGTGTAGGTAAGTATCCACATTAGGAGGTTAATATGCCTGTGAGAGATTTTAGGAAAGAGTCTGAGATTAGAGAATGGGTTAGAAGAGAATCTGAAGGGGAACATCTAAGCATTGAGGAGACAGCTCATGTAGTCCTCTGCCTGAGGGACATAGTCCTCTGGTACGGTGGTGGCATTCCTAACTATGATCTAGACCCCTTTATGGTAGCAGTAGTTAAGAATGACTTCATGAGGGCTTGTGGGGAGGCGGACGACGTCAATGGGAAGATTCTTCCTCTCTATGCCAAGTTTCTCTACAATAATCTACCTGGTGATTGGAGGGAAAAGGGGGAAAAGATTAAGTAGGTATCCACATTGACAATAAGTGATCGGAAATGATATAATAACATTAGACTAAAGAAGGTACCTAAAACATAGTCTGAACGGAGGTTAATTATGAGTACTTTCCTAAAACTGTTACCACTTGAGCTCCAGGAAATAAAGACCTACTCCGAGCCTCATGTGGAAGTGGGTGATAATGACCACACTGTTGGTACTATGAGTGATGAACTCAAGAAGCTCTATACACTATACATGTCCTATTTACGAAGGGCAGAGGAGCTCAAACTCGAGGCTAGATTTGGCCAGATAGCTGATACGGTTGAGCACTCCGCCAGAACCTTTGAGATGAAATCTAAGGCTGAGGTGCTAGCAGGGTTATTCTGGGTTGGGGTGAATGATGCGTTTAGCTTATGGACCAAGCCCTCTAGTGGAGTAAGAAAGGGCTATACAGTTGTATGGAGTGACTCGGAAGATAATGACCTTTCATCATTCCTGCAAAAGTTATTTGACCTTTAATTAAAGAGGAGGTGACAACATCATGGTAAAGAAGTTCAAGGAAGTAACCAGGGTACCCATATGCCTAGAGAAAGACGTGAAGTACCAGGTGGAGATACAAGGTAACGAAGTGGTGATAAGCAAGGAATTCAGTGAACCTGAATGGACAGATATTACCAAAGGCTGCTCCCTTGTGTTCAAGGAATCTCAGCACTGCGATGGTAACTATATAGCCATCATGTACATGGGCAGTAAGGTAGCTGTTATTGGTACTGCTGGTATACAGCCACAACATGGTTTCAAAGTTGAGAAGCCTGCTGGAGCTTTTACCAGCTTCACCATTTACAAGAAAACATGAAGGAGGGATCCACATTATGACAAGGATAATATCCTTTAGATACCTATGTCACCAGTGCGGAGAAGTATGGGCCCCTGAGGAACTTAAGAGGTCCTACCCCCGAAAGTACCACGGTTACAACGGTAACCCAAGAGTCTCTTTCAAGTGCCCTAAGTGTAGGAATAGGGTTGGGTCTCTTCAGTATCCCAATGTTATGGAGATTTGGGAAGGCGGTAACATGAGGCCAGGCAGGTCCTTCCTACAATTGGTTAGGGTCCGTGGGAATTATGTCCCTACTGCTAAGGATATCATTACTCAGGTATCCGCTTTGGTAAGGAGTGACATGGAACTAGGCAGGGAATTTATAGTTCCTGCTATATTGTTCATGAGCTCACTCCTCAAGAAGGATTGGAAGCCAGGTTCTGGTCCTATAAAGGATCTTAAGAATGACCCCACCCTCAAGAAAGTATTTGAAGTGTATAAATGTTAAAAGGAGGTGATCCACATCATGCCAGAATGTACAAATCCGGTTCAATGTCAAACTGCTAAGCGAGAGGAGTGTACTTGCGGATGTGATGGTGCTAACCATAGTATCCTCAGGCAACTTCTCAACAACCCCGAGACCCAAGCTGATGGTGAAACAAAGCTCGCTGAACTCAAGTCCCAACAGACGGAGTTAAAGAAGTCCAAGAGAGTAGAGAGGAGGAAGAGGAGAGCCGAAGCAAGAAAAGCCCAGGCAGTAACCTAAAAGGGGGGCCTTTAGTAATGTTTTGTCCCGTCTGTGGAATATCTCTCCTTCTAGGAGAGATAGAGCAACATAAGGAGTTCGCATTAGTCCACAGGTCATGTGACCGCTGTGGTGTGGCTTGGGGACTAAGACATGAAGGGAGCTCTATAATCTCAATTACTCAGGAGGAACCACCTATGGAAGGGATAAACCCATCTGAATTCGGCTTCGATTATACTTGTCCCCATTGTAAGTTTGAGAGCTATGTTTCTACTGTTTACAAGACTAAGACTGGGTGGAAGTGCTTACAGTGTGGAAGGATAGTCCCCAATGAGAGTATCCGCCCCAGGGGCAAGTTTGAGCTCATGGACTATCGTGCACCAGCTGGAACTGGTAGGACCAGAAGACCCAGGGGGAGTGCACCTACCTATCAGAGAACTCCAAGGGTCTCAAGGCCTATTCCATCGGGAGCAGTTCCTCTGTCTACCTTGGCCGATAACCTTAAGGTAGAACCTAAAAAACTTAGGTCCTGGCTTAGGAAAGTAGGTTGGAGAAAGGCAGAAGAAGCGGGGAGCTCTTGGTTCTTCTCTGAGACTGAAGCCGAGGAGATAGCTAAGAACTTCAGGAGGTAAAGGGTTGACAAGGGATGAGGTATATCTGCAATACAAAGGGACTATGGCCAAGATAGACAAACAAGCTCATGAGGCAAGAGAAAAGGCTAGAGCTACATTACAGGAACAATTGCAGGCTCTCCGCAGTAAAGCTCATGAGGAATTGAGGGCTATCCGTGCCATAGCTCAGAAAACGAAGGGAGGTAAGTTATGATAGAAGTAAACCAGAAGGTTGAGGTCTACATCTAGTTAGGTTACTTGGAGGTTACAGCCCGTTTAGATTCCAGTTTAATTTTAACATTGACAACGAGGATGTTGTGTGTTACAATGAGAGTAATAGAGATTAAGAATCTCAAATCTTAACAAAGGAGGATAATCCACATCATGGCAGAGGCAGCGAAGAAAACAGAAAAACCCGAGGAGAAACCCAAGGAGAAACCCGCAGAGCCGGAGATGGTATCCCTCAAGGACATCGCCAAGAAGATTGGCATGGAGCCTCGAGAGGCCCGGTCTATCCTGAGAAAGCTTGACGTCCGGGGTGAGGACCAGAAGAGAGCTCGGTGGGCGTTCCCTCCAGGTGAAGTGAATGCGGTGATTGCCAAGATCAAGGCCGCTAAGGCTGGAAGCGAGAAAGCCAAGGCCGAGAAGGCGGCAGCAGAGGAGGTAGCAGCAGAGGAATAATAGCTTGGGGAAGAGCGGAGAGTCGCGCACCAGTAGCAGTGGCACATCACAGTCTGCGACCCCAGGACAACTCCCTTACCCCTTACCCTTTAGCTCCAGGTCAGCTCTAGTGTTATTAACAACATTAGGGCTGATCTGTATAGGACGACTCCATTTGACAAACAGGATAAAAGGGGTTATAATTACTTAGTAATGATTAAAAAGGGATACAGTTTATTTCGAGTCTCCAAAGAATTGGGGATTAACCCAAAGACCGCTTATCGTTGGTCTAGGGTAGGTTTTATTCATGCAATGAAATTCCCAACTGGTCGCTCATACGTTTCCGAACAGGAGCTAGATAGACTTAAGGCGGTGTTAAGTGGACAAGATAGTCCTTAGTCCCACAATGCTGAACCGTTGGGTTAGGTGTCGTAGGTCATATCACTGGCGCTACAATAGGCACCTAGTCCGCCTGACAAAGACTGCTCCTCTCTCATTAGGTATCATAGTGAGTGAGGTCCTTGCAGCCTACTACGGGGTAGACAGTGAGAACCGGAGCCAGGAGCTAATAGATACTCAACTAGAAGCTTCCACTAAGAAGGCCAAGCCTATAGCATTGGGAGAGAATCCTAAGCCGAAGATGGTTAAGGAGTGGCATAAGATAGAGACCGTACTACCCAGGCTATTGTCCACCTACCATCAGCGTGCTCAACCTAAGGATACCTTTGAGGTAGTACAGGTAGAGGCTAGGCGACAGGTAGAACTAACTCCCAATATCCACCTATTGGCAATCCCTGATGCCGTAGTGCAGGTAGATGAGGATACACTGATGGTATTTGAACATAAGGTGAGGAGTAGATACCATTCTGGAGACTTCGGTATTGATCTCCAGTCAGCAGCCTCGTGTATAGTTTCTGACTCAATAGGTACTATCTATAATATCCTTGAATACAGTAAGATGAAATACTACAGAGAACTCATCATGAGATCCAACTATGAACTAGACTACTTTAAGGACATGTTTATCCACATCGGGGAGGATATATTGACTACGCCACCTGATCGTCTGTACCCTATGCCCATGAAGAGATGCTATTGTGATTATTGGGAACTATGTAACGCAGAAGTACAGGGAGTTGATTTGGATGATGTAGTCTCAGAATTATATCGGAATACTCATGACAAGAAAGGAGGTGGATGATGGTAGAGGAAGGAGCTGAGACACAAAGAGCGGCTGAGAAGACTGAGGAGGAGCAACCTGAGGTGGTTCTGGCTGAACAACCTACTGAGGCTCAGCCACCTGTAGAGGAGCAACCTAAGGCCAAGGTCCCACAGGTAAGGACCAGGAGTGCTAAGGACAAAATTAAGCATTTGAGCATTTTAGTCCACGGAGATAGTGGAGCTGGTAAGACTGTGTTCTGTGGTACTATGGTCAAGTACATGGTGGGGGCTGGTCTTAAGGTCCTTTATGTCGTTCTCAATGAAGATGAACTCATGACTCTTGACCAGAGGGGGGTGACTGGCTATGACTACCAGGTCATAACTAACTATGAGAAGCAGTTATGGCCTCTGTATCTAAGTCTTAGGAGGAACCCACTTGGCTACTCTGGAGTAATCCTCGATGGTCTTGGTGACTTCCAACAGGCTGCCAAGGACTATGAACTTTCTGGAAATGAGGGAGTGGGGGCTAAATTCATGGAGGAAGCTATGAAGGGTGAACATCGGATGGCCATTCAGAACTGGGGTAACCTCCTTGAGATGACCAGGCATTTCCTTGACCCATTTCTAAAGCTCCCCATGCATAAGATTGTAACCTGTATTTCTGAAGCTGATGATGACCCCAAAACCGGTAGGACTAAAATATACCCAGGCCTCCAAGGGTCACTTCAGCAGCTAATCGCAGCCCATTTCTCAGTGGTAGGTTACAGCTATATAGCCCATTGGGGAGCAAATACCTACTATTGCCTCACCACTCAACCTCATGAGGCCATTGCTACAAAGGACCGGACTGGTCTATGTAAGGTTATGATCAACCCGAACTTCAGGACTTTCCTGGAGGCCTTAGACGGCAAAAAATCCCTACCTAGTGCCCAAGAGCAGAAGCTGGCACGGGCTTTGGTTGTGAGGCCCCAGGCTACTAAGGTAGTGATTGCTGAGAAGGAGAAAGAATAACCCAAGGGCGCATCTGGTGAGCTCGGCGCCAATACCTGCTTGGATAAGCCGCTGGGACAGCAGAGCCCACCAAAAATAAACTCATAGAGGAGGGACAATAACATCATGGCAAAGGAAAGCAAGGACATGGAGGTAGTGGGGGCAGAGGAAGTGGAGGGGGAAGATATTGCAGAGAAGACTGTAGGGCCAGGGGCCTGGGCAATACCAATCCCAGACGGAGCTGAGTTTGGTGGTCTCCCACCTGGAACCTATCTCAGCAAGTGCATTGAGGAGCCGAAAGAGTCTCTGTCCAGTAAGGGGGAGCCGCAGACTGAGTTCCAGTTTGCTATTCGTGACCCTGAATACCCCGAATATGAGGACCGTGAGGGACGGTACTGGTGCTCAAGGAAACCGAAGGCCTGGTGGAACATCTGCCAGACGCTAGAGGCCTTGGGGGTATCCTACGAGATTGACAAGGAGAACAAGGTGTTCCGGTTTGACCCCATGGACTGTGTGGGTGCAGATTGTAGAACTGTATGGACAGAACAGACCTTTGAAGGTAGGACCCGCTCCCGTATACAAAGTATTGTACCCGCTACCGAAGAAATTGAGGACCTCGGGGGAGAAGAAGCCCCATTCTAAAGGGCAGTGCTTTAAAGCCCAAACTTTGAAGTCGAAACCGGGGGGCGGTGTGCAAGAACTCTTAGAGAGTGCCGGGCTGGAGAAATAGTGGGGGAGGCTCCAGGCCCCCCGGTTGCAGAGGAGAGATGAGAGTTGTTACCTAAGTTAATAGACGGAAGAGGGGAATTATGGAAAGATTGGGTGGAGAAGTTCCTCACTTATGGATGGTCCCGGCAACATCTCGATGCTGGTGACTTTTTCTTTCACGCTAGTGATGATAAAACAGTTGGGATAGAAGCTAAAACCGTGGGTGACCTCACCTCTCGTCTTGGGGATGCTCGCAGGGAACTGGCCCAACTTATCGACACAGTGGACATCCCCATCCTGTTAGTCTTCAACCGGTGGCAACGGCGTTCCAATGACATTCTTATTGGTGGTCAGGAACATCTCACCTGGGGCCACCTCTGGAACCTTATTCAGACATTTCAGGATAGTGGACTTAGGTTCCAACTAGCCACATCCCGTGACCATGCCTTCCTACGCATCAATCAACTCTATGCGTACTACCAAAGGGAAGAACATACTTCTGCTTTAGTGGCTAGAAAGGCCTCCACAGATCGGAGGGTAGCCAGTTTAATGCCCATCCCCGGAGTGTCTAAGAAGCTAGGAACCGCTCTCCTGAAGAACTTTGTAACACTTCAAGGGGTAGCTGGAGCTTCAAAGGCTGAGTTGGAGCAAGTTCCGCTTATTGGCCCATCCAAGGCCAAGATGATTTACGACTGGATGAGGAGGGAGGATGCCTACAGGTGAATAAAATGAATGAGGCGATTGTAGCTTAAGGAGGAGAGCTCAGAATGAACTCAGAGGAAATGAAGAAGTGGATCGATGATGCAAGTTACGAGCAACTTCTATCGCGTTGGCGTTCTGCACCAGTAGGTGACCCAATGTTTATAGGAGGAGTGGGTAGCTATTACAAGGAAAAGATGGCAGAGAAACAGTCACAGATAGGTGATGAAGAAGCTGTCAGAGCAAGTAAAAGAATAGGATGGAGAGAGTAATACCTGAGGGTAAGTTATAGTCAATAACATTAGGAGGAATTATAACATGCCTAAACTTCAACCTCCCTGGGAGGGGCCACCAATTAAGCTAGGATCGGGTAATAAGAGAGGAAGATTCTCTATTGACAATGAGACCTCGGCTGAGGAGATGGCTCAGATGCTTGATGAGTATATCAATGGAGTGTTCATTAAGCAGCTCAAGTGGGATGGTCCATGCGTTTATATTGTGGCTAATGAGCCGATTACAGCAAAGAAAGTTAGGGAATGGTGGATAGAGGACGACCATGAGGACCCAGTAGAAGTCTATGGACCTATAGGGTTCGAGCGAGACTTAAAAGTCCGTTAGAAGTAGAGGAGGTAATCCACATTATGAATCCACATCCCGAAGACAAGCTTCGTCTCTACCAGCTTCTAACTCAACACGAAGGTTGGGTAGATGTACTTAAGGAGGCCATTGAGGCGGAGAAAGATGGAAAGAAGGCATATGAGGAGGCAGGTTATGGTAAGTATTACGGCTGGGAGTGGTTCCAAGTCCACACACCAGTACCCACCCTCCACAAGATGGTCACCGAGAAGGTCTTGGACATAACTCTCGCTACTCGTTCAGGTACTCATTTCAAGGTAAAGGACCCTGAGTTAGTTACTGAGGTTATCAAAGCGTTAGAAGAGCCTACATTAGAGTTACCCCCTAGTGTCGTCCCAGACAACCTCTTTGACGTTATAGTAGGTCACGATAACATCAAAACGATTGTGAGGTACGCGATTGATGCCACAAAGCCAGTCCACCTTCTGTTATCAGGTCCACCTGCTAGCGCCAAAACGTTATTCCTGATGGAGCTATCTCGTTTACCCGATGCATATTACTGTCTGGCTCAAACTACTACCCAAGCCGGATTAGCTAATCTCCTCTTCGTTTACCAACCTGCCTTTCTACTGATTGACGAAGTGGAACGCTTGTCTGGAGAACACGTTGGAGTGCTTAATAGCCTCATGGCCACCGGTATCATCTCAGAGAGTAAGTATGGTAAGACTCGTATGATGGAGCTCACCACTAAGGTCTTTGCTGCCGGTATAAAAGTTAACCTGTTACCTAAGGACCTTATGTCCAGGTTCACTAGGTTGAAGTTTGACCCTTACATTGAAGTGGAATTCATTAAGGTTGCTACTAAAGTATTAACATCATTGGAGAATTCCTCTGAGGAATTAGCGGCGGAAATAGCTAAGTCAGTATGGGCTAAAAATCAGGAGGGTTCAGATATAAGGCAATGTGTACAAGTGGCAAGGTTATGTAGCGGAGATCCAGACAGAGCCAAGGAGATACTTAAGATCCTGAGGAGGCAATGAATGTACCTCTTTCAATCCTACGCTCTCCCCAAATTCAAGTTTAGCCTCTTGTTAGTCTAGCTATATTAGACTACCTATTAGCTATCGGAGATAGCTAAATTTAGCCCTTGGATTGTCTAGTGATAGCTCTAGCAACATATTTGACTACTAAAAAACAAAGCTCCTCTACCTTTCGGGAGGAGCTGTCTTTAAGTTAAAACTGAGATAGTAAGATTCTCAATTACTCTCGCATCTTGCCCATCCAGTTAGTTGCCCATTTCGCAGGGTCTGGGGCATGATAGGTGGCTGCGCTGATCCCTGCCTGGTAAGCTGCCTTCCTGGTTGGTCCAAATGGGGTGTTGCCGTAACCAGCAGCCATTCTGCCCTTAGCAGCATTCCAAGAGGCTGCCATGGTAGAAGCTTTTGCTGACAACTTAGCTTGCCCTTTTGCGGCCATCTGATCCAAGCTTAACATGTTATTGGTTTCTCCTTTCGTTATTATTTAGGTAAATGGTGTCGACCTCACCCGGTAGTATTCTCCCTCTTTTTATCTACCTTGCTACACCTTCAACCCAATGTTTAGCCATGTTTACAATTTTATCAACTGGTAAAGAAGTCTTTTGGTACAGAGAAGATGCATATGATTGGGCTCTGTAGGATAATGACATAGGAGGGCCCTTTAGTTCCTTAGGCCATATTAGCATAAGTTCCTTGGGAAGTGGTGGCCCCATAGAAGGGTCCTGCGGTTTAAGATCTGGTAGTCTCATTT
>Ga0180732_1000166_pt1 | contig 64988 bp, 53 predicted proteins | sample KR11_01MetaG_FD_148674 | JGI IMG/M metagenome (GOLD analysis project Ga0180732, IMG submission 148674) | Groundwater microbial communities from the Olkiluoto Island deep subsurface site, Finland - KR11_0.1 MetaG | ecosystem: Environmental > Aquatic > Deep subsurface > Groundwater | place... | reverse complement strand
ACCATCGGCCCCAAAGCACGAAAACGCCCCTCCCGCAGCAACTGCGGAAGGGGCGTTTCCCCAAGTCGTGGCGGAGGTGGCGAGATTTGAACTCGCGAGAGGTTTTATCCTCAACCCGCTTAGCAGTAGGGCGCAGCGGTGTTCAAGGCCATTCGTACGTGGCCGTGGCTAGGTGTTTCAACCGAACGGCGGCCGCTCACGAACCCTGCCGAACGTGGGCAAATGAGACCAAAACTGAGACCAGGACTCGAGCGGGACGTTCGATTCCACTAGCTGATGCGGCACGGGGGCACTCGCAGCCCAAGCCTCAACTCCACCCACGAATCAGCAGCCCGCCTGTCCAGCCAGTTGGGCCTAGTCGATACAGTGCGAAAGGCGCTCAGTTGCCCACCAGCGCATTGAACACGCGGATCGGGGTCCGGTCGAGCACGAAGGCGTCAGACGCGGTCACCGAAGCGATTCCCCGTCCTCGTAGTTCCGTGACGGCACGCCTGATCTGCGGGCTCCAGTTCGCCTCGTCATGACGCCATAGCGGATGGCCAAACAGCACCGCAGAGCCGCCACCCTCCGGGGCTATCAACGCGGGGATCCCGTTAACCACGTCCTCCGACACCTTGAGGTGCGCGCCATAACCCGCGACGTAACTCCGAATCAGGGGATCGATCTGTTTGGTCCAGTAGCTGAAGTTGAGTTCCTGGCCGAGTGCGAGATCGACCACATCTAGCCCGAGCCTCCAGTCGAGCGCCCAGTGATGGAAGCGGTTCTCGTAGTTCCGCAGACAGCCGGGACACGAAGATGTGCACGAACCGCCGTGAGGGTCGCTCCGCAGCCGTTCGCCTGTGTCGTTCTGGATTGATTGAAGCAGGCGCTCCAGCGTCCCCAAGTCACCAAGCTCTAGGGCATAACCTGCGCCGTTGTTGAGCGCGTCAGCCAGAAAGACTCGTGCTGAGACGGTTTCCCCCGCCCGGGTGGGCTGGAGACCGACCTGCAGTTCCGCCTGCTCAATGTCGAGGTAGGCCTTCGCTGCGTTGCGAAGGAACTCGGCAAACGAGAGCAGGGCACCTTGGCCCGCAGGGCACTCCCACGGACGGGTAGCCACGGAGCCGTCGGGCAACTTGAGCGCATCGAGGCCGAGCAACAGGACATCGGTCCGGCGGACCTCACCAATTGCCGCTTCATCAAGTGCCACGCCACCAGTCCGCATCCAGTCCGGAAGCGGTCGTCGGTAGAGATCACGGTTCGTCGCGATGACGGTTTGGTCGGCGAGCCGGTGGAGCGCGAATAGCTTCCGATTGTTGTCATTGACTGAGACGACTTCCGCCTGCTCCAGTAGCCGAACCGCCGTCCCGTGAAGACGCTGCTCGACTCCGAGCTTCGTGTTGGTTGAGAGTTCCGAGTACCCGGCGTACATCGGCGTGATGTGGGCATCGTCGTAGTCAGGATTACTGTAGATCGTTCGGTAGCCCTCGGGCTGGTAGACGGAAAAGGCCCGCATCGTCTCGCCGCAGACTGAACAGTCCCGCGGCTGGTCATCTGGAGTGGTGTCGAGACTCCCACAAGCCCCACAGCGGTGGACGGGCAACGGGGTCCCGAGAGGATCCCTTGGCTTGGCCGTTGCGCCGACAACGGTGTAAGCGGCAAACCCGATGGCCAGGTGTTCTGCGCCGTCCTTCACGACTACCGCACCCGGAGCGAAGGCGGTGATCGACATCCCCAGGTCTCGATCCGCGACGGTGTACCTCTCCGCGTCACCCGCTGTTCGCAGTTGGCGCGAGAAAAGGGGGCGCACCCGTGTGGGGAAACCGAACATGGGAAGCACACCGGCATTGGCCAGCAACTCACTCAATTCAGCGTGCCCAAAATAGGGGTTCTCAACAGCTTCATCAATGTCAGCGACAAGGTCGCTGCGGGCCCACGACTTCAACTCGTCGACCTCGAGCGCGGTGAACGCCGCGAATCGGTCACAAACGCGCACCACGTCACTCGAGGCTCGTAGCCAGGCTTCGACTTCGGCGCGGTGCTGTATCCAGTCCGACGTAAGCCCAAAGGTGCCGTGAATGCTGTCGCCCGTGCGCCGCGGAGGGTGCTTGGCGGCCAAGAACGCGCGCCGAAGCAACTCAGCGGCGATAACCCGGCGAACGATGCGCGGCCGCGACAGATCGATGAATGGCGGCGGTGGTGCTGCCGCCGTCATGAGTTCGGGTGCCTGGAAGTAGTAGTCGTCGTGGGCTCGATCCCGCGAGACCGTCACCGCGAAAGAGAACGGCTGCCCCGATCGACCGGCTCGGCCAACTCGCTGCTGGTAGTTGAAACGCTGGGGAGGCATGTTGGCCATCGCCACGGCGCGAAGGGAACCGATGTCAACACCAACCTCCATCGTCGTCGTCACCGAAAGAAGGTCAAGAGGATCAGCGAGCTCGCTCTCTGCGGGCGCCGGCAACACCGCCCCCTTGAATAGGCGCTGACGCTTTCGCTGATCTGCCAGGCTCGTCTGGCCCGTGAGCTCTGCTATACACATTCGTCGTAGTGGTTGGGCTGCTAGCCACCCGTAGTAGTCGACGTCCTCGGTCCGTACTTCTTCGCAAAGAACCCCGGTCGGGCACTCTTCGTTTGTGCAGACCCCGGCGGACGGATGCAGATGGGTGGTCCCGCAGTTCTCGCACACCCAGACGGAGTCACCCGGCCTACACAGTTCGAGGGCCTCTTGACCAGTCTGAGTCTTGAGAGTCCAGGATTCGTCGACGATCCCATTAGTGCGAAGGAACCCTCCGACATCAGATAGGAGGGCTTCTCTTGCGAGACCGTGCCTCGCTGCCACCCGTCCCAGATAAGTCCGAACCACTTTCGGCGCCGAGTTGGACATCGCGACATATCCGCCTTCGAAGCGCTTGGCGATTCCCAGCAGACGCACAACGCTCGCAACCGCGTCACCCGCAGCCTCAGATGAAATGCCCCAGTCACCTGGTGCAGGTGTACTGGAACGAACCACGCCTAGGCGGGTGGATTCCAGATCGCGCGAAGCGCGATCGAAGACCGCCTGAGTTACTGCTGTCGCGGTGTATCGAATCCGTTCGTGACGATGGGGACCTGCGACGTCGTCGCGCAGCGGCACCCAAGCCCCTCGACGCGGTGCCTCGTAGGCGCGATACCAGGGGGTGCCCCCATCAATCTGAGCTACCGATGGCCCTGGGCCCGCGGGATTCACACCCACGGCCAGGAACTCACGCTCGGCCTCGTGGATGAGTGTCGCCCACGGCAACGACTCCGACTCTCGTTCGGCGGCTTCGATGGAGGCCCGATCCGTCACGTCGGCAATTCCAGCGAACTCAAGTCGGAGTTTGTCGTAAAGTCCCCGTCGGCGCGTCTTCAACTCTTCGGCCGCCATCAGGCCCTCCCCAGTGACCTCGCCTCGCGCTAGTGCCCTGAGTAGTGGGACTGGATTCTCGCGGTCATGAAGCAGCTGCCGCACAACCTGCCGAACCTGATCTCGGAAGTTGTTCAGCGCGATACCTGCCGCAATCCGGGCGGAGTCGTCGCGGCTGTCGGTGAACACTATTGTTCGCGATTCCGCAGCCTCAGACCCGAGGCTGCGGAACAGTTGAGCCACGGCCATCTGGTTGAGTTGTGAACGGCCCGACGTGTGCGCGCGAATTGGCGAGCGTACGCTGCCGGCGAAGTAGACGCTGGCGTCATGGTTATCTTGACTTCCGCCACATCGGGGGCATGCCTCAGGTAGTGCCGGAACGGAGAGGCCGCTGCCTTCGGCGGCATTGTGTGTCAGGACGACCGCAGGAATACCAGGACCAGTTGGCAGGAGGGCGCCAAGCTTCGGGTCCCAAACTGCCGCACCGAAGTTGAGATCGATCGTCGTCTGACCTTCATCGATATTGGCGGGGGCGCGGTGGCGTGTCGGCGCATCTGGGACTGGTGATCCAAGCCACAACCACCGGTATTCACCATCGTTGCGTCGATAGACGAAGTCACCTGAGTTGTCGCCTGGCTGCACCGGGGTTGTTGAGAGGACGACGGTCCCGCGATCGGGGCGGTCAACGACATACCCGCCGAGACTCACATCACCGCACTCGAAGCAATAGAGCAGTTCAAGGACGCGCGCGCCACAGTCGATGCAGGTCGAGCGTGGGGTGTCGTACATGCGTCCCATGCGCCGCCCGGTCCCGGGCTTACCGCCTGAGCATTCTGGATCCGAACAGGCCCACAGCCCGCGCATCCCGCGCATCATCACATGGCCACGGAACTGAAGGGCCGGCTTCTCCACTTCGGCAAGGCCCGCGAGCATTGTCGTGAGCGCGGCGCTTCCATCAACATGATCACCGAAGAGGTGTCGAGCAACCTCGCTGAAGCGTGTCGCCCGGGGATGCTCATCACCTTCGTCGACGCATGCGACAGCAATGGCCTCGGCCCAACGGCCATCTTCGGCGGCTGACGCACGCTCGCTTTCGTGAAGGGTGAGGATCGACTCAGGTGTTAGCGCCGCTGGCGCGAAAAGCTTCCTCGGCTCACCCGGCTCAATTACGAAGGTGCGACGATCCACTCCAAAGAAGCGCTCTAGGTATTCGAGACCTGAGTTGTCACTCGGGAGCGACGCACTGGTTGCCACGATGCGGAATTGATCTGACGAGGGCTCGAGGCCGAGACGTGACGCGAGATTCCGCACAACCATGCCGACCTCGGCACCGCTGCTCCCTCGATAGAGGTGGAGTTCATCGACAACGAGAGTGAACACATGCTCCGGTGACCGCTCCAACCATGTACGCGTCGAATCGAAGATGGGCTCCTCGACGTCACGCATCAGCATCACGTTGAGCATCGAGTAGTTCGTCACTAGGACGTCAGGCGGGGTCTGGATCATGTCCCAGCGGGTAATCAACTCCCCTGCGAAGGGATCTTGGAATTGACTCATCAGATCGATGTCACCGAGCTCCGCAAGACGGGCATTCTGCCGGACAAGATCCCTCATGTTCCGAGCCACGTCGGACACCCCTGCAGCCGAAGCCCTGCCGGAGGGAACACCGCCCGATCCGGGGGTTGCGCCGGTGTATCGGCCGAACCAGATGTCGACCGGCTCCGCTTGGTCGCGCAGTCTCCTGACCGCGCGACGGAGTCGTGCAACCTGGTCCTCGACGAGCGCGTTCGTGGGGTAAAGGACCACAGCGCGAACTGCTGCTGGCGAGGGACCAACGGCTCGCGCCGCTTGCCACCGCTCGTTCTGCCGGTTGAGGTCCCACCACTCATGCATTGGAGGCAACGGGCCGGTTGAGCGCTTCTCCGCGATGACTCGAGTGAGCATCGGAATCAGGAACGCCTCCGTCTTTCCTGAGCCGGTGCCCGAGGTTACGACCGGGTTGTGGGACTTACTGGTCGCGAAGTGGGTCGCTATCGCCGACGCTTGGTGACGTCGTAATCTCACAGGACCCAGCGCATCGGCTGCCATTCCGAATACCGAGCGAACCACGTCACGCAGGTCCTCCACCGACACGCCTGAGGCGGCCGCGCACTCCTCGACCGTCGCGACCCCGTCGTACGGCAGAACGGGCTCAAGCATCAGAGGTGCGAAGAGATTGCCCTGCCCTTCCAACAGGAGATGCTTCCGCTCTGCCGCCAGGTCGGGGTCCCGAAGTGCGTATGCCGTGTCGATGTACCTCAGGAAGGCTGCTTGGAGGTCTTCTGAGATCTTGACGGGCGTTGGGAATGGCATGTGGGCCTCACTGACTTATTCGGGCGAAGACGGCGTCGGCTACATCACGCCGAACGGCGGGGTACTGAAGCATGTGACGATCCACGATCTCCCGTGGTGCCTTGCCTGAACAGAGCGATAGCGCCCGGCCGAAGAGCCCAGGCAAGTCGGCGCCAAGCGGGACAACGACCGACCCGCTGCGTGAGTGGTATCCGATGAGGGGATCGGCGGCCCATAAATTCGCAATGTGCTTGACGAGTTGTGCGTTGCCGATCCTCGCCAGACCCTCGTTGATGTCGCCGGCAGACCGAACGATGTAGACGGAGCGAAAGTCTTTGAGTCTGTAGGCGCCAGGAGAAACGAGCGAGTCTGTCGGCCGCCAGGAGGCGTGGGCAGTATCCCAACTCTCCACCGACCGATAGCGTGGAATAGCGATCTTCTTGAGCCCATCAGCAACCGAACTGAGGTTTGGCAAAGCCTCCGCGATCGCAAGTGCCGAAGACTTCTCAAGCACCGAAATGCCCGCCGCTGTGAGCGCGTCGTTGTCGACGACGTCCCCGACAACCTCGAGACGGGATAGTTCCGCATCGACCGATGCAATCACTTCCGCCTTGTCACCGAGCACCTCACTCAGGCGGCCTACAAGTGCGCGGGACCGGGATCCGACAAGCGCCCACCGCCCATCGACAGTCGGAACCAGTGTCGCCGAGTTGACCGCCCAATCCGTAACTTGGAGCCACTCATCGCGTGCCACATCGATGTGCCCCGCGACCTCAAGCCGCCTCAGGAACGCGTCCGCGAAAAGGCCAGAACCCTCCACCTGGGCGGCGATGCGTTCAAACGTCGCGAAGCTGCCATGCCCCACGTGATTGAGGCCGTCAAACGCGACTTGGAGGTCAGGCTCGCCCGACTCGATGACCGGAGGAATCGTGACGATGAGGTTCGCCCTCGTGGCGTCTTGATCGCGACGTTGCGCAGCCAAGGGTGTACCTGCAAAACGTCGCACCATGCCGCACGTCGTGCACTCGAACTCAACCGTTCTGGACCTCTGCTGCCCCGGTACGAAAGGTGGACCTTGGAAGTGGTGCATACCGGTGACGAGGCATGAGTCCTCAGCCGTCGCCACACCGACTCGTGTGCGCTGCGGCGCCACGCCAGTCTTCAGGCGTTCCCGGGGAGCGAATTCTGGCATGGGCGCGCTCACACGACGCGAGCCCTGGACGGGGCCAACAACTCGAGCGCCGTTGACATAGCGGGCCCAATTAGCCGCGCCAGCCGAGAGAGGCCAAGTCAGTGCCGCGTCAGGAGAGTAGACGAGCCGGATGTCGACTTCATCCACACTGAACTGCGGTGTCGCTGCCGACCGGAGGCGGAGCAGCGCTGTTGATGAAGGCCGGCTGGCATCGTCAACGAACATCGCCACCAGGTATTCGCCATCCGTAAGCGCGCGATCTGACAGCGGCACGACATTGAGCTCGCCAATCTGATCCGATTCCAGAACGATGCCGTCAGGTGAGATTCGGGTACCGCCGTACACCCGGACCTTGACCTTCGAGGCCCCCGCCGCGAGTGCCACGATCTCCGGCGGCTCAAGCGACGACCATTTCCGGAGAAGCCCAGGGAGGACAAAACCCCCGCGCAACGTGAGGCTCGTCCGCGCGCGCGGGATCAACGGGAATAGGTCGAAATGAACCCGCTCAGTTGGCGCGGAGACAACTTGGACGTGCTCGTAGACCAACCATCCTTCAGGGATGCCTGACAGACCCGATAACTCGCCCCATCCTGGCCGCGCATGGGCCACAAGGTGCGCCTCCACCCGTCGGCGCGCGTCAGCTTTCGCGACAACGAGGCTGTCCTCACCAAGCACCGCCCGCTCCGTCTCGACATACGCGCCTTGCATGTCGTCCCAACGCAGCGGCGTCACCCGTTTCGGCCGCCTCGCAAACGGCCGCCCCCCATCGTCACCAAGCTCACCGGTTAGCATCTCGCCCACCAGCGAAGCCGGACTCACTCCTTCGACACCGGAAAGCCTGGTTGAGCCGCCGGGCCCGACCGATGTGGGCACGGGTACCTCGCTGTCACCCAGATCGAACCGCGCCATGTCTGGAGTCGCCGAGCGGTACGGCAACATGAGGCTGAACTCAATGGACTTGCGCGGGTACGTTCTTAGGAAAGCGAGCAATCGCGTAGCGGCAGCCACACGAGCTGCTCCGCCTTCGGCTTCCCCGGCCCCATCCCATGCTTCAAGCTCAAGACATGCGGCATCGACGATCCGCTCCCGAGACGCCGGCACCTTCCAGAGCCCCCGTAGGTGAGAACTTAGGGGGCTCGGTGTTGCTGTCGCATACGGGTCGATCGCCATCCCCATGTCAGCTGGGGAAAGCCGCATACCCGGGGTCATACCCTCAAGCGCGAAGAACTCATGAAGCCCGTCGCGGTCGTGCTGTCGCACCACTGCCTGCGACAGTGGAAGCCCGATGAACTCATGCCCGCCGACGCTGTACGCCGTCGGTATCCCGCGCTCTCCCTCCCAAGCCTCAAGCCAGGCGTTCAGTGAGCCCCAAATCGCTACTGCATGGCGACGGTAGCCCGCCTCCACACGGGAATGGTGCTCATCGGGGACGCGAAGCAGCCGATGAAGCCGAGAGTAGTAGTTGTGGGCAGCTAGGTTTTCGTCAGCCTGCATTCGCTCTGCTGCAACAGCCAGTATCAGGAGAAGCGCCAGTGCCGGAGGAGTCTCCAGCGGTTGCTCCTTATGCCGCTGCGCGGCTTCTTCTTGCCAACGGAATGGCGCCGCACCGGGGTTGTCGATGGCAAGCGAAGATCGTACGGCCCGCGTTATTGCCTCCAGCGAGTTGTCCTTATCTATCCCAGCGGCCACAGCTATGCGTTCGAGCGAACCGGGATCCGCGAGAATATAGACTGGTCGACCAGCATGGTCGGACCCAAATAACTCGTCGGCAATCGCCTCGCACACCCGCTCATACTCAGAACGCACAGCAAGCCCCCCTGCATCTCAGCCTGGGCACCACACTACCGACGCCCTCCGACAAATCGATTGTTCCTGAGCTTCATCAAGTGCGGAGATTTCCTCGCCGAAATATCAGCGGCGGGCCGACGAGACTGTGTCCTTTAGTCCGCGCAGCAACGGCTCTGCGATCGCCTTGACCACCCGCGCGTTCACGGCATTACCGAGGGCCTTGTAGGCGTCCAGGTCGCTGGCTGGGAGGCTGATTCCGCCGAGGCTCTGCAATTCCGCGCACTCGTGCGGGGTCATGTAACGCCTGTCATCCGCGATCTCGGCTCCAAGGATCGGGACTTGCGTTTGCGTCATCGCGATGAGGCTCGGCGCCGTGGAAGGCCTTTTGACCCGAATCCCTGAAGCACGAACCTGCAACACGTACTTGTCGATGCAGCGCTCGCCACCCTGGGCATTCCATTCGAACTTCTGGAAGCTGGACGGGAAACTCCACGGGTGCCATTCGTTCAGCCACGGAGAGATCCATGCTTGGTTGTCTCTGTAGAACTCCCGGTTCTGGCGGATAAACGTCTGCTTCCAGCGCGGGAACTCAAGGTCGCCGTCGCGTCGGGAGTGGCTGGGTAGCGCGTCGTACTGTTCGGGGATCGACAGTCCATCCAGCTCGAAGCCGAAGTTGCCTCGGAACCCGAGCCCGCTGAGCCCCCGCAAGCTGCGCCTCTGCCAGATCGCCGGCGGAGTCGTCTCCTCATAGGGATAGGTGGCCCCGAATTCCATGGCCCAAACCGGGAATGAGGGTAGCTTCACTGAACTTGGCGACCGACGCAAGAAGTCACCCCACATGTCAATCGCGCGGAGCGTCTGGTCCGGCACGGGGCGCGCATCCTTAACATCTCGGTGGAGGACCGAGGTGATGTCCGTAATCTCCTTGTGCTCAGCAGGCCACTCGAAGGTGTCTAGACCGTCCAGCGAACCGACGAAGTAGGCACGCTCACGCACCTGCGGAATTCCGAACTGGTGCGGCGAGAAGCGATTGATTCTGACGCTATAGCCGAGGCCCTCTAGCTTCTCGACCATAGTGTCCTTGGTCTTCCCGCCACGATGACGGAGGATGTTCGGGACGTTCTCGAGAATGAACCGCCGCGGACGTTTGACCTGGAGCAGGTCGAAGACTTTGAAGAAGAGGCGGCCCTGAAGAGTGTGCTCAAAGCCGAGTTGCTCGCCCGCCTTAGAGAACGGCTGGCAAGGGAACCCCGCCGTGAGCAGGTCATGATCGGGGACCTCCCGCTCAATGGCCTCAGCAGAGTCCAGGTCGTTCACATCCGACCACGCGTTGAGGCCGAAATTGTCCTTGTAGAGCGCGTTGAGGGTTGGCTCCCATTCGGCCGCAAACACCCCCTCCCCACCGAGATCCTCGAGTGCCACATGAAAGCCGCCGAGGCCAGCGAATAGATCGATGAAGCGGAACGGTGGCGTCTCTTGGGTCACACGTCACTCCTTCGATCTCGATGAGCTCACGATAGCGGCGGGCAAGGACAGCGGGCGAGAGGCGGAACGACGAGTCTCTGGGGCCTTAGATCTTGATCCAACCGCGAGTCGCCACGCGATAGGACGGAATCGCTCTGCCGGTCCGAGATGCATTGCCGCGGACGTGTTGCGTGGCACTTGCACCTGCTCAAGTCCAGCCATGTTGGGTACGTCGGCCAGCGGGCGGCACCGGAGGGTCGCCCAATAGCCCCAAGGCCTTGAAGTGAACAGTGAGATCCCCCGCCTGCACAACCATAGACTTGAGGATGTACTCGACTCCACGCCGTGGAAGGGGGAACGCCGCGAGCCGAGACACCAGGTCAGCGAGGCTCGCGGCGGGCAGTAGTTGCTCCACCTGCCTGAGGGAGGTGGCTCCAATCCCGTTTCCATCGAACACTCCACGGCTATCGAGTTGTTGGGCGGTTCCTACCCACCATGAGGCTCGCGTGTCGGACGGAACGTGCCAGTCGCGAGGCCACACCACCGTCCCGTTGCCCGATTCGATGCAGGCGCGGATGCGCGCGATCTGGGCGCGCCCCTTGTCAATTGTGGCGTCCACCTTGAGGCCCTCCGCAAGCGTTGCTGCATCGACCGGCCACTTTGTCTCTACTATGAGTTGGACTTGACCTACGGGATCCCACGCAACCAGGTCCAGATCCCCCAGTAGACGCCCAGCCGCATCTTTCACCGGCAGCTCTGTCGCGACACGACAGCCGGGCACGGAGCGCAGCCGTTGTGCCCATCGAGATGATCGGCGTCCGAGCAAGTTCCCCAGTGAACCCGCAGCGCTCGGAATGGCCGAGGCCGCGCGAAGTAATGTCCGTTCGAACGCGATCGGCGAAACGATCTCTGAAGGGATCAGCAGCAAGTCACCGTGGGGGATGAGTGGTGCCGAACCCGGGCTCCGCCCCTTTTCGTACTTAACGAGCTCAATGAAGGCGGAGGCCGCTGGGACTCCGACCCGGCTCGACAGCGCCCGATGTAGATTCGAGGGACGGATACCCCAAATGAGCTTCTCCGGAGAGTCGAGTTGAAACGCCGCGAACTCATTTAAGCGCAGTTGCATGATCAGGAATGCATAACACGTACGCGCCTGGGCGAGGGTAAGTTCCCCAAGGTCCGTCGTCTCGGCCAAAGACAGACCTTGCACCGCCAGGCACGCCTCGGCATCTCGCCAGGCTATCTCCAGGATGGGATGTGGGATCTTGTTCAAGATATCGCCGGACGCACCGATCCTGGCATTTGCCTTCATCCATTCATCGATCAAATGGGACTCGGGATCCGGAGTCGGCGGGTCGAACACGGTCACTTGCTCCAACAACAGGTCCAGAACCTCGATGTCCGCACGTCGCGAGTTCTCCACCCAAACGTTCTTCCCCTTGACCCGCAAGATGCTGATCTCACCTGCGAAGAGGCCAACCCTGATCGGGTCGAGTGCGAACCAGGCTTGACTGAGGCCGACCGCGGATTCGTAGTCCCGCTTGCCGAGCCGTCTCAGGCGCGCCGGATCGGCGGAGTGTCGTCTCGTGGTTCGCCCCAAGCCCGCGGGGTGGTCCAAAATTGGGACCAAGCCTGCTTCGGTGTGCCCGTATGCGCCATTCCACTCGATCAGACTCGACACCGCATGACTCCACCTCTGCTGCATCTCGTCCCACACGTGTCCAGGCAGTGGCTGACCACCAGTCTCACGCAGTTTGTCGCGAATCTCTGTGAACCGACTCAGACTTACGACTGCCAGCAAGCGAGGCAGTGCGGCTGGGCCGTCGAACCATACCTTGAGGTCAGCAGGAAGGGCTGCGATCCGATTGGCGAGGTCTTTCTCATCCACGACGCCAACTTTGGCACGGACCGCGCGCATTGCTCAGACCCGCCGTTCTTGAAGGTCGGGGAGAGGCAAGACGAAGCTGAGCGAACCATGTGCGGCGCTCGCGCGATTGTTCAATCCAAGCCAGCTTCCAGTCCTGGCAGCGTGGCTCGAAGGGGCGTTGTGAACTGGGGCCCGGCCACGCACCTCAGTCTCTTTCCTCGCCAATAGCGAGTTCACTAGTGACGGCCCGTGTGATCACGTCCTCAGCCGGCAATGCCGCCTGCGCCGAGGCCGACAGTTCATACCGGGAGACCGCGATTGGTTGGGTGCTGCCGGCCAGGGAGTACCGGACGACCGAGTCGTTCTTGTCGGCGACCAGGAGCATGCCGACTGTCGGCTGATGCGGCGGCCGGCGCAGGCGATCCTCGACTAGGGCGACGTAGAAGCCCAACTGGCCGGCGTCACGGGGGTCGAACTTCTTGGTCTTTAGTTCGATGACGACGTAGCGCAGTTGCTCGACGTGGAAGAACAGGAGATCGATGAAGAAGTCGTCCCCGTCAACCTCGAAATGCACTTGGCGGCCGACGAAGGCGAATCCTGGGCCGAGCTCTCGAAGGGTTTCGACGATGCGATCCACCAAGCGCGATTCAAGTTCAACCTCGCTGGTGGTGCTGTCGACGGCAAGAAAGCCGAGTGCGTACGGGTCCTTAGTGATCTCCTGCGCCAGATCGGAGTCTGCGCGCTCCAACGCAGCCGGGTAGTTAGAGGGTGCGATTCCTTCGCGTTCATGCAAGCGGGTGGCGATCTGGTGGCTGAGCACGCCTCGCGACCAACCGTGGGCCGCGGACCTGGTGGCGTACCAGCCCCGCAATTCAGGCTCCGCGACCTTGTCGAGAATGAGGGTCAGGTGGGTCCAGGGAATTTGTCCAGCAGCCTGCTGGACAAATTGGTCCGGGTCCGGCCAAGCCTCGGCGACGCGCCTCATGTAGAACAGGTTCGCCCGCGAGAAGCCCTTCATGGACGGGAACTCAGCACGCAAGTCATCTGCGAGTTTGCCCACCACGTTGGCGCCCCAGGCGGCGTTTCGCTGGCGATCATTCAGCGTGTCGCCGATCTGCCAGTACAGCTTGAGCAGTTCGGTGTTGACCCGGCGTTGCGCAACGTACCGAGACTCGTGGACGAGGCTCTTGATCCGGTCCAGAGTCGCCAGGTAGTCGGACGGAATCATGGAGGTCATCGGCTTAGTCCCCGTCCGATCGAGAGATCGCGTCCGGGAGCGCGCTGGTCTGCAGGGACCCGTACGGCCTGATGGCAGGCCGGCGGCCATCCCAATGGCAGGGACGGCGCAACGCGTCCCGAACTGACAGTCAAAGCCTTGGCGGCTTGGTCGGTCGCTGCCCAACCAGCCTGCGCGGCTTCCGCCAAGTGCTTGCCAGCGCTGGACCATTCAGGAACGCGTTGCCATTTGCGGGCGTAGTCGCCGTGACTGTCGGGGATCACCCCATGGATCCAAAGTTCGTGGCCGACGACGAGGCGTTCCATGATGCTGGCCTGGAGCAGGGCGACAGGGTGGGTGACCCCGAGCACGTGCCGCATCGCGTCGAGGCTGGGACCCGGTTCGGCATCGAAGGATTCCCGGATGCCGGTGGTAAGTCGGCGGAGTTCTTCGGTGCTGCCGCCGAGACGGAGACCGGGAGGCCAGGCGGCTGCTTCGCGCCAGGCCCGGGTTGCTGTTGCCAACGTGCCCGCGATCTGGTCGACCTCGGCAGACCTCATCCCGTGGGCGGCACCTTCTCGCCGGACGGCTTCTCGGGTGTGGTGGGCGAGGAGGGCGACGGTGCCGGCGGTGGCTTGCATGACCCACCCGGTGACGCGATAGCGGTCGTGGAGGGTCTGCCAAGCCTCGTTGGCCCAAGCGACGACCGCGCCTTCGATGCCGGGCGCGGACGGGTTCGGCATGCGGAGGTGCTCGAAGGCGCTGGTGCGCTGGCTGGGCGGGATCATCGCCCACGGCTGGGTGACGAGCGCGAGGTCGTTGAGCGCAGCCATCAGCGAGTAACGGGTGGTGGGGAGTGTCTGATCCTCCAGCGTGCTTCGTGACCATCGCGCGGTCACGTGGAGTGAGGCGAGCAGGCTGGCTTCGAGCCGCACTGCCTCGCCGCCGCTCAACCCCAGGCTGTGGTGGCTGCTGCTGGTGCCAGCCAGAACGTCGGCGATGGCGCCCGTGGTGCGCGCGACGTCGACCAGTCTCCCGGCGGGGACCAGGCCACCGGGGAGTTCCTTGCGCGGCCCGCCCGCCAGAGGCCTGAGCACGGCATCGAGGCTGGCGTTGAGTTTCTCCTTGCGGCCACCGACCGGCAGCGCATCGATTGTTCGCCGCACGGGTTTGGCGAGGATGAGCCAGCCAGCGACATGTGATTGGACGGTGTCGTCGGCCCGCCGGCCGTGGAGCGTTCGGGTCTGCTGGTCGAGGAGTCGGGTGAGGTCGCCGATGGTGGCCATCGATCAGCCCAGCTTCGATCGGATCGCGGCGAGCAATGCCCAGGCGGCCGGAGCGACGTCGCTGGGGATCTGCTCGACCAGCCGCTGTGCGGCGTCGAGGGATCCCGCCGGGTCGGGCTCGGGCGCGACGACGGCCGGTTCGATGTCGCCAGGGTTGAGGAGTGCCTCAAGGTCAAGGCACTCCAGGCCGAGGGTGAGCCCGTCCGGCTGGTCGTTGCCCATGAATTGCCAGACGGCGTTGCGTACGTGGCCGAGCGCGAGCGCCAGGGTCGTGTCGGTCATCGCTGGATCCCCACCTCTCGGCTTCGGTCGCGTCCCCAAGTTTGTGCGGCGCGCTCGTGTCGCGCCCCGTCCAGTTCGAGTGCGTCGGTCGGGTTCTGCCGAGGTATCGCGAGCGTCCGATCGATCTCCGCCTCGAAGGCGTCGAGTGCCTGTTCGGACGGCGATGGCTGGGGTTGGGTGTGAGCGAGGATCCGGTCGACGGTTTCGATGACGCGTTGGCCGGTGGCGCGGACGACTTGCTCGGCAGTCAGGTCGTCGGCGGCGCGGGTGGCCCAGCCGGTGACGTAGTTGAACGTGTACTGCGAGGCGTCGAGTCCGTGGGCGCCGGTGACCATGAACGCCACCGATTCGGCTTCGACCTCACGCACGCCTCGGCAGTCGACGAGCCCGTGGGCGTCCGTGGGGTCGGCCATCAGGACGTGGCCGAGCTCGTGGGCGAGAGTCCGGACGGCCTGGGCGTCGTCCACATCAGGACGGACGAGGACGGTCCGCTCGGTGAAGTTGGTGACCCCGTTCGCCCCGCCGCAGTCCCCACGGTCGAGCCGGTATCCCTCCAGCGCCACCATCTCGGCCAAGCTGTCCCACAACCCCGGCGGCGCCTGCCCGGTGAGTAGCGTTGGCTTGGGCGCCTCGGGTGGCGGGGGGCCGTCTGTCTGGGAGATGTCGAAAACCGCAACCGGCTTCATCCCGACGACCTCGCGGCCCTCCCGCGGCCGTCCGTCCGGATCCATTACTGGGTTACCGGACGAGTCGAGCAGGGGGACGCGGCGGGTAACGGGCCCAAGGACGCTGATCGACTGCTCGCCCTTGCGGACTTGGTAGCCCTTGGCCTGCCAGGCCCGGTAGCCGGCGACGGTGGTCGCGTCCGGTCGCTGCACCATAATCAGCAGTCGGTTGCCGAAGCTGTACTGGTGGAAGCTCTGAGCGAACCGCAGGTACTGCTCCCACTCGTCTCGGTTGTCGAGCGACCCAATCCGGTCGGCGAGCAACTCGTGGAGGCCCTCGACCCGCTGGCGGCGCTCTTGGTCGGCGGCCTCGCGCTGCTCGGCGGTGTAGCTACGGCCGGCCATCGTCGCCTCGGACGATTTCGCGGTAGTGCTGTTGCAGATCGGCGAGTTCGGAGCTCGGGGCTCCGGCGCGGTGGCGTTGCTCGATCTCTGCCAGCAGTTCCTCGCGGATCAGCGGTAGGTCGGGCAGCGGATCCTGCACGGGACGTGGGGAGGCGTTCTTGATCGTCACCGGACGCCCTCATCCTGAGGTGCGGGCGCGCGGCTCGGCAGCTGCCAACTGGAAGACGCAGCGCCGTGCTCACGCTCGAAGGCGTCGGCCATCTCGCGCTGCCGGACGTCCCACGCACGGTTCCATCGCGGCGTAGTGACGGTGGCCACGGCGACGAGCACGAGCATGACCAGTCCTGGCCAGAGTGCCCGGCTATACAGGTCACCCGCAGCGAGGACGAAGAACACCCAGCGGGCACGCCACGCGAAACCCACCAACGGCATCGACATCGCTGGGCGTGATACCGCACGAACTGCCAGCGCGAGAAGTGACCAGGGGGTGCAGAACACCTCGATGGCTGCCACGATCCGTGAACCGTTGACCTCCGCCGTGCCGAGAGCGCGAACGGCGAGCCGGCAGACTTCCCGATCACTTACCTGGTGCTGACGGATCTGCCGCAGCAACCGCTCGCCGACGACCAGTTGTCCCGGGTCAGGTGCGATCACGCCGGAGCCAACACGGCGGCTAACCCACAACCGAGGCTGGTTACGTCCGCGCAACCACTCCAGCGGGACGAGTGCCCGCCAGACCGCGCCGGCCTCTGCGGCTTCGACCCTGCGAGCGCCGAAGCGCCACCACAGCAGCGGCGATGTCCGCCAACCAACAACCATGGCTACCGCAACCACAAAACCGACGGCGACAACGGCCGGCGCCAGGTTGGCCAGGATGAGCCAGCACAGCCCGCTCGCCACGATGGCGGTCAACCGCGCCCAGGCCCAGCGCCAGTTCATGATGGCTTCGGCTGGGAACGCTGCGCGGCGCCAGTAGTTGGAGCAGCTACGTCGAGGTGGATCCGCTTGAGTCGGGTGACCTCCTTCAACGGCAAACCACACCGGTCACCAATCTCGGCCAGACCGACCTGCTCCTTCGCCATCGAATCAATCGCCACCGCCGCTGCCTGCTCAGCGCGATCCCGCGCGACCAGCGCCGCGACCACCTCCACCGCAGCCTCGGCAAGCCTGGCCTCACGCTCAGCCCAAGCCCGCTTCCGAGTCGCGGTCGCTTCGTTCACCTGTTTGCGTGCCTGCTGTCGCAATGTCTGCGCCATCCCAGCCACCTCCTGCCGTAGGGACTCTCACTTCCCTAGGCCCATGAATCGGGCGATCAGGACAGAAGACCAAAGAAGTCCTGCATCCCAAGGGCGCCTTCCGCGCAGAGGCCATCCGGAAGCCGACGACAGCGAGACACGGCGGTGAGAGACTCAACTGGTGATCACATCGCTCGAGTTGATCGCCGACGGGTGGGTGCTATCCCAGTCCGGCCTGCTCACGACCAAGGACGTCCTCAAACGCGCGGAGGCCTACGGGTTCCGGCTACGGTCGACGGACCTGGAGTCGCTCTACCGAGAGAGACTTCTCGCTCCGCTAATCGCCGCCCATGACGAGCCGCAGGGTCCACCAGTCGAATGGTCCGATCCGCCACAACACAGTTGGGATCGCCAACAGATGGGGCTAGACACTGCAGCCAAGGAAGGGCGACTCACTGACCCTGCGACGACCAACCTTCCGGATGGATGGCGGTTCGATGAGCGATTGGCGAGCGATCAGCGCGGCTGGTGGAACGGCCTCGTCTACAGCAGGTGGCAGCTGCTTCACCTCGCGCACTTGCGGGGAAAATTCACCATGTCCGGCCAGCCGATCCTGCGAGACGGTAAGTGGTCGCCTTCCTCGGAGGATTGGGCTCGCGATGTTGCTCAGAGATCCCACGATCTAGCTATCCTGCTCTCCGCTATCGAGCCTAGATACCTACCGGTTGTGGACGAAGGTTGGGTGCGACTTCATGGCGCTTCGGAGGAGGAATGGACCTCCTATCGCGACAGCTATGACGCTGAAGCAGCGGGCCGGCGTCTCTCAGTTACCGGGACCGAGGTCCTTCACTTTGCCGAACAGCAACTGCTCCACGCGAATTCGCTGGATCCGCTTGGGCCGTGGGCCCGCCTCGTCCGGCATGCGAAGCCCGACTACCAGAAGAAGCTGAAGGGCCTAGCGATGCTGTGCCTTGACCTCCGCACAGCAGCCGAGATGCTGTTGCTCTTCGCCGAGGACCTCGGCGAGCGTCTACCCAAGGGCCGAAGTACCGTCCGCCAACTGGCAGATGACCGCCTGAGTAGGCATGGAGAACTGCTGGAGGCAGCGCTGCAGTCCGTTGGTGTCTCGCCACACACCCGCGTCGCGCTCATTGTCGAGGGCGAATCGGAGGTTCTTCTCGTGCGGAGGATTCTCGAGCACCTCGGCCACGGCTCAAACCCGGACGGACTACAGGTAATTCCGATGAGAGGAGTCACTGACAAGGAGCGGATCATGAAGTTGGCCGGACACCTGGCCACACCGATCATTACTGACAGCTACCCCGACAGCTATCACACGCTACGTCCACTGTGCAGAGTCTTGATCGTGAGCGACCCCGAGCCGCCAATGGACCATCCGGACGAGTTCAAGGGGAAGCTGATCGCCCTGATTGAGAAGGGCGTCCAGGACCAAGGGATCAATGACGTCGATCCGTCGTCATTGGACTGGTTGGTGGATGTCGAGACGTGGAGCCAAGCCCTAGAGTTCGAGCACTTCACCGACCAGGAGATCGCCGACGCGATGCTCCAGCTTGAGCCGTGCCCACTGCCGAACGGCAGCACGCTCGAGTCCGTCACGACCTCAGTCCAGAGCACGAGAGCAACTCGAGGAAGTCTGAAGAAGGTCGCGGGGCGACTCTCGAAGACAGCTCTCGCGGACAAGCTTTGGCCGCTGCTCCGGGACCAGATCGACGCTGCCATTCATGACGAGGTCGAGTTGCCCCCTCTCGCCCGCGTGGTCGAAGAAGCCCATCTGATGGCCATCGACGCCATGGACCTCAACTGGACTCTCTCTCGCAACTCCAACGAGAGCCTTCGCCCTGAGCCCGACGCCGCACCTCTTACGTGACCCCGGCCCTCCCTCGCGGATGACTCGGACCTTCCCAAGTTCGATACACCTTCGGCATTGCGCCGAAAACCGCTGAGCTGATTGTCCTGATCGCCGACTTCCTGGGCCTAGGGGAGTGTGACGATGTCGCTGCACCGCATCACGGCCGGGTCGGGGTATGACTACCTGACCAGGCAGGTTGCGGCGATGGACTCCACCGAGCGCGGCCACACGGGGCTGGCGTCCTACTACACCGAAAAGGGCGAGGTTCCCGGTCAGTGGGTCGGCTCTGGCCTAGTCGGTATCGACGGGCTGGAGGCCGGCGACACGGTGACCGCCGAGCAGATGCTCGCCCTATTCGGCTCCGGGCACCACCCACTGGCAGCGCAGCGGGCTGCCGCGCTAGAGGCCGACCCGAACGCGACTGAGCAGGACGTCTTGGACGCGATCCGACTCGGCCAGCCGTTCAAGGTGTACGCCAATGACGTCAGTCCCTACCGTGTCGAAGTCGCCCGCCGACTGGCTGCGGAGAATGCCGCCCATGGGCTGCCTCGCAACACCCCGCTAGGCATTGACGAGCGCGCTCGAGTTCGCACCGAGGTTGGGCTGGAGTTCTTCCGCCGTGACTTCGGCCGCGCCCCGCTGAACCAGCGTGAGCTTGCCGGACACATCGCCCGGCTGTCTCGTCAGAAGACGACCGCGGTGGCCGGCTTCGACCTGACCTTCTCCCCAGTAAAGTCAGTGTCGGCGCTATGGGCACTCGCTGATCCGCACCTGGCCGCAGCCGTCGAGCGGGCCCACCAAGCGGCGGTGTCCGACGCGTTGCGGTTCATCGAGACCCACGCCCTGTTCACTCGCACGGGCACAAACGGCGTCCGCCAAGTCGACGTGCAGGGCTTGATCGGCACGGCCTTCACTCACCGTGACAGCCGTGCCGGCGACCCCGACTTGCACACCCATGTCGCAGTCGCGAACAAGGTGCAGACCCTTGACGGTAAGTGGCTATCCATCGACAGCCGCGTCCTGCACAAGGCGATCACCGCTGCCTCGGAGACCTACAACACCCGGCTGGAAGCCCACCTCACCGCGACTCTCGGGCTCCGGTTCGAACCCCGGCTAGGTGATGATCCGCGCAAGCGTCCGGTGCGAGAGGTCGTCGGCCTAGACCCGGCTCTGCTGCACAGGTGGTCGGCCCGGCGGCAGCGGATCGTCGCCCGACAGGCCGAACTCGCCACGGCGTTCCAACGAGATCACGGCCGTCCGCCCACACCGATTGAGGCGATCTCGCTCGCCCAGCAGGCCACCCTGGAGACCCGGCAGGCCAAGCACGAGCCTCGAAGCCTCGACGAGCAGCGCACCGCGTGGCGAGAGCAGGCGCGGACGGTTCTCGGCGGTGACAAAGCCATCAACTCGATGATCCGCACGGCACTCAACCCGACCCCGACCAGCCAGCCGGTGGTCGACCAGGAGTGGTGGGAACTGGCAGCCGGGGAGATCCTCGGCCGCGTCGAGACGGATCGCTCGGCCTGGCAGGTGTGGCACGTCCGGGCCGAAGCCCTGCGATACGCCCGCTCCCACGATGTGCCCGCCGACAGTACCGATGTTGTTGTCGACTGGCTGACCGCGCACGTCCTTCACCAGTATTCGATCCCGCTCACCCCCGATACCGACGGGATAAACGAGCCCGATTCACTGCGTCGCGCGGACGGCACCAGCGTCTATGCCGTTGCCGGGAACCGGCTCTACACCTCGGCCAGCATCCTCCAAGCCGAGCAGCGCCTCGTCGCCAGCGCCGGACTCACCGGAGGCCGGACGGTTCCGGACGCAGCCGTCGACCTGGCCCTGCTTGAAACCACCGCAAATGGCGTGGAGCTGAACGCCGGGCAGGCGCTATTGGTCCGCGAGATGGCGACCTCCGGCGCTCGGCTGCAGCTGGCAATCGCCCCGGCCGGGTCGGGCAAGACCACCGCGATGCAAGCCCTGGCCCGGGCTTGGACCAACAGTGGCGGCACGGTCGTCGGCCTCGCTCCCTCAGCCGTGGCCGCCGCGGGACTCGGCGACCAGATCGGTGCCCACGCCGACACCATCTCGAAGCTCGCCTGGCACGTGGCCAAGGGCGGGCCACCGGAATGGATGCGCCGCATCGGCCCGTCCACCCTGGTGATCATCGACGAAGCTGGCATGGCCGACACGCTCTCCCTCGACACCGTCGCCACCCACCTGCTCGACGCCGGCGCCAGCGTCCGGCTCATCGGCGACGACCAACAACTCGCGGCGATCGGGGCCGGCGGCGTGCTGCGCGACATCCAGGCAACCCACGGCGCCCTCCACCTCACCGAACTCGTCCGGTTCGCCAGCCCAGCCGAAGGCTCCGCCTCCCTTGCCCTCCGCGAAGGCCACCCCGAGTCGCTCGGCTTCTACCTCGACCACGACCGCATCCACATCGGCGGCCAAGAATCGATGACCGAGCGGGTCTTCGCCAGCTGGGCCACCGACCTCGCCGCTGGACGCGATTCGGTCATGCTCGCCCCCACCCGAGACCTAGTCGCCGACCTCAACCAACGCGCCCGCACCCACCGCCTCGCCGGCACCACCCCACCGGCCGAGGTCGAACTCGCGGACGGCAACCTGGCCAGCGTCGGGGACGTGATCATCACCCGCCGCAACAACCGGAAACTCCGACTGAATACCACCAACTGGGTCAAGAACGGCGACCGGTGGACCATCCACGCCCTCACCAGCGCGGGCATCGACGCCCGCCACACCCAAACCGGACGCCACATCACCCTGCCGTCGGACTACATCGCCGAATGGGTCGAGCTCGGCTATGCCTCCACCACCCACACGGCCCAGGGCATCACCGCCGACACGAGCCACGGCCTACTCACCGGCGACGAAACCCGGCAGCAGGCCTACACCATGCTCACCCGCGGACGCCTCGCCAACAATGCCTACCTGGTCACCGTCGTTGATGGCGACCCGCACACCCTCATCCACCCCGAGGTCATCAACCCGGCCACCGCGGTCGACCAACTCGAGCGCATCCTGACCCGCGGTGAGTCCCCGCTGTCGGCCACCACCACGCTGCGCCAAGCCGGCGACCCGCGCCTGCTGCTCGGCGACGCCACGGCCCGCTACCGGGACGCCGTTGTCTTCGCGGCCGACCACACCACGACTCCGGCTGACCGGCACACCATCCAAGTCGCCGTCGAGCGGCTGCTGCCTGGCATCACCAGCGCCGACGCCTGGCCAGCCCTGTTCGCCCAGCTACTCACCATCAACGCCGATCACCGCGACCCCATCGACGCGCTGACCAAAGCTGCCGCCGACCCCATCACCGCCGGACGCGACCCGTCCGCGATCCTCGCCTGGCGGCTCGACGACACCGACCCCCGCAGCCGACGCCACGGGCCGCTGCCATGGCTCAGCCACATTCCAGCCAGACTCACCAGGCACCCGCAGTGGGGTCTCTATCTGGCCGCCCGCGCGGAACTGGTCCGCGACCTCGCGGGACGCGTCCGCTCCGATTCCGAGAGCTGCGCCGCAACGCCCGACTGGGCCGCCGACGGTATGCGGCCACCCACTGAACTCGTCGCGGACATCGAGATCTGGCGGGCTGCAAACCAAACCCCTGAGACCGACCGGCGCCCCACCGGCGAACCTCAAACCAGTGCGTCTGCCGCCCGTTGGCAACACCGGCTCAACACCAGGCTGACCAGCCTCGGCAACCCCGCGCTCGACGAATGGGGACAACACCTCCGAGCCCTCGACACCCTCATTGGCGGCGACCCCTACCTGCCCACCCTCGCCACACGCGTCGCCCAAGTCTCCAGCGACGGCATCAATGTCCGGGCGCTTCTCGAGCACGCCATCGACGCTGGCCCGCTTCCGGACGAACATGCGGCCGCCGCGCTGTGGTGGCGCATCAGCGGTCAACTCAGCCCCGCCGTCACCCGGGGCCTCGACCCTGAACACCACCTCGCCGCCACTTGGCTGCCACGACTCCAAACTCTCCTCGGAGACGAACGCACCGAGCAACTGCAGGGAAGCTCGTGGTGGCCCGGAGTGGTCACTGCCGTGGAACACGCACTACATCGCGGCTGGAATCTGGAGGCCGTCGCCGACATGGCGCCAACCCACGACGATGGACTCGCTGACGCGTGCCAAGCCTGGCTGTGGCGGCTCACCCTCACCACCCAGAACACCCTTGACGACGCAGACGTCCTACTCAACCCGCCGCCCGACGACCTCACCGACGGCTGGACGCCGACAGGCCACGTCATCGACATGGTTGACCACATCAGCGACCCCACTGAGGACGCCCAGACCAGCCCGGCCAGCTACCAACCCGAGTTCGAAGACCCGGACGTCGAGGCCGAACGAATCCTCGCCATCGAAGCCCTCGTCCGAAACACCATGGGACCGCCCGAGCCCTCCGCCGCCGAGATCCGTCGCATGCAAGACCGCGCCAACGCCTGGCACGAATGCCCCTACACCCCCGAGCGACTCGCCCACATCAACGAACTCACCACCCGGTTCTATGAAGCACGCCTGCCCGACAGCTGGGCCCAGCCCTACCTCACCGAACGGCTGCGCCAAGACATCACCGGCCACCCCGACATTCGTCCCGGCTACGCCCCAGACGCCTGGACCAGCCTCGTCCAGCATCTCCACCGACAGGGCGTCACTGACGATGAAATGCTGACCGCCGGGGTGGCCAAGGTTGCCTCAACGGGACGGCTCATCGACCGCTTCCGCGACCGCCTGGTCTTCCCGATCGCCCACGACGGCCAGGTCCTCGGCTTCGTCGCGCGCCGCAACCCCGCCCACTCTGACGAAGACAAGCGCGGACCGAAGTACCTGAACACCCCCGAGACGCCGCTGTTCCACAAGGGAGACCAGCTGTACATCCCAACCAAGAGCGACCGCGGGGTTCCCGTCCTCGTCGAAGGACCGCTGGACGCTATCGCCGTGACTCTCGCCTCTGAAGGGCACCATTCAGGCGTTGCCCCGCTCGGGACAAGCCTCACCGAACCACAGGCCGCGCAACTACTATCCCTGGACGCTGAGCCCATCGTCGCCACCGACGCAGACGGCCCCGGACGCACCGCAGCCGAACGCGACTACTGGATCCTCGCGACGGCCGGCGGCACGCCGAAGACCTCTCACCTACCGGATGGTCTTGACCCTGCTGCGATGGTCGCCGACGGCGATGCTGCCGAGCTACAACGACTGCTGGCGACGCCCGAATCGCTTGCGGAGGCACTCATCTCCGCCCAACTCGGACCTTCCCCCGACGACATCCTCAGCGCGATCCGCGTCCTAGCCTCCACTCATCCGAGCGAGTGGCGCCAAGGCTCGGAACTCATCTCCGCCGAGTGCCACATCCCGACAAGCCTCGTTAACGCCAGCCTGGCCGCCCTCGTGAGTTCATGGAACCGCGGCCCTCGCGAGTTCGCGCGCTCCGCCGACCAGGACACCGCAACGAGCACCCGCCGCTCACACACGCCGAACCGCCGGGACCCGGCAACCAAGGAGATGGCTCGGCAGCGCACGGTCTCGCCTGACCGCTAGAACCCGAGGCGAACACCTCGTCGGAGAGCCGGCGTTTGCTACGGCTTGTGCCAAGGGACATACGTCGACTGGTCCGCCCCTCTGTATTCCAAAGTCTTACCCAGGTATCGGTGGTCGTATCCAAGCCACCAGAGCATCGCTAGGTTGAACATGGTCGTGGCTGCGAATCCGGCCTCGGCCCACCCCTCGGTGGTCCACCTCTTAGCGTCCTTCTGCTTAGGGTGTGCGACTCTGTTCCGGAGTCGTACAACGCAGTCGAGCGCGTCGGGGGCAGGCAGGGCGTTGTCGGTGATGTCGGCTTGTACCTTTACCAGCTGAGCAAAGTGTTTAGGTACGGACATGTCGACGCCGACGACGCTGAGTAGCCTGCGGAGTTGCCCTATCGTCCCCAGGCTCTTGTCGCTCCACTGCCGGTGGGTGAGGTAGTTCGGATCGCCGACCTGGAGTTCCTGGACCAAGTGGGCATAGGAGATGAGCTGGAGCGCTGAGACAGGCAGCATGACCTTCATGCTCACCGTTGCTTGGTGCTCGGCGGAGTAGTGATAGCCGAGCGCACTCTGAAACACCTGCCACCGCAGTGGGTCCTTGCTGGTGGCATATCCGGCCCGGAACAGTTCCGTAAGCTGCGCCGCGGTGTGGGTTTGATCGAGAAAGGGTGTGGCGCCAAGAGGACGATCGACGGCCCGGTTGCACTTCCAGCGTGCCCAGGTCGCAAGCCCGGCGCGGTACCCGACAGGCAAAACAACGGCGGTCACCCTGCCGAGAGCGAACCCCGCGAGGGTCTCGACGACTTGGAGTACTTCCATGGCGTCGGCTGCATTGAACCTGCCGCCGTCGTCGCGCCGGATCCTTCCGATGTGCGTGACAGTCGACTTGCCGGTTTCCCGCTGGTGCCGAACGCATACGGTCGGTGGGATGTCCCCGCGGGGTTCGATGCGCAACTGCCATTCGCCCAGGGTGGTGTCTATACGCCCTCGGCATTCGTGGCCGTCGTGGCAGGTGTTGAAGCCGTCGAGGCCGTACCACCCGTTGAAGAGGTAGAACGTCACTTGATCCAGGTCCGCTGATTCCCCTACATCGATTCCGGCAAGGTGTGGGGCACGCGTGCTGACGGCGCCGACGGTCCCCGGACGGTTAGGTGGCCGTGAGGTCTTCGCGGGGGCCGGCACCTTCTCTGTCCGGATGGCGATCGCGTCGTAATCTACCCATTGGGCAGGCTCCCGCGTGCCGAGGAAATTGTCCAGCCCGTCGGGGAGTGTGACCTCGCGCACGCCGTACGCGACGAGGCTCGGGCGGGGCTCAAGCTCGATTGCGATGACTCCGCGGTATCGGGTTGCATTGAGGTCAAAGTTGCCTCGGTAGACCGGGATGCTGGTTGATTCCAGAGCGGGGAGCGGGTAGTGGTGCTCCAGTGCCTTCGGAAAACGATGGTGGATGTCGCGATCTTTGCCGCTCGGCGTCTTGATTGTCTTGCATTTCCCGCAGTCGGGGTCGCTCACGGACATGACCGTCATTCTGTCAATTTGTGAGTCCAGTGTCGCGAAGTGAGTCGCGTTGTCCGAGGCGCGTCTTCACACGCCAGTCGAGACGTGTCTGCACCGCCGCAGCATGCCCTAACGTGCGAGATCGCGACATTCATGGGGAAGCCCCTGCGGGTCACCGCAGCGCACACAAGATCCGAGCGAGGAGACGTGATGAGGTTCAGCCCCCTTGGCAGTGATGCGGGTCTTCAGCCATCCCCGCCACTGGACTTCGGCCGCAGCCACGGCTGTCCTGGCTACGATTTCGCGCGTGTGGGCGATGCTCCGCTGGCGCACCTGGGAGCACCTTTCGGGCACGTCGACCAGTTTGTGGTTGCCAAGGAAATGCCAAACTGCGGCTGCCCCAATTCCGACAACCCCAGCCGCCACTGCGATCCGCCACCTGGGCGGGACGATGGCACTTATGGTGCTCTCTCCGGCTGTCATCAAATCACTGCGGTTAAGTCGGCTGCGGCGCGAGTGGATGGCCTGATCAGTTGTGCGGTGGTCACTACTGTCCCTGTCTTGTTGCGTGCTGGTCAGTCAGTTGGCGGGCGCAAGCGCGCCGGAATCTGCGAGTCGGCCCAGGAACCGGGCAACCTCGGGGCCCACTTTGTGAATGAGCTTGCGCACCTCGGGGGCCAAGGCGTCGCGGAGGTCAGGGTGCGTTGCCCAAACGCCGAGACCAATGGCTGCGCCTGCCCCCAGAAGTCCGAGGGCGAGGAGGGTGGGGACGTCGAGCGCCTCCGGAGGGTTGCTTCTGCCAGTCATGTCTGCCGTGCCCTTCTGATGAGTAGGCGGGTAGTCCCGCTGGAACGAAAACTAGCACGCTAACTTCACGCTCTGCAACCAAGTGGTACCGCCTGCTTGCTATGCACTACGCTTGGCCCGTGGATGAGTACTCGCCGAAGGCACTCGGTCAGGTCGTTCGGCGCCTACGTAAAGACGCACATCTGACGCAAGAGGAACTCGGGAACCGTGCGGGCTACCACGGTGGTGCGGGCATCTCGATATCGCGTATCGAGCACGGTCAACTGGATCCAAGTGCCGACCGGAGAGACGAGATCGCACGTAAGCTCGGCGTCAACCCGGAAAAGTTAGTTGCTCTTGCGGTGGAGAGGACTATCGCGCTCAAAGGCGAGTTGAGTGTCGACGACCGTCTCGCCCAGATCGGTCAGGTCAATGACGTACGCAAACAGCTGTTAGCTGAGCTGGAGGCATTCAACAGGAGCCACGACCGGGCAAACACCGACTTCCTTATGAGGTTCCGCAACATCGCCTCTCACCTGGAGGGCGCCCCGCCGCCCAAAGCCGAACAACTCGAACGGGAGCACATCCCGAGCGGCGACAGCGCCGAGTCTGAAGCCGCGTATCAGATCAAGTTCACGAGATTTGGCGTTGCGACAGCCCTCTCAGCTTCGGCGGGATCCACGAAAGCAGGAGCGCTACTCGGTGATGCCGCAGACGTGGCGTTCGAAGAAGCAATTACTCTCGGGGCAGCCACGCTGGGCGGTGCGCTGCCCACATTCGGCGCTGCGGCACTCAGCGCCTTCCGCAAGACGGTGGGCGCGAAGCGGCCGACCGCGGGCGGTGTGGGTTCTGCAGGCACCGATTTCCTTCTGGGGCTCGGCATGGCAACGTTGTTGGCTGCGGTCGGCGGACTCTTATCGATGGCGCAGCGCAGCGTCAAGCAGCGCAAGGAGCTTGAGGCCAAACTCGACGAGGCGGAGGCAGAGATTGCCGAGACCCAACCGAGCGTTGATGCGTTGCGGCGCATTTTGTCTGAAGCGACCGTACTTCTTGACTACATCGCGGTGCACGCAGCGCATGCACTCGCCAGGTGGGAAGGTCAAATCGGCGAAGGACAACTCGAATATCAATCGCTCAGCGCATGGGAACTGCACGGCTACGACGACTTTGTGGAGATCGCTGCAGCCCAGATCGCGGTTGCCAGCTTGAACATTCAGGACCTGCTGGATGCCCGTGGCGACGAACTGGAACACGAGAGAGCGGTCGCAGGTGAGGTTTTGACCCAGGCACGGCAGGTCGTCACGTCGCGAGTCTGAGATCCTCGTGCCAGACACGAATAGCTCGCCAGGGCGGTGTACGGCAGTTGACGAACGACATGATCAACGGTTGATTGCAGCCAAAATGGTCACCAGGCATGACGGTCTGTCTCACGACTTGCGCTCACATCAAATAATGCGGGCCGACGAGCCAAACAGTGCTGAATACGGGCACGCGCCAACAAGTGGACATTCACCTACTACTTAAGAACCATCTGAATTGCCAATGGCACGAGAGCCGTGGCGAGCCCCAGCAAAATCCCCGTAAACGCAGACTCGCTCACCGTAGAGACCTTGCTTGACGAAAGGGTTTGGAGCCACGTGAGCAGATACGCATCACTAGCATTCAGGCCCTCTCCACACCTTGATGGGTCCGCAGGAAGCTGAGCCACAATCAAATTGAAGGTATCCCTACGCTGCTGAGATAACAGGCGCGTCAGCCGCCATTGCGGAACGAGAGAGATTGCTGCCACCGCCGCCAACGAAAAAGCAAACAGGGAAAATTTGACGATCGTGAACGACTGCGAGGCGGCCCCCCCGGCGGACCATTGAAGAATCGGAAAAAGACAAATAGAAACTCCCACGGAGGCGCCATAGAAGGCGAGCCTGTAGCAACGCACAAGCAACTCAATCCCCGGGGTTGAGAGCGGAGCATAGGGGGAAACTTTCATCCGCCCAAACTTCGTTATGGGTATGGAAAGAACCGACCCAGCAAACACCCAGTATCCCGCACACCCGATAAAGAACCCGGAAACTAGCAAAGAGAGGTAGGAAGCGGGAGACACATAAAGAGCACCTAACGCACCCGTGAGTTCACCCATCCAAAGAGCCACCACCGCTGCTGCCGCAACCAGGCAACCACTTAGGGCCTGCGGCAGGTACGCCGTTGCCACGTCGGACCAACGCGCATACGCATCTAGGCCATCTTCCGTGAGCACTTCTTCGAGAGGCTCTGTAAGCCCATGGAACACGGCGACGCCTCCATAGGCGAGGCCAGCCGCTACATATATTAAGGCTACAAAGTAGCAAATCCAGAAAAGATGCGGCCCCACTCCGGTGACCGGTGAAGGCGAGGTCCACAGGAGGACGAGTGCGAGCACTATCGGTGAAAGGGTGACAACGACGGCGACGAGCGCAACCTTGGGGTTCCACCTCACCCGGCCGTCGCTCGCATACACTCCGAAAATCTTCAGAATCAAGACATGCGATATGTCGTGGCTGTACCGATGGTAGAGAGTCGGATAGCTCACGGTGGCTCTCGGAAATCTCCACTCACGAATGAAGTACTGCGTTAAACGCCCACCGACTCCCATTTTTAGCAACCCTATCCGTCGTCTCAGAAGTTGGGCAAGTGCGCAAGGGTGGCCAAGCCTGCGCGCACTACCCCATGCCTATATGCGCGCGCAATAGTGGTGTCCCCTCGACAAATCCTGGAAAAGGACTCCCACCCGAAATCAGTTCCAGCGAGAAGCGTGTGGATGGCCCCCGGATTCTTTGTAAAAGCGTGCATGAACCGATAGCCCGCCTCCATTTCGGGCAACAGTTCATTACCGAGCCGCCCTAGGTAGTCAGAAGCCAGCGTCGTCGTGTTTCCGTCCAAGACCGCGCGCCCACACACTGCACCTGCAATCTGGCCAGATCGAACCGCAAACGAAATACCTTCACGCGTCCAGGGTTCGAGCAGCCCTGCGGCATCGCCCACAAGAAGCAAACGGTCCCCACCAACGGGAGAATCCGCACGACGGGCCTGGGTAAGATGCCCGCTCTGGCGGAGGACGCGAGCGCTCGAGAGGCCCTGCTGGTCAATAAAGGCTCTCAGGTACTCCTTTGTCGCGGACGGGTACCCCTTCGCTGAGATCACGCCTACCGTCAGCGTGTCCCCCTTCGGGAAAACCCATGCGTACGATCCGGGCAACGGACCCCAGTCGAGGTGAATCAGACCGTCCCAGCGACTCCCCTCCCGCGCGGCGTCAAGCTCAACCTCCAGCCCGAGGTCAACTTGCGCCATCTGCGTACCCAGACGCCTGCCAAAGATGCTTGTTGAGCCGTCCGCTGCCACCACAGTTCGTGCCGCGAACTCTCGTTCGTCGCTAGTCAATACGACCTTCTCCGCCTGAACTTCGAAGCTACGGACGCGCGTCGACTCGAAAACATCCACACCACAGCTGGCCGCCTTGTCTACCAGATGGCTGTCGAGGAGTTCGCGTGACGTCAACTGCAGAAACGGTGTGGCCGCCTCGCGGTAGACATACCTACCTCCGTTCTTCGTGAACGACGCTCGGAAAGCCCTCTCGAGGATTGGGAGCTGGGCATCGTCGAGTACTCGCCAACTCGGCCCGATTAGGCCGCCGCCGCATGTCTTATACCTTGGGAAGCTGGCTCGGTCCAACAACGCAACCCGAACTCCAGCGCGCGACGCAGCTATGGCCGCAGAACTTCCCGCCGGTCCGGCCCCAACCACAACCACGTCGTACGTTTCCGCTGGAATCACGATTGAATGTTATCTGGCACTCGCATCAACGACTTGTACGCGGCGCCCGGCGCGCATCCCGTGGGAGCCTCCCGCTATTGCGAATGCACCGGGATCGGACTGCGCGATCCGTTTGTGGCTGATTCCACCTGCCGAGTGCCCCAGGACACCTCTCATCGACGCCATGCGGGTGAGTTCGTCGGCGGAGCGTCCTCCAGGACTCAGGTCAACTCGCCGGTGACAGGATCAATCGTCCGGCCAGTTTCCTGGTCGACCAGCCGCAGTGTGGGCGGGTTGAGCGCGTTGGTCTTGATCGAGACCCCATCCGCCTCGTTGGTTGTCCGGCCCACTCGGCCCAGCACCTCAGTTTCGTGGCGGGAGAACCGCGCCCGCGCGGGCCACGGCTGATGGTGGTCATCGCAGTGTTGCTTGACACGTTCGTGGAGGCGGTCGAAGAAGGCTGGGACGCTGTAGCGATGCCACTCCTCGAGGCCGTTGCTGTTGTGGGCTAGGGCGATCATCCGGCGTTGGTCGGCGAGCACCCCGATGTCGTGGACGAGGTGGGGATGTTGCGGCCAGCAGGGCGGGATCATGCCGGCGGCTGGGTCCCAGACGTATTCGTGGTTGAACCAGGTGACGACGGCCTCGTACCACTCCCACACGTCGCGACGCAGGTCAGGATCGGTGCACGAGGCGATATCCCAAGGCCGAGGTAGCAACGCGACCTCGCCGAGGCGATCCTTCTGGGCGTCAGTGCCCTCATCGGACAGGTACAGGTCCCAATAGGCGACGCGCATACGCTCGCTGGTCGGCATCGGGAACGGCTGGACGAGCGGTTCGTTCTTCATGGCGGTCATTCGTCGATGAGGGCGTGTTTGCGCGCCGCCGCCAACGCGGCGATTGCGCGGGCGTCCTGGCTGGGCTGGGAGGCGTGATGAGCGGCGACGCGGCGCCTCACCCCGGCCTTCTGCGCGAGCAGCGACTTTCCAGGCTTGCCGTCGATGCAGCGGCGGAGCCTAACGATGATGGGCGGGGTGTTCTCGGCGACGACGAGGGCGTGACGTTCGGGGAGTTGGCGGATCTCTTCGGGACGGAGGATGAGCATGTCGTCGCCTGAGGCGGACCGTCCGCCTCGCTGACCGAGTTGCCAGGTGGTGCGCGCCACCCGAGTGGTTCCGACTAGGTCGCTGATTTCCTTGTTGAAGGCGGCGTCTTTGCTGCCACCGAACAGGGCTAGCACGTTGGTGAGCCCGAAGATGGCGCGGGCTTCGGTGTCGCCGAATAGGGCGGCGAGCTGTCGCCAGGTTTGGGCGGCGTAGATGATCGAGATTCCCAATGCCCGTTCGTTTGCCATCCTCGTTCTCAGGGTGGGCAAGGGAGCCGTTGAAGGGAGTTCGTCGAGGCAGGCGAGCATGGGCGGGCAGAGGCGTCCCCAGGGGCTGGTGTTGGCGAGGCGGATGGCCGTGTCGAGGACGTGTTCGGTGAGCGCGGTCATCAGTGGTGAGGCGGACGCGTAGGGGTCCTCCCTCCCAAGGAGGTAGAACGTCCCGCGGTCGCGGATGATCTGGGCGATGTCGGTGGCGGGTCTGTCCTTGCTGGGGATGCAGCGTTCCCGAATGGCTGGTTGGAAGAACAGCTCCATGGCTTGTTGGACGGTGGTGATGGTGTTGGCCGCGGTCCGGTCGTCGCCATGCAGGGCGCCTTGAAGTAGTCCGTGCCAGTGGGTAGCTGCATGAGGGTGTTCGCGGAGAATGTCGGCGGGTTCGGCGGTGCCATGCGGGTTGGCAACCCAGCGCAGTAGGCGGTCCAACTTGTGGCCGACCAAGGCTGCGGCGTGGAGGTAGCAGGCGACGACCTTGGCTGCTTCGGCGGCATAGAAGCGGGCCGCCGCATCCCCGGAGCCGCCGCTCGTGGCGCTGCGGATGGTGCCGTTGGTGAACGCCTTGGCCCGCCGTTCGGCGGTGAGCGGGTCAACGCAGCCGACGATGGGATCCCACACTAACTCGGGGAGGCCATCGGCCTGGCCGAAGGGATCGAGGACGACACAGGGACGTCCGTCCTGGCTGCGGGCGGTGATGGTGAGCAGGAGGTCGTCGGTCTTGGTGAGGGTGACCAACGCCGCGCCGGGTGCGGCGAGCAATGCAGGGGTGAGCAGGTCGAGAGTCTTGCCGGAACCTTGAGGACCGATGACGCCGCAGGTGCGATCCCAGGGACACCACAGTGCGCCGGCATGCGGCTCGGCGGCGACTCCGATCGGCCAACCGAGTTGGCGGGGATCAAGGCGGCTCATGGCTGTTCTCCGGAGGGGACGGTCGGCGCGTCCTCGAAGAGCGGCGCAGCAGGCGGGTCCTGGTCGACCGGAAACCGGCGGCGGGGATGGGCTTTGCCACCCGGCGGCCAGGCCTGGGTTAGCTGGGCCTTCGGGTCGCCTTCAGGATCAGTCCCAGCTGGGTTCGTGGTGTCGATGAGCTTCGGCCAACCGATGAGGGTTTGCGGGGTGCCCTTGAAGCGCTGGTGCCTCTTGACGATGCCCGAGATCGTGAGCTGGTGACCGGGCTGAGCGTCCTCGGCCCAGAGTGCGGTGGAGAAGAGGGTCACGATGCTGGTGCCGCAATCGAGTTCCAGCAAGGTGCTGACGGTGCTGTAACGGCGACCGAGCACCCTCTCTTTCCTAGTGACAGTCCCGGTGACGGTGACGGGGTCACCGATGTCGCCGGCCCAGTCGAGCGTCCGTTCGCCATCGGGTCGAGAGGACGGGACGGCGGGGGTCGTGGGGGTGCTGCGGGATTGGCTGGGTTTGCGCGTCATGACCATCTCCGGTGTTGTCGGGGTGGGTACAGGTCTGGCCGGATGATGCGTCGTTGCTTGCGGAGTCTGCTGATTCCGAGGGTAGCTTCGGCCTCTGCCGGTGTCGCCATGCCCTTCATGCGGGCCGGCCCCCAGCGACGAAGTGCCAGGATCGCGACAGCGAACAAAGCGATGCAGAGCACGGCTTCGGTGGTGATGATCCAGCCGATTACGGCCCCCGGGCTGGCAGCGGGTACGGGCACAGCGTTGAGGCCGGCGGTCGGGTGACCGGTGAGAATGGCGGTGGTGCTGGTAAGCAAGGCGCGCCCGGTCGGCCAGTGCCAGCCAGCTCCAGCGAACCAGTGAGCGAGGCTGCGTCCGACTTGAACGCCTAGCAGTCCACTGATCAGCACGACGACCAACACCCCCACAGGGATCTCCCAAGTGAATGGGTACGGGTCGCGGCGACGCTCGGTTTGCAGCATGGGGTCTCCTCCTCAAATCGCGATTCCGGGCGCTGGCGGCCGACGTGTTGCCCGTTCGGGTCGCGAGCTGGCGGCAGGGGTCGCGGGTGGCCAGCCACCGGATGCCCGCTGAGCGGGAGTGTCAACGGCGAGCGCGCGCTGGACGTCCGGGTCAGTGTCGGCCTTGATGGCTTCACGCATGGAATCCCACGCTGCGGGTGGGATGACCTGATCGACGATGCCGTCAAGCAGCAAGGCAGGGTGGGCACCGTCCGGTTGGGGATCGGCCTTCAAAGCGCGGTCGACCGCAATGGCGGCGCTGGCGCCATCACCGGTGATCCACGCTGCCATTCCGGCCAGATACAGCGGCATACCGGCTCCGTGAGCGGGACTGGACTGAACCACGTTCTGCCACAGGCGCGCGTGGCTGGGGGCGTTGCCGCTGTTCATCGACAGCAACACCAGGTCACGCGCGGCCTGATGCTGCACGAGGACGGAAAGCCGAATCGCGTCCTCGCTGGTCATGACTGCCGTCTTCCCGGCCACTGAGTCGGGGAAAGCACCCGCGTCGGCCGGGAGGTTGCGGGCCAGGAGTTCCTGGGTGCGGGCGATGATCTCGGCCTTCTGGTGTAGCTCGGGAAGGTCGGCGATTGCCTTCCCGAGCAGGCGGCCGAGTTCTTCACTGTCGGGCGGGCTGGCGAACCTACTTTCCAGATCAGCTCGGCGCTCGACGCGCGGCAGGCCGAGGTAAGTCGCCTTGGCCGAGATCTCGCCGTGGCGGTCGACGACGCCGGTCGCGCCGTCCGGGGTGTGCCACGACTCACCCTCGATCACCATGGTCTGACAGCCGAACGGCAGCCAGGAATCACAGCGTTGCAGCAACTCCCAGCCAGCCACCCGGTCGGAGGTGTAAGCAACCGCGAAGCCGTCCGCATTCGGGAAGCGACTCCAGACCCGGTCCAAGATGTACTCGACTTGGCCGGCGGCCATGACCTCGGCCAAGTCGACGCGCGCGGTGACCTCAACCCGTCCCCGTTGAATAGCACAGACCACGAGCGACTCTTCGGGGGTGAACCCGATCAGGTACGGGACGACTTGGGCGGCATCGGCAGGCGAGGTGATTCGCAGCTGGGCGAACTCGGCGCGGTCCATGATGATTCTCCTTTGCGTTCGGGGGCGGATGGTCAGTCGGTGAGGTTGCCGATGCGCCAGAACTCGTACAGGTGGTGCCCGGCGAAGTCGGTGTAGTGATAGCGGCGGACGCCACGGCCGCGGGCTTCCCAGCTGGTGTGGCTGTCGGGGTCGAAGACGAGCATCACGTGGCCGGCCTTGTTGGGTCCGCGCCAGGTGTTGGTGAACACCAGGTCGCCGGGTCGGGCCTGGGAGGCGGGGACGCGGTACGCGTTCTTGCGGGCCCACAGCCGCATGGATTCGGCGGTGCGCGGCAGCCGAATGCCGATCTGGCGGAACGCGGCACCGACGAACCCGGAGCAGTCGTAGCCGCCCGGCCCGGTCCCGCCCCAGATGTACGGCTTGCCCTTCTGTTTCGCGGCCCAAGCGAACATGATCGCCACCCGCCCGGAGGTGAGCGGCGGTAGATCGGGGTTGCCGTCGCCCAGGCCGTCGCCGCAGTCTTCGCGGTCACCGGCGACGACGATGGAGCCGCCTTTGCCCGCATAACTCCACGCGTAGTAGAGGACGTCGTTGCGATAGGTGACGGAGTGGTTGTAGGCCCACAGCGCTTTGATCACTCCCGCTGCACCGTTGCTGAGCCCGGAGGCAGAGAGGTAGTTGGCGGCGGAGAAGATGCTGTCGGCATCGTCGTGAATGTCTTTGCGGCCGTCGCCGTTGCCGTCCACGCCATAGGCGGCGAAGGTACGCGGCATGAACTGCATCAGCCCCTGCGCACCCGCTGAGCTGGTGGCGTTGTTACGGGCATGCCGGGTTTCGGACATCCCGACGCCGGCGAGTAGCTGCCAGGGCACCTGGTACCGGTTCGCGGCAGCGACATACAGCTTCTTGATTTGGACGGGGATGGTCTGGGCCGGGCTGTGCAGCGACTGGTAGCGAGGGCTGCCCCACTTGGGCAGAGCGAAGCCGACGCCAGCCTCTTCCCCGCCGATGACGTCGACGTTGGTCTGGTCGGGGTAGGCCGAGCAGGGATCGACGCGGATCTGTTCAGCGACAGCCGGGGCGACCACTGTGGTGGCGATCGCAATGGCGCCAATCGGCACCCCGATCACCACGGCGAGAATCGGTGCGAACGCCCAGGCGATGAACTTCATGCTCAGGCCGCCTTGGCGAGGGCTTGGTTGGTCCAGGTGAGGGGGCGTTCGGCTGGGTGCAGGATGGTCTGCACCTTGTGGACCTGCTCGCCAACCAGCCACAGTGCCCGTCCGGGTGCTTGGCGGCACCAGTCGGTGACCATTGAAGTGGCAATCGGGGACAGGCCGAGCAGCGCTTCGAGTTCGTCGGCGACCTTCTGATCCTGGCCGTGGAGGATCTTGGTGTCGGCCAGATGCAGCAAATCCTTGGCGATCGCGGCAGCCTGGGAGCCGGCGTCGCCTGCCGACAACATGTCGGAAGGCTTGTGGGCGACCGCGAACTGAATGTCGCCGTCCCTGCGCGACAGCCGGAGATCCGCGTCGAAGCTCTTGACCGCCTCGACGCCAAGTCGCAGTTGCTTCCAAGACTCGTCCCGGACGACGACCCGCATGTCACCGGGCTCGGCGACTTCCCGCATGGCTCGGCCCCAAGAGTTGAGGCACATCAGCGCCATCCCGACTGCCTCGTCGCCGAGGCCTTCGAGCCGTGACAAGGACAGCGACTGGATGGGCGCGTTCCAGTCGAGGTCGATGGTGGTGTGGTCGTCGAACAGGCCGCGCAGGCTGCCGCCGACGAGTTGCCCCAGGGAGTCGCGGAGCAGCCGGGTGTCGTCGAGGAAGTGGCGCACCGAGGCGTACCGGCAGGTGTCGACGAGTTCGTCGGGCGGGTTGTCCAACAGGTGCCACAGCTTGGGGATGGTGGTCTCGACCAGTCGGGTGTTGCCGGCGCTGTAGCCGGTGAGCAGCCGCAACCCGGAGTCAAGGACGGCCTCTTCGCTGGGACCGAACGGCACCAATTGGCTGCCGATCTTCTGCGACCCGACCAGGCCACGCAGCAAGGTGAGCCAGCGGGCGAACACGATGGACGCACGACGGCGGGCCTCGTCCGCGTCGAGTTGGTCCCAGCCTTGGCTGAGTGGCCCGAACGCCAGCGGGTTGATCCGGGCGCTCAGGCCTTGGCCGATGGCGATCGGTTCAACCCCGAGGGCGCGGCACAGGACTTCGTACTCGTCCTTGGGGTCGCCCAACACGAGCACCCGGTAGCCGAAGGCCATCATCCGCAGGCAAAAGCCCTTCACTGTGGCCGACTTCCCCATGCCCGGCTTGCCGAAGCAGAACACGTTGGGGTTGCTTACAGGGATGTCCGGATCGAGTACCCAGCCGTTCGGGTCAGCGAAGAACGAGGATCGTGAGAACAGGTCGATGCCCATTTGCGCGCCACGGGGAGGCAGTGCGGGGCTGGCAACCAGGGGCCACAGCACGGGTGCTTGATCGGCGGTCATGCGCCACACCGATACCGGTGGGTCTGCCGGCGACCAGCCACCACCGCGACGGCGCGGGCCTCGAAGGGGTGCCAACTCGAACAGCCGGGGGTCTCGTCCCGGATCGTCGGTTCCCGGTCGCTGTGGCAGGTCGTGACCGAAATCGGCCAACAGTTGGCCGACTCCCCGTCCGGCGTCGTGTGCTCGGTTGCGCATGGTGAAGCTCCTTGGGGTCAAGCGCCGGTGGTGCGGGCAAGGCTCGCGCCGAGCGGGATGGCGCTGGCGGCGAAGCCGGCGTCCTGGGCGAGGTCGAGACGCAGCGGGGCGAAGCCCGCGTGACGGACGGACGCGTCGAGGCGCCGTCCGTATTCGGCGATGCGCTGGGTCTTGGGGACGGTGACCGTCGCGACGGCGTACGGCCGAACCAGGGCATTGCCGGTGGCGAGGCGGCTGTCGAGACTGCGGGTACGGGATAGGGCGATGCGCTCTTTCGCACGCGTCCGAACGCCGGCCTTGGCGCGGAGGGCTTCGCCCATGTCGGCCGTCCATTCCGAATTGGCGGTCTGCCGGTCAGCCGTGGTTTGGGCGAGGATCGGGAAGGCGACCAGCAGTGAGCGACGTTCCTCGGGTTCGGTGGGAGTCAGGACGGGTGCGAGGGCTCCGATTACGGCGCCGCGCGCGGGCAGTTTGATGGTGGCGGAGATGCTGTTCCAGGCGTCATGGCCGTAATGCCGCATGGCCAGGTCGGCGCCGGAAGGCCCGGCCAGGTCCCAAGGGACGGCGGCGTTGACGTCCGGGTTCTGCTGGTGGGCGGCGAGCGCGTCGACGATGCTGGCCCGGTCGCCAGGGGCGAAGCCGGTTCGTACGGCGACGGCGAGTTGGGGGGAGGTGAGCCATTCGACCTCCCGGATTCGCAGCCCGGCGCGGAGGTGCTCTTCGACTTCGGCCATCACGAGGGCGAGGGCGCGGCCTCGGCCTTCGATTCCGCGGCCGTACTCACGGGCTTCCCTGGCCAGTCGCCGTTCGGGGACGACGAGGGTGACGAACGCCTCGGTGCGTACCGATGCCCGCGAGAGCATGTCGGCCAGCCCTTCGTTGACGCGCCGGGCCAACTCGGGGGTGTCGGGTTGGTGGTGGCGGGCCATCCACTGTTCGCGTTCAGCGCCATCGTCGGGGACGGACCGGACCACGAAAAGCAGCTCGTCGACCAACTCAGTGCGGGCACAAGCGTTGAGTAGGGCAGCGAGGCCGGCCGCCTGGCTGGCGCGTTCGGTGCTGTCGGCCAGGGCCAATCCGGTGTGAGTGATGGCTGCAGTGACGGCCCAACTGCGGGTGCTGTGGTGCTGGATGATCGCCACTCGTCGCTGTTCGGCTCCATGAGGTGGGCCGTCGTGGACGGTTACCGCGGCGAGGATGCCCGGCAGGTCCGCCTGGTCGGTCTCGGTGCCGCGTCCGGTTGTGGCGCGGGAGCGGTAGCCGGTCCAGCCGGCAAGCGAACCCGCCGCGAAGGCGAGGCTGGCTGAGATCCAGCCGGTCGCGGTTCGGCCGGCGATGGGGACGAGGGCTAGTACGGCCACCAATGCCCACGCCCCGAGGAAGGCCAGCAGTAGCGGCCACTGCTGGCGGCTGAGCGCCCAAACTGGTGGGATCCCGAAGGTGGCGACGGCGATCAACCGCGGCCCGGAGACACCGAAGAAGTGGCCCTGCCGGTCCCTGCTGTACTCGCTGTACACGGTTGCTGCCATGGACGTTGTCCCTTCCTATACGGCTACTACTGCGACCTCGGCTGCGGTGCTGCCACCGGCTGCGGTTTCACCCGCTGGAGCGGCTCCGGTGCCGGCGCCACTTCCGCCGGTCGGCCCGGCTCCGTCGGTCGGAGTTCGGGGCGGCGGTGTGGTGGACCCCTGTTGGTTGTCGTCACGGGCTTTGTGGTTCGCGCGCTCGGCGTCGCCCCCTGAGCCCTGCTGGTCGGGGTAGTAGGAGTTGTGGCCAACACCCATTTGGTTGGTGGCGTCCGCGGTGAGCGCCGCACCGGCCGTGCCGGCTTTGGCCATGAGTCCGATTCCGGCAGCGGCGAAGGCGCCGACCGGGCCGAGGGCGCCCAGGCCACCGGTGGTGGCGCTGGTCATTCGGTTGGTGGTCGCAACGTCCGCGCTGGATTCTCCAGCGGACTGGCCGGAGTCGCCTGATTGGGAGGCTGTGCTGTCTCCGGTCGCGCCGGGTTTGCCGCTCAGCAGACCTTGGAGGCCGCCGGACGCAGCAAGACCGGCTCGTGCGGCGGCACCGGAGGCGGTGCCGGGGTCGACGAAGGCGAGCAGCTTGAACAGGGCCAGCGGAGCGAACGCGGCGATGCAGATCAGGATCACCGCCGGAATCGCGGTGGCAATCGAGGCGAGCGGCCCGGACGCCTGGCCGGCGGCGACCCCGGTAGCGAACTGCATGCCGATCCCGGTGACCATCACTGTCACGGGTGGGGCGAACGCGGCGGCGTGGAACCAGCGCAGCGACTTCCAGAACCACACCCGGGTGGTCTCGGTGGCCAGCCCTGCGGCGGAGATCGGGGTGGTGGCGACGATCACCAGCAGCGCGGCAGCACGAGTGAGCATCATCACCACGTGCGCGATCGCGGCGATCCAGACCAACACCCCAAGGACGCCGAGAACGGTGGCAGTCGTGGCGTCGGTTATGTCCTGCGCCTTGATCGGCTCCCACGGCTGCCATTCGCGCCAGGTCGATACGTTGAGCAGTGACTCCATCAACGCCCGGGTCAGGCCGCTCGCGGCCGCGACGATCATCACGGTGTAGCCGATCCAAGCCGCCCACACCAGCGCAAATTGCATCAGGCCGATCCCAGCCCGGGCCAGCTCACGTCCGTCCCGCTTGGCGGCAGCTATCGCTAGTTGAACCAATCCGAGAATCAGCAGCAACGCGGCGGCCAGCCAGAAGGTCACCGGATAGAGCGCGTGCCCGGGCCCGTTCTCGGACAGGTCTGGGGTGAGCAGGGAATCTACCCAGCCCAGGATCACCCGCAGCACCCACAGCCCGGAGTTCCAGACCGCCAGCATCGCGGCCGTCCAGCCTTCCACCACAATCCGGCCGGCGATTGAGCCCATCGTCTCGAACGGGTTCGGCAGCGGGATCATCGCTGAACCCCCTGCTCGGCGCTCTCCCAGGTCAGCCAGCCAGCCGCAACTGCGGCCCTCGATCCCGGCCAGGCGGACGGGGCGGTAGCTGGCGGACCACCGGGGCCGATCTGCCAACGGCCGTCCGACCACTGCATTCGGGCGCAATGTCCCCAGCCCATCCGGTAGTCGGTTTGGATCGTGGCACGCACATCGAGCAGGACGCAGGCGAGCACCCAGTCGGGTCCGTCGGTGCCTTTGATCAGGCCACCGGCGGGCGTGACCTGGACGCTGGTGGCCTCATCTTTCGCTGCGGCTTGGCGAGATCCACGAAGGAAGGCGGTGACATTGGTCGCAATATCCCACTGCTCTAGCGACGGGCCGCCGGGCAGCGCCCAAGCACTGTGGACCTCTCCGGTGTAGGTGACATCCATCGCCTCAAGGACGGCGACGTCGATGGCGGCGAGTTGAGCGACCGCCCCTTCAGAGCTGTGGTCGTACACCTGGATGCCGGCAGGACCGCGTCCGACAACCGCGTACGGCAGACGGATCGGGGGCGCGGGAGTCAGTGCCGGATCGGGCCGAGTTGCCGCCGCTGCATCCACCGAGGCCATCGGGGCTGCGGCGATCTGGTCACGCAGCTGTGCTGGCGACGACGCGCCCGACTGGCCCCCCAACGAGGGCGCGTCGCCGCCAGCGTCTTGGGTTGGGTGGACTGCCTGCATCACCAGCATGGCCAGGCCGACCAGCACAGTCACCACGACCGCAGTCGCCCCGATCAGAGCAAGCAGCAGCCGCTGTCGATCCCAGACCCGAACTGGATGAGTCTCGAAGGTGCGCTGGTTCCACATGGCAGCCGGCCCGTCAGATGCAGCCGTTGCCGACGATGCTGTCCAGGGTGCCTGGCCAGATCATGTAACAGATCGCCGCCAGGATCACCACGCACAGCCCGATCACACCCCACTTGGAGGCGTTGTGCATGCTGAGCATCTTTCCGGCCGCGATGGCGCCGATCGACACCAGACCGGCGAGGGCGAAGATCGCCAGCACGCCCCAGGCCACGTTGCCCGTGACCTGGTCAACGATGGCCTGTGCACCAGGCGGTGCCTTCGGACAGATCTTCAAGGGAATCAGCGTGACCGTTTCGGCGATGGTCATGGCAGGAGTCCTTCCAGCAGGTTGCGGGCCGTCCGGTCGAATGACCGAGGGAGTGGTTCGGTAGTGATCCCCGAGGTCGCCAAGCGGGCGTCGTTGGGGAGGAAGAAGAGGCGTTCGGCGTCTCGAAGTTGGCGGGTGAGCGGCCCGAGTGAATGCTCCACGGGCCGAGGTAGTTGCCGAGGCGGAGCGCCGGTGAGGACGGCCCAGCATCGTTCGGCGCCGAGGAGGGCGAGGTCGTCCTCGAGTCGGCGAACTCCGGGAATAGAGGCGCGGGCGACCAGGACAACTCGCGGACAGGTCTGGGCAAGGTCAGCGATCCAGCCGGCTGCGGGCAGGAGTTGGCTCAGCTCCCACCAGGCGTCGATCACGGTCACCCCGCCGGCGGTTCCCGCTGGTGGGGGAGGCACTGCTCCCGGCTCGGATGGGCGGTCGGGACGCCGTTGTATCCGCGCCTCGCCTCGGCGTCCCTGCACCCAGCCTCCGGCGGCTTCGCCAAGCTCGGCGGTGCTGGCACCGGCCAGGCCTGAGCAACCGCTGGGTGCGCACTCCACAACCCGGCCGGCCTGCGCCGCCGTCGCCAACAACAGCGCGACGGTCGAAGCGCCTACCGATCCCGCACAGCCGATAACCAATACCGGCGCCTCTCCCGGCGCGAGCTGCCAAGGCGCTTGATCCGAGTCCACGGTCATCTGCTGGGAGGCCGGTTGCCGACGATGGCGGAAGTCGCCGCGCTGCACCGCGAGCCACGCCGCCAGCAGTTCCCCAATGGGTACCGGCCGGGTGGCAGTGCGCGTGCTGTGGTCGTCCATGCGAACCCCTTTCGCCTTCCCTAGGCCCAGAAGGCTGTCGATCAGGACGCGAGAGGCTGAAGGAGTTCGGTGAGTTCGCCGGCTCGGGCCGCTAGTGCATCGAGGGCGCGACGGCTGCGGCGCCGCACGGTTCGGGGCGAAAGCCCGAACTCCGGGGCGGCGACAACGGCCGAGGCCAGCAGGGAGCGACGCGGGCTGCGATGCTTCGGGTCGCTGACCGAGATCTCAACCATCTCGAGCAACAGCGCCCTGTCGAACTCCTGGATCGTTCCGCTCGCGACGCCCCAGTCGAGTACCTGCAGCAGCACCTCGCGCGGACCGAGTTCGGACGCGGCCGGCTCTTCGCACAGCTGGGTCAGCAGGTCCGTCCAGACCACGACGTTCAACCGTGGCGGACGATCCGGATCCAGGCTCCACTCGCGCAGCACGTTGCGGCGCAGGTTCGCACAGATCGTCCCGGTGACTCGGGTGCAGGTGCGCCAGTTGTAGGTGCGGATTTCGATCCACAGCTGCGAGGCCACCAACTGGTCGACCTCGACTGGATCAACGTCGCTGATCTGGTTGGCGATCCGGCACGCCGCCGGAAGTAGGCACCAGGCCAGCACGAGTGCCGCCTCGTCGTCGTCTCCGCCATCCTTGGCGGCTAATGACGCCAAGTCGTACAAGGCCGCGTTGGCGATCGCAGTGGGAGCGGCGCGCAGCCAACTGCGCAGGTTCGCCGGTTCGGCTTCGGCGAGGCGCGGGCGTCCGGCCGTCCAGTCGCTCCAGCGCCGCTCGATGATCTGGTTGGCCATTGCTGCTGATAGGCCAAGGGATTTCTCGACACTCATGATCGTGTCCTTCCGTTGGGGTGTGGAAACCACTCCAACCGATCACGAGCACCTCCCCCTGGTTGTCCCCAGAGCCTGGGGGAGGAACATTCGCTATCCACAGGCCCGCAGCGTTTGCCCTAGCCAATACAGCCTCCCTCCACCTCCCCCCGGGCGCGTCTGGCGGCCGGCGTTCCCGTGAATGAGATCTCCCTGTGACTTGTCAGACCTAGCTGGAAGGACCGCCGCTCGCGCCCGCCGACTCCTCAAGTTGAGACTCCCGATCCTGTCCCCCAGCCACAAGTCTGCGGAGGTAGCGCAGGTCAACTCAGGAGTCGCTATTCAGTCGCGCCTTTCGTACGGCTGGCAACGCCTCCGCCGACCTGCCATCGGCGTGATGAGATGAGTTCCGCTGTCTTCTGGCGAACGGCTGGCGACGCGTGATCTAGCAGCGAAGCGAGCAGCCATTCGGCTCCTTCAGTCAGTGTCTCCGAGGTAGAAATGCCGCTGAGTGCTGCATAGGGCATCGACTCCCCGCCCTGCACTGACAACTCCTGAAGTTGGGCCGCATAGGCAGGTGCAAGGCCTTCATCGGAGGCGATCCGCTGAGCGATTCCCCGAGCTGCACGTGTCGCAACACCTTGATCGGCGTCGTGAGTAAGCGCGAGGAGGGTGACCTCGTGTCCTGGTCGGCGCGCAAGAATGTCGCAGGCGCCACAGCGTGCCTGCGTGTCGCCGGCAAGCAGAGTGGCAAGGAGTCCATTCCATTCGGGGGCCTTCCCTTCTAGCTCCAGCAGGAGTTCAGTGAACGCTGGACCGGTGGGTTTGAGGCCGAATTCTGGGGACGCGTAACGACTCGGGGGCGCGTTGCCGAAAGCGCGTGCGGCGGCGATCAACTGCTCACGGTGGTCCCGTGGTACTTGGTCGGGGTGGCCCGCAATGATCTTGACTGCCGCGTACTTCCGCTCGGGTACGTCAATCGGTTCAGCGATTGCGTCTGTGATCACGCTCCAAGCTCTCGCCCGTGTGGATGCCGGGCCGTTGAGGGCGATTATGGTGGTGAGCCGGTATTCGTCCAACCCGCGCATCGCGATGCCGTTGCTCGGTAGCTTATTCCGTTCGAAGGCGCTTTCGCAGTGGTCGAGAAGCACGCTGGCCTCGTCGGATTCGATCCGCGTGATGTCGTTCGCGCCGCTCAGCGCCATCAGGTCCCCCTTGAGGAGGGCTTTGCGGACGACCATGCGCACCCGCGCCGAGCGAGGCGCGAGCAGGTCTCGGAAGAGCTCACCTGGCCATGAGGTGGGTGCCGAATCGGTGTCGTAGGCTGCCAGGTACTCGTCGATAAGAGTTGGGTCGAGTTGGTGCAGGAGCCTCGAAAGCGGCCCTTGTAGTAGCTGGGATGCATCGCTGGCAAGCGGTTGTGCAAACTCGAGAATCCGGATCTGGTCCTGGCGAGTAAAGTGCCGGGCAAGGCCGACGAGCGCCTCGACGATCTCGTGGAGTGCCCACTGCCGGATGGCGTATCGCTTGTAGAAGGCCTCCGGCTGGGTGAGACCGGTCAACAGCGCGTCCAACCATGGCCGCGCGTGGTCAGCATCGAAATGCTCTCCGGCTTCGGCTAGGAGTTCGAGGTCGGCGTAGATCGACATAGACGTCGCGTGATCGGGTGTTGCGATCTCGGCGAGGTCCGCGATCGCTTTCATTGGCCCGTCTGCGCGTACCTTTTGAATGGCCAGTTTTAGGGTTTTCGTATCGCCAGACTGGCGCAAGGAGTCGAGACTGATTGCGACGTCTGCGTCACCGTCTGGGGGCGTCACCAAGTCGATTTGGGCAAGAAGGCTGGCGTAGCTACGCCAAGCTCCGAAGCTGCCTGCGAGGCGTGCAGTGAGGGCGGCTGAGAACAGGTCGTTGTGAGCGGAGGCGGCACCGCCGAAGACGATGGAACGGTCCCTGGCCCACTTCTTGAAGCGCTTCTTGGCGTCCGATTCAAGACCGCTAGCCACGATTTGTGTGCGCCACCATGCGGCCGAATTGTCCGCAGCCGTCACCGCGGAGCCAATGTCGGCGGAGTGGATAGGCGCTAGGTCAAAGAGTCCGAGTACGCATGCCGATCGGAGCGCCGAAGTCGTGATGTCAGCAGAGAGTGCCGCTGAGGCAACAAGGCCCTCCTCGAGCAACTTCCGGGCGCCGTCAAGGTCACCCTGGAGGCGTCGAACATGGGCCAGATGGACGCTGATCCAGACCTGATCGACGGATAGTCCGCCGTCCACAAGTTGGGCGCCGAGGATAGCTGCGGCCTGATCGAGGTCATACCGATCCGTCGCTGCGACAGCGGCGCAAATCACCCGAGCCACCTCGAGGTGGCGTGGAAGGCTGGTCGTCTGCACGCCCTCGAGGGTCGCAGTGCCGCCCATTACCCAGCGCCGTATGACCCCCGCAAGGCGCCAGCCTGGCTCCGCATGCAGGAGGGCCTCAGGTTCACTCGGCACGTCGGTGTGCTGGCTCGCGAACATGTCCCACCTGTCGGGTGTGCCGCTTGCACATATCGCGATCGCCTCAGCCCAGTTGATAGGCGATGAGAATCCTCGGTTTGGATGCGGTGCTACGAGGCTTGGCACGAGAAGCGCGTATCGCGCCCAGACGTCTTGTGGAAGCTGGGTGATCGAGAACGTCCATCGCGAACCCTCGAATGAGAGCAGCTTCCGGGCCTCGGTTACCAGGTCTATCCATCGCGGCTTCCAACTCGAATCGAGCACCTGGGCCGCAGGTACGAAAACCTTGATGCCGACACCCGTATTTTCGATCGTTCTCGAGTCCAGCACGGTCCATACCCGAGTGGCCATGTCGGTCGTTTGGAGTACGAGGATGTGGGGAACGTGGTGATTAAGCCAGTACTCGGCATGCTTCTTGCTGGACTCGCGGAACCACCACCCCTCCCGACCATCGACCGTGCCGGGCTCGTTGAAGAAGCTGGGGCCGGTCTTGACCTGCGCACCAAGCAGCATCCTTAGATCAATGAGATCGTCGGTACGGAGTTGAACAAACAGATCGGTGCCGAGGTCATGCTTCCCCGTCTTGAGCGGACCCCAACCAATCCCGCTGAAGAAGGCAACGGCCTGATCCTCTCCGAACTCACCAAGCTGCACCGCTGATGGCTGCTGAATCGAAGTCATCAGCGCTCGATCACGCCTACGGCGTCATGCGAGCCGCGATTGGAATGCCGGGTGGTCAACAACGGCCCTCATCTCCTCCATAGCCCCGCCCAGCGTATTCAATGAGTCCCGACATTTGTGGGCGATATGGCTTAGCGCTAGCTCTGAGCCTGTCCGCGTCCACGTGTTTCACTGCTGCGACCGGCATGAGAGGAAACGTACTAGGTTCAACTGACGCACGTCCCTGATCTGGACCATCCTCGTGTCGACCAGACTGGAGCTACGCGGGTCGGGTTCGATCGATCCGTCGGGGTCGCGTTGCCGGAGGGGCTCCGCAGCGAGTCTCGCGCTCCGGCCCGGGTCCCCGTCCGCCTCCGCTCCTGCTGCGAGGTCAAGTTCGGGGATCTGTTGGAGTTGGTCGGTTGTAGCTCCGTTTGCCTGAGTGGCGAGGTAAGCGACGAGTTCGGTGTAATAAGGCCGACGTCTGACGACTTCCGCTGGCTGCCCCGTCTCCGGCTGCCGTGCCATCGCCGTGCTCACGCGCCGCAAGGATCCTGCCTCTCCCGGAGCCGGGAGATGACCTCTAGATCGGCATCCTCCTTGAACGGGACCACCCTTGCGAGCCACACTCGGGCGTTCTCGGTCAGAGCATTGAGGTCAGCCCCTGAGAAGTCCGCGAACCTCAGGCAGCCGTAGCTGGTCATCGTGGACGCGGCCCTCAGGGCTTCCGCCATTCGGTCGGTGTCAGGCACTCGGATCAAGTTTCCCTCGACCAGTCCATGATCTTGCTGGACCCACACCTGAAGATCCTTGGACGCCCACGGCATCCCGTGGGCCGAGCCGCTCGCGGCCCGCCAAATCCAGGAAGTCTCGGTCGGATCCAGCCCCACCCCGGGCTCTTCGCACGCAAGCTTCACAGTCGCTTCATAGCCGCCTGGTGGCGCCACGTCCTTGGGTGAGAACTCGCCGCGAATCCGGTCCAGAAGTTCCATTTCCTTCTTCTCAGCGTCGGCTCTTCGCTCGGGGCTTGGCGTGCTCTTGGCATGCATCTGGAGGTCCCAGCGGACGAGGCTGAAATACCGTCGGAGGCACTCGCGCGGGCCCGTCGCGTTCATTAGCCAGACGGCAGGCGAGGCGGCTTCAATGGCAGCGCGAGCCAGCGTGTACGCGGGTCGAAGACCAAAGGTCACCTGATGTTCGGGGTGGAACTTGAGCGGCGCAGCGTAATCGGCCCACAGCAGCAGGTGTTCTAGGGCAGCGTCTAGGTAACCCTTCGTGAAAGCCGCGAGGCTCTCGAACGGATAGAGGTCGTTGACCTTAGCGAAGTTCGATTTCGGTGCCGGCTCGCCGACGTGCGTAAGTAAATGATTAGAGAGTCGGGCGCCGTGGGCGACGGCGGCCCACTCAAGCTTCGCCCTCGGCGGCACACGTATGGGATCCACAAGTCGAAGCTATCGCCTAGTGACCCGCCCGAGTCGGCGACGGGCAGCGCCGACGACGCACTACGGCACAAGAGATACCTCACCCGGACCTGTGGCGGGACACGCCTAGTGCGGCATGTGCGGACGAGCGTCACCGCCCTTGTAGCTCTGGCGGCTTAGCCTTTTGGACCCTTCGACGAGTTCTCGAAAGGGCTCTCACCTCACCCTCGAAGTAGGTCAGGGCCGCGAAAGCCACAACGTGGTTGTTCGTGATCCGTTGGCCAGTGAGCGGCAACGAGTAGCTCGGGTCGTGGTACCAAGCAGCGATGTTCTGAATACCCGCTAGATCATCGTCGGACATCGCGAGGGCACAGGCGGCAGCAGCATCTTCGCCGTAGTCCCAGAGACTCGCCGCCACCTGAGACTTCGAGAACCAGAAGCTGAAGTTCGGCCGGCCCTGAAGCAGCCGCGTCCGCTCAGCGACGGCCCGTCGATCTGCGAAGAACCCCACCCCGCAAGGTTAGGGCGAATGGGAGCATGCCGCCCGACTAGTTGTAGAAACTCGACCGGCCTACCGCAAGGTTGGATGTCTCGCGGCGCCGGAGCGGGGCCACGTCCAGCCCTGTATGGAGCTCGGGACGACCCGTGTTCGGCCCTCGCGGCCCACCGGCTGCTTCGCACGCGCCCTTCGATGGGCGCCAGTTGAGGATGCCCGCCGGTCGGCCTCGGTGACCAGTGCAAGGATGCTGGCGTGTATGAGGTCCGGATCGGCTCGCGCGGAGATTCACTCGTGTTGTCCCCCGATGAGTTCGCCGACTCGATTTCGGTAACGCTGGAGTCCAAAAGGCTCCGCGCCGAGACTCGACCGCGCGACCGATACGACCTCCGGGGCTTAGCTGGCTACTTCGCGGACCTAGCCGAGACCACGATGGCGGGTTGGGAAGGCACAAAGACTTGGGAGTCCCTCGAGGGCGACATCAGGCTCGAGTCGACCCTGCGCCAAGGCCATCTCACAATCAATGCCGCGCTGCGCGACGAGCGTGCCGCTCCTGCGAATGACGGTTGGAGCGCGCACCTCGACATCACAGTCGACTTGGGCGAAGAGCTTCGGCAGTACGCCAGCCAAGCCAGGAACCTTCTGGAGCCCGGTTAACGAGGAGCACACGATCTGCGGCATGACCGGGTGTACCCGCGTTACTCCTTGGCTGTTGCGCCGACCCACCAATCTGGCGCGACATCACGACCCTCAAGCGTGTCCAGCCGCTCCCGGGCATGGCGAACCAGCTCGTCAGGAAGCCGCACGGCGTGGTCATAGATGTAGTGCGCGAGGCCCTCTGGCCAGACGTACGTGCCGTCCGTGTACTCGGCGGCGCCGTTGTTCATGCCGCAGAACCGGCACGGCGAGTAGCCCATGAAGGTACGGAAGAGTGTGCCGGTAGCGAAGTAGAACCAGGTGGCGTCACGTTCGTCCTCGTCCCAATCGGTGTCGACCCAGTCATGTGGGTCTGGGTAGTCGGAAGTCGAGTCGCCCTCGGCTCGCCAGTAGCCAATCAACGAGAGAGGGGTCATAGCGACATCATCGGGTATTGCCGGGCCTGACGCCCACAGATGACCAGATCAGCCAGTGCGGAGTGCGGCAAATGAATGCGTCTTAAGCTCAGTAAGGTCTGCGTCGACCAAGCGCGGAAGCTAACCCCACCTGCAAGACTGATGCGGTGAGGTTCAAACCAGGCCACCGGGTGGTCGTCACTGGCGGTTACGACTACGAGCCCCAGTGGCTTGGCGGCAGCACGAGCGTTCAAGGCGTCGTCCTGAAGTGGATACCCGGCCAGAACGTTGAACCGGCATGTGTGGTGTTGCTCGCCGAACCCCTCACCGCTGGGGGACTTGTCGGCACTGACCAAGAGATCATGACGGGGTCTCACCTCGTCCTCGAACTCAGGTACGAGGGTCAGGCTTGGGAGGGATCTGGCACGGTCCACGTCGAACTGTGCCCATCCGAGCCCCAGCCCCTGAAATGGGAGGATCGTTCGCCAGGCGCCTGGGTCGAGTCTCACGCGACCTACGCCTTCGCGAACTAACCTTCCCCAGAAGACACCCCGCCAACGGCTGTGGGCGCCGGACGCGGAACCGCTCACGGGGCCGAACCCCCGCCCGCCCCGGGTATGGCTGTCGGTGCGAGTGCGTACCCTCCCACTCATGGACACATGGCCGTCGATAGACTCCGAACATGTCCGGGAGAGACGAGAAAGTCAAGGAGTGGTTCTCGCGGGCCTTCCTGACCGCTACCTCTGCGGTCGCTGGATACAAAGTCGGATGGGAACTCGACGACATCGACGGCGTGGACGCCACCGTGAAGGATGGCGGGATTGCGGTCGACTGGCAGCTGAAAGCAACAGCCCACCCCAAGTTCGACAACGACATGCTGCTATTCGACCTCGATGTCGCCACCTACAACAAGCTGCGAGTCGCCAGGACCGCCGAGGCCTATCTGGCCGTCTATCTCCTTCCGGGCGACGCGCGGTCCACCTGGATGAAGCAAAGCGATAAGGAAATGGTTCTTTTCCGCGGTGGCTATTGGCTGAAACTGACCGGGAGGGCGCCGACCAGCAATAGGGCACGTATCCGCCTACGCATCCCCATTGAGAACCAGTTGGACGTGAGCCAGATACGCGACATTATGGTGGCCGCACGAAGGCGGGTGGAGTCATGACGCCGGGCGAGCGCAATGTTGCGGGCGCTTCCGATCTGACCGTCGCCGACATGGTCGGATGGCTGCAGGCTGCAGGTTGGGAACCGGGCCGCGGACGCGCAGCTTTCGCTCGACTCTGGAGCAAAGCGGGCAACGAGGTACTCATTCCGGTCGACGAGCAGGCACCTGACTTCGGATTACGCGTCAACGACTTTATGACGGACCTGGCTGGCTACGCGCAATCTGCACCCGAAACTCTCGCCCAACAGATGCTCGATCGCGGCTCTGACGTCTTCGAGTGGCGGGCGTCAACAGGCGACGGCAGGGGGACGCTACCGCTCGCCGTCGCCGAAGAGTTCATCCAGGGCATTGCTGGCGCATACCGCGCCGCCGCGGCCGCGACGATCCGCAGGACGGGTCATTTCGGGCACCGTATGACGCAGCGTGCACGTGACCACGCGCGTGAGCTTCGAATAGGCCAAAGTCGCCCAGGCAGTTACATTATTCCGGTCATCACCCGTGTCGCCGCCCTTGAAGTGGAGCCGGGGGACGATGCGTTGATTCGGTACGAAAAATCGGACGCGGACAGGGACTTTGCGCGGCGAACGAACAAGCTGCTCAGCGACGCGCTCGTGGCAACCAGGCAGGTGTGCGACACCCGGGAGCCGCCGACTGCAGCTGACATCAACGGCTTGGTTGTGGAATGGGGCGTTTCATCTGAGATGACCGGCTCCATCGCGCGCATCGTTGACGCCCCCGACATGTCCAGTGTCGAGGTGGCATTCACGTGGGCGGGCAACCGGAAGCAGCCCGGCACGGTCGTGTTCAGTCGCGAGAACTCGTCGACGCTCCACATCATCACCGAGAGCCTGAGGCAGCGGAACCGACAGAGACAAATGACGTTGAAGGCTACCGTCCGATCTCTGTCCCGAGACAGGAGCGACGTACACGGCACAGTCCGTCTCCGCGCCGAAGTAGACGGAACCGAGCGAACGATCCTCGTCTATCTGGACGACGAGCAGTACCACCTTGCCAGTCAAGCGAACGACGCTCGCCACGAGACGTACGTGACCGGAACGCTGGTGGAGCAAGACAATCAGGCGTGGCGCCTGGAAGACCTCACCAGATTCTCCCTCGATCCGCAGGACCCCCTGGTACCGAGGTCCCTCGCGGTGTCGGAAACCGATCGGGAAACAGCACCCGTGGCGATCGAGAGGGGGCCGCAATCTTGATCAGCGGCCAAAACAAGGCCGAGTTCTCCTGCTGTGGTGGCTTGAGCTTGAGAGCAGTCTCCGCTCCACCTCACCTTCTGTGAGCCTCCAGTGCCTCGACTGGGGCGGCGATCCTCCACTCGCTCATCGGACAACGCAACAAGGTCGGAGACGACCGCTAGGCCGCGCCCCGACGAACTGCCGAACGCACATCGGCATGAGCGGAAATGCCCTCGGTTCAGCCGGTACGTGCCATGAGTCTGGTCCACCCACGCGAGTTGGCCAGACTGGAGCTGCGCGGGTCGGGTTCGATCGGCCCGTCGGGGTCGCGTTGCCGGAGGGACTCCGCGGCGAGTCTCGCGCTCTGGCCCGGGTCCCCGTCCGCCTCGGCTATTGCTGCGAGGTCGAGTTTGTGGATCTGCTCATGTGGAGCGACCGTTGCCGCGAGGCTGGCCGCCCGTCGCGCTGAGTCAACGTCACCGGCCTGGAGCGTCATGGTCACTGTGAGGTGAGCGGTGTCGATGATCCCGACGAGGAGGTGTTGGTCGTCGCGGTCTTCAGCCAGCCAGATGCCGCCGCCCGGACGTAGTTGCGTGTAGGGAGCACCACTCACGAGCCTGAGTGCTCGGAGGAGGTCCTCGAGGCCATCCACTCCTCGGGCTTGGCCGCGAAGTCGAAGTCTGCGGAACAGGTCTGCGTCGGAGAGCACTCCGTGGAGTCGGTAAACCCCGCGACCGGTAGGCGTCGCGCTAGGGCGGAAGGCTTCGGGGAGGTGCAATTCGCCGGTGGCCGGGTCGACGCCGAGCCATTTGCGGACGACGCCGAGGTCTCGATGGATGCGGGCTGGCGTGGTGGCAAAGGCCGAGCAGAGCTGGTCGGTGGTGGCTCCATTTGGCTGAGTGGCGAGGTAGGCGACGAGCTCTGTGTAGTACGGCCGGCGTTTGGCGGCTTCCGCAGGCTGTCCTCCTGGCCCGACCCGGACCTTCACCACGCCGAGAACCGCCAAGCGCGGACGTTGGCAGTTGTCGGAGAACCAGTCGTCGAAGTCGGCGTCGAGGCTCTGATCGGCGTCTTCGATCAGCTGGCTTGCGGCCCGCGGAACCTCAGGGGCAAGAACGGCGAGGTCTTCGGCTGTGGTGGCTGCGATCTTGAGGATTTCGGCGTCTGGCTGGGGCAGGTTGTTGGCGTCCGGACCAGCGGCGCCGTCCGGATTGCGCGGTTCCGTAAGGTCCGCGCGCAGCCGTCCGGCCAGGTCGGCATACTGGCGCCAGCCTTCGCCTTCTGTCGCTGGCACGTCGGTGCTGGTCAGTTGGTCGGCTGCTTGGATGAGTTGCACGCAGCCGCGAGCCTCGTCGCGAGTGATGCCGTTGGCGATCAGGTTGAGACCGAGGGCGGGAACGTGCGCCCAGCCGTCAGCGCCGACAGTGATGGTCACCGCCGGCCCCTCTCCATGCCTTGATCCGATGATCAGGGCTGCGACTCCCGTTCGACCAGGCTGGTCACGGACGAGTTGGACGAGCTCATCAAGGTGGCCAGCCGGGTTGGCAGTGATAAGCACGCGGTTGAGCCAGATCTCGTCGCCGGCCTGTTGGGCGCGAGCGGCAGGTAGTTCACTGAGGCGGAGGTGGTTGAGGCGGTCGATGGTCTCAACCGCTGCGCTGATGGTGTCGTCGATGCCGTCCGCGTTGGCGTGGTGGCGAAGTCGTCGCGGGTCAAGCTCGGCGAGTTCGTCGAAGACTCCGATGAGGTCGACCTGGATGTCACGCGACCACGGTGAGGTGGCGAGTTCTGCAGCCAGGTAGCGAGCGAGATCGCTGGCGTAGTCAGGCTCGCCATCGATGACAGTGATGCCGGATACTTCAAGGTTGAGCAGCCACCAGCGGCCGGTGTTGTCGGCCCCGATGGTCGCCAGATGCGGCCATGGCGCGGGTCCGTCAGGCTCGAGCGGATCGAGGCCGCCCGGGTCATCGGCCACCTCCAGGCTCCAGACCGAAGCACTCTCGCTTGGCTGCCATGGGTCGGGCAGAGCGGCGTCTTTCGCGAGGTGAACCCGAAGACTGGTGGGCGTTGCTGCGATGGCGAGTAGCTCGGGCAGTGGCTCGCCTCGAGCGATGAGTTCGGCGGCGAGCCGGCGCAGGTTGTCATCGATGAAGTTGAGCAGGTCGCTTACCGGCTGGCCCTGGTGGCGCAAGGTCTTCTCGACCGGAAGCGCGTGCGGGGGCGGGGGCGCGGTGACAAATCCCGGCCGGCGGTGGTGGTGCTGGACGGCACGTCGGCGACGCAGCACGAGCCAAAGCGATCCAGCCAGGATCGCGCCCGCTCCAGCGAGACCGGTGAGTAGCCACGGCGGCCGAGCGTTCTCCACTTCAGCCTCGTCTGCGTGCTGGGCTGCCGGCGCACTATTGCCTGACGCCTGCTCGGGAACCTTCGACGGCGCCGGCGGGACAGATTCAACATCGGTTGTGCGGTCGGGCACCTGCGGCGGGACGGTCGCCGCATTCGTCTCCGGCTCGGACCGTTTCGGCTCGTGGCTCTTGGCAGGTTCGTCGTCGGACTTCGCGCTTCGTACGGGGATGTTGAGCTTCCAGCCGATGTCGATGACGTCGGGGTCGGTGAGTCGCGCACCGCCTGGTTGTGGGATGCCGCGGGAGGCCTTGAAGATTTCGGGGTACCGATGGGCGTCGCCGAGGTGGTCGAGGGCGATCTGGCTGAGGATGTCGCCCTTCTTGACTATGTAGCGCTGGTAGCGCGGCTTGCTGTCGTCGTGAGCGTCCTGCGGCGACTCCGGTGCTGCCGCTGGCACGGCAATAGGTGCGGCCTGAGCAGCGGTGTTCGGCGCCTGACCCACGGCAGCATTGGTGTTGACGAACAGGGCCAGCGAGGCCGCGACGAGACCGCGCGCGAGTCCTTGAGGCAGGGTCAAGCCCGGCAGCGTTGGCGGCTGAAGGTGGTGAACCCGGGCGACCACTTCGGCACCGATAGCCAACAGGATGAGCACCCAAATGATCCAGCCGGCGGCCTTCATCAAGGTGAGAAACAGGGTGCCATCGTCGGGACGGAGCAGCGCCGCCCAGACGCCAGCTGGACTGGCTTCGACGTGCGGCAACCCGACGGGCCAGATCGCAACGAGAAGCGCCGGCAGCCCGAAGACGAGCAGGATCAAGGTGATAGTGGCGAGAAGGCCGATGGTGATTCGTCGCATGTCAGCGTTCGCTTCCGTCTTGGGCTCGGACGAGGCGGGCGGTGGAGGTTCCGGTAACGGTGAGCGTCCCCACGCCAATGCTGGACAGGAACACGGGCCGGTATTGGGCGGTCGTGGTGATGACCAGTTGGGTTCCCCCAGCTTCGAGAGCCACGGTGCCGGTCATGCCAGCACCCGCGATGTAGTCGAGGGCAGCTTGGCGGGCGCGCGCGGGGTTGACTGCCACTGCGGGAGTGCCATTCATGACGGTGTCGGGATCCACTTGCTGGCCAGCAACGCGGGCGGCTTGGGTGGCGATGTCGGTGGCTCGCTGCTTGGCAGCAATCTGCCCGGTCAGGTCGACCGAGATCCCGACAATGAGGGTGAAGGCGGCGACGATCAAGATCGCCCAGATACTGACGGAGCCACGCTCGTCACGGCGCAGGTCACGCTGTTTCATCGCGATCACCGCCGCTCTCGGTAGGTATCAAGCGAGCTGGTCATGGTCGCGCTGATGGTGATCACGCCTGGCGTGGGAAGGCCCAGATCTGCAACCGCGACGCGGCAGGTCACGGTAGCGACCACGCTGGCAGGAGTGCCGACCGGCCTGCTGAACCCGCCCAAATCGAGGTCGAGGTCATGATCGGCGCAGGGGAGTTGCTGGTCGAAGCCGGCCTGCAAGGCGGCAGCTGCATTGGTGTTGGCTTGAGCTTGGGTGCGAGCCAGCGAGGCGGCACGGGCCGTATCGGCCGCGACCTCTTGGACTGTCTGGTGCGCGAAGGCGACTCTGCCGCCGAACACGACCAGCAGGATCATCAGCACCACAGCCGGCCCGACGACGACGGCTTCGATTGAGGCCGAGCCTCTCTCGTCCCTGATCATGTGACCTTCTCCACCTGTTGAGTGGCCACCTGCTCGACGGTCAGTTGCCAGCCCGGAATCACGCTCAAAGTCGTGCCAGCCACTCGGACGGTCACCGTAGTGGCGGTGCGGACGCAGGCGACTTGTGGCTGGCTGAGGACATCACCCAGGTGGTTGACGAAGCCGATGGCTGCCTCTTGGCAATCGGCGGCGGTGCCGTGTTCAACAGCTGCGGCCCGGGCACCGGTGGTAGCTGCGGAGAGCGCAGCGGAGCGTCCATAGAAGTAGAGCCCGGCCTGCAGGCCAGTGAACGCGATCACGAACAGCATGGGCATCAGGACGACCATCTGAATGCTCATCGAGCCGCGCTCATCCCGGGCAGGTCTCTGACATCGATGGACGCTCATCGTGAACTCACTTGATGAGGCTGATCTTGTTGTTGAGGTAGGCGTTGATTGCGGCGACGACCAGGGCAACGAATCCGAGGGCGGCGATCGCCCACAGCACTTCCTGGATGGTCACCGAACCACGTTCGTCGTGCTGCCGCGCCTGGAGCCGATAGCGCCCGGTCGTGATCAAGGCGTGCAGCTGAGCTGAGATGGCCTGCGCTAGTTGGGTCATCGGGGTGTCCCTTCGGGTCTATGCGGTGAACAGTCGGGCGATTGCGGGAACGATGAGGATGGCCAGGAAGATCACGGCCGTGATGCTGGCCGGGATGAACATGCGCTCACCGACTTCGTTGGCTTCGGCGAGGTCGTTGGTAAGCAAGGCGTTGCGGCTGGCCGCCGACCGGGCTCGCAGGGTGTCGTAGACGGGGGCGCCTTCTTCGCCGCACAGCCGCATGATGTCGGCGAGGTCGTCCAAGTCGGTGATCGCAAGCTGGTCGGCGAGTTGGTGGAGGGCGTCCCAGGGCTGTTGGCCGGAGAAGCGGGAGCGGGCGAGTTCCTCGCCTATCCTTCGGAATGGCCAACTGTCGCCGACGTTGGCGGCCAGTTCCATGGCTTGGCGGGTGCCGGAGCCGCCGCCGTGCCGTTCGAGCGCGACCAGATCGGTGTAGGCGCCGAGCGCCCTACTGAACTCAGCTCGGGCTTTCGCGGCGTCCTGCCTGACATTGAGGTCGGGCAAGAACCAGCCACCCAGCACTCCACCGATGGTGGCGATGACCGGGATGGTGACCGTCAGCGGGATCGTCAAGGAGATCAGCCAAGACAACACCGGGACGGCGAGCGCCGCGAGGCCAGCGAAGGCGAGCTTGTCGCCGTAGAAAGAGGCCACGGTCTTGCGCAACACGGCCAGGTCACGTGTTGGGACGCGGACCCAGCTGGCCGGAAGCCGGCGGATTGCCCACAGCCCGGCCCGCTCGCTCCCGTCCCCGATCACCGGCATCAATGCCCGGGTGGTGTGGCGAGGTGAGAGGCGGTCGAGAGCATCGGCGAGGTCGGGTTCTGCTGGCGACGCCCACCAGACGAAGGTCGCAACCCCGCCCGTGACCAGCATCCCGGCCAGCATCAGCAGTTGCAGGGAGGTCATTGGGCCACCCCAGTGCGGGAGGTGATGAACCGAGCTGGTGGTGGCGTGGCGGCCATGTGCCGTAGCCAGGCCAAAGAAGCCGCGTAGCAGGCCAATAGGACGAGCAGGACTGCTTGCCCGACTGGTGTGGCGTAGGGAGCCAGGAACTGTCCGGACAAGGCAAGGACGCCAAGGGCGCCGGCCGAGAGGATGGTGACCCAGCGAGCGGTGGCTCGGGGTTTGGCGCGGTCGGCTTCGATCTGTCGCCGGGCCCGCACATCGTCGGCGGTGGATTCGGCCAACCCAGTCAGGACTGCGGCGAGTCCCGGGCCACGTTTGCGCGCGCCCAGAATGAGAGCGGCAGCGACCAGGTCTCCGGTGGCGTCGTCAAGGTCGTCAGCGAACGCCCGCAAGGCCTGTTCGGTAGGCCAACGAGACCGCAGTCGGGCCACCAACAGCGAGACCTGCGGGCGCACCGATTCCGGCGTCGACCGCAGGCTGGCCATCAGGGCCTGCTCAAGACCCTGGCCAGCGGTCAGCACGCCGGACAGATTGCGAGTCCACTCCGCGATCCCGTCCAGCCGGGCGATCCGGCCAGACTCACTCGACGTGGCCAACAGCATCGGCAGGCCCAGCACCACTGCCGGCAGCACCACGATGAGTACCACCCAGCCGGTGAGAATCCCGACGACTACACCTACACCGAGAGCCGCGACGGCGCTCCAGCGCCGGGCTTTGGGGATGCTCCGCCAAGCCCGGCGAAGCCTGCCGGGCTGACGGGTTGGCCGTGGTCCAGGATCCGGAGCAGGTCGCAAGCCGATGACGACTCCGAGGATTCCTCCTACGATCAGCGCACCGGACACGGCGGCGAGAATCGCATTGACGTTCATGGCTGCCGCCTCGGATGGGCGTCGGCCTCGGCCAGGAACGCGCTGTAATCGAAGCCGTGGGCGATCAATTGGTCGAGGATCGGCCCGGGCGGAGGGGTGTCGGCCACCCCACAGGCTCCGGGGAGGGACCGGAAGATCGAGGTGAGGCTGTACCGCTTGTTCTCCTCACCTGGTTCGACGACCAAGATTTCCGCGACACGGCGAATCTTGCGCCCAACACTTCCGGGCGCCGCGCTGTGGGCGATTTCGCAGCGCAGTTGCACAACGAGGTCGATCGTGTCGGCCAGCTTCGTCGCGGCGAGCTCCATCGTGACGTGCGGGCCGGCCTCCATCGCGCAGGTGATGAGCTTGCGCATTGTCGAATACGCGTCCGCCGCATGGGTTGTGGACAACGAGCCGGCGCCGGACTCCATCAGTTTGATCATCGACCAGACCTCGGGGCCGCGGATCTCGCCCAAGATCTGACGCGACAAGGTGAATCGGAACGAGTCGATCACCTGTTCCGGGGTTCGCCGCTCTCCCGATGATCGGCCGTCACCGGTTCGTTCACCCGAGCCAGGACGTTCCTCCCAGGCGTGGACGACGCGGTGCTGTTCAGGCAGTTCGTGGAGGAACAGCTCGTGTTCGGTTTCGAAGGTGCCGATCACCTCCCACGGGTCGATCTCGGCGCACAAGGCACGCACCAACGTCGTCTTTCCGTCGCCCTGGCCGCCGGACACCACGATTGAACGGCGGGCCTTCACCGCCGCGGACAGGAAGCTGGCCATCACCGGCGAGAGGGTGTGCCAGTCGACGAGGTCCGCCAGGGTCACCCGACGGACCCGGTGCCGGCGGATCATCACCGAGGGACGGGCGGTGTCCCGCGCTGCGGCAAGCCGCGATCCGTCGTCCAGCCGTAGGTGCAGTGATGGCTGCGAGGACGAAAACGGCCGCGGGTTGTCCGCTCGCGCGGCCATGAACGACAAGAAGTCGAGCAGTTCCTCGTCGCTGTCGGCCACCGGATCGGCTTCGACCAGGGTGCCGTCAGCACGTTCGATGATCACCCGGTCGAAGCCGGTGATCATCACGTTCTCCACTTCCGGATCATCGAGCAGCGGCTGCAGCCGGCCCAGCCGGAACAAGGCATCGAACACCGCATCAGCAAGTTGCTGGCGTTCTGCCAGGTCCCGCGCCTGGCCGCGCTGAGCGACGGTGGTGGCGTCTTCGGCGTCCAACAGCCGCTCGATGATCGAGCGCCCCAACCCCTCCTGCTCCGCTCGCGCCAGGCTTGGCCGCTCGCCGATGTCCTCCGTCAGCGCGGCGGACGCTTCGCTCCGCAGCCGCGCAACGGCGGCCCAATCCATATCCGTGGTGACTTTCCGGCGTGGCACCAGCGGCACCGGAAGCTCAGCGGCTGTGACCAAGGAAGTCGGCACTTCTGATCGCGGCGCCGACACGGACACTTCGGCCGATTGAGCCGTGCCGTCGTCATAACGGAAGGCCGAGCGGACCCTTCCGGGTCGCGCGTGGCCGTTCGCTGAGTTGCTGGCCGCGAACAACGGGAGCCGCCGCGGATCGTCGTCAACATACGGTTCGGTCATGCCGTCGTCCCCCTCTCACTTGTCACGCCGGCCTGAGCGAGGACGCTGCGGAACGGCGCTGGAGCCGTGGAGTCGGCCAAGGATTGAATCGCGCCGGTGACGGCCTGGATCGATCGGACGTACGCCGAGCCCTCGAAAGCCTTCCGCTCCGCACCCGAGTTACGGCCGATCCGGCGCCACCAGGGAAGGTCGGGCGCTGGACGTCCGTGCGAGTAGACGCGCGCCAACTCGGGGCTCCACTCGATGGACCCCAACACCGGCACTCCCAAGGTCTTGCCGACTTCCCGGGCACCGTAGGGGCGGCTTTCACCGACAAGGAGGATCCGGGTTGTGTGGCCGGGCGCGTCCTCCCGGGCCAGCGTGGCCGCCCACGAACGGGCACCCGCGAGCCCCGGTAGGTCGCTGCGGGTCAGCAGGAGCACTGCGTCCGCGCCCATCACCAACGGCTGCGGCCACCCCGGAAGGCCGAGCCGGCCCGCATCCACAATCACGTCCGTCGCCGCCGGATCCAGCCCATGCAACACCTCCAGGAGGGGCGGCCACAACTGGCTGGCTCCGGCGGACTGCTCGTGCGAACGCAGGCCGAACAGCACCGACGCGTTCGATCCCTCCAGCTCGAAAAGGAGCCGCGGGACCGCATCACCCAGTAGGTCAGAACGCTGCGCAATCACCAGGTCGACCAACCCCGGCTGGTCCAGCTGGCCACGGAAGTAGCCCGCCAACAAGCCCGAACTGCCGCAAGGATCCGCTTCCACCAACACCACCGGACGTGGCCAGTGCAACGCGAGCGCCAACGCCGTCGTCGTGACTCCCGGAGAGCCAGCTGCTGAAGCCAGTGCCACCAACATGGCTCAGCGCTCCCGCGAATCCAGCACCAACGCCACCCGTCCCGTCGCCGCCCGAGCGGCCACTTCGGCCGCCCGTGTCGACGGCACCAACAGGTCCACCACGGTGGCTTGGCCATCAGCGGTGGCGGTTGCCGACTGCACCACCGCGTCGATCGTCACCTGAGTTGGCGGCACCTCACCCTGGGCGACCGGGGTCTGCACCAGGCGCACCAGATCCCCCGCACGCAGGGGCTCGGCCGGTAGCTGGCCGGTCGTCAACGCAACGCCAACCAGAGACTGCCCGTTTGCTGGCGGCAGCTGGTCTGTCACCGCTGCCGGACTGAGAAGCGTCCCGGCGACCACATCACTCGCGGCGCGCTTACCCACCAAGGTTGTGAGCTGGGCAGCGGGCACCACCTGAATAGAGGGGTCGACCGCGACTCTGGTGACCGCCAGGTCCTCAGCGGTGATCACCTCACCCCGGCCGATGGGTGCCCTAGCCGAGACCACCTCAACCGAACTGGTCGACAGCGTCCAAACCGCGACACCCAGCATCGCGCCGAAAAGCACCAGGCCGACCGAGACCAGCACCATTAAGGGACGTCTCCGCAGCTTTCCCAGCGGTGATGCCGGGCCGGAGAGTTGGTGGCCGTTGGCTCCGGACTCAGCCGGCGCGGGCCGCCGTGGGGTTGTGATTGTCTGCATCGGTACACCTCCGGGGGTGGAGAGGTTCCATAACCAAGTGGGGGACCGCAGTCCCACCGGGGTCAGCGATTCACGATCACCTGGATCTCGCCGACTTCGAGCGTTCGCTCCTGGGACACGTTCAACGGCATCTCACCCGACCTGCCATAACCAGACCACCGCGCAACCCAATGCGCGGTCGCCGTCACTCGATAGCTGCCCTGCTGCTGGTAGGTATAGCCACACGTCGGAGATGGGCCAGCACCCATACCCTTCGCCCACACAGTGCCCTTGTTGGCACAGCGAACCTGATCGCCGGTGCCCATCGACCAGGTCACCGACTCCGCGCGCGCCGTCAGGCTGACCCCACCAGCGCGGATCGTGGCCGGCCCCCACGTAACGCGACTCGGGTCATCGACCCACAGCCACGTCGGCACCCCGACATACCCCATCGAGTCGGCACCAAGCGGCGTCCAACCGATCTTGATCGGCTGCAATTGAAGACGCGCCAGCAGAGTCCGTGCAATCGACTCGGCAGCGGCTCCAGGATCCATCCACGCCCACCAGTCCTCCCCAAGGTGGGTGCACACGACACGCACCCAGCCCTCGTGCGCCGGGTCGTCAATGCCCAGATCAGCCAAGGTGACACCCACTGGACCCACTTCCGCAACGCCGAGCGCATTGCAATCGGGCGTCACCTTCTCTGTCGCAGCTGAGTCGGAGTCACCCGAATCTGAGTCCGACGAGCCGCCGGAATCGTCCTCAACCACGCAGTCTTTTCTGGCTTCGTTGCAGGGCGGTTCTTTAGCCCGGGCGGGCGCGGCCGGCATCAGCCACACCAGGGCGGTGATCACGGCAAGAACCCAAGCGGCCAGCCTGGTCACGGGCCGCACTTTCCCTTGGTGGGTGCGATTCCGTACACACGAAATGCCTTGTCAGCGCCTCGCTTCTGCACGGTGTACTGCCGGAGGTTGAAGTCCGGCAGTTCGTAACCCAACTGGGCCGTACTCACCTCTGCGCCCGTCGCGTCGAGCACGCGAAGGGCACGTTGATCGATGCATCGGGTGACGATTACCTCGGTGCCGTAACCCACATCGGACGCCTTGGTCGCCGTCGTCGTGAGCACTGCGGTGGCGCCGTCGTAGCGGAAGCCGCGCTTCTTCAGGTCCAAGTAGGAGGCCACGTTGGCGTCGACAACTTTTGGACCGGCGGAGGACTTCAGCAGCGCCCGCATTTGCTTCTCCGAGAATGCCGCCGGATCCGCCCAGATCTTCTGGCCCGACGTCCGGTATTCATCGACCGTCGCGATTGCGGCGGCTTGCTCGGCACTCCAGGTCGGAGAGGGCGTCGGCGACGGCGCTGTCTGTGTGGGCGAGGCGGAGACAGCGGGTGTGGAACTAGAGGGGGATGTCACGGCTGATGTGCAGCCCGACAAGAGCACGAACGTGATGCAAGCGGCAATGAGCGCTGGGGTTGGCGCCATGGCTTAGCTCCCTTCCTTCTGCCTCCCTAGGCCCAGAAATGCGACGATCAGGCCATCCAAGCGTCGAGAACTTTTCACCAATGTGGGCTTCAGGCTAAATCGACCCCTTGTATCTGGCTAGCCCTTTATCGACATCTCCCGCACCTTCGTACAGCGCCGAACCGACCAGTTGGCCACGGCCGACCGCGGATGAGTGCGAACCATGAATCTGCCGACAATGCGTCCCGCTCGCCGAATTCTTGGGCCTAGGGAAGGTAGCGAGAACCGTCTTGCTCGCCAACAGCCAAGGAGTGACGATGACCCATCCAATTCCCGACCAGGCGCACCTGCTCACCGTCGAAGAAGCCGCCGAATGCCTCGGCATCGGCCGCACCAAGACCTACGAGCTGATGATGAACGGCGCCTTGGCCTCCATCAAGATCGGTTCCCGGCGGCTCATCGCAGTCCGCTCTGTGACCGCCTACATCCGCGACCAACTCGGACAGGTCGAAAGCCCTGCGTCATTCACCAAGGACACCCTTGAATCCCTGGTCGAGTCCGGCGAAGTCCAGTCGATCACGCTCGGCAAGTACCTGTTCGTCTCGGTCGACTCCCTTGACGTCTACCTGCGTGAGCGCCCCGAGGTTGCGTCGTGAAGCGGGCCGCCAATGGACGTTCCTCGATCTACCAGGGAGCGGACGGCTCATGGCATGGCCGGGTCACGGTTGGCGAAAGAGAAGGTGGTGGGCCCGACCGGCGGCACGTTATGGCCAAGACAAAGACGGCAGTGACGGCCAAAGTCCGAGAGCTAGAGCGCCAGCGCGACGAACTGACAGTCACAAAGGTGGCCGAGCGATGGACAGTAGAACAGTGGCTCGAACACTGGCTGGTCGACATTGCCAAGCCAGCGTTGCGGTACAACGCTTGGGATGCCTACCGGGTCGCAGTCCGCGTCCACGCCATTCCTGCATTCGGCAAGAAGCGACTGGACAAGTTGCGCCCTGACCACCTGAAGGCGCTCTACAACCGGATGATTGAATCCGGCCGGTCCCCGTCGACGGCGCATCAAGTTCATCGCACCCTGCGCGCATCCTTCGCCATCGCAGTCGAATCGGGATACATGCAGAAGAACCCCGCAGTGCGGAAGGTCTCGCCTTCGGTGCGCAAGACCAGAATCAAGCCGTATGAGGCCGAGGAGATCCGGAAGCTGATCGATGCGGCCCTCGAGCAGTTCGGCGGGGTTCGCTGGATCATCGCCCTTGCCCTGGGTCTGCGCCAGGGCGAGCTTCTCGCGCTGCAATGGAGTGACATCGACCTCGAGAGGGGGCTGCTTGCCGTGAACTTCAGCCGGCCACGACCCCGCTATCGACACGGCTGCAATCCGCCGTGTGGACAGTCGAAAGCTGGGTGGTGCCCAGACAAGATCCGGGTGAACGCCGAACGGGGGGAAACGAAGTCGGACGCATCACACCGGACCATCGGGCTGCCCGACGAGGTTACCGATCTGCTTCGCGTCCACCGCACCCAGCAGCTTGAGTCGCGGCTCAAAGCAGGCGACCAATGGCAAGAAGGGGACTGGGTCTTCACCGACCTACTCGGGCATCCGTTGAACAACACCGGCGACTACCGCCGATGGAAAGCGCTCATCAGGACAGCTGGAGTGCGTGACGCCAGACTCCACGACGCTCGCCACACCGCGGCGACCACGTTGCTGCTGCTGGGTGTGTCCGAGCGCGCCGTCATCGACATCATGGGCTGGTCCACTGGCAAGATGACTCTCGTCTACCAGCACATCACCGATGCCGTGCGAAGGGACGTTGCGACCAAGGTCGGCGGCTTCATCTGGGGCGCCAAGAATGCGCGCTGACGCGCACCATCAGCGGCTCCAGTGCCTTGGGAATGTGGGAGAGGCGCGGCCACTCCGGACGCTTCCGAATAGGGGCGAACAGCCCTAATCGAACACGCTCCGTGGACACCAACTGAGACTGAAACTGAGACTGGACCCGTCTCGAAGCCCGAAACGCCCCTCCCGAGGCCTGCTCGGAAGGGGCGTTTCTCCTAGTCATGGCGGAGGTGGCGAGATTTGAACTCGCGAGAGGTTTTATCCTCAACCCGCTTAGCAGGCGGGCGCCATAAACCGGGCTAGGCGACACCTCCAAGACCGCCGACAGCCTACAAGCCGAGCGTCCCG
>Ga0180732_1000165_pt1 | contig 65003 bp, 127 predicted proteins | sample KR11_01MetaG_FD_148674 | JGI IMG/M metagenome (GOLD analysis project Ga0180732, IMG submission 148674) | Groundwater microbial communities from the Olkiluoto Island deep subsurface site, Finland - KR11_0.1 MetaG | ecosystem: Environmental > Aquatic > Deep subsurface > Groundwater | place... | reverse complement strand
TAAAGGCACGGCTAGATGCGATTTAACCCCTAATAAAGAGAAGGTGTTAAGACTTGCAGAAAAAAGAAATAAAAACAATACACTCACACCATGTGAATATCTGTATTTAAATAAACTCAGTTTCGGGCTTCAATGAATCATTTTGATTATAATAGCCTAAAAGCCTGCAGAGGAGAAAAAGCTAAACGATGTAAAATAGCGTCTAAGAATGATGCTAAATACGCGGAGAGGCTTAGAGGCACCAAAATTATGAGTGGGGATTTCAAGCAAATAAGTCTCACCAATGATAGCAAGGATACTCTTCATTATCTTGATCCTCCCTACGCAGAGACTAATCAAGGCGGATACAAGAACAAAGATACACTGACACCAGAGAACGTTAAACAGGTTACTGATAAACTGCGTGGAAAAGTGATGCTTAGTTATAATGACATTCCTCTAGTGCGTAAGGAGTTCTGCTCACGTGAAGCTGGGAAGCAGGGATATAGATGTCATAGAATTAAGACTAAATATACTTTGAATAATAATGGAAAGCAGCAAGATAAAACTGAGTTACTTATCACGAAGAACATTTAACCCATTACTCTATGCTTATCTTATTCTCTGTGGCTAACAATATGATGAGTAACCCAGTTATCACCATACTGAATATTGCCCCCAGAAACACCACACCAGCCGCCTCAAACACAGAGTAGATGAGTCCCTGAGAAGCCACGGTGAACCCGCTTAGCCACGTCTCATTATCAGACTCATACAGCATATTATACACACCGTACACAGCCTGCAATAGTCCACCTGATAAGAAGAACACCGTCATTCTCCAACCAGTTATACCCACAAGACACCATGTTAAGTTAAGCCCCGTGCTCTTAATCACCCCATCCAACCCCATGAGGCGTAACGCCAGTAGGTGCCCGTACTCATGCACCATAACACCCCATATCAGTAACATGGGGAGCATTCGCTGCAGGTAGCCATAGAGGTTAACTTTTCTTGGCACTGAGCACATTCTCCACGAAGTCAGAACCAGCGTAACCAGCCGTCAACCCAACAAGGGCGAGACTCTTCAAACTACCTACGTCACCCAGGGTAAGCCATGAGACGAGTCCAGCTATGCACCCTATGAAGGCTTTACTGTACAGGCTCAACCCATCGGTGGGGAGCTCTCCGTAGCTATTGTACTGCACGAATAAACGTGTAACAGCTCCTAGCAGCCCCATGCTAACTGCGACTACTGGGTATATTATCTCAACAGGAACACTCATAACTATACGTTAACAATTAAAGATATAAAACATTACCTTACACGACCAAACATTATAACGTTTAGTTTCACCTTACTCTCCAGTAGCGATATCCATTCGATGCTTTTTCTCTTGCTACGTATTTGATGAGTAAGTCACTGCTTATGGTTGCCCCGATCTCTCTGCTATTATATGGAAGACGTTGGCTGAGTTGGTTGCTTTCCAGTGCCTGTGTTCTACTGTATGGTATTTGGGCTAGTATTGCGGCTGCTTTGGTGCTGAGTCCTAGGCGTCTGCCGTCCACTGGTTCCTGTATTAGTCTCCCCATAGAGGGTTAGTGTTTGCGTAATATATCTATATCGTACAATATAGACATAAACAGAGAATATATACACGGGGTTAGGGTTAGCATTCCCAGTTTATGGCGTCCTGAGCCATCATTAACACGATTTTATCGCATTCCTCAACCCCGAGCCTGTTACGGTACTTTGTGAACGCTGTTCGTCTAGCCCGTTGATTAGTGAAGTAGTACAGGATGTTATCGTAGTCTAGTGTGCCTGTCCACCAATCGAATAATAATCGATGATAGCTGCATGATGAGTCTTCTCCCATCATGGTGATGTCCTGTGGGTTGTTGCAGCCTTTTACTGAGCATTTACCTAATTCGGGGTGTTGTTCTCTGATGTTCTTATATCTTAGTTCAAAATCAGCCAAAGTTATAGTCATAGTTGTGCCCCCTTAGTGTCTAATTTGATGGTAATGAACCTCTTTGCGTGTTGTTTACAATACTTTCCGCTTGGTCCGTATCCTCGTTTTCTTTTGCATTGAAAGAAGTGAAAACCAGTATCATCAGGTACTCTTGCAATACATCTCGTTTCATCAACCATTACTCTTCTCTCCTTATGGGTAAATTACCCTGCTCCAACTCAGCTACGTGGAACCGTTCCCGCAACATATCCCTCAGAACCCTAGCTTTCCTCATGTTAGTGACTTGCCTATGCCTGATCCCGCTGTAGGTTTTCACGAATAAGTTAGCCTCCTCCTTATACCCGAGTACAACAAGATAGCCGAGTGTTTGTCCTGCTTCAAACTCGTTGCTGAATATGGTGCCAGCTCGGTTCATTAGTACTCTGTCGAGAAGATCGTAAACCTCTCTCTCATTCAGCATAACAGGGTGAATAGTCATATTGCTTTCAACCCCATGCTTTCTAGGTTAGACATGGCTATTGCGTGGTTTCCTATAGTTGTGTTTGATTTCAGAATTATACACACAAAAGTATATCCATCCTCAACATCTTCGTGGCTAATCTTTGCAAGTATCCCTAAGTTATGTATGAATCGAATGTGTCTTATCAGTTTGTAGCTCTCATTGAACGGGGCTTTCAGATGATATTGTTTAAACACTCTATTCGTCATTTCATTATCTCCTCTCTACCGTTTAAAATGGATTGAATAGCCTCTAACGAGTTGCCGTAAAGTGCGTAATTTCCATGAATCGAGCCGAATGGTGCATTTAGAGCCTCTTTTACTATTGCCCTGATTTCTTCCAGTTGTTCACATTCAGGATTCCACCACTCCTCAGCATCTAACTCATTCCACCAACAACCACAATGAACACAAGAAGCCTTGTTGTTATCGAGATCGATGGTTAAATCCTCGGCTCCACATTCAGGGCACTTCATTTCATTATCTCCTCGTCGCTATGCTTATCCGCCAACCTAACCGCGAGTAGTAACGCCTCACTGTAATACACCCGAGCCCCACGAATACGCTGCAACCTACCAGTAAACCCAGTTAACAGTTTATAGGCTTCATCAGTAAGCCGAACCGTCTTCACTGCACTCCCTCCAGGTTAACCAGCTTCTCTATGGGATATGTTTGGCTGCATGCGGTGCAGGTTAAGGTGGGTCCGTTGCCTGTTTCAGTGATCATCCAGTGTGTATTATAGCAGAGGGGACACTCCACGATGTGATTCTGAGGCATCATAGCAAATTCTCATCCTCTTCATCCAAGTCATATGCAGAGTCAAAGTCAAAGTCCTCTTCCGATTCGTCTTGAGATAACTCCATGTACATAAAGGGGCGTTTAGTGCCTGATCCGCTGGTTAGTTTCACTCTTACGGGTATGTCGTTGGCTAGTATGGCTTTTTTGATCTCATCCTTATCGGGGTCACCGAATTTCTGTGTGAGTTTGTCTACGAGTTTCGTTAACTGTTCCTCGGATAGTTCTTTACCTTTCAACAGGTAGCCTGCCTCTGGGGTTTTTAGCTCAGGGTGTTCAAACATGATCGGTATCATGCTGAGTATGGGTACTTTGTCTGGGAATATGTCTCCGAACTCTTTTTTTCCCTCTTCGTTAAGGTATGTCCAATCCATATAGTTTTGACTAGTAGGCATCATAGCCATCCTCCTCCTTTTTTGATGTGGTTCACACATTTCAACGCATCATCGGTGGTGAATTGTTTCCATTCACAGTTCTCTAGGAACACCTCGATTTGGGTGATCCTTTTCAGCATATCTTCATAGTTTTTCATTTTTAGGGCTCCGTGTAACATGTGTAATCAACTTTCCCCTTGAACTTCTTGGTTCCCCACGCATCCACTGTCTCAAATACGGGAACTGGGGCATCATTATCGGTTAACTCTTTACCACACCGAAGGCATCTGTAGACCATTAGACTTCCTCCGTTTTGGCTAGGAGTTCTTGTCTTACGAAGGCTTTCTCTAAGAGGTAATCCATCATGTCGAACTCGTAGCCTACCATGTTGTTTAGGGCGATGTTTTCTACCCTGCGGTCTAGGCTCTCTTTTTCGCTTTGAGTTAGGTATTTGCTCATCTTCTTGTTCCTCGTAGTCTCTGATGCTTATCAGGTATATAATATTTATGCACACGCATACAAGTAGAGGTGTTAGGAGAGGCACTGTAACGGTAAAGTCTTTATTTAAACCTCACGTAGAAATAAAGGATACAGATGGTTGTTAGTGCGGCTAAGAAGAAGACCCGAATCAAAAACCAGCTAGAACGAGAGTGGGGGCAGAAAGCCTACGCTTATGGGAATGCAGCGGATTATAAATCGAATTACGCCGACCGTTACTGTAAGGTACTGAAGGACGCAGGTTGTAAATGCGTTGTAGTAGGCTCAATTAGGCAGGAGTACGCTAACAGGGATTACGTTAATGTCTGGACGAGTTGTAAAAACGCGAAAACGTTGCTGAGAGGAAAGTGACATAGATGGCTAGGGATGCTCGTTATAAGAAGATGACAGTAGGCTCAAGGTGCAGAGACACGTTTAACGGCACCTTCGCACAATGCTCAAAATGTAGATCTTGTCCCGTGAAGCCTCAGGGTGCGCGTGGACGCTAGGGGTTACTTATTATGGTTGAACGGTGCCCACGATTCACATCAAAACAATTATCATCAATCGGGCATCAAGCGGAGAAATCAGCGAGTGATAACATAGAGGCTATTGTAAGCATTAAAGGTGGGTATCAAGCACCTGAACTGGGTTCATGGGCTAGGGGAGAGACGACTCGTGTTATAGGCTCCGCTGTATCAGACGCGATGAGAGAGGGCTATGGTGTGATCCATACGCATCCACCTGTACCTGAGGATTTGAAGCCATTCATCGATGATCCTCTGTTACCTAGCTTCGGTGACTTATACACACATGCAAAGAATGGAAAAGAGATGATGTGCATAGCAAGCAGTGACACTATGACTATGCGGTGCCTCAGAGCAGACGTGGATCAGTGGAGTGATTCAGATAACGTTGTGAATCAGTGGAAAGATTACTTAAACGGAAAAACCACGCCTAATGTTGATGTATTAGAAAAGGCTGTAACGCAACAACTCACTAAACTCTACACCACGGAGAAGCCGTGTGAATACAGCCTCCCTAGAAGCCGATGATGTTACTCTCGGCGGGTGACGTAACCATACTACTCAGCGTGTTTATCCCTATACAACGCTTTAGTAGTAGAATCGCTGCGTGTGAGAAGCCAATCCACATCAGCTCGCAGCCCCATATTAACCAAGGATAATGCGTAGTAGTCCTGGCATTTCTTATTCCAAAGCATCAACGCTTCCCCCTCTGTCTGGTGCATATACTTAAGCTCATCGCTGAACCATATTTCCCCTATGAAGTAGGTGCGCCTGATAAGCCACTGCTTCAAACCCTCAAACCGCTTCATCCTAGAGCCTCCTGTACCACGATGGACGGGGACTGAATATGCTTGCGTCTTTCATGAGTATGTTGACGAGTTTCGCAGCCTCATCCCTACCTAAGCCATGCTTCCCATCAAGCTCCCCGTATAAGTCAACGTCTTTAACGCTCTCCACGCCACTCATCACACCAATCACCTCCAACACCGTCTGCAGCCTAGACTGCAAACTACGCTGCTTACCCGAGTACCCCAACGGCTTCACAATCCGCAACTTACCCACAATAGGCTCACTTAGATCCTCCTGTTTAAGCTGCTCCACAAACTTACGCAACCCAGCAGCCGTGAACAACCCCTTCTCACTGCATTTGCCTAGTAGTGATTGGTAGTCGCAGTACCCATCCGTGGCTTCACATTGCATCTCATAAATAATGTTACGCAGGAGCTCCAGCTTCTGCTGCTGCCCCTTAGGCTTACCAGTCATCCAACTATCTATATCACGTGCCCCAGTGGATGGATCTACGCCTACCTGAGACATACTACTCTCAATGATGTCCAGGAAGGTGCGTGCATCATCCTCAGTAGCTACCTCATGAAGCCGTGCGCGTGCCACTGCCTCAGTTCCCCTAATACAGCTCTCGAATTGTCGTGGGGTGATCATGATGGTTGGTTGCTTAGGGTCACCCGTGTCACCGTTAGCAGCGTGGCGTAGCGACTTGTAGTAGGTGTTCAGTAACTCACCTACGTTCTCTGGGATGTCTGGGTGAATATATTTACGGCAATACGCCACATATTTACGTAACGTAGCCAGATTCATAGGTGCCTCAGCCTGCTCACCTCGATGCACCATGAGTAGGTGGCTTGCTAGGGCTGCGTCTCGTTCATCATCAGGCTTATCCCTTAGAATCCTGATGAGATCAAAACGGTTCAACAGGCTAGCTTCAAGGTTAATGTTCTGAGCCACGCTTAGATACGGGTTATATCGCCCATCCTTCGGGTTACCAGCAGCCAATATACCGCAACGTGCATTCAACGTGGTGTTAATACCACCCTTATTCACGGGTACGATCTGCTGCTCCATCGCTGGGTGAATGGCTCTGCGGTCATTCTCATCCATCTTCTCGATTTCATCAATACTGCAGTTCCCCTTATCAGTTAACACCAGGGCACCCGCTTCTAGGCTGTACCCAATGTCCTTATCCTTAACCACACTAGCAGTCAAACCAGCAGCACTGCTACCACGACCAGTAGTGTACATACCACGGGGGCTTACTTTAGCTGAGAATTTCAGGATCTGGCTTTTGGCCTGACCTGGGTCACCAATGAATAATACGTTGATGTCGCCTTTTATGCGTACATCCTCTAATTCTTTGGCTTCTCCGCCCATGAGGTGTACGGCTACGCATTTCTTCTCCTCACGTAACCCGTAGATGCTGGGTGCTATGCTGTCGGTGACGACTTGAAACATATCATGTGTCTTAGCCATCTCACTGAATCCTTGTGCTTCCTCAGGTGTGCACTCCAGCTCCTCCGCGTCATCAGCGTGATTCTCCACTCCTACGCATCTTCCGTAGAGTTCGAGTTTACGCTCAGGGCTATCTTGAGCCGAGGTGAACGCATCCATAACCGCGATGAGGCGAACCCTGTCCCCTGCGTCCACTCTTCCACATAGAAGCCCCTGTAGCTCGTAGATGAATGTTCTGGGCATCTGACCTGAGGGTAGTGACTCGGGGGTTTCCTGTAGTTTAATGAGCTGGGTGTCTGCGTAGCTGCTGTGTGTTGCGTCAAATACGAATTGGCGGCGGTTATCACAGCCTCCGCATTTCTCTGGTTTCTCCATGTATTGATACTTCTGATACACGTCGACGGGTTCTCCGCAGGCTTTGCAGATGTATCTTGCTACCATTATCTTAGGCTCTATCTGAGTACGCTTAATCACGATACCCGAGGTGGATACTAGGGTTCCAATCATGTCGCTGCGTATATTCCGTAGCGGAGTCTCCACGGGGTGACCTACGAGCTGTAACTGTATGGGGTGTGCTTCCACGAGCTCAGGCACACGCATCCGTAGTAATTCAAGTACCTTAGTGGCTACGGTTTTCAGTGCTTCATCAGGTGTCTGCACCAACTCATCCACCAATACACTGCTGTACTGGTAGAGGTCTGTGAGGTTGACAACCAGGGAGCCGTCGAGTCTTATGGTGGCTGCGTCCAGGGGGGGTACTGCTCCACACGTTGTTAGGTAGTCGTAGAGATCGTCTTCATCTAGGTTAAGGTAATCCATTGTTTATTCACCTTGCCTTATCGTGTACCCCATGCTTTGTAGTATGCGGTACATGTTGTCTCTGTGTTGCTCAATCTTCATTTTTTTACGTAATAATGCCTGAGCCACTGAGTAGCTGCCTATTGTATCCTCTGATATCAAGTGGTCTCTGATAAGTTCCTCAGCCAACAAGTTATAATCATAATCTATCAGGTACTCGTCCATGCTATTCACGTGGCTACTCGTTATATCCTTGTAGAGCTGAGCAGCATCATCTATACTGGTCTGAGAGGCATCACGCAACGCGTAGATGAATGTTGGGAAACCTCTTTCGCCTTTCCCTAGTTTTCCCACCTTCATCAGCACCCCCATGTTCACGAATGCCTTTGTGTAGGGGTATAGCTTGTTTACATCTAACCCTAGATGATATGATGCCACGTTAACCGTGTAGGCTCGCCTTTCCTGAAGATAGTTAAGATACTTCAATCCATCAGGATCAGAAACCAGCTTCATGAGGGTGTGAATAAATCTCTCCCCCGATATGCCTTGTATATTGTATATTGTAATTGTTTTAAAACTATTATAATATAAAATATAAGACTTAATTACGTCTCCAAGAGAACGTGGTTCTTCTTCTCCCTCAATGAGAGGGCTAAATTGATCGTTACTCATTTTTCTGCACTGAGCAATAGAGGGGGGGAGGGGTTATTTAACATTTTAGAAGGAGATCTCAGATAGCAGTGCAGTAAGCTATCTGAGTCTGTACTCCGTGATTATGAGGTATCCATGGTGGTATTTATGTTTATCCCCAAATAATGAATTGTCCAAATAAAACGAGTCAATCGCATCGTAGCGTGATATTATTGTTTTTTTATCTTAAGGGTCTATTTCTTGCTTGCCATGCTGTATCCTTTATGCCTAGTTCTCGTTTTAGTTTATCGCTGCAATTTTGTGAGGGTTCTGTGAATCTATGTACTTTATCATATACAGGATCATTAACCAGTTTTTTATGATAAATAACTACAGGAACGCAAGGAACCTCGTTCTTATATGCCCATAATGCTCTATGACGCCCTTCATGTCCTCTTACTCTGCATGTATGCGTATCTACATCTATGAACATTTGATTAAACTTTTCTTCATTTTGTGCGAGATTATCAATGTAATCCAGACTATTTTTATTAAACTGCCCTGGAGAGGTAGTTATTTTTAGAAATTTCTCTGGGGTCATCCAGACTCTTTCTTGTGCTTCGCTCCGATAATTATCCCAAGTTGTTTCTAAGGGGATGCTTGCATTAGGTAACTTCGTATCTCCTTTTCTATAAACGGGGCAACGCTTCATAAATAAAGATAGAAGCGACTCATTTTTAACTTATCCCTATACATCAGGCTTTAAGAAGAAATGCTCTAGGGTAAATGGTTCTTCATAAACTACTGTCTCAGGTTTAGCGGCGTGCATCAACTTATGACACTTAGAACAAAGAGTAACTAGGTTATTGATGTCGTGAACTAGAAGCGTGTAGAGGATAGCGTATCCACGTCTTTTTTCCTCTTCAGAGGTCTGCTCCCAATCAAGAACTTCACGAGAAGCAATAGTATGCAGTTTCGCTACTGGTATAATGTGGTGACAATCCCAAGTAGCATCAAAGTTAAGCTGTTTTCCACAAGATACACATTTACCGCCATCTCTGTCGAATGTGCCTCTTCTAGCATACCACCAAGCCACAGCTCGTTGACAACTCCAGTAACAATCATCACTGCAATAATATTGTTTAGGCTTCACACTGGGTTTACCGCAATAACGGCATAAATACCTCTTAGGATCATCGGGGTTAATCCTATCTGGAAATATGAGACCAAACATCGTAGAAGGCATTAACCTACTCAACTACACCACATCCCACATAGTAAACTTACGAACAAACATAATCCACCATGTCTTGCAGTCTTTATCAGAGGATGCACGTATGTATCCCATTGTCCCTTTCTTTGTACGTTCTTGTTTAAACCCTTGACGTTTTACTTCAACCCATGATTTGAAGAATGGCAATATTTTCCATAACGTATAATCAACCTCAGTCCATTTTAAACAGAGTTTAGAACTTAGTCTTTGAAACTCCAGTTGAGCTTGATGAATCGTGATTAATAATTCACGTTTTGTTTTAGGTAAGCCCCACCATGCGTTTCTTTGCATAAATCCTCGTTTATTTTTGTATAGTGTCTCTTTTGGGTCATTCCAATATTGAGGGGGATTTTGTCTAGCCATAAAGGGAGGATCATAAACAATTAACTCAAAACAGTTATCTCTAAAAGGTAAAGCTCTCTGATCACATAAAACATCTGGTGGTATTCGTAGATTCTTTTCTCTATCTATGAAAACAACATAAGGAATCCTTGGGTTCCTACCATCCCACATTTTACGGTTCCCTGCAGTGGCATCGAGAATCGGCTTCATACTTTTACGTCTCGCAGTGTTTTTCCTCTTACCTCTACGCCGTACCGTTTCAACGAATCCACAAACCTCTGTGCCTTAGCTATACTAGGTTCAGGTAAACCACAGCCCTTAGAGTCATAGCCGAACCATACGTATCGTAATGAACCCTGCTCATGAAGATCAAGCACCATGTTAACCAGTTGATCATGATCAAAGTCTAACACAGGCTCAATAGTCAACACCTTACGCGGGTAATCAAGGTTATAGAAGTCTAGGAACCGTTGGCTGGGCACTGGAGCCTTACTTATCTTCACATAGTCCTTATCCCTGTTAGTCTCTAGGGTGGTTAGCAGCTGCACAATATCCTGATGCTCCCTGAACCACGGAAGATACTGTTTAAAACAAGCTGGAGATTTAGATTGGAATAGATACGTTTTACGGCTCCGTGGCTTATGCTGTTCAATCGACTCAAATATACGGTAAACGTACTCGGGTTCACAGAACGAGATATCACCCGTTCCCATCATGAACACATTAGGCGCGCTTGGTATTTTACCCAGCCTCTCAGGGTGCGTATGTGGCGTATAGTTGTAGCAGTCTTGGCACCCGATGTTACGCCCAGCCCTACGGAGTAAGCGTTTGAATGATTTCTCACAGTAAACACAGTCAAAGTTACAGCCTACGAAGTCGTTATGTGTAGCGGTCTCTGGATACATATTTCCCATCTTCTTAGCCTCCCTTTTTATCTATTGCTCGGTAATTGCATCGGGAGCAGAGTCTTAAAACCCTATGACCACCTCTGGGTCCTACGCCTATTTTTCCCATAGGCTTGAAAGTAGTGTATCCACAACGGGGGCATATGCGATCAGTCAATGTCTAGTTCCTCCACTGGATGTAGATGTACGCTATGAAGGCTATAAGTGCTACTGCTATGTATATGGATGCAATATATTGACTCGTAGATAACCACCCGTAGAGGTAACCAGCTGAAACGGAGGCTGTGAAAGCGAATAACAACAACAATATGAGTGCTAGGGTTAGTTTGCGTAGGCTACGCTGAGTCACGTATTCTCCCTCTCATAAACATCCCGAGGTCAAGGTTGCCCTCGTCATCCACAGGGTTCGAGACATCAAAGTCATTAAAACACCGTGGGCACCGTCTGCGTTTCCCCATTCGCTCATACTCATGCATACTGAACACGGGACCCCACGCCACCCCAGCCCCGCAATTAATGCATTTTTCTATCAAGTTATTCCTCTCCTAGAGTCTTCAATATCTCTGCGATTGCGTCTGGTACTTCCTCTGGTGGGATGGGTGCATTTCTCAATAACTCACGTATCGCATTAAGTTTATCCTCGTCTTCCTTGCGGTGCATTCTATGCGTATCCAAAGTATAGCAGTCACAACGGTGTTGAGCCTTAGCGTCACGAAGCTCATTCAAGAGAACCATGAAGGGTTCTCCAGCATCAAGCTGTTTCATACGTTCATGGCTCCTTCTCCATGATTCAACTATAAGCCAATCAGGGCGTTTGTCCTTCTCATACCCTGCTAGTAACGCATCATAACGAATAGCTTTCTTATTATTCTCATTACATCGGCGGCTATTCCCTAACTTAAACCCGATACTATCTTTCAGTTTACCCCATTTACTCATATTGATTCCTCGAATAAGTCTGGTAACGTACCCATTATGCTCCAGTACCCACAATCATCCCAGTCACCCGATATGCGTCTATACACCCCATTATACAAAGCCTCACTATGAAACACCATTATGAAGCGTTCCTTTTCCTCAGTTAAGTACTCAAGAGCCTCTAAGGACTCCATGCCTATCAACGTATCATAGTCCCTGCAATCCTCAGGAACCACGGCGAGCATGCAGTGACCACCAGTTACTACTTTATCTAGGGGTATGTCGGCTATTTCGTTGTCGTGTTTGATATCGGTGTTGGCGACGTATATTACCTTGTAGCCGCGATATGGATAGGATCTGATTCTACGCTCACCCACACGAAGAGAATCACTCATCTACACTGACCTCCCCAGTATGTGTAGATAAATCAATTCCTTCCCTTTCTAATAATTTATAAAACTCATCAGCAAAGGTATCATACCATTGACCATGAAAAGCAAGCTCTTCCGTTTTCTCTTTATAACCATAATCTTCACAAAAATCATGCGCTAAAGTATCATAAAGTTCAATCGCGGAATCTCTGTCTTTTATTTCTGATAAATAAATACCAGTTTCTTCTTCAAGATATTCAATCCATTTTTCAAGCATTTTGTTATATAGAGCATCACTCATCTTACTCTCTCCTTTGGGATGTTTTTATGATCATGTTGAAGCGTATGAGCTATACCAACCATTTTCTCTAAATTATCAATATCCCCAACAATAAGGACATCAGGTAAATTGTTTTGATCAAAGTCCTCACCCGTTAAACCTCTAACAAGCTCCCTTGTAGGACAGTTACCTGATAGGTGTCTATCACTCCCACACCACTCACAGTCACTCATCTTCTTCACCTGTGTTCACTACCCAGTTACCAGTGTTATAGGTTATCTCATGTTTATCGAGAACAGATTCAAGGTACGCTGTGTAGCCTACTCCACACCTAGCGCACTCAACCTCCCAGTCCATTTCTGTCTGCCATAGGTGTTCAGGGCAACAATCAACACAGTAGTGTTCTGGTTGACTGTAACTGCAGAGGGTTAAGATGAGGCGTTTTCCACACTTAACGCAGTTAGTGTATGGCGTATATTTTTCATCCTTATTTGAATCAAAGCTATTCCACCTTTTCTGTGCATCTATCTTATGTTGATCCCACTCCTCATCAGTCAGTTTAACAGCCCACTCAGGCAACCCCACTACACTCATCTAACTTTATCTCCTTCTTTTGCGATCTCATAACAAAGATCACAAAGACCATTGTTTTTTTCTAACTCTGCCTCTAATACCCTTCTTCCACAATTAGGACACTTATTTACGAATGGTGTGGGGGAGTTCATTCTAAACATTCCACTCATCCTAGTCGCCTCCTACTGGTTTCTTCAAATACCACCCATCCCCGTCACCCCTATACTCGGCGCCGAGCCCCTTCAACGACTTATTGAAAGCCTTCTGCTCCTCCACTGTAAGCGTCTGATACGGCTCAACCATAATGAAACTACTGTTCTCAGTCACCGCAAGGCGCTGCATAGCCAACTCACCGTGAAGCTCCGTTAACTGATTCTCCACCATCTCAACACATAAATCACCGCCATCAATCTTCATACTGTAATTTGAGGCAACTAGATGAGCCGCCGCGATCCGATTCAGTAACCCAGCTGCTTTCGCTACCTCAGTATCCATCTTCTCCAGTATCATGGCTCTGCTAATATTCGGGTACGCTGCCTGAAGCTGACTTATAATGTTCTCCACCTCCTCAGTCTCAAGCCCCACAACCACAGGCAACGGCTTCTTAACCTTCACAGGTAAAGCCCAATGCGTAGGCTTCACCTTAATCCACATACCACCGAGCCCCCTTAACGCATCATTAATAGAGCCCCATGAATCACCCAAGAACTTCATAGGCGAAACCCATAGCTCACCCTCAACCACCTTATAATCAAGCTGATCACTGCCAAGCATAGAGCCAACGGCTCCACGCGCCTGCAGCTCCTCCGAGCACATAACCATCTCACCGCTGGCCTTAGTGAAACTAGGCTCAGATGGTGTCTCCTTCATCTTGTCGTACATTTTATCCAGAGTCCATCGAAGGCTGCTATGTATCTCGCGTAGCCTTCTTTCGCCCCCGTAGTTATAGATTTCAATGAAGGTGATCACTTTACTATCTAGGGTGACATCGTAGTCTAGGACTTCACGTTCCTCTATTTCACCTGACTCCACTCGTCCTTTATCGGTTTCAGCCATCTTATCTAACACGCGTTCAAGTAGGAATGATTTGAATGGCGGTGTATCCTCTGTGAACTCCATAGCTGGGGTGAACGTGAGGTTCTTACCAAGTACACGCAGAGTCCCTAATACGGTGCCGTCTTTACTGGATATCTGCTCACTAGACGACTCTTGTTCTGGCTCTGGAGCCTCTTTCGGCTTCTCTGGTTCTATTGGTTTCTCAACAGGCTTCTCAGCTGGTTTCTCTGGCTTCGGCTCTTTCAGCTGCTTCCACAGCACCTTAAGAGCTGATTCCTGTGACGTGTATAAGCCGTTACTCTCAGCCATAAGTTTCTTAGCCTCCGCTAGTAGCGTCCCAGCTGTGTACTCGGGGAACTCGTAACGCATATCCTCTATGAGTTTATCACGTTTAGAGTTATCCACAACAGGAGTAGATATCTCGACTGGCTTAGGTGTAACAGGAACCCTGTTCCCAGCCTCATCCAGAGTCGTATCCGTGAGATCCAGCTGCTGAGTGAACCGCTGAGCCACCCCAGGTATCGCCATCACACCATCCCCCTCACTTCTCTTGGCTGACATCTTAACCAGCGTATTATATCCACCCTCCGCGTTAGGATCAGGCATGAAGAAGATACACTTCTTAATATCGGGATCATCCTTGATGATGCGGTCAGGATCAGATTTCATGAGGCTCATCTTCATGGTTTCAAGTGACTCCTTTGTGTATCCACCGTCAGCCATCAACCCTCTGCCAGTGTAGTTTTCCCACTTAACCCGTCTAGACTTCTCCTGAGTCGTGCAGCCCCCTATGCCCTGATAGACAGTAGGATGAATCTCCACGGGGTCACCTGTTCGGGGGTTGATAAATAGGATTGGTAGAATCGTCTTGAAGTTTGTCTTCATGAAAACATCCATCTGCCCAGCCTCACGGTCACGGGTGACCACTGGGTCCTCATGATCAGCGTACAGCCCCATGAAACTTATGATCTTAGCCGCACCTGGGTCGAGAAGCATGGCGCTCCACTTTGACTTATCTCTGTCAGGGGTGGTTCCCCAGACATTATGAGTGTAGTCCCAGTCTTTATTCGGTCCTTGCTGGAATTTGTCTTTGTCGTCTAGGAAAGCCTGTAGTTCTCCTTCGCGTCTCGCTTTATCCTCTAAGGCGAAAACGTTGAAGTCCACAGATTTAATGGATAACCCAGTATCACTCATGTTCTTTCATCTCCACCCACTTAGTTAAGGCATCTACCCCTATTTTGGAGAGATCACCTTTTTTCCGTATATGTTGTCTGACGCGGTTTTCTAGTGCATCAGGTACTTGGAAAGTTAATTTACCCATATCGTTCCTCACTTAATGGATTAATGGAATAAGTTATATATATGGTTTGGTATTAACAAACATGGAAGGAACAATATGAAGTACCGAACTTGTTATAAGACGATGCATGCTAACGGACCCACCGAGAAATGCCTAAGCTGCCGCGTCTTCAAACTATGCGATAAGCTAAGCCCTACGGGGATAGTATCCACGGCTGAAATGTTACCAGCTGAGCCATCAACACAAAATGAGCCGATTCGCCGATGGTAGACTCTAAAACTAAGACTGCATGGGATAAACTCAAAGAGAGAATATACCGCATGTTAGACAAATATCATCCTTACAGCCCTGATCCTATGAAAAAACTGTTAGATGATGTTAAGGCTGCGGGTGATGAGTTACAGGAGAAGAACGTGGAGTTACGGGAAAAACTTGGTAAATTTAATCAGGATAATCTTCAACTGATGGGTGATTTAGATGATGCACAGACGAGGATTAAGGTTTGGAAACACGCCTCAGAAGAGAAATCCGAGAAACTTGATGAAACAGAGGCATTGCTTCAATTAGCGAATAACCGATGCAACATATTAGCCAAACAACTAGGAGAGGCAAAGAATGCGCTTACGGAGATATCTGAAGGCAAAGGAAGATTCAGCCTTGACCACTTAACCCACGCTGGTAACTGCATTGAGGATATGAAGAAACTAGCAGTAGACGCATTGGAGGCACTTAAATGAGTTTCACGGATAAGCGCCACAAAGTAGAGCAAGGCGTACTCAAGATACTGTCTATGGACCCCTACATAGCGGATGGACCTCAATATAAGAAACTGATTTTACTTTATTGGGTAAATATCGACAAGGCGTTTCAATATGACCGTGAATCTGGGTACTACTACACTACGCCTGAGGACTTCGCTAAAGCCACCAGCCCAGAGTCGATCAGTAGAGCGTTTAGGAAGTTGGTTGAGGCTGAGGTTGCTAAACTATTGCCAAGTACTGAGAAGCGTAGACGTGACCTTGAGGCTGAGTATAAGGATTATCACATAGAGGAGAAACCATAATGGTTATCTCTTTCAGCATCCCAGAAGCGAGAACCCAGTTAATGACGAAAGGCACTGTGGCTACGTTCCGTTGGAACCGTAGAAAACACATTGGAAGAGACTGGGCTCAGGTTAAACGAGGCACCGAGAAGATAGCGGATGTCGAGATTAAGGAGGTTGGGTGCTTTGAGACGATCCCTGATTTAGTACCTTATCTTAGTCTCAGTGGCTTTGAAACTATCAGAGACTGGAGAAGAGCCATCGTATCCACCTCGAAGCCGAGTGATTATCTTCGTCACTGCGGTTGGCTCTACCTAGTCACCCGCGTAGAAGCAAAGAAGGAGGCACAGTGATGTCAATGTTTTCTGGTGGAGAAGCTATTGGAGAACCAGAAGTCGGACCAAACCACACGGTTCAAAAGATAAGATGCCTCCTTACGGATGAGACCGTGGAGCTAGTGTGCGATGTCAACGGGGTGGTTGTTTGCAGAAGCTGGAAGAAGTGCCCTAAGCATTATCACAGCGACTTGGTAATGACGTGTCCAGAGAAAACGCTTCATGATGGTATGAAGAATTGGAGAGTCGAGAAGTCTCAGATGAAAAACAAGTTTGGGCGATATTTACTAGACTGGATAAAAACACAGGTGAAATAAACTATTGTGTTCTGTTAACGCGTACTGTGATGGCTCAGGAAAAGGATGGGTATGCACCGTACTAGACTACATGGAAAGCTACCAACGCCTCTACATAGACACCATTGAAGACCCCATATACCATGAATACCACGCCATACTATACGCGTTAAAACACATGGTCCCCGAGCTAGAGTATAATCTCTACAATGATAACGTGGGTGCAGTCAGCCACCTTAACCAACGAAGCACACCAAGATCACCAGCCATCAAACAACTAGTAGCCGAGATAATGAACTACATAGCTGAAACTGGGTTAAACGTGCATATACAGCACCTGTCAAGAAACTTGAACCCAGCGGGCAAACTACTAGACACAGGATCACCCAGCCTCTACGCACACCGCCCGCAGCTGCTTAAACCTAATCCCCCTAAGAAAGCTGAGATACGTAGAAAACGGGAGAATAATAAGATACGTAAAGACGCTGAAATATGGTGGAAGGGGCTGCCCTGGTACAAGAAAACAGAGTTAAAGGAACTAGCCGAGGATTAACGCCCCTACCAGTAGCAAAGGCAACACAGATCCACCGCCCTCACCTGAAACCGCATCCTCCTCAGAAATAGTACCAGCACCACTAATAACCGCAGCACTACGATTCGAACGTAAACATTGTATAACTGAGGCTGCTAAAGGATCACTACTACCACCCCAGCGCTGAATCTCCTCATCACTCACCCTAGTAAAGGTACGATACCAATCCTGCCATGATCCACCATTCATTATTACTCGTGCGGATTCTACGAGAGTTCGAGTAAAGGACAGGGCATACGGATCTGATGCAGGTGTAACTCCTCCCCCTGAAATCATCCATGTGAACTCTTTCACGAAGCCCTGAGCAGCCAACGCCCCCTTACGAACCATGGATGGTACAAGCTGCTGCCCTGTGAGACAACTGATGAATAATGCTCTGCTTCCAGCCATGTATTGGTCATTCTCACATGCCTTCAATATCACCTGATACCCTGAACCAGTCATCTCACTAGGAGAACCATGCCCCCCGAATACCACTAAATCAGGCTTATACCCCTCTAAAGCGGAGAGAAGCCCCTGAGCCGTATCAGCTGAACCCGTTAGGGAGCGGGTATCATGCCCCGCTGCACGAGCCTCATTCAATATAAGACTAACCCAGTAGGACGCGTAGGCACTTGGCTCATCCACGGTGCAATATACGCCCAAGACCTTCGGACACATGATATAGAATAATACATGTACCTTTATAGAGTTTAAGGTAAATAAAAGAGGGGTTAAACTATCATATAGAGTGGATCGCCTGACGCTGTTTGAAGCTGCTGAACATATTCGATCGTCTTCACCTTTCCTATTTCGGTGTGGTTCTGCACCTCACGTATAAGGTCCACGATGCTGAGGAAAACCGTCTTCTTAGTACGCTCCACATAGGCGCTGTACCGTTTGCTAATTCTGTCACTCTGATTTAATCCAACCATCTGTCTTTCCAATTCCGCTTGATACATGCCGAATGCTGTGTTAAGCGTTATCTCCGTTACCATGATTATGAAGATGCAGAGGATTGATTAAAGCCTTACCGTTGGATTTGGTTCTTCTCTTTTTAATTTACCTAGCTTAGTCATATTCTTTAGCTCCGATACATGAAACCGAGGTGATTTGTTACAAGGTTTTATCTTCAGATATTTACTGAGCTTATTGTAGAGGGTCTCAGCCTCCTCCCTAGTCATACTGCCATTATCAAGACGCTCTTGCAGTTCCTCAACAAGACTTCTCGGCATACGCCTCAGAACATCCTCAACACCCACGGCTTCTCCCCCTCATTCTCTTATTTCATGTTTTCTTAAGAATGGTTTTTCAAATATAGTTGGTGCGTCAATTCTATCTTTAGGCATTTTCCCTATAAGTTTCAAGGCTTCAAGTTTTTCTTGTGGAGTCATTTTATCTTCATCTTTTTTCTTCTTGGTTTAGGAACACATATGATTATAGAGTCTATGAGCCTTGATTAAAGCCTTACCGTTGGCTCCAATGAGGCTCACCCCATTCACCGATTCTGAATTTAGCAGCCGTATAGGTTCCCTGACGGGTGCGAGCTACTTTATATAATTCTACAGTCAACCGCTCCGCACCTATGGCTGCTAACGCCACAGGCAACACAGGAACCTTGGGGAACACTTCTCCGAGTATAATCGCCCAGAGACCCGTTAACGCGGGGCTGCGTAGAAACGTTTTGAAGTCAAAGCCCTCGTAGGGTGCATCCTTAGTGGCTCCGCCTAACGCGGTGAGGGTTCCTACTAGTATTCCTGCTGTTGCGGTGGATGTGAATCTATCCATACGTTATCACTGTATAATAGATGTGTTAAAGTTTACCGTTTGCTGACCAGGTACGCGGCGCCTAAAGCACCGATGACGAGTAAACCAAGATTAGGGCTGATTGGTCCCTCTGTGATATCCTCAACTTTGCTCAATATACTCAACACAAAAACACCTAATAACACAAGATAGATTATGGCTAATATCGCCCCAATATAGGGCATAAGGACAGCCCACACAATCAAACTCGCACTCTGTTGTATATTCAACTTAATCGTGTACTGTATAGTAAACTCAGAGACAGCCCCATACCAGTTAGCCTTATAGGATACTTCTTTATCAAGAATCTCAGCCGTCCCAGTCACCCCAACATCTGAGAGAACTTTGTTAAGGCGACTTTGATCATTCGCCGCACCAGCCATTAATTGAGCAATCCAGCCACTCACAAAAGGAATAGGGATCACTTTGAAGGTGAGACTCCACTTATAAGTACCTGACTTGAGGGGTGGATTCGTGATCCAAGTGACTGGTATCTCATCAGGAGGCACAGCACTAGGTGTCAGTGTTAGATACTCTGTGTCCGTCACGACGCCAAGAGTCTGTCTATACATGAAAACCCCTCAGTTCGTACCCGCTTCGATTCTCAGATTCCACACTCGATTAGGCATTTTCATATTCCAGTCTAGGAGCCCTCTATCGAAATAAACAACCCAAGTATCACCATTAGCTACACCATACCAGTCCCGTTTCTTTCCTACAACCATCTCAGTATCATTATCGATTATCCTACAGAAGTCACCTAATAATGGGGATCCAGCGTTAGCCTTCAAATAAACCCATATCTTTGGGTAAACCCCTACAACAGGATCCTCCTTAACTTGAACGGTGGTTATCACCACGGCTGGAAGCAAACTTGTGGCTGTCAGCGTTAAATACTCCATATCCGTCACGCTGCCAAGGCTGACAAGAGCCTGAGAAGATGCATCTCGTGGTCTAGTTAAAGCGTATAACGCCAAGCCGCCTAGAATCATCCAGCCCTCCATTCTATGATCCTCCGATTCTTTTAGATATGCCGCCCTTGAAAGCTACGCCTACGCTGCTGCCTAGCACCTCATGAAGCAGATAGCCACCGACAAACGCAAGCAACAGATTAGAGCCTACGTCTAGTTTAGCGGGTTGAGCAGCTAAACCTCCTCTGTACTCTACTGCATTAGCCCCAAAACGGTTATCTGGGGTATAACTATACTTGAGGGGGGTGCTTACCGCCATTGCCTGATACTGCGCCAATGCCTCTGAGGAAAAACGAGTTACCATCACGTCACCATTAATACTGTAATGGGTAATCCTAATAAAGACTTTACCTTACATCTATACGGTGGCATCATGAAGGGCTGTGAAAAAGTGGGAAACTACATGAGGTGCAGACAAGCACCCCCCAGTAAATTTGACTCTAGAAGCCTGAGAACAGTGTCAACTAAGACGGGTAACAAACTCATAATAGGATGCCCTAAAGGAGAATACTCAGCTAAGACTAAGCGATGCAAAGTAGGCACACGGCTTCAATCAATACTTAAACCAATCAAGAGGAGATAACTATGGCTAAGGATACCTGTGAAGCGCCTAAATGCACAACTAAGAACGGGTTAAAGACATGCCCATCGATGACACCTAACTATGGGGGCGTAGGGTGTCGTGAACGTAATAAATCAGAGTTTGAGCCTAAGAGCCTATTCTATAAAGATTCAGGGAAATCTAGGATTTTGATAGGTTGTTTAAAAGGACAATACGATGCCAAGGCTAGACGTTGCCGTCGAGGAACCCGCGCGATCCATTCAGTTACCCCTGTTTGATTTATCCCAAGCCTTATAATCATAGAGTAATCATACGTTTGTGATGTAAATGGAGATAACCACTATTCTTCTCTGCCTATCTATAGGCTTCTTAATTACTACTATTTTCTTGGTTATCGCTATTTTTCTCATTGTCTACACCCCTAATCACTGGAATGATACGAATGACTACCTATCTCTTATGCATGATAACCTTGATGAGCAAAACGATACCTTAAATGAGATAAAAGAAGTGGCGCAAGAAGAAAATGAACGAGAAAAAAAGAGACGAGACGGATTAAAACCTAAATTTGTTTAGCGTCTCTCAGCTATTCGTTTAAGGTCGCTTAATCCTATCTCTTTACCCTGATACATCAAAGTAGGAACTACCTCAATATTTGAACAGGTGTTTTCTCTATTAACTGGACAAGTGTCAATATCTATGATACGAACATCTATTCCCAACGCCTTAGCTTCATGAACAATACGAGGCACCTCGGTGCGGCACGCTTCACACGATTTTTGGGCATATACTTCGACTGTAGGCATAGGTTCTCTATTAAACCTTATTTACTCTCAGATATAAAACATACCTAGAGATAAACAGTTGAGTGTGGAGCGTGTGATAGGCTAGTTGACTGTAAACGAGAAGGTAGCAGCATTGGAACGAGACGTACAACATAACACGAAACAGATTGAGAGTTTCACCAAGAACTGCATGGATAGCAGAAGGGAATACAGGGATCAGGTTAAACAGCTTGAGGATAAGATCGATAACGGGTTCAGGGACGTAATACGGGAATCCATTAAAGAAGCACTCAGCGGAGACATAAAGATAACCACCCATCAAGGGTTAAGGTTCAGCGATAAAGTGTGGGTCGCGTTAATCAGCGGAGCAGCAGCCATCATAGTAGCTTATCTAAGCGCAGGCATCTACCTCTAATGGATAAAACTAATAAAACCCTCCATCAATATACATAGTGGTGAGTACAATTCCCAACGGACCCGTCCATGAATATTGGAGCAAAAAACAGTCAGGATTAGCTTGTTCACGCACTCATAGAGCAATTGATTCATGGTCTCAAGTCCTAGGTAGCAAACATCGAATCTATTTTCATACACCACTTGAAGCTATGATCGTGGCTGATCAGGTAGACGGTCCACATTGTCGTGTATCCGCCCTTAACCATCTAGCTATTGATGAAATCTATGGTGATCCTAACTCGAAAATTTTCTTTGAATTACTTCGTTTGACTGATACGGCTCCTGTTGAGCCATCTCCCAGTAGGCTTAACCTCGGGTTCAGGCAACAGAAAAGAACCAGATAAACAGCTTCTTTTGTGGCTTATCCGTTACCGTAGCTTATGGGGCTAAAACATATCGTGTCTCCTTACAGGGGTGTGTTCTATGGGTTACCGCGAACTAGCAAAAATTATAAATACGTCTCTTCACAGTTAGAGGTTAGATGAAAGGAGGAGCGTAATTTTATGTCTAAACGGAAAAGTCCTGATGAGATAATTCACGCTTTAATGGATACTCTTGATGGTAACTATAAGACGGTTCAAGATGTCTCTAAAGCGATAGGAAGTGGATGGGAGACTACTTGGAAATACCTTGAGTTAATCCACTGGGTACAACAGTGCCCTAAGGTTCAGAAAGAGAAGATAACTGAAAGCATAGAGGCGTGGAGACGCGAATGGGGGAAAATACCTAAATGACAAGAATACTCGTATGTCCTGAATGTGGAGGTAAATTAACTCACCAGTGGCCTCTTGATTGTGGTTATGTCACGACGGCAACCTATCAAAAATGTCCTCATTGTGGGGATGAAGTTAAAGCCATAATTTATGATTCTTCAAAACCAAAGGTGAAAACGGATGAATGACTTTCTCTTGTGCGTGGGGGAAGATACCTGAATGAATCTGAATGAATGGAAAACTAAAGAGAACACTACCGATGCTGATATTTTATCTCTTGAATATCTTAGTAAGTTGTCAGAACTCAAACTAGCTGAGAAGCCTCCTATTCCTCTCGTAGAGTGTGCTTGTGGGTGCGGTACGTTAATTCCTCAATTTGATAAATATGGCAAAGAAAGACATTATGTTAAAAATCATTATAGAAGCAGAAAATTAACTCCTGAAGAGCGTCTTCTTAGAAGCGAGAAAATTATGAGAACTAAAGAGAAAAAGAAGAAAACTGAATGGTATTGGGTTATTAAAGAACTCTTACGATTACAGGGAAAAACATATATGAAGAAAGTGATGGGGGCTAAACAATGGGATGACTTTGTTAAAGAATGTAGAAAGAGGGAGAAAACAAGCGACTTCAAGGAAATAACTGGTCCCCGTACAATGCGGCGACTGTCTCCTAGTCAGATAAAAAGGGAGATGCCTGAATGAGTGCTCATTTTGTTTTGAAGCGGTTCTTAGAGGGATTCGAGGAGTATGGTGACTTATATGAGGCGATTAAGTCAGGTAGGAAAACAGTGGAGTACCGAGACGCTACAGATCATTGGGCAACTAGACTATTAACCCCTGAAGGAAAGTTATGGTTAAAAGAACTTCGTGATGTGGGTTATATAGAATTTGTCAAAGAATACTTGAAACATGATACGGCTGTGTTTGTTGTGGGGTACACTAAGTATCCACGGCTTGTAGCGGATATTACGAAAATCGTCTACAATTATGATGCTGATCAGTTTGAGGTACATATAGCGAATGTCAAGGAAAACCCATGTAATTTCGCAGAATTAGAATGTACTAAAAAATATGACTGTGAAAATTGTATCGTTTTCCTTTATGGTTATTACAAAGCAAAGGAATCCATTAAGAACGATGGAGTCGGGATACCATGAATCGAGTAGAACAATTCAACAAGCAGTATGAGATATTTCCTGAACCCCCACCATTCACATCGGATCATGTCTTGATATTTGAGTGGCTTAACCGAATGATGCCTCTCATAAAACATTGGAAAGAAGTGGCTGAATCCATTGAAGTAGATAAGGAGACACAGGCATGACTCAGGGTAGGGGTAAGAAGTGTCGTGCATGCGGTGAACTCACGATGCATAAGACAGGTAAACTGTATAGGTGCAGCCGATGCGGTTTCACCCTTGAGCAGCCGTTGATAAAAAACAAGTGTAAAACATGTGCTCATAATGAGGTGTGCGGTCTTCTCGTGAATAAGGATCAGCTTGACTGTGGTTGTATTCATTTTCTCTCACTCAGCACGTTATTAGCGTTCATCGCATCAGTAAAAGACTTGAGCGAATCAAGATGAGGGAAAAGAGAAATGAAACTCGGTGAATTGGTAAAGGAAATAATCAACCAAGTTAGATTAGAACAAAAATTCGAGGATGAATTACTCTTATTAACTCATTTAGAAGTGTCTCATGGGGAGAATCAGGGGAGGTTGATCGGTGAAAAGATGCAGTCAATTTTAGAGTGTAAGCAAACAAGATTCAAACTTGAAAGAGAACTGATCCAGAAAGACGGTGACTCTTAGTTGAAGCATAGCTGGGGTCCCGTTAAGGGTGGTGTGGTTACCTGTACTGGGTGCGGCTTAGAAGTCCCAGTGTACCGTAAACGTCGCGGTGGATATGGATCATGCATTCCTAATAGATGGAAAACCGTGAAACTCGATGAACTCAGTAGCTACCAGTACCCAGCGTGGGTAGATGAACCGATCGTTAAATGCCATAAATGCGGTAAACAAGTGATCAATACACGATTCTGTTGGCTTTGCGCTGCTCCTATTCAGGGCGTTATGAACTCTGTGTAACTACTTTTTGGTTAACAGGTAGGCTCCAGCCGCTAACGCTACGAGTGCAATCGGTGCCTTACTATCCGTCACGATTCCCTCTGTTGACACCGTGATCAACGCCTCTGAAGCCAGTAAACCCAAAGCCACTGAACCAGCGTACACTGCTTTAAACGTATAGGTTCCCGCCACGTTAACCGTCACAGGTATCCGCGCTATGTGATCTGTTCCCTGAACACTCTGCGCCAACGGCTCAGATCCCATGTAGAATGTTATAATCTCCCCGTCAAGATACAGGAATGCCACAGGGTCAGATAATATGGCTCGTAGCTCAAAGGCTTCTCCCTCCACTGGATTCACCACACTACTGTAAAGCCATAGACTGGTAGCTACATACCGTGACAGTATCTCTATACTTCCAACAACCTCAGACGCAGCGAGAGACATACAATAACAAAGCCAGAGGAGATTAAAAGAGTTTACCCAGCCCTCAGATGCCTAGGGGTAACCGACACCCCAGATAAACGCTGCGGCTGGTACTGGTTAACCACTCTGAACTGCATATGCCTTAACTCACAGAAACCATCCCCAGGATCAGAGGCTAACTCATCCATGTTTATGTAGCTGCATACGGGGCATGGGTAACACTTCAAATCACAGTCCTTACACTTAACTGGTACGGGTGTCACCTGTTTACGGATGGCACGTTCCTTAGCCTCATCTATACCATCCCATACGTTGCCGAAGCTGAACTCAGCCCCCATAAGCGCCGCGTCATCACATGGGTAAAGTAAACCATCTGGTCCAACGGTGACTCCCATGGCGTTGATTCCGCAGTGGGGTACGTATAGGTTGCTCTGCATCATCGGGTACAGGCTCTGGTACTGAACTACGTCGGTGAGGGTGAAGTCTGGTTTCATGTGGAAATCCTTGATAACCCTATGGTACTCTGTTTCCAGATGCTTCACCTCATCTGATGTGTATATGGAGCCGTAGGGTCTGTAGAAGTTAAGGAAGCATCGCTCGAACCCTGCTTCGTAGATGGTTTTAACGTCCTCGTAGAGTAGCGTGGGGTCTGAGACTGTTTTAAGTATCTGCCCCCCGTTTGCCGCTATGAGGCTTTTCCATAATGGTAACGTCTTCATTAAGGCATCGTATGATCCGTTTCGTCCACTGTTCTGGCTCTTCTCTGTGCCGTCCCAGCTGAGAGCCGCGCTTACACCATGCAGTAATAGCCACTCGTAGAGTTCATCATCGAGGCATACGCCGTTGCTGGTTACGTTAAAACCGTTGGCGCGGGCGTGTCCGAGCGTATATTTCACCCCAGCTCTATGCTGTAAGGGTTCTCCGCCCCATAGCTTAAGATCATCTCTTCTATTCTGGTTAAACCATTTGCAGGCTTGTTCTAATACATCCATAGGCATATCGTAGCCTAGTCTTTTCCAAGCGTAGCAGTATGTGCATCCTATACTGCATTTTCCTGTGAGGTAGAAGGTAGTCATCTAGTATGGATAGGTGTTTCAGGCTTTTAAAACATCTGGGTTAGATATCGTGGTATGTGCAGCTGCCTATACAGGAATCAATACAGGATGCGTGATAGGGTGCAGTCTAAGGTACAGGATACAATGCACCCAGAGACACATCCGCTTATACAGGAGTAGATACATCCGCTGACACATGATGCTATACAGGCATCTATACAGGTGTCAATACACCCAGAGACACAGGCTCCGCCACTGTATTGCAGGGTGATCGTGTAGTTGCCTGGCTGTGTTAAAGTCACATCAAACCCGAATCCCCCACCCGTATCAGTGATGTCTGTGGCGTATAATACACCGTTTATCAACAGTTTTACAGGTGCCTGCGGTACTCCTTCCCCTGTGTTATTCTTAGTTAACACACCGTTAATCATGAATGGGATACCCTCTATGCCCTGCGGTGGAGCCTCCGCTGTCATGGTGGTTCCTACTATGCTGAGTGTGATTAGCTTGATGCCCTGCATTCTACTTAACTCATAGAGGATGATGGTTAAAGAGTTTACCCACTTACACCTACCCCTCTAGTTATAACTCATCAGTTCACCCTAAATACTTGATTAATATGGTGGTGTTTGGAGGAACAAGTTTGAAGAAACAGTTAACCATCACCCTACTAGCGTTAATAGTAGCATCAGGAACCATCGGATACGCCGTCAGTCAGCTGCTTTTGGAAAGAGTCATCACAGGCAGCGTAACGATAGCTTTACGCTGTCTTTATCTTCTTTAATTTTTTTCTTCTATAATATTCTCTTTCAACTTTATTCTTACACTCTTTACAAGCATATCTATATCCTAAAGGATCATAAGCACTTTTAGAGAATTGATCAATCGGTTTTTCAATTTTGCATTTACAACAAATACGGGTATATTTTTTCCAATTTGTAACACTGCCTCGCCGATTACATTGTTGTTGGATATTCGTAGCCCATCTGCAGTTTTGGGGTTCATAGTTCCCATCGTTATCTATGCGATCAATTGTTAATCCTTTTTTAAACCCATGTGTTAACGCCCATTTAATGAATGCTTCTTTATCGTTACGCCACTCATCACAGACTGTTATCCCTCTTCCCCCATAATTTTTGTAGCTAGGATTATTAGGATTATAACACCGTTGTTTTAAACAATAAAAACACACCATTAACGGTTTTGCGCTTCTCTCTTTCTTACGTTGTATGCTAGAACAATTTTTACAAAAATTTCGTCTACTATACTGACACTCTTTATCTTTTATAAATTGATCTAAATCCTCTAGGCTGTGAGCCTCAAGCCCACATACTCGGCACTTTCTGAGTGGTTTTACTTCCACGGTGGGAGCCATCTCTGACACTTTGGACATCTCTTAGGCTTTTCCTTGCGACTCTGCCATTCATATTCACAATAAGGACACTTCATGAATAATACTACAACAACAACAATATATAACTTTATCGCAGCCTGATTTATACGTGCTCACGACTGAGGGACAAGCCTTGTCTACCCTTGAGTTCGGGGAACTCGTAAATGGTCAGCATCTAACCCAAACCATAAGATTAGCCAACGTTGGTAATACGCCTCTCACCATAAATATCGAACGCACAGACACATCGACGGGTATCTTGAGTGTGGTGCGGAATCAGGATGACACACCATACGAGACACCTGTTACACTAGGCATGGGGCAGAGCCTATACTTGAAACTGGAGGTCTATAATTCAGTTAGCCTAGTAGCGGGAACCTATCAACTTAGCTTCAAAGTAACGGGAAGCTAAATTACCTCTTTTTTTATATCTATTCGATAAATAGCGTTTACCGTTTCTTTGCTACTATGTAGGCTATTCCTAGCCCTGCTGCGAGTGCTACGTTTCTTTTGTATTCTGGGACGTCGTACCAGTGAGCATAGTATCCAGGTTGTGCTATCTTAAGAGGTATTTCTGTTTCTGGTACTGTTGGAGCTGGAAGCGAGGCTTTGTGGACTCCATTAACAACTACAGTGGCAAGTCCTTTTATATTATCCCACTCTAGCTCAAACGAGTAAACTTCACCATCCTTAGCCTGGAATGTTGGACTAAGTCGTCCATCATGATGTGCTCCATCTACATCTGTGTAGAAGAAGTTTCCTCCCTTTGCGTCTGAGAATAGAACCCCATTCTTAGGATAATAAGCCCCTGTCCATCCTGGAACTGTGAACGCTACGTATGGAGCATAACTATCATAACTTGCTCGGATATATCCTTTTACTTTTTTCATTGTTTCATCTCCTTTTACTCATGATTTATACTTATATCGTAATCATCTATTTAGGTTTCCTAGTTCCCATTTCTTTGTTCTTCTCCATATAGGAGGATTGCCTCCTGGTAGAAGGCTTCCTGTATTTCCCATCCTACATTTTGTGACTAGTCCTGCTCCTTCTTCTAAATTAGCCCATAGAACCAGTCCGTTCTTAATAGGATTATATGGATTCTTTAAATTATACTGTATCTGTGATTGAGATAATGCTATGTTGTAGGCTAAAGCCATGTAGTTTGATCCAATCCAATAGCCTCCTGCCCAACTTCCTCCTCTTCCTAGAGTCAGGTTCCCAGAAGGAGCAATCAGATTGCCAGCTAGAGGTGTAGGTCCGCCTACTATTATATCATCCTGATATAAGATCACATTTGCTCCATCATATGTGCCAGTTAGACACGTCAACTTATTCGACAGCGTACCCCCATCAACGGCTACTGTTGCACCTGCTGTAACTATGATTCTATAACTATTTAAAGCAAAAACGTATAACATGTCAACTCTATTGGCTCCTAATGCTGTTGCAGATGCCATCAGATAACGGGTTGCCGTGAAGTCTGTTAGTTTACTCCATATCATGAATGTTAAATCTCTGACTATTCCTAGAGCTCCAAGGGTTACACCAAAGTCTACGTATTGTGCTCCCTTAAAATCTAACCTAGAATTATCGAACTCATATAATGGGGGAACCTTAACATTAAGCGAGGTGGCTTTTGGATCTACTTGAACAGGAGTTTGCATAGATTTAATCCTCCAGTACACAAAAGGCATCTACAGTAGCAGCTATAGCTGGAATAAAGAGTAGTCTCATTCTTCTAGCTCCGTGAGTGGTCATATATGGTGTCCAGACATTCGCTGCAACGCTGATGGAGTCAACTGTGACGTATGCGCTGTTTATCTCATCCCACACCTGTATGAAGAGTCCTTCTGCTGCCGTTCCCACTGTGGCGGCTTGGTTGCTTTTCAGATAGAAGGTTTTTTTCTCTACACCCGTGGTGAGGACATACCCTGTCGCTAACCCTGTTGTGATTGGTACTGCCTGAGCCGTCCATAGAGATATGGGATCATAGTCTTGTGCAAATCGTAGACTCTGGATGGGAACTATAAGAACAAAGCCATTATCTCCACCAGAAATATCTATAAAAGGATTTCCAGCTTCAACAATACTACTTAAATATAAATGTTGATCTGTGACATATACACCTCTGATCTTAGCGTAGTTTCCTAGACTGAACGGGTGCCATGTACTGCCTCCGTTGAAGCTGATTGCCCCAGTTAAACCTCCAAGGTAATCAACTACTACCATGATACCGCTGAGAGACACTGCACTCATCACAGGATTACCAGCACCTCCAGAAAATGGCAACCTGTTTGCTGGCTGCGTCCAAGTAACGCCCGCATCTATGCTTTCATAGAAGAGTTGACTAACCTCAAGAAAACCGATCCAACGTTCCTTTATGCCCCCTAGATGATGAATGTTTCTAACGTTTCCTACAACAACTATGGTTGCCTGTGCTACCATACGATTGACGCTTCTTATAATTAAATTTCTAGCTCCAGCTATGGTTCTATTATAATAACTATCCATTCCAAAGATCCATTGAGTAACAGCTGCCTCAGTCCATTGAACAGTCCAAGTGGTTCCACCATCTATGCTTCTAACGATACTGCGGGTGACCGTGGGAGACGATACTACAGTTATGTAGACATATCCTATCTCGTCAATAGTAATCCCATAGGATGAGGTTCCCCCAATAGCTGTCCAAGCATCATAGACATCTTCCCAAGCCGCATTAGATCTTTTCCGTAAAATATGAACATGATCATGGGTAGAACAGAATATCGTTCCATCAGGAGCCTCAGCAACAGACACAATTTCTATAATATCCGCCTCTGGCTCCCCAGTAAGTGCTATAACATCAGCACGGGTTAAAAGAGTCTCTAAATTGCCACCAGCATCCATTTTATAGAGCAAAGGTGTAGAAGTCGGAAGTCCAACAACAGCCATCCCTAAATAGATGTTCTCCCCGTATCCCCACATATTACTATAAATACCCTTCACTCTAACAGTTTTAATGCTGGTTGGAAGAATGTTCTTAAGTTCCTCCCTGATTATAGGCGTTCTCTGGTTCTGTTCACTCATCTAGTCATCCCCACATATACACCTCTAAATCAACATCATTCTGCGCCGTAGCACGCTGATAAAACAACCAAACCCACTTACGATCAAACGTATAATTACCCACCACACCATGCAACGGAACAGCCACAGGCAAAGGCCAAAAACCAGCACTAGGACCAAGCAGAGCAGCGACAGGCTGAGCCCTGAGGAACACGGATAAGTAATTCGCCAACCGTTGATCAAGGAACCAGACATTCACATCATTCTGATTACTCACCCTGAACGTGGTGCGTTGAACATGAGCGGGGTTAATCGGCATATTCGCTGGAACCGTATGAAGCTGCCCAGGGGTTCCCTCATATGGCCATGGGTATTGGGGTCCGATGCTTGCTGGTGGTAGCGCTATTGCGGCTAGTAATGCAGCCATGTTGGGGGGTAGTGGTACGGGGGTGTTTGTGCCTTGTCCCGCTACTATGAAGCCGATGTTATCAGCGCCATAAGGGTTCGCTGAGGTGTCTATTAGTACGTAGTCGTTGGCGTCGAATCCCTCATGCTGTGTTGTCTTCTCTAGGTCTGACATTACGTTGCCTCCATTTTACCCTGAGTCTCCTGTAATCCCAGCTTCTTTAAACCTTCGTACCACTGCTTCTTATCATTAATCTTAATCCTTATCAAATGGAATAGCCAACAATAACTCGTAGCAGTAGGTGCCGACGCTGGGTGATAAATATCCATAGTAACCGTGTTATGAACAGGCATCGGGTTTTCAGCCCCAACAAGTATGCCGAACCGTGGGGGCGTACTGGCTGGGTGATAAACGTGACACTCTATGTTCATAGATGCCACAGTGGAGCCTTTAACGCTATGCATATCACGGGGGCTTAAGTCAACAAACGCATTATCCGCGTTCAACGCCACCCTGCTATCAGGGTCACTGAATATAACCTGCCCCCCATGAATCCATCCGAGGTTATTAGGCGATGACCATGTGACGATACGAGTGTGAGGCGCCCCACGGTTTAACAGAATCGGGCTGGCCCGGGTCTCAGAGTCATAGTTCCACCCAGTTAGGAAAGGAAGTGAATCATAAAGCTGACCACCTATAACGCCCTTCTGTCTCCGCTGATCCGCTATCAGGGTCTCTAATAGCTCATTGGTTCTACTCTGCGATTTAAGTAACTCATTCTGTGACATTTACCCTACTCCCATGATCATATAGAGGATTATTTTATGATATACGCAACAGTTATGTTCCCGCTTAACGCCGCGTCACCAACTATAGTGAGGTTGCCCGCGGCTGTGGATTTGAACAACGGCGCATCAGGTGTGCTGATCAATGGCACCGAGATGTTCGCGGGAACCACCATTATGTAGGTGTTTCCCCCTGGCTCAGTTAACGTATAGGTTCGTACCGCAGCCGTGTTGTTAGCGAATAATATGTGATATATCCACGCTGGTGTCGCCGCCAGTAGTCCCACGATCAGGTTCTGAGCCACGTTCGTAACCGCTATGTTCGCGTTCAACGGCGCGGCTTTCATGATTGGCTCATAGTACCCGTTCTCTGGGTTGTAAGTATGCTCCGCATAGGTCAAATCATGACCTGTAGGGGGTGTCGGTAAGGGGATTTGCGCTTCAACTACACTCATATCAATTCATCTCCTAAGCAGCTGGATAGTAGCTGTCAGCCTCCACAACTCTTACTCCGAGGGCACGCTTAGCCTCAACCTGATCCTTCGTGATGATTCTGATCCTGTACTTCCAACCATAGAAATACACCACAGTACTTATCGCCACCGCGAGGGGGTTGCTGACTCTTAGCGTCGGGTATCTGTCTGGTACGCTCCAGAAATACACTAGGCTACCAGCCGTCCTTCCACCTGTTCTTGGTGCTAGTATCTGGTCAAGGTACTCCGCTATCTGGTGCGGGGTATTCCTGTTTGCACCAGCTGGGTACTCGAACCTTACTAATCCCATGCCGTCTATTCCCACGTGATCTATGTTATAGATCTCGGACTGTTCTGGTCTGAGGTTGAACACATTCACGCTTACATCCGTCGCGGCTACTGGGAGGTTACCAGCCGTGTAGACAACGTAGTGAAACAGTCGTTCCGCTGACTGAACCTCGTACGCTATGTCATCTATTATGGCTACTTCGCCTTTCTCTAAGCGAGTAGTCTCAACTTTGATCGTCTGAGCCATCATACTCATTTTGCCATGCCACCTTATTACATACTTATCAGAAAGCATTAATAAGGTTGTGTGGCATACTGTGTTACAGGTGTGGGCATCATGGGCACTAAAAGCGTTCATATTAGACTTCCTAAAGATAAAGTGGATTATATTGATAGGCTTGTAGCCTCTGGGAGATATAAAAACACGACTGAGTTTATTGTTGAGGCGGTAAATGAGCTTGTAAGTAGATTCAGTGGAGAACCAACTGTACGTAATATTGACAACAAAATTCAGATCGTTCAACACCGTCTTAACGCAATAGAACCAAAGGTTACAAAACTCGTAGAGCTTCATAGAGATGATTTTCGCGGAGGGAGTTAAAATGATGAAAATTCCACTCACTCAAGGAAACGTCGCTCTTATTGATGAAGAAGATTACTCTCTTGTAAATAAATATAAATGGCGTGTAATTAAAGAAAAATACACTTCATACGGATTAACAACTATAACCTCCTCCGATAATAAAAACCATAGTTTACGAATGCACCGTCTTATTTTAAATGCAAAAAAAGGGGAAATCTGTGATCATATTAATGGTGATGGTTTAGACAATCGTAGAAGCAATCTGAGAATAGTTACCACTGCTCAAAATCAGATGAATAGCCAAAAAAGGGGTGGCTCCAGTCAATATAAAGGAGTCGTATGGTATGCACGATTAAATAAATGGCAAGCGGGTATAGTAGTTAATTATAAATTACATTATCTAGGTCTTTTTACTAATGAAATTGAAGCAGCTAGAGCCTATGATGAGGCGGCTAAGAAATATTTCGGAGAGTACGCGAGATTAAATTTTGGTGAGGTAGATGAGGATTTCCGTGCCGTAAGGCGTACAATAGAGGAGATGAAACAAAATGAGTGATGATGTTAAAACAGATCAGCCTATAATCTGTGTTGATCTAGATGGTACTTTAGCTGAATATACTGAATGGAAAGGGCATCATCATGTTGGTGAACCAATTAATGATGCAGTTATGCTTCTTGAACTTCTTAAAGATAAGGGATGGAAAATCGTCATAAGCACCTGTAGAAACAACGGCATGAACGGGGAAACAGATGAAGAATTAATCAACATAACTGAGCACCTACACTTTTGGTTAAGAACCCACAAAATACCCTATGACTATGTGGCTACACGTGAAATGGGTAAACCATTTGCTCATGTATATCTTGATGATAGGGCTTTTAGATGGGAGAATAATATAGGAAAAGCAGTTAATTTCTGTGGGCAACTTCATGCACAATTAGTAAAATCAAAGGAGTCAACTAAACATGAAGGATGACTGTGTATCCGTTGTTATTCCGTGCCGTAATAGCGCAGGTTACCTTAAGGAGACGTTAGCGAATCTCCTAGGGCAACTGAAAGAGGGTGATGAGGTGCTTGTAGTTGATAACGGTAGCACCGATAACCTACCAACTGTCCTTGAGCCTTATGGTGACGCTGTTAACTGTATCTATGTGCCTTATATTGGTCGATGGATGCGTGAAGAAGCGTTAAACAAAGGAGTAGAAGCCGCCTTGAATGACTTAATAATCATACTTGACGCGGACACCGTGCCTCAGCCTCACTGTATAGATAACCTCAGAGAATCAGGCGGAAAGGGTGTCTATGTGTCTGGGTTGATCGCGTTAAAGGTTCCTGATGAGGTGCGCTTAACACCTAAGCAGGGGATGCGCATAGGAGTAGCCCTCCTAGGAACATCTCCACCAGAGAAGGTGCTTGAGAACGTTAAACAGGGCTTGAATCAGGAGGTTATGGGCGCGTGCCTATGCTTCCACCGCACCGATTGGCGCAGAGTAGGGGGATACACGTATGCCTACGTGGGCAGATGGGGACTCGCTGAGACTGATCTGTACCTGAAGCTACACTACGCGGGGGTAAATATGGTTGCGTTGGATAAGTTTAACCCATTGCAGATGACGGGCTGCATAGCGGTACACATCGACTACGTAACCCACACCAAGAAACAGGTAACTAAACAACGATTCAAGGACTTAGATGAAAACAGACATCTACTGCTAAGCCTACTACCACGATACGAACAGGGAATATTCGAGGAGATGAAATAATTTACCAAGAACTAAGAAAATAAACGATTGGTGTAAGATTGGGGGGTTTCCTTGCCCGACACCAGAAAAATCATGTAGCACCTGTATTGTATGTATCGGGATGCCTTGTGATACTTCAAAGGAAAAAGAGGGTTAATCTTGGTTAGGACTGTTTTAAAGCCCAACCCCACCAAATACAACATACTCATCATCATAGACGCATACGGATGGGCATGGGACATAGCAAGCAAACAACTACTAGCACACCTACCCCCAGACTATAATGGAGTCATCATAAACTACTGGGACTTCTTCAACAACGTAACAGTAAACCCCAGTGAATGGGACATCGTGCTAAACTACATGTACAGAAACGACATGATAATGGCTGCAATGGACCCCCATAACACAGTGATCTGTATTGAATCAGACCCCAGCACCGTCGAAATGTACCTAAAACCCCTCTACGATAAATTCAAACACCTCGCAGGCATGAACGGCAAAGTAGCATACCACCTGATGAATATGTACCCAGACGGGGGACCAACCATACACACCTTAACACATGGAGTAGATATCAAACAATTCCATCCCCCATCTCATTCACCACCCGCCTTCACCGTGGGATGGGTTGGGAGAGCGGATAGACCCAGCAAACGATTCACCCTAGCAGATGAAGCGATGCGTGGCACTAAGCTAGCGTGGAAGCCTTTGAAGGGCTTGAAGGACGCGAGTTACCTACCGCCTGAGCTTATGCCAGCCTACTACAGAACCCTAAGCTGCCTACTCGTAACGAGTCTCGTAGAGGTTCATCCACTCGTAGTCTATGAAGCGATGTCATCGGGTGTTATACCTGTGACTACTAGGGTGGGTGATGTGGAGGAGTACATAGTTGAGGACTTTAACGGAGTGTACCTCCCATATAGATTAGACGCGGTGACAGTGGCGGATAAGGTGACACCTTTAAGTCACACGTATCGGTATGAGAAGATGAGGAAAGCAGCTAGACGCACCGCAGTAGAGAGGCTTTCATGGGGAGTTGTTATACCCTCATGGATTAAAGTATTTGAGGAGATAGAGAGATGATAGGGATGTTATCTGAATACGAATCAGCACCAATGCTCTACTGTAATGAGAAAGGATTTCACTGTAACGCTTACAGAGATGATCCATGCGAGGATTGCCCCTATGATGCTTCAAAGCCAAAGGAGGCTAAACCATGAGTAAAGAGTACCCCAGTCCAATCGATTGCCCACCGCCCAACTATACCCCAGAGAAGAAACATAAGACACCAGACGGCTCCCCACTACCCGTAGAAGTAGCTGAAAAACAATTACCATCACCAGACGGAACCGCCATGAGCTACTATGACAAAGCAACCCAGCCAACACACACACCAGACCCCGAGGCGCTGAGCAGAGCAGGCAAACCAGTCATCGATAAAATGATCCAAGTACTAAGACAATACTACCCCACGTTACCCAACTTATATCAACCCATCATACTACCCACCATCAAAGCCCCACACAGTGGACCCATAAAGCTACTCTACATCTCAAGTAACACCCGCGTAGGCGGAGCAGAAACCGTGCTAAAACGATTACTACGCAGCCTAGACCAGACACAGTACAAAGTAACCGTACTCATAACGGGTGCAAGGGGCGCACTGCATGATATCTACACTGAACACGCGAAGGTAATCTACGCTGAGGAGCAATCTAAGCCTCTCACAGAGTACATCATCGAGCAGTCAGCGGAGGGGAAATATGATTTCATCCACTTCATCAACCACTGGAACATCTACGACATCATACCAGTCCTCAAACAACGTTGCCCAGTGACGGAGATCATTGCGAGCCTATTCGTCAACATGTATCACTTCAGGCAAGTATGGGCTAAGGAAATAGAATGCATCAAACAGGTAACCCCATACCTCTACGCCCTCGTAACTGACAGCAGCGTAAACTCCAAAGTGTTCCCAGACATCACCATCATACATAACGGAGTACCCGAGACAGTATTCAAACCAGCTGCTAAGAAGCCTAAGACCGTCGCATGGGTAGGCAGACTAACCCCAAGTAAAAGACCTGAGATACTTGTAAACGCATCCCAGCGACTACTGGACTATGACTTCACCATAATAAGCGAAGAACGAACACCCCTAGCAGAAACCCTAGACACACCAACCAAGCCTAATCTGCACTTCAAATACGGACTCACAGAAAACGAGATAGCGGATGAACTAGGATCAGCCGAGTACATGATATTCACAAGCTACGTGGAATCCATGCCCCTCAGCGTATTAGAGGCAATGAGCAGCGGATGCACCGTATTAGCCATGAGTGGATTCAGTGACCTAGCTACACCGCAGCAGAGCATGGGAGACCTCACGACACTCATAGTGGATGGGGTGAACGGTTACCTTATCCCTCAGAGTGTGCGTGACCCAAACGTACCTGATGTGGCTTCATGGATCGTACAGAACCTACCTAAACTAGCAACAACAGGCGTAGAGGCTAGGGCAAGCATATTATCAAATGAGTACACGTTGGATGAGATGGTGAAACGCTACGAACACCTATACGGCGCAACAGGCTCACATGGGGGTCAAAGAAGAGTAGCGTTCCTCTGGGGACTCATCCCACACCACGGCTTAGATTACTGGCACCTCAAAGTAGACAGCCACCAAGAAGCCATAAAACAACTAAGCAGAGACAACATCGTACAAGTCTACATACCCACCGCAGGCACACCCACCCGCAAAATACTCAACGGACAAAACATGGTGTACTACCCATGCCAAAGCAACAGCCTCATAGATGACCTGTACAAAGTCTACAACACCCTCAACGAATACAACCCACACATGATGTTCTTCAACATGTTCGGAGACCTAAAATGGCCACCGTTGATTCATTTCTTCCCTGAGGCTTGGAAGGCTTTGGTGCATTATGGGGCAACTGATATGAGGATACCGTTCATAGATGACTTGGACGCGGTTATCGTGCAACAGGAGTACCTACGTGAGAAGATAGCTATGGCGAATGATATCCCCTTGGATAAGGTGAAGGCTATACCGTTCTGCATGGAGGAGTGGCTATACAAACCAGCCCAGCTTGAGAAAACCTACACAGGCGTAATGGTAGCGGACTTCAGACGGGATATTAAACGCCAACACCTACTAATTGAGGCTTGGGCGATGATCCCAGGTAAGCTACTGTTGGTGGGTTATTATGATCGTTCGTTGCCTAAGGATTATCATGATGACTGTAAGCACCTTGCGCGTAAACTGGGCATACAGGACCGCGTAGTATTCATTGATGGATACCCGCATGATAGTCTACCTGAGTTATTGAATAAATGCAAAATAGGGTACTTGACTAGTAGCCATGAGGGGGGCTCGCGGAGCTTGATTGAGCAGATGGCATGTGCGATACCTTGCATCGTGTTAAGTGACTGCGAAGGCACCGTACACATGATTGAGGACGGCGTAGATGGCTATATTGCTGACCCTACGCCTAGCAGCATAGCGGAGAAGTCTTTGAAGCTGCTGGAGAACTACGCTGAGATGGGTTTGAAGGCATCTGTGAAGGTTCACGCAGCGTACCCCTACCTTAACATGACTCAGCAATACATGGAGCTCATCAATGGGGCTGACCCTGAGGTTACTATTATAACCACCAGCCTCAACAAAGGCGCGTATATTGAGGAAACCATAAAATCTGTGCTGAATCAGACGGCGAGGGCTAAGGTGAATCACCTCATCATCGACGGAGGCAGCACCGATGAAACCGTGGAGGTACTCGCTAAGTACGGTGATAAGGTTCATGTGGTAATGGATTACGGTGGGCAGACGGGGGCACTCATCACCGCTATGAAGGTGATTGAGGAAAGGTTCCCAGATACCACGCACATCGGCTGGATAAACAGCGATGACGTTTATCTCCCGAATTGGCTTCAGGACTCGTTAGATGCGTTAAAAGGTGAACCCAGTGACGTTGCTTTGGTGTGTGGGGAGATGATGCGCATAGGCGACTACTCAGGCATACTGCACCAACTAACTGAACCCTACGTAACCCTAGAGATGCTTGGCACACGAGGCAACATCATCGGGCAACCCACCGTACTCATCAGACTGGATGCATTCAAGGGACTCAGAGACAAGACGGGACATTATTTTAACCCTGAGTATAGTTACACGCAGGACTATGAGCTCTGGTACAGGTTCCTAGCTAATGGCTATAGGATAAAGCATCTGCTACGAAACGGGGGCTATGTGCCTACTGCTTGCCTACGAGCCTACCCGCTGCAGATGAGTGTCACTCATACTAAGGAGCAGACAGTGGAGCGTGATCGGGTGATTTGGCTTATAGCGGCTGCGACGGGTGGGAAAACGCCTCCGTGGGTGAAGAAACGATGAGGTAGAAGAATGAAACTACATTTATATAAACTCTTAACACAAGCAATCATCATCTTAGGCAAACTTAGACAGACACTAAACATGAAACCAGTTATACGTAACGACAGAGTGTTCGTTGACCCACAAGAACTAAGGTTTTTTACCTGTTGTGACTGTGGACTAGCTCATACGATAGAACCTCATGATGATAAGTTTAACCTAGTTAGACCAGTACGAGTTGAGGGATATGATTATCTGTGGAGAAGGTTCAGTGATGGTGGTATTCCATTTAACAGTGAGAAAGAGGCACTAGAAAGCCTGATAGGTGTAAATGATGAATCAGAACTATGAGGATGAGTTACGGCTTATCACTTTAACCACGATGCCTCAGCTATTGGCTGGGTGTGTGAGTCCACTGTGTAAGAATAGGCAGCTTGATTGGTTCTATAAGCAGGTTAAGGACATCATGGAGCGTGACCAGAAAAGGAGAGTATTGAAGGATGAGTAAACGAGTAAAATTTAAAGAGACTCCGAAAGTAAAAAGGGTAGTCACTGTTTCTTTCATGTCTGGGGGTAAGAAAATAACTTACCAAAAGACAGAAAATGTAATAAAACAAACGGGTAAAAAATTTATTCAGAGAAGGAGAGTAAACACGGAATGATACCTAATCAATCATCCATTAATTTTGAAAACCTAAAGCCCATGATGATTCAAAGACACGCAGATTTAACAAAATTTGGCACCATAAACTTTGAGATATTTGACGATGATCTAATGAACATGATGGATGAGGAAATAAATCATGAACTTGTCGAGGAAATAATAGTGGGTGATTGGGTTCACGTTGACTGTGAAGGCTTCATACCTAATCCTGAGTTAGATAAAGCATTATGGGAACTAACAAAACTGTACGCAAAATACGATATAGAAGAGGAAGGCTAGTTGGCGCAGATTAGTATAGGTGAAGCCATCGTACATGGCAATCGAATAGAGAATCACATACAGGTGAATGATCCAGCGCTACAGCCATACTTCACGGGAAACACCTTCTACGCAGAGTACCCCACCGATATATCAGGCGTACCCAGAGGATTACTTAACATCCCAGCCCTAAGCACCATAATACACTTCGCAGTAGCCGTAGGCGCAACCATAGAAGCGGGACAAGTAGACGCAACATACCTACGATCATGCAGTGAAGCACAAGACTACCTACACACATGCAAGGGCTTCGAGATGCTACGATGCACCGCGAAGATACAGGCTCAGCCAGTGCAGACACCACCATACCCCACAGAGAAGGAAGGCTTACTATTCAGCGGTGGAAGCGACTCAACAAGCAGCTGGATAAAACGACGCAGAATAAACCCTAAACTATACCTCATATGGGGACTCGACGTACCGCTCAACTGGGACATGTTCTGGGATCAGGCGAAGAGCCGATACACTTGGATGAACCCCAGCGTAATAAAGACAAACACCGAAGACCTCTATTACCCAGGTATGCTGGGCATATTGGGCAAGGGGCTTACTGAGAGCTACCGCCCCACGTATAGCTTCAGCATCAACGCACTCGGAGTATGCGCACCCCTCACTTACCTTGATCACGTTGGTTTGCTTCAGCTTAGCAGCACCTACCCGAGCCGTCACTACTTGAACCCTAAGTATCCGTGGGCTATGTATCGCCCCAGCTTCCTAGTGAACCAGTATTGGAGATGGGGCTCCACACGGTGTCTTGAGGTTGATCATGAGTACAGCACCACTGAGAAGATCATCAAATACGTGAAACCCTACTATGACTCAGGCAACCCCCTGTTTCTAAGGGTGTGTGGGAACAGGCAACGGTTACAGGAAACAGGGTTCAAAGCAGCTAATTGCCTTTTATGCGATAAGTGTCAACGCACCCTAGGTATGCTGTTGGTGGCTGGGATTGATCCGCGTAAGGCTGGTTTCCCCGTTACAGGTGAACACTATGCGAGGATGCGGAGTGATATTGAGGCGGGGACGTGGAATAGGATATATTTGCGGTATCACTGGATGGAGGTACAGCAACATATTCCACCCGTGGTAACTGAGGATTATGGGGGAAGCAAAGCGTTCCTAGAGTGGCTACGCGGCTATAGATGGTGAGTGAAATGGTTAAACGGATTGGTTTGATTGGTTATTTTGGGGCTGAGGCGTACAGCGACGACCTCATAGAAGACGTAACTAAACAACTACTACTAGAGCAAAGAAGCGACCTAGTGTTCGACTCAACCCTACTAAGCAAAGGGCAAGCATCATGTAACATAGATTACCTGAACAGCTTCGACTTATTGATCCACTGTGGAGGTAGCTTGCTGGGGAAATGCACCCACTACCCGATACGTGACATTGAGCAATGGGTGGATAAAGTACACACACCCCTAGCAGTGTTTGGCATTGGGTATAGGTTTGAGCCTGATAAGGAGCCCCTAACCCCAGAGATGCATCGCAGAGTTACAGCGTTATTTGATAAATCTGAGGTGATCTGTGTGCGTGGCTACAAGACAATCCAACACCTAGAGGAAAACCACCTAGACACTGGTAAGATATGCTGCGTAGCCGACCCCGTCACCGCTCACCCTGTTCACCCCCATGGCATGGGTAGGGTGTTGGTGGGTAATGTCAGGTGTATGCCTGATGTGGAGATACAGCACAACTCCACGGAGAAGGTTTACCGTTTATTGGCTCAGTGTTATGATTGGCTCATCGATGTCTACAAGCTACCCCTGCGATTAGTGTCTTGGAGGCATAACATAGACTATGATAACGACTTAACTGGAGCCAATCAGGTGCAGCGGATGATGCGGTACGGTTCACAGGTAACCATCCACACCCCAGCCAACTACCGAGAAGCCGCGAACATGATAGATGATGCGGTGTTCTACTTTGGGCAACGCCTACACCCCACGGTGTACGCAGCCACTCAGGGCATTCCATTCGTGGGGGTGGAGTATCAGTTTGATAAGATGCTGGACTGGGCTAGTACCGTGGGCATTGATAATGTGGTTCACACAGGCACAGATACGCTTGTTGAGTTCATAGAAGCCTACTCACGGGTACAGGAGAACATGACTCGGCTCAAGGAGACAATACCATTGAAGGCTAGGGAGTTACGGTTAACCGCTAAGCGCATAGTTGACCTAATCTAAATCATTGAGATAGTTTTATATAATAATCTTAATGCGTAGTGGTGGGAGCGACGAGAGGACTGCTAGTGACACCTTGAGCATTAACTAGCAGTTGGGTAGTGGTGTGTCTCAAGGACGCGGTAGGGCATGATAACTTCCATAAGCCCCATAAATCCCCTCCCACGATAAACGCATAATAGAATTGATGTAAACTCTTTTATCCTCTATAATCACCAATCAACCAATGAGTAAGGTAGTATTCGTTTACCCACCTCAACCCCAACTCCTATTGCCCCTCGCTTATGTCCCGCTCTCGATAGCGTACATGGGAGCCGTGTTGGAGGAGGCTGGTGTGGAGGTGGAAGCGGTGAATCTAGCCGCGTATGAATCAATAGAGGATATAGAGTACCCTGACGCAGACTACTATGGAGTAAGCTGCGTATCAGCCACACACAACGTCGCGGAGCAGATAGTAGACAGCCTAAAGGGAAGAGGCACAGTGGTTCTCGGTGGAGCTCACCCCAGCGTCGAACCAGATAAAGTAAGAGCATCCTCAAAGGCTGATATCGTGGTAGCGGGTGAAGCCGAGTACCTGATGCGAGACCTCGTGACTGGAGTCAAAACGCCTCAGCCATTGATGGACGCAGGGTACATACGAGACCTAGATACATTACCCTACCCCGCAAGGCACCTGTTCCCCCGAGACAACGTAATAGATTACACGGGCATACATGGGCAGGAGAAGGGTGTCCCAGCAACCACGGTAATCACTTCAAGAGGCTGCAGCTACGCTTGTATGTTCTGTTGTAAGAGCCATAAGATGCTGAGCAGATACAGGTATAGGAGCCCAAGTAACACAGTGGGGGAGCTCAGGCAAATCATGGATAATTATGGCGTAGAGCATGTACGGTTTGTGGATGATGAGTTCACCTTGAATATGGGTAACACTATGAAACTCATGAAAGCCATGCGTGACCTTGAGTTAACCTATGTTTGCATAACCAGAGTAGATGCCCTTAACCGTGAATTAGTGAGGGAGATGAAACAGAGCGGCTGCGTGGAGACCCATGTAGGCGTTGAGACGGGAAGCGATAAACTGCTAAGGTTGATGAATAAGCAAACAACCTCAAAGGATCTGCTTGAAGGCGTGAAGATGATGAAATCCGAGGGAATGCGTGTTAAAACCTACCTGATGACACGGTTCCCAGGGGAGACAGAGGAGGATCGTGAAGCAACAATACAGTGGGTACGTGAAGCTAAACCAGATAAATTAACTTTAAGCGTATTCACCCCCCTCCCAGGCAGTGAGGTTGCTGAGTCTATTCCATCTGGTTCGCCTGTGTGGTATTACAGGGATAATGATGAAGAGTTTCTACAATACAGGGCTAGGCTAATGGAGGCTGCAGGCATTGACTAAAGCATTAATCACAGGCGCAAATGGAAGCGTATCTAGTTATCTCTGTGAGGAGCTTCTACGTAACAATGTAGAGGTGGTGGCTATGGTTCATTACGGGGATAGTAACATAGCGCACCTACGTGACCAACTGGAGATAGTGAAGGCTGATATTCGGTTCAGTGATGAGTGCAGGGACGCAGCCCGAGGATGCGATCAAATCTATAATATTGCGGCTTTGATTCACGTGGATCACAGTAGGCGTGTGCCTGAGTTGTACTATGAGACTAATGTAAGGGGCACTATGAATATGCTAGAGGCTGCAAGAGCCGAAGGCGCTGATTTCCTACAGATGTCATCATGTGAGTGCTTGGGGGATACTTCAAGTGTGCCTAAAGCGGATGAGTCGTACCCATATAGATACCCCATGTCACCATACGCAGCCTCAAAAATGGCTAGTGAATCATATTGCTGGGCATGGAACTACACTTATGACTTACGCATTAATGTAGCTCGTGGCTTCAACCTCACGGGACCCAGACAGCGTAAGGGTGAGAAGGGCGCAGTTATCCCCATCTTCGTAGACAGAGTGTTACGCGGGGTGGCTCCTCGGATATATGGGGATGGGGGGCAAGTCAGGGATTATATTGATGTGCGTGACCTTGTGCGTGGGCTCAGATTATTCATGGAGAGCAACCTTAAAGGTGAGTTGATTCACTTCTGCAGCGGAATACCGACTACTATCAAGGATTTAGCTATGTTGATTATTGATGAGGCTGGTGTTGATATGGTTCCCGAGTACGTTGATGCTCGTCCTGGGGAGCTCAGGTACAGCCTCGGGGATAACGGGAAAGCGGAGAGGCTGCTAGGGTGGGAGCCAGTTATATCGTTGCGTGAGACTATCCGTGACCAGATACAGGCATGGAAGCCCTAGTGTAGGATTATCGCGGCTGCTCCTAAGAGTGCTAGTAGCCCTAGGTTGCTCTGCTGTATCTCTGGTATAGTCGGCGTGTATGGTTCCTCGGGTACTAGGTAACCCGCATACTTTGATAACAATATATCCTCGATGCGCCCATTATTCTGTATGAACTCATCAAAACGAGGCACATAGCCATTAACATACACCTCATACGCCTTATGGGCTCCAGTGTACGCCCCAGTGCTATGTATCTCAATGGCTCCACCAGTGAATGGGATGAGGCTGCGTGATCCATACTCCTTCCATATGATGACTCCACTAAGAGCCTCACCAGATTCTCTATCCCGAACGCGAAAATTAACGCCCATACTATGAAAAGAGATGTAAGATGATAAAAACACTCCCCTAGTAACTCTTATATACCTATAATCACACCGTAATTACAGGGCTCGGGAAGCTGAAGTGCCTAACCCGCCATCATGCCACCACACGATACGGGGAAACCTCTTATTCTCCCCAGCCCCAAACTAACACATGAGAAAAGTAGTATGCCCCCAGTGTTTTTCGCAGGGGGAGATGAGTGATGATCAGATTCTTGGTCGGCAAAGCATAGTTTGTGGTAATTGTGGGCTCCACGCATTCAGTAATAGGTCTAAGTTGAATGTTGGTGGGTTGCCTGTTATTGATATTGAACGCTTCATGGTAGGACACATACGTTACTCGCCTTTTATGAGGGATTATAGAAGCCAATATATTCGCTGATTAGAATATAATTAAAAAAAGAGGATTTGGTTTGGTTAGACGAATCTAACCTTACCGTTTTTGAGTCGGCAGAGCTTACGCCCACCCTTGATTTTTTTGCAAGTTCCCTTCTGCATCTATAGTCACCCCAACGTTAGTCGTAAGGCGACTACTTTTTCTTGCACTTGCGAGTCTTAGTTGGGTTCTTGAGTTTCCCATATTTGCATTTTACCATTTCATTCACCTTACGCGTTGATCAATAGCTGCTTGCTGTTCCCACTGATTATCGCCAGGGGGAAGAACTCAAAAGTCCCAACCGCGTGTATAGCATCACTTTGAAGCTGTACTTGTACGATGTCGTTCTCCTGAGCAAACACTAACTGATCGGGGTGCTCATAGTGCACGTGGAAATAAGACAACGCACCGTGTGCAGTCGTAATGATACCCGCGAGGGCACCCTTACTATCCGACATGAACTCATGGATCGGAGCCTCAGCTCTTTTCACAGTGTTCACGAGGACACGGTAACCAGCACCAAGCCCCAGATCAAGTCCGCTGATCCAGAAACCATAGATACCGATACCTATCCCTTGGGGTACACGGAACCCAGCCGCTGCGGGGATCATGCCTACGAACGCACCAGCCGCCGTAGCGACTATGTTAGTCCATAGACCAGCTGTGCCTCCAGGGATGTCCTCGGGGCGTAGCATTCTCCAGCCGTCGGCTGCGGGGTTGTATTCTGCTGTCTTGCTTAGCACGCTCTGCGCGAAGTCCCAGTTTAGCAATGCAGACCATTCGGGTTGCTGCCAGTGCCTTAATACTCCGCTCATCTTCTATTTGCCACCGAGTTAATCTTATATGTTGGGTGATATTAAGTTTCTACATGGAACACATGGAACACATGGAGAGGAGAGAGGATATGGTGAATAAGAAGCTCGAAGGATTAAAGGACTTCAAGAACACCGTGAGGTGCGCCTTCAAGGTAAAGCCCCCCTGTCATTGGGTTAAGGAAAGCGGGTTATGTGGGTATCCTCCTACTGGTCCACATCTGTTTGACGGAGTCTGCCACACATATAGCCCACGCAGTGAGGAGACAAAAGATGCCTAAGATGTTGATTAACCTAGTTAAATGCCCAAGCTGTGGCACTATATATGATGGGGGCATTCGTGGCTGGGGTAATTGCCCAACTTGTAGCGGTCATAAAACCGTTACTGATAACCAGACCAAGGTGAAGATCGAAGATGTCAAATAGAAAGATTATTGTTACCTGTCAAAGCTGTGGTTCACAGTATGAGATGCCTGATATCGGTGTTAAGCCGATAATGAAAGATTGTCCTACTTGCAAAGGATTAGATAAAACCATGAAGGAGTTATTAGGTGACTTATATACACCTACAACATCAAAGGAGAAGAAAAGATGAGAACTAAAACCGACCCCGTAGAGTTCCCTGCCAACTACGTTGACTATTGGCTTGATAAGGCTAAGCCCTTCGAGGGCACACATCCCGTAGAATGCGCTTACTGTGATGAACCCATAGAGAAGGGGGAAAGATTCTTCTACATACACGCCATGAGCAACGAACCCATAAAAAGAGGACACGTAACACACCTCAAACACGCACCAGAACGAGAATGGATACCTGACCCAGCTAAACACGTACTGCAACCATGGGAAACAGACCCCAGCATACCCGCTCCTAAGGGGTGGGAGCAGTGGAAGAAGGATCACGTGGGGACTCTGGATGGTTAAGGTAAGCGGATCCTCGTATGTCTGTGAGGGATGCAGATCAGCGTACCCTACCCGATTGGAGGCTGAGGCATGTGAGTTCAGACATGATTTGATGCAACGGTGGAAGGAGGGTAAGATAGATGACTTAGCCGTCGCTCAGGGCATCGGTTTGCCTACGGGTACGCCTGAGGAGAAGGCTGTGAGTCTGCGCAGCGTCAGGAACCTGCTTCAGAAGGGGGCTGACATCAGTCTACGAGCTGAGACGCTGGTCGGGTCATATATGAGGGAAGCGCCTCCTGTGTTTAAGGCGGTGACTAAGATATTCAGTAATGGCGCGGTTCAGGTTCCCGCTGAGATACGTGGATTGTGGGGTGTTAAGGATGGTGACTTCTTGTTCTGGTATCGTCAGGGTGACCATATTATTGTGACTTCTGAGAACTATAATGCATCGCATAGGCAACCGCATTTCATAGGGGGTAAGGAGCACCCCAGCCCACCATAGGTGAAATAGATGATGAAAACTACTTGTGAACATGTAGGTAAAGAGCACCCGATGCATTTTCAATGTCTTGACTGTGAAGATACTGCGGATGAATGTAACTGCAATTCATGCAGTGGCGTTTTCTGTGATAAATGCCAAGAGATTGTATGGATTGACTGTGATACGATTCGAGATGCTTGGGATGATGCGAACCCAGATAAGGATATGCAGTTAGAGAAACTGGTGATTCAAGGGGTAATATCTGGTTACAAATCTCGCATCGTATAGAGTATCCTAGTATCCTCTAGTTATATTAAATAAAAAAGGGGTTATAACGAGGTCAGATCAGCGATTACCTAAGTTGAATTTTCCGCTAAGTCCGCTGGGTAACATGCTGGGAGATAATATCCCTGGTCTGCTACCCATCTTGGTTACGTCAAGCGTCGGGTGCCCCGCCCTTAACCCCGTGGGGGTCGCGTATGGGGTTAGCCCTCTGGGGTACGCATACTCCAAAGCCGCCTGTCCAGCTGGGGTGATCAACCTGCTTCTACCTAGGCTGATTCCGCCCATGAACTGGTTTCTGAATCCTGACACCGCTATGGGAAGGCCGATACCGACCATTACCTCACTCATGGATCCGCTTAGGTATCCTAGTCCTACGGCGCTTATGCCGAGTCCTACTACTCCTTTGGCGAGTCCACTGTATGTGCCTGCGAATGAGGTTAATTGCTCAATGTAGCCAGCTTCATCAATAAGCTCTCCGATTAGCACACCGCCCGCTAGGGGGAGTGTGTTCTTCATCTGCTCGATGATCTGACCTTTTCCTTTAGCCATCTTGCCACCATTATTATCTTGGAGGGTGAGCGTATTTAAAGTTTCCACGGTTTGCACCTCCGCTAAGCCGCATTCAGTGGCATACCGTTCATCAGTAACCCCCTCTTTCAGCCTTTGAAGGTGATGACACGCCTCGTGAGCAACCGTATAGGGGCTTGTTTGTCCTCTGCAGAACACGAGCTCATCATGCTCAGGTCTTACTATGATTTCTTCTCCCTTGAGGCTTTTGAACCGTAGGTCGCTGCTTACCATCCACGCCTGAGGAGTCAAGGGGTTACAGCCCTCAATGAACCTGTACTTAGGCTTAGCCACGTTATGCTTAGCCGCTAATCGCGTCAAAAGCTCATCAACGTAACGCTCCTCAATATCCTGCAAACCACCGCTTAACCCAGCTACCTCAGATACAGCCTCAACCATGATTGGGCTCAGGTTATTATACTCCAGCTGCTCATCAATACTCTGCTCACCACTCCAATCTCCATTCCATTTACGTGCATCAACACGGTGACGCTGTTGTCTTAACCAATCTCTTAATACATCGTAGTCCTCAGGACTCCTAACCTTGCCCTGCTTCATGTCATCTCTTATCTTCCTAGCTCTGACCTGTAGTTTGCGCATAAACTCTTTTTCCTCAGGCGATTCCGCAAACCCTGTGCCCTCTGAGGCCAACCCAGCGATTACGTAGAGATGTTTCTCTGAGAGACAGGAACATCCTTTGTAGCTTTCATCGCGACAGTGCCTCTCAGCGATGGCCAATTCCTCGAGAAGTGCGTTGATGGTGTAATCTCGGTCTGAGGGAAAATTCACCTTCTCTATGAGCTTCATGGGTTCAAGGACGTATGATGTCATCACAGATAAATCTGGTGAAGGGTCTATAAAGAGTTTCCTTGTTGCTTTTTTCTAAGATGTCTGACTTTATTTTGTACACTTATACATTTTTTGCATATTCTTTGGTAACCATGAGCCTGTTTTCTAGTTGTTAATCTGTGGAACTCTGAGAAAGGCTTCTCAACTCTACATTTCGAACAAATCCTCGTCCTCGTTTCAAGAAAGGTCGTGGTGTTTTTGCGATTCAATAGTTGTTGAGATCTATCAACCCATCGGCAGTTCTCAGGCGAATAGGGGCCATCATTGTCTATGCGGTCAATTTCAAGTTCTGGCTTAAATCCGTTATTCTTAGCCCATTCTACGAAGGAGTCACGCCTTTTCCTCCAATGTTCACATACCAAGATCCCTCTCCCCCCATAGAGATTATACTTAGCATTATTCGGATTATAACAACGATCTATCATACTCCTATATCTCTCTCTAAGTGGATACTTATTGTACAGTTTTTTAGCGTATTTAGAACTACAAACTTTACAAATATTACGTCTACCATATACTGCGTTTCTGTCTTTCCTAAATAATTCTAGCCCATCACTACTTCGGGCTTCTAATCCACAGACGCAGCATTTTCTGAGAGGTTCGCTCACTTTATTTTCCTCTGATTATAATCTGATAAAAGTTTTCTAAGAGCCTCCTCATTGGTTTTAGCTTTGAGTTGGGCTTTAGCTTCTTTGAAGGTCCAATAAGTGTCCTCGTCTAACCGAAGGTTTAAGTTAGGCATGATAGCAGAGGTATTGTTTCTATTATTTAACCTTTCTTAGTTAGGAAAGCTCTCTTTAATTATCTTTGGGGGGCAACTGAGCATTATTTGCATCTCCTATTGTAGAGGGCTGTAAGAGCCACTTTATGATCCTGCTCATCGTCCCTGATGTGGCTGATGATATCCAGGTCTCGGCGTAGTTCCTGTCCGCTTCCGTATTCTTCTTGTACCTGTTCTCTTAGGACGGTGCTTAGTTTCTCATAGTATTTATCTGCGCTTGTCTCGTCCTTCATTCCCTCTTTCAGTACCTTACAGAACTTACTCATGATGCCACCATAAGAGGTATGATAGGATGATATTAAAAGAGTTTACCCAATGAGTCTAGGATTCGTTCACCTAGAAAAGTCACCACAGGTACAGTAATGGCGTTTCCAAGCATTTTGTAGCGTTGGGTATCTGATACTTTAACCAGTTTTCCATCCTGTAGCCCTGTCTCAGTAAATCGATCAGGGAATCCCTGTAAACGCTCACATTCACAAGGAGTAAGCCTACGGATTCTTCTATTTGCTATCATCACTCCGTGAATATCTTGACCTGTAAGTGTAAACGATGGTTCTCCGTCCTCTTTGAATCTCCTCCCATGTTGCCTTTTCTCAGGACGATCAGGTGTAAGAACTGGGACAACATATAACCCTGTTTTGGCTCCTACTCCACCACCTTCTGCGTTTAGATTTGAAGCCAATCCATCTGGGTCATATACTCTCCCCCATAAGCTGTCATGACCTGACTCCGCTACATTGCCGATTTTTATCAGGGTTTCTCCTCCTGAGTGGACTCCTCGTTTGAGGTTTTGAGTAATTGCGGTTGCAAGTTGATTCTCAGTCTTCCCCTCTCCTCTGCCCGTTTCAGATAATTCATCGCCTTCTCCGATAGGAAATATTTCTCGTCTACCTGTTCCTCTAAGATGTCCGATAATGAACACTCTTTCCCTATTCTGGGGAACCCCGAAATGTTTGCTGTTAAGAACCTGCCATTCAACCCAATACCCCAATTCATCCAGCGTTTGAAGGATGACCGTGAAAGTTCTTCCTTTGTCATGGTTGAGTAATCCTTTAACGTTTTCGAGGAGTAGCAAGCTAGGTCTTTTAGCTTCAACAATACGGCATATCTCGAAGAATAGCGTTCCACGAGTGTCCTCGAAACCTTTCCGTCTGCCTGCGACTGAAAAACTTTGACAAGGGAACCCACCGCAGAGGAGATCGTGGTCGGGTATTTCTGTTGCATCGATTCCCCTAATGTCGCCTGGATGATGGTTGGCTTCTCCGAATCTGGCTGTGTAGACTTGGTTGGCGTACTTGTTGAAATCATTGGACCAGACACATCTAAAAGAACGTGGGGGACCGTGTTCATTCTCTGCCCTAATACCGTTGAACATATCCCTTTTGGATTCACTACCTTCCCCGAATGAGAGACTTCGGCTACAATTATCAAGTCCTTTGCGCACTCCTCCGATTCCCGAGAAGAGGTCGATGAAGGTGATTTCATTCACAGGTTATCCCCGTTTCTGTAGGTAGGCGTGTATGTGATCTCCTACCATGTACCCGTATCTGGTGGAGATGTCTTTAGGTATGGTGATTCCTACGCTGGTGCCTGTTTTCTTAATCATAGCGGACACAGGAACCATCTCAGACACAGACTCAAGCCTAGCTATTAACGTGTCCAGCTTCTTCTCGTGTTCAGCTAAAACAGATATGAGTAAGTCGAGGACCTCGATTTTCTCACTCATGCTTCATACCTCTGCATATGGGACACTCTAAGCGTTCCCCGTAGCCCCTAGCGTAATCCTCAACGACTCCATGTTTCTTGCATTTGAAGGCGTAGTGGGGTATTGGCTTCTTCCAACCAGCCTTCATACGGTCCCCCACGTACACATATCCCATTAGCCACAGTTTAAACCGCTTCCAGAGCCCTAGCTTGTAGAGGTTAAAATCCTCTCGGCTCATATACGCTGGTTTACCTTGCGTCAACTCATGAAGCCTCCTTGTGAAATAAACCCTGAATAAGAGTATGTTTCATCTTGTCTAAAATATATGTTTTAGTTTCCCGCGTACAAACATGGCATAGATCAACATCAAACAAGATATCACCCCGTTCGTTTTCCTGAGTGAATCTACCATATTCTCCTAGTTGATCCATTTCCTCTACACAGAAGTCAGCTGGTATTTCAGGTATCTCAGAACCACAGATATCACAATATTTTTTATAAACCATTTACTCTGTCTCCTTGAATGGTTGGTGCATCTCTTCAAGTTCCTGTATAGCTTTTTCCTGTTTCTTCCACCAGACAGCCAATGTGTAGCATTTACCACTACAATAGGGCTTAGCGCAGCTTCTGCAAACAGGTGGATCATATGGATCCTCTGGGCTGCCTCCTATACCGACACCGAAACGGTGACTGAAACTCATGGCTCTTCCTCCTTTAACATTATGAGAAACTCAGTTAACTCCTTGTTTTCCCGTCTCCGTTTGTTTAAATCATAGTAGTCTATTGTTTCAGCGTACTCATGTTTTCTGAGCCAACACTCGCATTGGTGGAAACTTCTATCTAAACTATGACATCTCCAACCAGTCCCCTCATCAAAGTGGGTGTCTAAAGAGTGTCCGCATACGCAACAAGTCCCCTCTTCATATTTGTCATTAAGTGCCACTTTCAGCAACCTCCAATGGTTTCTCGGTGAGGGTTAGTATGGTTCCCTTGGCTGTCACATGATCCTTATGCAACAACACGTAACCCTTCTCAGTGTACATCTCCTGACTCTCACCGTGAGCCACAAACACAGTTCCATACCCCGCAGGAGCCTCAGCTATAGACTCAACGGGTAACTGCATAAACGGCTGCACCAATGCTAACTGCTCAGGTGTAGATAGTAGCTTAGGGTTCACTAGCACCCAGTAACACGTGTTTTCACCCATCATTATCGGGTATCCCTTTGAGCATAGCCACGGGTCGAACACCCAGCCGCTTGTTAATCGGTTCGCCACTTCCTCCAGGGTACGGGCGAATATTCGGATCGTCTCAGGTACTTCACTCAACATTTGCACCAACTACTATAGGTTTATTCTTGAAATAATCTATTAGGAAATCGTCAAGTTGATCATGTGGTATCATCATGGGTGATCGCATGGCTCCATATTCCTTTGATGTCCATAAAACATGGGGTCCCTCACATTTGAAACAAATATTATAGAATCCCCTGCTTTGATTTTCTCTGCCTAGTTTTATAGCTGAGAACGCTTCAACTGGTCGAACCCATGTTTCCTTTTCACAGTTTTCACAGGTGCCTATATGACCATCCTCTAAGTCGTATCTTTTTCCCTTCTTTAGTTTAATTTCACTCATCTTCATTTACCTCTGATACTTCAATAATGGAATAAAGTTACCACAATTACACCACTGATCATCTATAAGCATTAACTTACATCCGAAGTGAGGGCAATCATGGCAAGTGTTCTGTCTTGCACCATGCTCGGTTAAGAATGGTTCCTCTCTGATCTGTTTTCTCATTCTTCTTTATTCTCCTCTGTTGTCTGTTTGGTGGCGTAGAAAACCACGCCTAACCCCTTCACCCGCTTAGACACAATCTCAATAGCCTCACATTCAGGGGTAGGACAATAGTAACGATACTTATGGCTCTGCCTGGGCTTAACCAGTATCGCCCCTCCGCAATAAGGACAATACTTGATGACTGATGTGTCGCTCATAGTGCCTTCCTCTGCTCTAGGTATTTGCCTAATGTGATACGGGGCTTATCTAGGGAGGCGTACGCTTCTTCACGTAGCTTTGCCTCAGTCAGGCTTAGATAGTCGCTGCATCTCCACCAAGTGTACGTTATTCTATGATGCTTTGTACACTGCATGGTTGTATCAAGGTGGCTCGCGTATGCGTCTGCGTTCCCACAGTTAACACAGCATTCACGGTTAAACGTGTCTGGGTAAGTCTCGGGGCTACTGCCTACTACGATTGGCTCATTAATCTGACGCATCATTCACGCTTCCTCCAATGGTTCAATCGTTACTCGTACCAGTTGCCCATCTAATCCTTGAAAGATACGGCTTAGGTTGATATCGCTATACTGTTCTTTTCCACGGATGAAAAAATGAGTTGTAATTTCAACCGCCCCACGCTTCTTAGCGTGTACCCTTCCCTTGATAACAGTGTTCATTTTACATTCCTCCTATATTACCCTATAATACAGAGGTATATAAAAGTAATGGATTCTAAGCCTATTCTGGGGGGCTTACTTCACTCCACCATAACCCCAGAATCATAGCCCCTACGCAGAACCAGCCAGTTAAGAAGAAGAGGACGGGCAACATGTGTTCTGGGATAGATATACCGATGAATATATGTGATAAAAGGTAACATGCTGCTATACCCATCGAGAAACCCGCGAAGAGTTTTTCCGTTTCCGATAACTGTTTTCCATGCCCTATGTGAAAGAATAACCACGCTAATATCCATGAAGCCATACTAACCACTCCACCCCACACACTAGGCTCCTCAGCCAACGCATAGATAACCCCATTAGTGAGGAATACGCCTAAGAAGAAACAGCCAAGACTCATCCTGTATAAACGCCTCAACCCATACTCCCCTCATCTTCTTTGATCAATTCCTCTATGAGGTCACGCAGATCAAACAACTCCCGTGCGCTGAGCCCTATTTCCTGCGTATTCTTACCTAATCTGGTGAGCCGCACATAGTTATGGTCCCTGTCTCTGAACCTTAGTATGACTCCTCGCCAAACGGTGGGTCCGCTTGTCTTAGTTATATCCGCTACTGTATCAGCCAACTACGGTGCCTCCTTTATAGGGACGTTATATTGTTTTACCGTTAGATATCCCCTCTCAACGAGGTTCTTGTATGCCTCATCATAATTAATGTCTAAAGACGGGATTCTGTTAACACACATAAGAAACATAGGTAACTCAAGAACAGTTACTCCCTGCTTCTTGCACCACTCCATCAGAGAACGAGTAAACTCTTCTCCTTTACTCGTTACAGGGTACAGTTTTACAGTCCTATGCTTCTCTTCCCTTGTTTCCCTGTAACTCATAGTGGTGCCTCCTTGAGTTTAGTGTAGGTGTCGTTGCTGATGTAGCGTGTGTAGTCGCAGTCTTTGCATCTATACACTATGCCATTATCCAGTAATGAGGTGTTCACTGTGAAATTCAGTGGCTTAGGTTTATCATACTTCTCAGAGGCTACTAATCCCCCGCATCGGGGGCATACTCCCTTATCGAGCAAGGCTATCGTAAGTTTATCTGTTTCTTCCTCTAGGTAAATGTTCAACTCCTTATACAGGATGCTGATCTCGTTCCTCAACTGCTTAACCCTGTTAAGCTCAACCGTAAGAGATTCAACACTCATGGCTGTTCCTCCACTGGTTCTATGATGAGGGTAATGCGGTATTTCCCCTTCTTAATCATAATATCAGCATAGCCACCGAAAACAGATCTACCGTCATACTCTACCTGAAAACGACTACGATCATATGTGGCGTCCAGTTCAGCTACTTTAAGGATGCCTCCTTTTTCCAGTAACGTAACTACGTCACCACGTCCCTCAGGTAACTGTAAGGCAATTATCATGGATTGTATCCGTGACTCCAATAATTGGATGTATTTATCCTTAATTCCATACATATCTGCGTCAGCGTTTTTGATGAGGCGGGTTTTCTCAGCCTCTAATAACTCTACAAGTTTGTTACTCATGTTTGTCACTGGTAAACCTTATAATCACCACGTAATTATATTTATCGGTGGCAACTTGAAGAAACAATACAGCCCAATAAGCGTCAGAGTAGAAGTCGCGAACCAGTTCCGACAAATGGCGCAAAGCATGAACCAGGAAAACACGGAGGCGCTGCAGATAGTGATGGTGGCGTATGATGTGATCAATAACTCAAACAGCGGCGCACGGTTCACGGACGCCGTCTACAAAGCCTTCGCGGAGATAGCTAAGGTTGAGTGAAAACATAGACTCACTGCGTAAGCGGCTGGATAAAAACACCCTATCAGCTATTGAGGAGACGTTCCCCAGCAGCCAACTACGTCAGGGCGTAGCCGTGGAGTTACTGGCTGCATGGGATCGTAACCCCTCGAATAAGGAAAGGGTTGAGATGAGTAAGCGTCACGGTTGCAGTAACAGCAACATAGGTAAAATCATAGATAAGCTGATGGACGTTGAACTCTTCACCACAACGCTAGGTAGCATACCATTATACAGGGATAAGAGGCACAGTGAATCCATGAATGAGAACGCTGTTAAGTTGAGTCATGAGGAGGAGTATAACCCCGATGATGAGGAAGAGAATGAGGAACTGGAAGCGAGTATTAGTCGTCAAACGCCGAATAAACCCCTACCCCTCATGCCCAGTGAGGGGGGTAAATCCATTATAGTGCCATTAGGCACGATGGGTGACATGGAGGCACGTATGAGTGAGCAGGATAAACGCATCAACTCACTGGAACGTAAACTAGATTCAGGGTTCAGCACCCTTGAAGACCTGCTGAAAAAAGGCGTAGACACCCCAGCATCCATAGTGAAGGCTAACACTTTAACCGTTGAACCCGAGGAGCCTGAGGAGGTTGAGGAGATTGAGCAGGAACCCGTAAGGTCTGGACCCTTTGACAATATGACGAAGGAGCAGATACTTGACATGGCTATGAACAGCCCTGAGATGATCTACGCCCTCAGAAACCAAGGAGTACCACCCACCACAGACACTATTCAGGCGGTGGCTCATACCACGCGTTGGATAGCCCTAGAGCTCACTACTTATACGCAGGCAGCGTTTGAACGAGCCTGTGAGGACGGCTACGAGGGCTCGCTTAGTGACTTCGTGAATAACGCGGTGTACAAATACTTCGCTGACAGGGGTAAGGTGCTGCAATGGGTAGACACAATGCCTAGACAGCAGCCGTATTATCCGCAGCCAAACATGTACCCGAGAAGGAGTAATGATTAAAGATGAGTAAACGTAAGACTCCGCAGCTGCCTAAGGTGCCGCTGACGGACATGGATACCCACATCGGTATAACCGACTTGGATTCAATATACGGGCAACAGCCCCAAAGAGGCGTAAGAGGTGAACAGGATCCCTTCGCTGAGTTAGAACGACAGGAAACCATGGACGCGGTTCAGGAGCTCCGTGACTTGCAGAAGCAGAAGAAGATGCTTGAGTATAAGCGGCGACTGGCGCGTCTTAAGGAGGAGGTGGGAGCCGAGGACACTATGGATGGCGGGATCAACGTCAAGGGACTGTTTAACTTCAGTAACACCGACTTACAGGGGATTAGTCAGATGACGGCTGAGGATAGGAAAGCGTTCCTTGACACCGTGAAGGAGGTAAGCATAATGAGCGCTACTATGCCTAGTGGTGGTAGGTCGAATCCTATTATGCAGTTGGCGGCTATGGGTGGCTTCGGCGGTGGGCGTGGGCAGCAGGGGTTGACTGCTAAGGATGTTATTGAGCTGCAGCAGACTATGAACGCGATGTATATGCAGAGTGGTAACAGGGGTGATACTAGTGCGTTGACTATGAAGCTGCTCACTGAGACGTTGCCAGCGTGGCAGAATCAGGCTACGCAGAACCTGATGATGGCACATCAAGCTCAGCTTCAGGCTGCTAAGGATCAGATCAGTGACCCATTGGAGCAGATGAAGCACGCTAAGGAGTTGGCTGGTATGATGGGTATGACTACTGGTGGCGCTGATAAGGAGGTGGCTATTGCCCGTATGCAGATGGAGGACCGTTGGAAGGTTGAGGAGTTTAAGATGAGGCGTGAGGAGCTTCAGCAATCTAAGATGCTTGGAACCATCAAACAAATATTGGAGAACGTGAATGTCCCCGAGATGGTTAAAGCCGCTACACGTCAACAGGTACATGATCAATTCAAACCACCACAGGCACCATCAGCGCCTAGTGTGTTGCCTGTGGATCAGGCTGGGGTGGGTGGTAGTCAGGTGGTGAAGTACAGTTGCCCGAATCCACAGTGTAAAGCAGAGATATATGCGCCGTCTAATCAGGCTCAGGTGACTTGTCAGAACTGCGGAGGCACATACAGCGTGAAGCCAGGGAGCGTACACCAACCATGAGTACCTATCCTATGTGTCATGGATGCCAAGGGAGAGGCTGGGTTGACAGCCAATTTTATGGTCCCTGTAAGTGTCCCCTGTGTAATGGGTCGGGAGTTGAACAGATAACTGTAACAACGGAGGCTCCACCATGATTAAACTAATGGTTAACGGTGACGTGTTGACTGTTAAGCTGGATGATGAGCAGATGAAAGCTATTAAAGAAATGTTTACGTCTGTGACCTCTAAGGAGATTAGGAGACAGATCAGAGCCGTCATGAAAGAGGAGAAAGAGAAACCATGATTACGATCAGGGTAAGGGAGCATGACGTTATGTTAGCTGGAGCGTTGCTCTATAAGTTCAGCCCAATGTTCAGAGGATGCGCTAACTCAGCGTTGAAACTGGGACTAAAAATGATGGCGGAGAAGGTTAAATGATTCCTAGTAGGGGTGAGCCTGTTGGTAAACTCAAACACCACGCCTACAACGTATTATTCAAACTCAAAACAGGCATACGTGACTTAGTGACACAGGCAGCCCTAGAGGGAGTAGTATTAGGCGTGTTCGATCAATTCACCCGTGAACAACTCCTAGAAGCCATTACACTGGACCTTGATATGTGGGCGTCTACGTGGGGTGACTTTGAGGAGTTCAGAATCCAACTCGTAGGGTTGATGCGTGACCCAGTGAATAAAGCCGTATTACAGGGATTCACCCTTGAGGATGTGATTGCTTGGCTACGTGTAAGTGACGCACGTCCCGACCTTGCTTCTATCTTGATAAACACTGAAGGTGGGTTGCCTTGGTTGGAGAAGCAGATAACAGTCTTCAAAGCCAACTTGGTGGAGGCTGATTCCTTCCCCAAAGGGTTATAATTATCCTATGATTAACAGTAGATGAGTGAATATGCCCTGTTATAAGAGAATAGATGTCATAATTCTACCTCCAAACAAAACAGAACCAGATGAGGGTTATCCTCAGATAAGAAAACCCTACGAAGTACCCATAAGAGAGGATACTAGAAAATGGGGAGTTGTTTTTAACTTGGAGAAAGTGGGGTTCCTAGAATACCTATTATACAAACTGCGTAACCCATTTAGTGAGAAGTACCACCGAGGAGGAGGGACAGTAGTTGAGTGAACCAACGGAGAAAACAGAACAACCAGAACAAGTTGAACCTGAGCCTGATATACGTGAGGAGATACTGGAAGCAACCGCACACACACGCACCCCCTTCAGCATAAGGCGAGTAGCGGAGCCTATTATTGAAGGCATTAAACCCCTTGAGCCCTTGAAGCCTATCAGTGACTACGCGGATCAGATAGTGGATGCTCTTAACCCCAGCCACATTATGCCCCCGTTGATGCCTGAGCACACACAGTCGCCGTCTGTGAGGTTGTATGGGTATGTGAAGAAGCCTGTTAGTATGGTGTTTAAGTGTCCTTATGGGTTTGATGGGTTGTGCTGTGGGTGTAGGTATATGCCTTGTAATGAGTTAACGGTGGCGGTACTCGCGCATGTGACTCGGGACTTTGAGTCAGGGGGAAGGTGCAGCGCAGATTGACTGAGTACGTGAAACCTAAGTTACTGTCAAACAATGATCATCAATACTATGCGCATCTATGCGGTAAGTCTCCGCGTGAAGGTTTACCCTGTGAGAAATGCCCCGTAGAGACGCATATAAACTGCATGCGTGATCACACGATCAGGACGGGATTAGAGCCAGCTATGGCTAGGGGACTCAGTGAGGATGAGGCTTTGAAGGCATACTGGGAGTTTGTACCCGAGTTCGTTGCGTGGAGTATGAAACATGAGGGAGAGGATGGAAATGATGCAACAGATCAAACACGGATTGTCTAGGCTGCTAATGGGGATCGGGGTCATTCTCATCGGTGTCGCCATAAAGGTTGACAGATCTGTGATTGACGAAGTTAAGAGGCTGGCGGAGCCATAAGGAGATAACTTGATGAAGGAACGTAAGCGTAAGCCTGATCGTTGCCCCTATTGCGATAAGCTGGTTAACCCCAGCGCTGAGGTGTGCCCTTATTGTGGGAGGCAAATAAAATGAAGGAGCGTCGTACCCGTTTTAAGATGTATTATGATATCGTTAAAGCGGTTCAGGGTGGCTGTAACACTAAGAGCAAAATCTATTACAGCAACCGTTTCAGCTACCCACTGCTTACACCTCTGCTAGACACTCTTACGGATATGGGGTTAATAACTAGCCGTGATGCCTCTGAGGATGAGTATCGACGTGATAAGCGTAGCAAATGGTATCTGCTAATCACTGAGAAGGGACAGAGGTTCCTCAGGGAGGTTGAGGCACTTGATAAACGCTACGACGGCATACTATTAGGCGAATAGAGTTGATGCTTGGTGAAGCGTTTTGGCGCGTCATGTGTACTGTGCTTGAGTGGCTTCCTTGGCATCCCGTGAAGTTCAAATGCTGTCAATGTGGACGATACTACTATTTTACCGCCGACATCATCATAGCGGACTCACTGGACAACGAGGATGATCCGCATCCTGTAATAGAGTGTCCGTTTTGTGGTTTACGTCATCAGGTGTTGATATTCAACTATATGCCTAATACGCCTTGGCGGTTTCAATGGTATCCAGATAAACATGAACCTCAGTGCTAGTCTGGTAAACTTTAAACACTCAGCCCAGTAAACCTATATGGTGGCAAGATGGTTCAATACCTACCCTCAATAAGCAATCAAATCACAGTCACAGTAAAGAGCATCCAAGTCAACACCACACTCACAATATCGGCTTTTAGTGAAGTCTTTGAAGTCACACCCTTCTTCGTACAGGGTAAACTAACAAGAAACGACACTGGAGCAGGCGTAGGAGGCCAACCCATTAAAATCTACAGCGGCACAACCCTTCTTGGCACAGTAAACACTACAGCCGATGGAAACTATATATGGAGCGTAATCCTAGCCACACCTGGCATCTACACCCTGAAAGCAGAGTTCGCAGGCGCAACAGTGGCTGGGCTTAGCTTACTGCCTAGCTCAGGGTACTACACTGCTGGAATGGAGGGTAACATAGTGCCCCTACTTGCGGCTCTAGGTGTAGCGTATCTGATATTAAGGAAAAACTAAGATGTCTGACGCTGTGTTGAAAAAGATTGAGAAACGGCTTGATAAGAAGCTGGCTGAACAGACTAGAAACAGCGTTGCTCAACTATACACAGAGCTAGGATGCAAAGGCATAGCTCAGGAGATTAAGGCTGGGCGTAACGTAACGGGGAACGCTGAATATGGAATACGCACCTGTGTTCATGACAAGGTGGGTCCACGGTATGATCCTATTAGTAAACAATTCAGCCCTCAGACTAAACGAGGCAGAGAGATAGAGCACAGTTTCATTAAGAATATGAATCTGTTGCTAGCTCAGGGAGGCTATAAGGAGATGTCACCCCAGCTCTTACAGAATATACGGAAAAAGGATAGAGCCTTCGAGAAACAGGTGAGGAAGCGATAAGATGACTAAGTTTGAGTGTAGAGGAAATTACAAAGTCTTCGGGAAATATATGTGGCATAAAGTTGATGCTTCAAACATCAAAAAAGCTAAACTAGCATACTATGAAACAATAGTTCCTGCTAGTAGAACGTTTAAAAAATATGATGAGATAGTTTGTAGACGGAGACGATAACTATGCCTAAGTTAAGCGTTGACACTTACCCCGTGAAAGCACCCATCCAGATATTCAGAGCCACACCAGGATACAACCTACTAGCACAGAACACCTCACCTCAGACTGTGGAGGGTGTTACTCCTTGGGGCTACGTAGTGAAGCTGGGGAACGTGATGAGCGGGGGCGCTTTATGGGTTCCCGTGTTTGGTGAGCAGCGCGGAGTCTGTGAGAAAGACACTTACCTCAGATTCCGATACGTAAAGGCTTAATTATCCAGATTGCGTTATCTGTTCGGGGAGGATGGAAAACATTCTTATGTTCCTCCAAACCCATCTTCCCCACTTATCGGTAGGGTTTTATATTCAGTTGTCGTTGATGTGTTTAGGAGGATAAATAGATTGAAAGAGATACGTTACGTGCATCATGTAAACCCCGTGACGGGTGTTGATTGCACGACTAGAATCGTAGTAACAGACAAGGATGTCACTTTGTGGCAGGTGGATAAGGTAATAACCACTGAGGCAATGTTTGATGAAGTAGACACAGATGAGGTGGGTATGATATGCCTAACTCACCCCGCGTTCAAAGAGGCGATGAACAAAGTCCTAGATATATGGTCTGAAATAATGGCTGTAATAGAGGATAAGGAGGCTGAGGTATGAGCCTGGGTCTTAGAGAGTTAACCCCCAAGAGATGGGGTATCTGCGAACAACGAGAAACTACGCGGGAGCTATAATCATCAAGTTCATCGAGATGGATAAAGACGCAGCCGCGCTAGACTGCACCGATATGAAAGAATCTGAGATGAACACTCGTAGAATCAGATCCATGGTTAACAAGGCAGGGTTAGCCCGTTACATCCAAGTCTACAGTCAAGGCAAGACTATGATTATAAGCAGACCCCCAGGGGCTGAGAAGCTGATATTGTCACCTGAACAGGAGGAGAAGCTACAGTGAGCTACCGTGAAAGGAGATATTACTCATGGAGCCCAGATGACTCAAATGTTCTCGCGAATTGGATCGACAGCGAAATATCCACTGGAGCATTCAATGACGCTATCGCAGAACATATTGAGAACAACCCCCGAGACTTCAAGGATGCCATTGAGGCCGTTATTGAGGCTGGGGAGTTTGATGATGCTGTCATTAAACGAGCGGAGACCCTAGGATACGAGGAGGCTGAATAAGGATGGCAGGGATATCTTGGCGTTTGAGGTAATACAGCGGGTGGATGATGATAAGCGTGCGTTGCACTTCAAATTCGAGGTTCCTAAGATATATCTGAGGCAGAAGCGTGGTGAGAAGTATATGGAGTCAGCTAGTTGGCGTTTCTTCCATGACTATATGGAGCACAGGCTCTACGCGGTTATACTGGGTTTCGATAGCGTGGTTGAGGAGTTCACGGATCACCTTGTGATGCTGTTGCCTGATGGGCGGGAGCAGACGGTGCGTGATCGTATAGCGGAGTCTATTAAGTTGGATACGCGTGAAGCGTTGCCTTATATTCGCCGTGAAGCCTAGGTAAACTCTATTAACTCTTACCCCTTTTAATTTAACTGGTGGCATAATGGACGGTACAATTTGGTTAGAGCCTCAGGGCAAGTGGAATTATGGGAGTGCTCGCTCAGGCTTAGCTCCCAAGTGGGTTAATGAATCCCCAGCGTATGTTTTTCGTGATCGTAGTTTTGGGTTGACTGAGGCTGGTAGCCCTGCTTCTTTGGAGGTTGAGGGTGGGAGTTTTGTTAAGGGGTTGTTGATTGGGGTGGCTGGTAGTCTGGTAGCGAATTACTTGTATGATCACCGAAAAGGAAAGAGGCGAAGATAATGGCTAAAACTTTGCCTTGTTCAAAAATCAGGCAAAACCTCAGCAAGGCTATCAATGAGACCTATGTAAGCCAGAATAAGGGGCATCTCACACAGAGTCAGGCTGATGCTCTAGCACATAAGATCGCTCAACTAGCGGATCAGACATTTAAAACATGCAAGGTGAAACGCTGAGATGGCTAAGCGTAAGGTTGTTGCTAATGTCTTTCTCTGGTGTAGCCGAGTATCATCAAGCAAGAACCGTGGAGGGGAACATGTGGATGCCCGTAACTGTGTCATCAAGGTTGATGGTACTAAGAAGTGTACTTGGAATGGAAAACCAGCTAAATGCGTGGAGACTGCTTTCATGTACGAGTTACCCAAGCACAATTACCCAAAGTACAGGGGGAAAAAGTAGCTGGCTAAGAAGGCTAGTAAAGACCCAGGTGACTGCGGTACGTTATCTATGCGTTGCGTTGGTCCTAGCCCGAAGGGTGAGTGGACGTGCAGTGTCCAATGTGGTAGAGGCTTTACTCAGGGAGCCGTTATCAACGAGAAAAAGGGCAGTATTAGATTCTATAGGTGACTCTGTTGAGTGTTGAGGCTGTTAAGCTGGAGATCATGCAGACCATACACAGCCTCCAACCATATCTAGGATATCGTGGAGGTAAATCTAAGATCGCTAAAAAGATAGTAGCCATGATGCCTCCCCACCAAGTTTATGTTGAACCATTTTTCGGCGGTGGCTCCGTGTTCTTCGCCAAGGAACCAGTAGCTAAGGAAGTAATCAGTGATGCTGATCAGTCTCTCATGAATTTCTACAAAGAACTTAAGGATAAAGGCACGGCTAGATGCGATTTAACCCCTAATAAAGAGAAGGTGTTAAGACTTGCAGAAAAAAGAAATAAAAACAATACACTCACACCATGTGAATATCTGTATTTAAATAAACTCAGTTTCGGGGCTTCAATGAATCATTTTGATTATAATAGCCTAAAAGCCTGCAGAGGAGAAAAAGCTAAACGATGTAAAATAGCGTCTAAGAATGATGCTAAATACGCG